>Ga0182008_10000715_pt1 | contig 23788 bp, 22 predicted proteins | sample Sormic07211129_1_FD_120482 | JGI IMG/M metagenome (GOLD analysis project Ga0182008, IMG submission 120482) | Rhizosphere microbial communities from Sorghum bicolor, Mead, Nebraska, USA - 072115-129_1 metaG | ecosystem: Host-associated > Plants > Roots > Rhizosphere | place: USA: Nebraska...
GGTCTCGGCCGAGTCCTGGATCAGGTCGGCCACGTCGTCCATCGTGTTGATGAGCTTGTGGATCTGCTCGCGGTCGATGGGCGTGATGAAGGTCTTGTGGATCAGCCGGTTGACGTCGTGCGTGACGCGGTCGGCCGCGCGCTCGGCGTTGTCCACGTCGCGGTTGTACTGCTCGCGCAGATGGACGTCGTTGTAGTTGGTGACCAGGTTCTCGAATGCACGCGCGGCCTCGACGATGCGCTCGGCGTGCTGGTTGAACATCTCAAAAAAATTGCCCTCTCGGGGCAGCAGCTTGCCGAACATGACGTTGGCTCCTTAAACAGTACGGATGTCACGGTGATGACGATTTTGTGACACCCGGGAGTGTAAGGGCCGTGCTGTACCGCCCACCGCAGGGTGTGGCGGGCACGCTGCAGACTCAGGACTGCAGCACCTTCGACTTGACGAACAGCGCCGCCTTCTTGAAGTTCTGCAACCTGCGCGCAAGGCTCACCGGCCGGGTGTGGGCACCGGTGCCGGGCACGTAGGCCATGCGCCAGGCCTGCCGCATGAAGGGTGCGTTGGCCCGCAGCAGGCCGCCGCGCTTCGTCTCTGCCGCCAGGTAGTTTCCGTTGTGGGAGCGCAGCATCAGCTCTGCCGCATTGACCGGAATGCTGTCGAACAATGCACAGGCATCCGCTTCGTCGCTGAGGCGCACCGTCTCGTCGGCGTCGGCATCGACGCGCAGGTAGCGGCCCTGGGCCGTGCGCAACGCGACCTTGCCGCGCCCGTGCTGCTCGAGCACGAACTGGCTGCCGTCCGCTCCGGCGCTGTCGCCCGACCAGCTCAACGTGGCCGTGCCCGCGTCCTCATAGTGCAGGAACCGGCCGTTCTGCCCCTTCAGGCCGAAGGTGTCGGCGGCCGGCGAGGTCAGTTGCGGATCGTCGATCTCGTCGAGGCCGACGAAGCGATAGCCCAGCGCCTGCAGCCGCGGGATGAGCTGGCGCGTGAGCGCCAGCGTGCGGCTCTTGGCCGCGACGGTGTCCATGTCGGCGGTGCCGTCGTGCATGACGACCACGCCCCTGCCCTTCTGCGCGATGTCCGCCAGGTAGGCCTCGGTGGTTTCCTCCACCGATTTGCCCAGGCGCCAGTAGTGGCAGTCGATGCCGGCGATGTCCCAGTAGACCGGACCCACGTGCCGGAACGAGCTGCGGATGTCGACGTTGAGTTCCTTGGCGACTTCGGGCGACCATTTGCCGTAGGTGGCCCTGAAATAGATCGGCTTGCCCTGGTTGTACTTCTGGATGACGGTGTTGGTGCGGATGACCTGGTCGCGCACGTCCCCGTTCACCGAGACGTAGTAGGGCAGGTCGGGATGTTCGTAGGTGTGGTTGCCGATCAGGTGGCCGTCGGCATGCAGCCGGTCCAGGATTTCGGGGTGCTCGACCGCGAACTTGCCCACCACGAAGAAGGTCGCGCGAATGCCCTGCGCCTGGAGGAAGCGGCCGATCTCGGCGCTGTCGGGCCCGGGACCGTCGTCGTAGGTCAGGCACAGCGTCTTGTCCGGCAAACGGATGTCCTCGATGCTCGTCAGCGCAAACATGGTGTCGGGTCCAGGGTAAACGGCAAGGGCGGCCAGGCCGCTCAGGCGAACAGGTTCAGGTACTTCTGCGCCACGTTCCGGGTGGAACGGTCGCGCAGATACGCCACCTTGGCGTTCGACATCGGGTCGCTGTCGCGCTCGTCGAGGCAGCGCTGCAACAGCGTCGTGAGGGCGTCGACATCGCCCATCGGAAAGACTTCGCCAAATCCGTCGACCGCCTCTGCCAGCCCGCCCGCATCAGCCACCAGCATCTTGCAGCCACAGGCCAGGCCCTCGAGCGCGACGATGCCGAAACCCTCCGGGCCCATCGACGGCACGATCATCACGCGATGCCGGTTCATGGTCCGGGCCAGTTCCTCGTCGCGCTTGAAGCCCAGGAAGCCGATGCAGTCGCCCAGGCCCAGGCGCGCGACCTTGGCGTTCAGCGCCTCGTACTCAAAACCATGCCCGACGATGTTCAGCCGGAAGGGCCTGCGCAGCCGGCTGCACGCCTCGATCAACAGCTCGCAGCCCTTCTGCGAGACCAGGCGGCCGACGAACAGGAAGTCGATGTTCCGAGGCTCTTCGGGGTAGAGGCGGAACACCTCGTCCTTGTAGCAGTTGTAGACGACGGTCGAATCGACGTTCAAGGCCCGCGCCACGCTGTGGCTGACCGCGATATTGGTCGCCGCGGCCTTGATCGCGATGTTCTTCAACCGGGTCTTGGGTCCGCGGGAATTGATCAGGTGGAAATCGTTGTGCGAGACCACCCATTTCTTGAAGGGGTTGAACAGGAACAGCCAGACCCCCTTGAGGGTGATGTTGGGCATGTAGACCACGTCGCTCCAGAAGAAGAGCTTCAGCTGCGCCCACTTGCTGGAGGCGTGCACGACCTCAATGCCCTGCAGCGGGGCACTCTTCTTCTGCACCTGTTCGGTGACCACCTTGACCTCGTGGCCGGACTTCACGAACTCCTGGGCCAGCGACAGCGTGAGGTTCTCGATGCCGCCGATGGCCGGATGGAACACCGAGCTGTAAATCAAGATCTTCATTCGACAGTTATTCCTGTTTGCCTGGCACCCCCGTACGCAACTGCCCGACAACTGTTTTAGGAATATTTCAAGCAGGGGCGGCGCCCTGCGTGCTGATCGCGCGGTCTGTGGTTACGTATCTTAACGCTACCTGACCAATTTACGAACTTTCGGATTAGAGGGCACGGTCAAGAATCGTGCAGCTGTGCACGGACGACAACCAAACGGTTTTAAAGCCGCTGAATCGCCTGGTCCGCAACCTGCGCCAGGGCGGCCGCGCCGACCTGATCAGGTGCCACTTCGGCCAGTGGCAGCAGCACGAAGGCACGCTCGTGCAGGCGGGGATGCGGCAGTGTCAGGGTCTCGCTGTGCATCACGGTGTCGCCATGGCGCAGCAGGTCGAGGTCGAGGGTGCGCGGGGCGTTGCGGTAGGGGCGTTCGCGGCCGGCGCAAAGCTCCAGCCGCTGGAGCGCGACCAGCAAGGCCTCGGGCGCCAGGGTGGTGTCGAGGGCCACGACCGCGTTGATGAAGTCCGGGCCGGTCGCGTCGACCGGGGCGCTGCGATAGAGCGAGGAGCAGGCGGTCACACGGCTGCGCGGCAGCCGCGCGAGATCGGCCATCGCCTGGCGCACCGTGGCCTGCGCGTCGCCCAGGTTGGCCCCGATGGCGACGAAGGCCAGGGTCATGCGTCGGCGGGGCCGGAGCCGCCTTCGCCCGCGCCGGCGGGACGGGGCTTGCGGCGGCGGCGGCGCTTGCGCGGCGCCTCGCCATCGGGCGGCACGGTCGACTGTTCATCGGCCTCGGCGTCATCGGACTCCGGCGCCTCGCGCGGGGCTGCTGCATCGGCCGCGACCGGCGCGCGGGCCCTCACCCGGGTGCGCACCGGCGCCTTGGCCTCCTCGCGCACCTGGTCGAGCAGGTCCTGGCGGCGCAGGTCGTCGGCGGTGCTGAACTCCTGCCACCACTCGGCGATGGCCTCGCTGACCTCGCCCACGTCGGCGCGCAGCCGCATGAAGTCGAAGGCCGCGCGGAAGCGCGCCTGCTCGACCAGGCTGTAGGGCGTGGAGCCGACGCGCTTGTCGAAGCGCGGCTGCATCATCCAGATCTCGCGCATGTCGCCGCCGAGCTTGCCGCGGCCCGAGACGTCGCCGATGCGGGTGTTGAACACGTCGTCGATCGCGTCCTGCAGCGCCGGGAAGGCCGGCTGGCCGCGCTGGCCATGGCGGCCCTCGAGACGCTGGGCCCAGCCGTCGCGCACGTCGGCCCACAGCACGCAGGCCAGCAGGAAGCTGGGCGCCACCGGCTTGCCTTCGCCCACGCGGCGGTCGGTGTCGGCCAGGGCGGCCTTGACGAAGGGCTGGTCGGCGCGCTCCACCACCACGTCGAGCAGCGGGTAGATGCCGGTCGCCAGGCCCAGCTTGCGCAGCTGCGCGATGGTGGCGATGGCATGGCCGGTCTGCAGCAGCTTGAGCATCTCGTCGAAGAGGCGGCTCTGCGGCACGTCGGCCAGGAGCTTGCTCGAGGCGATCAGCGGCGCCGCCGTCTTCGGCTCGATCTCGAAGCCCAGCGCGGCCAGCTTGGCCGAGAAGCGGATTGCGCGAATGATGCGCACCGGGTCTTCGCGGTAGCGCGTGACCGGGTCGCCGATCATGCGCAGCACCAGCTTCTTGGCGTCCTTGATGCCGTTGTGATAGTCCACCACGATCTGGCTGGCCGGGTCGTAGTACATGGCGTTCACGCTGAAGTCGCGGCGCGCCGCGTCTTCCTCCTGCGGGCCCCAGACGTTGTCGCGCAGCACCCGGCCGCTCGAATCGACCGCGTGGGTCATGCCCGCGAGCTCGCCCTTGCTGGTGCGCTCGTTGCCCTTGACCTGCTCGGCCGCCGCGTTGTCCATGTAGGCGCGGAAGGTCGAGACCTCGATCACCTCGTGCTCGCGCCCGCGGCCGTAGACCACGTGCACGATGCGGAAGCGCCGGCCGATGATGAAGGCGCGGCGGAACAGGCTCTTGACCTGCTCGGGCGTGGCGTTGGTCGCCACGTCGAAGTCCTTGGGCCGCAGGCCCAGCAGCAGGTCGCGCACCGCGCCGCCCACCACGTAGGCCTCGTAGCCGGCCTGCTGCAGCGTGGTGACCACGTTCTTGGCGCGCTCGTCGACCAGCGCCGGGTCTATGCCGTGCACGCTGGCCGGCACTTCCTGCCGCTTGCCGAAGCGCGACTTGGCGCTGGCGCCCGCGCCGGCCGACTTGCCCAGCAGTTTGTCGATGAATGTCTTGATCATTGGGAGAGGGTCCGGGCGCGGGATGGCGCCCCAGTTGGCTTCATTCGTTTTCGAGCATCGATCGGATCAACGGGATCGTCACCGCGCGCTGCGTCTGCAGCGCATAGCCGTCGAGATGATCGAGCAGCTCCATGAGGCTGCCTAGATCGCGGCTGAAGCGGTGCAGCATGTAATCCAGCACCTCGTCGCTCAGCAGCACGCCGCGCGCATCGGCCGCCTGGCGCAGCACGGAGCGGCGTTCGGCCTCGTCGAGCAGTTGCAAGTGGAACACGTGGCCCCAGCCGAGCCGGGTGCGCAGGTCTTCGCGCAGCGCCAGGTCGGCCGGCGGCAGCGCCCCGGCCGCCACCACGCCGCGCTGCAGGGACTGCGCATTCACGAACCAGTTGAAGGCCGCATGCTGCTGCACCGCGGTGTAGAGGTGCACGTCGTCGAGCACCACCGCGCCCCAGCGCTCGTCGAACTCGGGCGGATGCAGCGTGGTCGCACTCATCCAGCCGACCAGCGCGCCCTGCTCGCGCAAGGCGCTGTGCACCGATTCGAGCAGGTGGGTCTTGCCGCTGCCGCTTTCGCCCCACAGGTAGGTCGGCACCGGGGAATGCAGGGTCGGCACATGCGCCTCGCCAAGCCAGACACGCAGGTGACGCACGGCCGCCTCATTCGGTCCGGCGAAGAAGCCGGACAGACTGGGGACGGTCGAAAGACCGATGTCGAGCACGAGCTGCTTCATCCCTGGAGCGAAGCGGGCGGCAGCCGTGGCAAGGTGAGCACAAATAGGGGGTTCATGGTGAAGGGCGCGGCGGCCCTTAAAATCGTCATGAATTCTATCGGCCCGGCTGTTCCGGTCCCCGATGCCCTGCCTCCCTCCTCCCGCCCCCGTCTGTCAAGCCTCGCCTGCCCATGAACTCCACCTCGAACACCCCGCTCAGCTACAAGGACGCCGGCGTCGACATCGATGCCGGCGACGCGCTGGTCGACCGCATCAAGCCCCTGGCCAAGAAGACGATGCGCGAAGGCGTGCTGGCCGGCATCGGCGGCTTCGGCGCGCTGTTCGAAGTGCCCAAGCGCTACAAGGAACCGGTGCTGGTGAGCGGCACCGACGGCGTGGGCACCAAGCTCAAGCTGGCCTTCGAATGGCAGATGCACGACACGGTCGGCATCGACCTGGTCGCCATGAGCGTCAACGACGTGCTGGTGCAGGGCGCCGAGCCGCTGTTCTTCCTCGACTATTTCGCCTGCGGCAAGCTCGACGTCGACACCGCCGCGGCCGTGGTCGGCGGCATCGCCCGCGGCTGCGAGCTCTCGGGCTGCGCGCTGATCGGCGGCGAGACCGCCGAGATGCCCGGCATGTACCCGGCCGGCGAGTACGACCTGGCGGGCTTCGCGGTCGGCGCGGTCGAGAAATCGAAGATCCTCACCGGCCAGGACGTCAAGCCCGGCGACGTGGTGCTGGGCCTGGTCTCCAGCGGCGTGCACTCCAACGGTTTCAGCCTGGTGCGCAAGGTCATCGAGCGCGCCGGCGCCGACCTGCCCGCCACGCTGGACGGCAAGCCTTTCCGCGAAGCCATCATGGAACCCACGCACCTCTACGTGAAGCCGGTGCTCGAGGCGCTGGGCAAGCACCCGATCAAGGCGCTGGCCCACATCACCGGCGGCGGCCTGCTGGAGAACATCCCGCGCGTGCTGCCCGAAGGCACGGCCGCCCACCTGAAGAAGGGCAGCTGGCCGCAGACCGAACTGTTCGCCTGGCTGCAGAAGGTGGCCGGCATCGACGACATCGAGATGAACCGCACCTTCAACAACGGCATCGGCATGGTGGTCGTCATCGACGCGGCCGAAGCCGCCGCCTGCGCCGCCACGCTGCGCGCCGCCGGCGAGACCGTGCACGAGATCGGCACCATCGCCGAACGCGGCACCGGCGCAGCCGTCGTCGTCGCCTGACCCGCCCCGGCCGACGCCCCCTCGCCACGTGATCGAAGCCCCCGCCGCCGACCGATACCGTCCCGTGGTGATTGCCAGCTACGTGCTGATCGCCGCGGCCCTGTTGCTGGTCATGTGGCAGGGCCTGCTGCCCGGCCTGCTGTGCGTCTGCATCGGCTTCCTGGCCACGCGCTGGTTCGCGCGCGTGATCGATGCCGGCCTGCGGCGCAGCCGGCGCGTCAAGACCCCATCGCGCATCGGCGCCCCCACCTCGCCGACCGCGCGCACCGTCGCGGCCACGCTGGTGATGCTGGCGCCCATCGCGCTGATGGCGCTGGCCTTCTCCGAGGCGCGCGACTTCGTGCTCAACGCCTCGGAGCAGTACCGTGAACTGCTCGACTACATCGCGCGCACCGTGCTCGAACTGCGGCTCAAGCTGCCGCCCGAAGTGGCGATCTACCTGCCCGAGGGCGCGGCCGAGATCCAGCGCGTGATCGCCGGCTACCTGCGGGCCCAGGCCGGCGCGCTGGCGCTCACCGGCCGCGCCTGGCTGGGCGGCCTGCTGTTCGCCTACGTGGGCCTGATCGTGGGCTCGCTCGCCGCCGTCGCGCACGCGGCCACGACGCGGCGCCCGCTGGCCCAGCAGCTGCACCGGCGCATCACGCTGTTCGGCGAGACCTTCGGCCAGATCGTCGCGGCCCAGTTCTGGATCGCGGCCTTCAACACCTTCCTGACCGGCATCTTCCTGCTGTTCCTGCTGCCGCTGTGGGACTTGCGCCTGCCCTACACGCCGGCGCTGATCACGCTGACCTTCGTCGCCGGCCTGGTGCCGATCGTGGGCAACCTGCTGTGCAACGTGGTGATCACGCTGGTCGGGCTCTCGGTGTCGCCGGTCACGGCGCTGGCCTGCCTGGGCTTCCTGATCCTGATCCACAAGGCCGAGTACGTGATCAACGCCAAGGTGGTGGGCAGCCGCACCCAGATGGCGGTGTGGGAGCTGCTGGCCGTGATGTTCGTGGCCGAGGCGGTGTTCGGGCCCGCGGGCCTGGTGGCGGCGCCGCTGTTCTACGCCTACCTCAAGAAGGAGCTTCAGGCCGCGCAGCTGGTCTGAGCCTTCGCTTTCTTCTCCCTGTTCCCGCGATGGCGGACGGGTCTTGTCTGGACGCCGTCACGGCTCCTTGCTACGCTTTGTGGACGGCGTACACAAATAGCGCCGCATCCCACGCCCCACCCTCGCAAGGAGCTTCCATGTCTTCCTTCAATGCCTATCTTTTCTTCGACGGCACCGCGGCCCAGGCCATGCCCTTCTACAAGAAGGTGCTCGGCGGCAGGCTCGAGGTCATGACTTACGCTCAGATGCCCGGCGCCGAGGCCGACAAGCTGTCGGCCACCTCGGCGGCACGCGTGATGCACGCATGCCTGAGCTTCGACCACGGCGTGCTGATGGCATCGGACGACATGGAGGGCAAGCCCTACGACGCGATGAAGGGCTTCTCGCTCACGCTCAACTACGACGCGGTGCCCGAGGCCGAGCGCGTGTTCAACGCGCTGGCCGAAGGCGGCACCGTCACGATGCCGCTGGCCAAGACCTTCTGGGCCGAACGCTTCGGCATGTGCACGGACCGCTTCGGCACGCCCTGGATGGTCAACGCCGGCATGTCGAAGCCGGCGTGACGCCGCCGATCCACCTGCTGCTGCGCTGGCACTTCCACACCACGAGGAGAACTCCCATGGCCCGCTACGTCGATGGTTTCGTCGTTCCCGTCCCCAAGGACAAGCTGCCGGCCTATCGGCGCATGGCGCAGAAGGCCGGCAAGATCTGGCGCGAGCACGGCGCGCTGGAATACATCGAATGCGTGGCCGACGACGTGAAGCCGGGCAAGAGCACCTCCTTCCCGCAGAGCGTCAAGCTGCAGGAGGACGAGGTGGTGGTGTTCTCGTGGATCGCCTTCACCTCGCGCAAGCAGCGCGATGCGATCAACGCCAAGGTGATGGCCGATCCGCGCCTGAAATCGATGATGGACCCGAAGGCCATGCCCTTCGACGCCCAGCGCATGTTCTTCGGCGGCTTCAAGACGCTGGTCGAGCTGTGATGTCCTGAATTGATCGACACAGGTCCGGCATGGCACGGACGGCGGGCTTGCCGCCCTGAACAATAGGGCGCACCATCCCACCACGCCTTGTGCACCCTGCCATGAAAACCTGTCTCATAGTGATCGACGCCCAGGAGTCGTTCCGCCACCGCCCCTACAGCACCGAGCGCGACGTGGGCGCCTACCTGGCGGCCCAGAACGCGCTCATCGACGGCTGCCGCGCGGCCGGCGTGCCGATCCTGCGCGTGTTCCACGTCGACGGGCCGGAGCGCAGCGACAACCCCTTCGCCCTCGCCTCGGGCCATGTGCGTCCGCTCGAGGGCCTGGCCGACTTCGAGCCGGCGGCGCGCTTCACCAAGCACCGGCACAGCGCGCTGGTCAACACCGGGCTCGACGTCTGGCTCACGCAGAACGGCATCGGCCGGATCATCGTCAGCGGCATCCGCACCGAGCAATGCTGCGAGACCACGGCCCGCCACGCCTCCGACCTGGGCTGGAAGATCGACTACGTGCTCGACGCCACGCTGACCTTCGACATGACCCAGCCCGACGGCCGGCCGCTGCCCGCCGCCGACATCAAGGCCCGCACGGCCACGGTGCTGCAGGACCGCTTCGCGGACGTCTGCAGCGTGGCGCAGGCGCTCGAACGCGCCGTGGCCTGAGGCCGCGCGCGGCACGCACGGCCTGGCCATGGAACCGATCCGCGTCGTCTTCGTGCTGCTGCCCGACAGCCTGGTGCTGGACTGGGCCGGCCCGGCCGAGGCGCTGCGCATCGCCAACCAGCTGCTGCGCGCCGCGGGCCAGCCGGCGCGCTTCGAGATCGCGTTCGCGAGTCCGCGGCCGACCTCGGTGGGCTCGGTCGGCATCACGCTCGCCGGGCTGTCCGCGCTGCCGCCGCCCAGCGAACAGCCGGGCTGGATCGTGCTGGTCGGCCTGCCCGGCGGCACCCTGGCCGTCGACACGCCCGAGGCGCAGGGGCTGCTGCACTGGCTGCGCGGGCAACGCTTCGAACGCGGCAAGCTGGAGCTGGTCACGATCTGCGCCGGCGCCGTGCTGGCCGCGCACGCGGGCGCGCTCGCGGGCCGGCGCGCCACCACCCACCACCAGCACCTCGACGAACTGCGGGCCGTGGAGCCGCGCTGCGAGGTCGTGGCCAACCGCGTGTTCGTGCTCGATCCGCCCCTCTACAGCAGCGCGGGCGTGACCACCGGCATCGACCTGGTGCTGCACCGCATCGGCGAACTCTGCGGTGAAGCCCTGGCGGCGCAGGTCGCGCAGACCCTGGTGGTCGCGCTGCGGCGCGGGCCGCAGGACCCTGAGCTCTCGCCCTTTCTCGCCCACCGCCACCACCTGCACGCCGCGCTGCACCGGGTGCAGGACGCGGTGAGCGCCCAGCCGCAGTTCGACTGGACCGTGCCGCGCATGGCCGAGGTGGCCCACACCTCGCCGCGCCATCTCACGCGGCTCTTCATGGCGCATGCGGGCGTGGCCCCACTGGTCTACCTGCGGCGCCTGCGGCTGGCCTCGGCCCAGCTCGCGCTGCAATCCGGGGCCAACGTCACGCGCGCGGCCGAGCTCTCGGGTTTCGGCTCCGACACCCAACTGCGCCGCGCCTGGCGGCAGTTCGGCCTGGCCGGCTCGCCGTCGACGGCGGGCACGCGCCCTCACTGAGCCGCAGGCTCAGGGCGTGCCGCCGCCGCTTTCAGGCGCCACGGCCGCCGGGCCGCCAGCCGGCACCGCGGCCGCACGCAGCCATTCCTCGGTGTGTGCGCCCAGCGCATCGATCTGCAGGGCGATCAGGCCCAGCTGCGTGCGCACCAGCGCGACGGCCTCCTCGGCATCGGGTGCGACTGCCAATGCCAGCGCCTCGCGCACCGGCTGGCCGGCCGCGCCGCCGCCGGCCTCGGGCGCGCCGCGCTCGAAAGCCGACGCCAGCCCGTCGAGCGCCGCCGCGCCGCCCTCGATGCTCTGCTGCAGGGCGGCGGCCGACTGCGCCTGTGCTAGCGCGATGCGGTGCGCGCCCAGCGCCGACACGTAGCTCAGCAGCGTGTGCGAACGGATCAGGAAGCGCAGCGCCACACCCGCGTGCGGCCGCACCACGCCGGGCTCGCGGAACATGTCGCTGACCGCGGTGGACAGCGCCGCGTCGGCGTTGTGGGCGTTGCGCCGCGCGAGCCGGTAGGCCAGATCGTCGCGCGCGCCCGAGCGGTACTGGGCGCCGATCTGCCGCAGGTAGGCCGCATGGGCGCGCATCGCGTCGGCGGCCAGCGCGTTGATGCGGCGCGCGGCCCAGTGCGGCAGCACCAGCACCATGGCCAGGCCGGCGAGCGCGCTGCCGATGGCGGTGTCGATCAGCCGCGGCCACAGCAGCAGGCCGCTGTCGCCGACCTGGTTGAAGAACATCAGCACCAGCAGCGTGATCGCCGCGGTCGCGAGCAGGTAGCGGCGGGCGCGCGCGGCGAAGAAGAACACGCCGGCCGCCACCGCCACCAGCGACTGCAGCCAGGGCAGCGGGAACAGCGCGAGCACGGCCCAGCCCAGCACCACGCCCAGGGCCGTGCCCGCCACGCGCTGGCCCATGCGCGCCATGGTCTCGCCGTAGGTCTGCTGGCAGACGAAGAGCGTGGTCAGCAGGATCCAGTAGCCCTGCGCTGGGTGGATCCACTGCATCAGGCCGTAGCCCGCCACCAGCGCAACCGCGAGCCGCACCGCATGGCGGAACAGCGGAGTGCGCGGCGTGAGCTGGCGCCGCACGCGCTCGACCGCATCGCGTCCGCTGCGCGGCGAGCGGTCGTAGAGGTCCATGTCGGTGCGGCCGGCCTGGGCCGCGGGCTGGCTCGCGCCCGCGAGCTGGCCGTCGAGCAGCGCCAGGTTGCGCGCCAGCGCCTCGACTGAGGCCAGCAGCGCGCGCCGCTGCGGCGTGGGGTCGCGCGCGCGCTCGTGCGCGATGGCGCTGCGCAGGTCGGACAGCGCCTGCACGGTCGCGCCGCCCACCACGAAGGGCTCGCGCCGCGCGATCGACAGCGCCAGCCGCTGGCAGGCCTCGCCCTGCAGCGCCAGCACGCGCTGGCAGCGGTAGAGCACGTCGCTGTGGAAGAAAGCGTCGGCCAACGCGTTGTAGTCGTCGTGCGAGGAACTGGCGCGCTCGTGCACGTCCTGTGCGATCAGGTAGAGCCCGCGGTAGCGCGTGATGCGGCCGGTGGGCGTGCGGGTGCCGACGCGCCGGAAGATGCTCTCCTTGGCGGCGTTGAGCTCTGCCACCACGCGGCTGTTGAGCTGCGCCAGCGACAGCCGCTTGCGCTCGATGTCGACGCCGCGCAGCGGCTCGAACAGCGAGGCCTTGAAGCGCACGTAGCCGCCCAGCGCATCGAACAGCCGCACCAGCAGCGCCTGCACCGGCTCGGCCGGGAACAGCGCGGCCCAGCCCACCGACCAGGCGCCGTACCAGGCCGCGCCCGCCAGCAGCAGCGCCACTTCGTGCCAACGCGGCTCGGTGGCGGCCACGTGGTCGAGGCTCAATGTGGTGTACATCGCCAGGATCAGCGTGGCGTGGCCGATGGCCTTGAAGCGCGCCTCGATCGCGCCCAGCATGGTCAGCGCGAAGGCCGAGAAGGCCAGGCCGGCGATGAACAGCCAGGGCCGGCCGAACAGCGCCTCGATCGTGAAGGCCATGGCGGCGAAGCAGGCCAGCGTGAGCGCCTGCGCGCGCCAGCGGCCCTGCCAGCTGTCGTCGGTCTCGGCCAGTGCGCTGGCGATGGTGCCCAGCGCCAGCGGGATCAGCGCATGCGACAGGCCCGAGAGCACGCAGAAGAGCATCAGGCTGCCCAGCGCCAGCAGCACCCGCAGCGGCTGGCCGCCGGCGGCGAACAGCCAGCGGCGGGGCGACAGGGTGAGGGCGTGGTCGGTCATGGTGTCCTGCAGCAGGATGCGTGCCCGCCGCGCCGTGGCGCGTGGGCGCTCAGAGGTAGCCGCAGAAGCGCAGGACGTGGCCGTCGGGCTCGCGGATCGCGAACTCGCGCAGGCCCCAGGGCTGCGAGGTGGGCGGCTCGATGACGTCGACGCCGCGCTTCAGGTAGGCCGCATGCAGGCCGTCGACATCTTGGCCCACGTGGATCACGATCTCGCCGCGCCAGGGCCGGGCCTCGCGCGTGTTGCATTGCCACAGGCGGATGTAGACGGGGTCGCCGTAGCTGCGGTCGCCCTTCTTGACCCGCGCGTAGCTGGGCGGTTCGCCGGCGATGAAATCGAGTTCGAAGCCCAGGACTTCGCTGAAGTAACGCGCCGAACGCGCCGCATCGGCCACCGGCAGCACCGGCTGCACGCCATGGAACTGGTGCCGGGTCCCGAGGTCGGCGGCCATCAGCTTCTCGCGCGGCGCAGCACCGCGACCTGCTCGGCCACGGCATCGATGTCAAGCGCCTCCTCGGCGTGTTGGAGGTAGGTCTCGAGGTCGCGCACCGCCAGCGCCGTGTGGCCCTGCGCGGCGTGGGCCAGGCCGCGGTCGCGGTGTTCGGCCCAGGCGTCGGGCAGCAGCGCCACGAGGCGGTCCTGCACCGCGATCACGCGTTGCCAGTCCTCCTGCGCGCGGTGCACTTCCTTGAGGTTGCGCAGCATGCGCGCGATGATCTCGCGCGGCTCGGCGGGCTGCAGGTACAGGCCCAACGGGATGTCGAAGTCGCCGACCAGGCCGTTGCTGCGCTTGTAGGGCTCGAGGCGCTCGCTGAGTTCCTCGCGCGACAGCGACTTGCCGTTGAAGGGGTCGATCACCACCTGCCCCTTGGGCAGCGTGACCTTGATCATGAAATGGCCCGGAAAGGCCACGCCGCGCGCCTGCAGGCCCAGGCCCTGGGCCAACTCCATCCACAGCACCGCCAGCGAGATCGGGATGCCGCGCCGGGTGCGCAGCACCGCGTTGAGGTAGCTGTTGTCCGGGTCGTAGTAGTCGTTGACGTTGCCGCCGAAGCTCAGGTCGTGGAAGAAGAACTGGTTGAGCGCGCGCAGCCGGGCCAGCGGTGCCGCGTCGGCCGGTAGCCGGCGCTTGAGACGGGCCAGCAATTGGTCGATGTCGCCCAGCACCTGCTGCACGTCGAGTTCGGGGTATTCGTCCTGGGCGAGTGCGGCCGCGGCTTCGAGCAACGGGAACTGATCGTCGCTCTTGACGAGCGAATCGAAGTATTCGAGGGCGGTCGGCGCCGAGAAGCTGAACGTCATGTGGCTTTGTAGAGGAGCATGAAGGGAGCGTCAAGGCGACAACACCCCGTCGCGCGGGCTATCGCTTGATGAAACTGCGCAGCTTGATGCCCAGCAGGGCCAGCGTCGAGAAATACAGCAGGGCCGCGGCCGCGATCAGCGCGGCCAGCAGGCCGATGCGCTGCAGCTTTACGGCCCGCAGCGCGACCCATTCGAAATGGTGCGCGCCCCAGTACAGCAGCAGGCCCAACAGCGCCGAGGCCACCACCACCTGGAGCACGAAGCGCAGCCACCCCGGCTCGGGCCGGTAGCTGCCGCGCCGCATCAGGCCCCACAGCAGCCACAGCGCATTGACCACGGCGCCGATGGCGATGGTCAGCGTGAGCGCCGCGTGCTGCAGGATCGGCACCAGCAGCAGGTTGAGCAGCTGGGTCAGCACCAGCACGGCCACGGCGATCCGCATCGGCGAGCGCATGTCGTGCTTGGCGTAGTAGCCGGGCGCCAGCACCTTGATCGCGACGATGCCGACCAGGCCCGCGCCGTAGCCCGCCAGCGCCAGCGCGATGCGCGGCACGTCGGCGTCCTTGAGTGCGCCGTAGTGGAACAGCACCGCCACCAGCGGCCCCGAGAACACCAGCAGCGCGACCGCGCAGGGCACCGACAGCAGCACGACCAGGCGCAGGCCCCAGTCGAGCAGCGAGGAATAGCGGGCATCGTCCTTGGCCGCGCGGGCCCCGGCCAGCTGCGGCATCAGCACCACGCCCAGCGCCACGCCCAGCATCGCGGTCGGGAACTCCATCAGCCGGTCGGCGTAGCTGACCCAGGTCACGCTGCCGGGCGCGAGGTGCGAGGCGATCTGCGTGTTGATCAGCAGCGAGATCTGCGCCACGCTCACGCCGATCAGCGCCGGCAGCATGAGCCGGACGATCTTGCGCGTGGTCGGGTCGGCCCAGGCCGCGCGCACCGCGCGCCAGCGCACGCCCACGCGCGGCAGCATGCCGATGCGCCGCAGCGCCGGCAGCTGGATGCCCAGTTGCAGCAGGCCGCCGACCATCACGCCGATGCATTGCGCATAGATTGGCTCGATCCCCCAGCGCCGGAACAGCGGCGCGCCGATCAGGATCGACAGGATCAGCGCCACGTTGAGCAGCACCGGCGAGGCCGCCGGCACCGCGAACTTGCGCCAGGTGTTGAGCACGCCCCCCGCCAGCGCCACCAGCGACATGAAGCCGATGTAGGGGAACATCCAGCGCGTCATGAAGATGGCCGCCTCGTAGCCCTGGGCCGTCTGCTGCAGCCCGCTGGCCATGCCCCAGACCATCAGCGGCGCGCCCAGCACCCCGGCGATGCACAGCAGCACCAGCGTCCAGGTCAGCAGCGTCGCCACATGGTCCACCAGCGCCCGCGCCCCCGCGTCGCCCTGCTCGGTGCGCGTGGCCGCCAGCACCGGCACGAAGGCCTGGCTGAACGCCCCCTCCCCCAGCACCCGGCGGAAGAGGTTGGGAATGCGGAACGCGACATTGAAGGCATCGGTCAGCGCACTCACGCCGAACACCGAAGCCATCAACAGATCACGGACCAGGCCCGCGACCCGCGAAGCGAGGGTCAGGAGCGAAACGGTGGAGGCGGATTTGAGCAGGGACACGGCGCGGAAGTGTAGGCTCCCCCCACCCCGCGCCCGGCCCGCAGGCCAGAAACACGGCGAAACCAATCGCCGGAGCCCCAGGAGGGCGAACCCGTCGATACGGCAAAAACTCCCCCAGCGAAAGTCCAGGGACACCGCGGAACCGGCTTCGCCGGGCCGCTGGTGTCGCCCCCGGAGGGGGAAGGCGAAGCGACACGAAGTGCGCGAGCCCTCGGGGGCGAGCTATAATCTTTGGCTTTGCTGCATCATCCCCAGACACAAGGAACCTAAAAATGGCATCCGCAAAACCCAAAAAGAAGAACCCGCGCCTGGCGTCGGGCCGCAAGCGCGTCCGCCAGGACGTCAAGCTCAACGCCGCGAACACCTCGCTGCGCTCCAAATACCGTACCGCGGTCAAGAACGTCGAGAAGGCCGTGCTGGCCGGCGACAAGACCAAGGCCACCGAACTCTTCGCGAAGGCCCAGAGCATCGTCGACACCGTCGCCGACAAGGGCATCTTCCACAAGAACAAGGCTGCTCGCGACAAGAGCCGCCTGTCGGCCAAGGTCAAGGCACTCGCCCTGGCCGCACCGGCAACCGCCGCCTGACCCTGTCAGGCCAAGCCCGGACTGGTCTCCAGTCCGCCGTTTGACAGGGGTGCGCTGCAGCAAAGTGAAAAACCGCCTTCGGGCGGTTTTTTCATTTCTGCGTTCCCGACAAACGATCAGAAGACCAGCTTGTCCCCCGCCGCGGCCCGGATCCGGGTGGCCGAGGCCTGGGCCCGCTGGCGGATCTGCGCCAGGTTGTAGGCCGTCAGCCGGCCGTTGCGCTTGAGGATGCGGCCGTCGACCAGCACGGTGTCGACGTTGCTGCCCGTCCCGCCCTGCACGATCGCGGTCTCGATGTTGCCCACCGGCCACATGTTCAGGTCCCGGGTCCGCACCAGGATGATGTCGGCGCGCTTGCCCTCGGTGAGCGAACCGGTGACCTCGGCCAGGCCCATGGCCCTGGCGCCGTTGATCGTCGCCATCTCGATCACCTCCCGCACGCCCACGGCCTGGGCCTTCTCGCTGGGCGTGCCGGTCCACGGCACGCCCAGGTTCCAGGTGAAGCGCATCATCTCGAACATGTCCGGCGGCGCGATGGAGGTGGCGTCGCTCGACAGCGAGATGGTCAGGCCGGCCGCGCGCATCGCGAACAGCGCGGCGCGTGCGTCGCCGGTGCTGCTCAGGCGCAGCTCGGAGTGCGTGGCGAAGCTCAGCGGCGTCTTCGTGCGTGCCATGGCCGCCAGGTCGGCCGGCGTGGCCGGCACGTAGTGGGCGATCATGAAATCCGGCCCCAGGTAGCCGCGCCGCTCGTAGTCGACCGCATCGACGTTGTTGGGCGCCTCCTGCGGCGCGTGGATCGCCACCGGCAGCCCGCTGGCCTTGGCGAACTTCATCTCCTCGTGGAACACCGCGTCGGTGCTCTGCTGCGGGCCGCGCAGGTTGAGCCCCAGGTGCACCAGGCCGTCGAGCGGCGAGCGCTCGCCGAACCACTCGCGCTGCACGCGCGGCAGGTCCTGGTAGCGGTTGACCTCGTCGGCCGGCATCTGGTCGACGTGGCCGTAGGCGTAGCGTGCGCGCAGCAGCGCCTGCCGGTGGGCGCGCAGCTCGGCGTCGGCATGGGCCGGCGAGCGCGTGTTGTGCGACCAGTTGTGCACGGTGGTGGTGCCGCCGTTGGCCAGCTCGGCGCAGCCCAGCAGCACGCTGTTGTAGAAGTCCTCGGCCGCATAGAGCACCGAGGTCGCGCCCTTGGCCGGGTAGTAGGAGAAGCCGCCCTCGCGCGCGGTGAAGCTGCGGCCGATGGCGCTCCACATGTGGTAGTGCGAATTGACGAAGCCCGGCATCACGATCATGTCGGTGGCGTCGATGACCTCGGCGCCCGGCGCGCGCAGGCCCGGCCCGACCTTTTCGATCACGCCGTCGCGCACCCACAGGTCGGCACGCGGCAGCACGCCCGTGGCGCGGTCGACCGTGATCACCGCGCCGTTTCGGATCAGGTAGCTGCCGCGGCGCGCGGCCGCGGGCGCCGTGCGCGCCGAGGCCACGCCGATCAGCGCCGGCGCACCGGTGGCCGCGACCGCCAGCGCGCCGCCCATGCGGATGAACGCTCTCTTGCTTGTTGTCATGTTCCGAGCCCCGTGATGGTGAAGAAGAAAAAAGGGAGGCCCGCTCAGCGGACCTTGTAGAGGAAGGCCGCGGTCATCGCGAGGCCGGTGAGCACGACGAAGCCGCGCACCAGGTCGGGCCGCAGCCGCCGTGCGAGCGTGCCGCCCGCATAGCCGCCGAGCGTGGCGAACAGCGCCATCCACAGCGCGTGCGACCAGACGATCGCGCCGCTGGCCGCATAGAGCAGCACCGCGATCAGCGTGAGGATGGCCGAGACGAAATTCTTGATGCCGTTCATGCGGCCCATGTCGGTATGGCCCAGCGCGCCCAGCACCGCGAGCAGCAGGATGCCCAGCCCGCCGTTGAAGTAGCCGCCATAGACCGCGACGGCCACGATCCCCAGGTCGGCGAGCCAGGGGCCGCGCGGTTTCGCATCGATGGAACGGCGCCGCACCAGCCCCGGGCCGATGGCGAACAGCAGCGTCGCGGCCAGCAGCAGCCACGGCACGATGCGGGCGAAGGCCTGGTTCGAGGTCGACAGCAGCAGTGCCGCACCGGCCGCGCCGCCCAGCACCGACAGCACCGCCAGCCGCAACAGCGAGGGCGACATCGGCCCCGACAGCTCGCGCCGCATGGCCCAGGCGCCGGCCAGGTAGCCCGGCAGCAGCGCGGCGGTGCCGGTGGCGTTGGCCGACACCAGCGGCACGCCGACCATCGCCAGCGCCGGCAGGGTCAGGAAGCTGCCGCCGCCCGCCACCGCATTGAGTGCACCGGCCAGCGCCGCGGCGCTGGCGAGCAGCGCCCAGTCGAGCAGCATCACGACGACGACTTCTTCGCGCGCGCCGGCAGCGCCATGCGGTCGGTGCGCAGCAGCAGCGTGAGCACGATGCCGAGCGCCGCCAGCAGCGTGATCTGCACGATGCCCGCCACGCTCCAGCCGAAGCGCGCCGCGATGCCGCCGATGATGAAGCCCGCGAAGGCGCCGGCACCGTAGAGCGTGGTCACGAACACGCCCGTGGCGCGGTTGGTGAGCGCGGCCCGCACGGCCTTGATGTGGTAGCCGGCCAGGTTCACGTACAACACGCCGCTCACCACGAAGCCCCAGGCGAAGGACAGCACCGACTGCACGCCGATGCCGGTCGGCCCCGAGAACATCAGGAAGCCCAGCAGGCCGGTGCCGAGAAAGCTCAGCGACAGCACGAGCTTGGGATGGAAGCGGTCGCCGAGCCAGCCGCCGAAGATCGAGGCGAACACGCCGAAGCCGAAGATGCTCATCACGCGGCCGGTGTCGGCCGGCGTGTAGTGCAGGTGCTCGCGCAGGAAGGTCGGGTACATGCCCAGGTAGCCGTAGATGCAGAGCCCGCCGATCACGCTCATGCTGGTCAGCAGCACGGTGTTGCGGTTCCACATCGTCGTGGCGCCGCGTTCGTCGATGCGCGTGCCCGCGGCCGCCACCTTCTCGGTCATGCGCCGGCTCACGGTGAGCGCGATCAGCGCCATGGCGCCGAAGCCCGCGAGGCCGAAGGCCAGCAGCGGCAGCCGCCAGTCGCGCTCGGCACCGATCAGGTGGCCGCCCAGCAGCGGCCCGACGATGGCGCCGATGCCGAAGGAGAAGTTGATCGCGCCCACGGCGGTCGCCCGGTAGCGCGCGAAGTAGCTGGCGGCGATCGCGATCACCACCGTGAGCTGCATGGCCTCGCCGATGCCGGTGGCGGCGCGGTAGAGGATCATGTCGGCGAAGCCGTGCGAGTAGGCGGTCAAGAGCGTGCCGGCCGAGAAGATCGCGATGCCGATCTGCAGCACCGCCTTGCGCGACAGCCGTGCCAGCAGGTAGCCGGTGGGCACGCCGGCCACCGCCATGCCCAGCGTGAAGATGGTCGACAGCAGGCCGGTGTCGGCCAGGCCGAAGCCGAATTCGCGGCGCACGTCGGCCGCGATCAGCGGGAAGATCTGCCGGTCCATCGCGTTGAGCGCGTACGAGGCCAGCAGCACCAGGAACATGCCGATCTCCAGCGCGGTGATGGGCGCCTCGCGGCGCGCATCGCCGGCCGAGGGAAGGGCCGAGGTTGAGGATTGCACGGTTTGTCTCCTTCTCGCCGGGCGAGAAATCTGTCTGTTGTTGCTGCTTCTGGAAAAATCGCCGGCGCCGCCGCGCCGGCGAGGGTTCAGGCCGCGTTGCGCGCGGCGCCGTACCAGTCGAGGATCTGCTCGCCGGTCAGGAAGGCCACGTCCTCATGCGCCTGGATGTGGGCCAGCGCCTCGCGGAAGTAACGCAGGCGGTGCGGCGCGCCCATGATGTAGGGGTGCACCACCAGCGCCATCACGCGCGCCGAATCCTTGGCGTCGGCGTAGAGCTGCTCGAACTGGTCGATCGCGCGGTCGCGGTACTCGCTGGCCTTGTGGTGCTGGATCAGCATCATCGCCACGTCGTTGCACTCCTGCGTGTAGGGCACGTTGACGATGGTGCCGCCGTTGCGCGTCTTGAGCTCCACCGGCTGGTCGTCGAGCACCCAGTCGCAGACGTACTCGTAGCCCTGCTCGGCCAGGATGTCGGGCGTGTGCCAGGTCTCGGTCAGGCCTGGGCCCAGCCAGCCGCGCGGGCGCTTGCCGGTGTAGGCGCGGATGGCCTCGGTGGTCTTGGCGATGTCCTCGACCTCGTCGGGCACCTTCTGCATGTTGCGCTGGCCAAAGCCGTGGCCGATGAACTCCCACTGACGTTCCTTGGCCGCGCGCGCGATCGGCTCGTAGGCCGCGATGGCCGAGCCGTTGATGGCCAGCGTGGCGCCGATGCCCACCTGGTCGATCACTTCCAGCATGCGCCAGAAGCCCACGCGGTTGCCGTACTCGTGCCAGGCCCAGTTCGGGATGTCGGGCATCGGCGAGCCGCCGGCCGGCGGCGTGAGCACCGTGCGGGGCATGGTCTCGTCGATGTTCCATTCCTCGACGTTGACGATGACCCAGACCGCCAGGCGCTTGCCGCCGGGCAGCTTGAGCGCGGGGCGGTCGGCGATCGCCGAGTACGAGATGCGTTCGAGTGGTTTCATGGTTGCTTGCTCCTGCTTTCGATGCGGTGACGGGGGCTCAGACGATCTCGACCTGCAAGGGCGCGAGGCCCTCGATGCGGCCGACCAGCCGGTCGCCGCGCTGCACCGGGCCCACGCCTTCGGGCGTGCCGGTGTAGATCAGGTCGCCGGGGAACAGCCGGTACTGCTTGGACAACTCGCTGACGATCTCGTGCACGTTCCAGATCATCTTCTCGAGCACCGAATCCTGCCGCGCCGCGCCGTTGACCGTGAGGCTCAGCGCGCCTGAGCGGATGTGGCCGACCTGCGCCACCGGATGGATGGCGCCGCAGGGCGCCGAGTGGTCGAAGGACTTGCCCTGCTCCCAGGGCAGGCCGCGCTTGTTGCATTCGCGCTGGCGGTCGCGCCGCGTCATGTCCAGGCCGGCCGCATAGCCGAACACGTGGCCGAGCGAATCCTCGGGCGACACGTCCTGGGCTTCGCTGCCGATGGCCACCACCAGCTCGAACTCGAACTGGAAGTCGTCCGTCAGCACCGGGTAGGGCACGCGGCCGTCGGTCACGACCGAGTCGGCGGGCTTCTGGAAAAAGAAGGGCGGATCGCGCTCGTCGCCCTCCTTCATCTCGCGGATGTGGGCCAGGTAGTTGCGGCCCACGCAGTAGACGCGGCGCACCGGGAAGCGCTGCTCGCTGCCCACGATCGCGATGGACACGGGCTGGACCTGCAGGGCCTCGGGGGTCGGTGCGGGGGGATTTTTCGTTTCGACGGACATCAGGTTGGTCTCTCTGGAAGGATGGAAGAAGCGTTGCTAGAGTCTAGGAACGAGGCCCCCCGGCCTCAACGCACAGGCTTGCGCAAAGCTATGCAATCCTTGCGATCTTGCGACCGGCTCCTCCATGCAACCCCTGCCCTCCTCCCTCCTCGACCTCGCGCCGCCCCGTGCCGGTGCGGCGCGTGCCGCCATCAGCAACTACACGATGGCGGCGCGGGCGCAGCGTGCCTACTTCGGCATCCACGACCAGAGCAACTGCCTGCCGAACCCGGTGCCGCACCGGCACGAGTACTTCCAGATCTACGTCAACACGCGCGGCGAGACCACGCACTACATCGGCGGCAGCCAGCGCCCCATCGCCGCGGGCACGGTGAGCTTCGTGCTGCCCTTCCTGGTGCACTACATCCCGAACGCGGCCGACGGCGTGTTTCATGTGATCAACATCAGCAAGGACTACCTGCTGCCTGCGCTGGACCTCGATGTGTTCGAACTGTCGGAAGTGCCGCTGTCGCGCGCGCCCGAGCTCGCGCCCTTCCGCTTCCAGCACTGCCTGGACTTCCGCTTCGACGCGCACGAAACCCTGCAGCTGCAAGATCTGTGCGAGCGCATGGCGCAGGAGGCGCAGCGCCCGCCCGGCGAGGACACGGCCAGCCACCTGCTGATCCGCAGCCACCTGCTGCACCTGATCGGCATGGTGTGGCGCCGCTACGGCGAGGACTTCCGCGATTGCGAGGCGCGCGGCATGGCGCTGCAGTCGTACCGGCCGGCGGTGCTGCGCTGCATCCGCTACATCAGCCAGAACCTGGCGCAGGAACTCACGCTGGGCGACGCGGCGCAGGCCAGCCACGTCTCGGCCACGCACCTGGCCCACCTGCTCAAGGGCGAGACCGGCAAGACCTTCCTGGAGCTGGTGACCGAACGCCGCATCGAGCGCGCCAAGACGCTGCTGGTGTTCACGGCCGCCTCGGCCGCGGAGATCGGCGAGAGCACGGGCTTCGGCGAGCCCGCGCACTTCGCGCGCCGCTTCCGGCAGATGGTGGGCTCGACGCCCTCGGCCTACCGGCGCAGCTTCCAGCAGGGCGGCACGCGCACCTGGGAGGAGTGAGCGCGGGCGCTTCGCCCTTCTCGTGCCGGCCGGGCGCCCTCTTCTTCTTCAGGGGAACGCGCCGGCCAGCCCGCCGCGGACGGTCGTCGTGCCTCCCGGGCCGATCTCCAGGTACGGCTCGGTGCCGCGCGCATAGGCCGGCCAGGCGATGGCCGCCGTGCCGGGCGCGCCATGCTTCGCGAAGTGGGTCCAGAGGCTCATCGTGGCCGCACTGACCGCCGCATCGTCGGGCCCCCAGCCGATCGACGCCGCGATGTCGGCGACATCGCCGGCCGTGCCGCTGACCCCGTTGCCGTTCAGGTCGGCGATCGGCGGCTTGCGGCCATCGGGCGTGAGGACCAGTCCCATCGTGTAGTTGCTCACCAGGCCCAGCGGATGGTTGAACAGGTAGGGCAGCTCGCCGCTGTGCCCGCTCTGCACGCCCATACCGGCCCAGCCGTCCGGGATTCGGCTGAAGCGGTAGACGAACTGCGGCGAGCGGTAGGTCGGAGTGCGCTGCGCCATGAAGACCGGCAGCGCGGCGCGCAGCGAGGGGTAGTCGCCCGAGGTGGCGCCGACCATCAGCGGCACGTCGCTGGGCATGCCGTCCACCATGTTCTGGCCATAGGTCTTCACCAGGTGGCGGAAGTCCACATTGGGCCGGTAGGTCTCGCGCGGGATGCCGGCGTCGAGGTCGGCCTGCGTGAAGGCCGTCCAGGGCAGCGCACGGGCCTCGGCCAGCGTGCGCACCGACACGCGATCGAACATCGCCTTGCCGATCGCCTCGCCACCGGCCAGCGAGGCGGCCGCCGTGCCCGAGGTCGCGATGGCGTTCGCCCCGCTCTGCACGATCGCCTTGTGGAACAGGCCGGCCGCTTCGGGTGCGTTCATGAGCGCGTAGACCTTGCCGCCCCCGCCCGACTGGCCGAAGATCGTCACGTTGCCCGGATCGCCGCCGAACGCAGCGATGTTCTGCTGCACCCACTTGAGCGCGGCGATCGAGTCCGACAGCGCCTGGTTGCCCGAGGCGTGGTTCGGCGAACTCGCGGTCAGTTCGGGATGCGA
>Ga0182008_10000717_pt1 | contig 23660 bp, 21 predicted proteins | sample Sormic07211129_1_FD_120482 | JGI IMG/M metagenome (GOLD analysis project Ga0182008, IMG submission 120482) | Rhizosphere microbial communities from Sorghum bicolor, Mead, Nebraska, USA - 072115-129_1 metaG | ecosystem: Host-associated > Plants > Roots > Rhizosphere | place: USA: Nebraska...
GAATCGAGATCGCGGCGGTAGGCGATCAGCGTGTTCGGGGAGTCGTTCTGCTCCTTTTCGAGATGGAGAAGGAACTCGCTCACGTCGTTGGTCACGCTGTCGCTCGGGCCCGCGGCATCGCTCATGTCGCGACCGCGTTCGGGAGTGCGGCGTCGATCGCGTGCTCGCGCATCCAGCTCTCGATGTCGGCGAGCGCGCGCGCGGCGAAGAGCTCGCGCTTGCGGCGCTTGTCGCGCTCGGGCCTCGGGAGGTCGTCGAGCAGGCCGAAGTTGGCGTTCATCGGCTGGAAGTGCGCGGGGTCCGCCTCACGCAGATATCGATAGAGCGCGCCGATCATCGTGCTGCCCGGCGGAATCACCGGCTCCGCGCCGGCGAGCACGCGCGAGAGGTTGATGCCCGCGAGCAATCCCGACGCGCTGCTCTCCGTGTAGCCCTCGACACCGGTGATCTGTCCCGCGAGAAAGACCTGTGGGTCGTCGCGCAACGTGAGCGCAGGCGTGAGCGACGCGGGCGAGTTGATGTACGAGTTGCGATGGATGCTTCCGTGCCGCAGAAACTCGGCGTTGGCGAGCCCCGGGATCGAGCGAAAGACCCGTTCCTGATCGCCGATGCGCAGACGCGTCTGGAAGCCCACGAGATTCCACATGCGTCCCGCCCGATCCTCCTGTCGCAGCTGCACGACCGCGTACGCGTCGCGGCCCGTGCGTGGATCGCGAAGGCCTACTGGCTTGAGCGGCCCGAAGCGGAGCGTCTCGCGCCCGCGCGCGGCCATCTCCTCCACCGGGAGACATCCCTCGAAGTACGGTGCCTCGTCGAACTCGTGTCCCTGATACTTGTCGCCCGCGAGAAGCGCGTCGATGAACGACTCGTACTGCTCGCGCGACATGGGGCAGTTGAGATACGCACCCTCCTCGCGCTCCGCATCCGTCTCACCCTTGCCGTAGCGCGACGCCTTGAACACCACATCGTGATCGATCGAGTCGTACGCGATGACCGGAGCGATCGCATCGTAGAACGACAGCGCGTCCACACCGAGCCGCTCGCGCAGCGCGGTCGCGAGCGCATCGGAAGTGAGAGGCCCGGTCGCGATCACGGACGGCGAGGGAATAGTCGTGATCTCGCCGCGCACGATGCTGATGCGCGGATGAGCCTCGAGCCTGCTCTGCACCGTGTTGGCGAACACCACGCGGTCCACCGCGAGCGCCGCGCCGCCGGGCACGCGCGCCTCATCCGCCGCCCACAGAATGAGCGAGCCGAGCGCGCGCATCTCGGCCTTGAGCAGGCCGTGTGCATTGGAGGGGTCGATGCTCTTGAACGTGTTGCTGCACACGAGCTCCGCGAGCGACTCGGTCTTGTGTGCCGCGGTGGTCACGACCGGACGCATCTCGTGCACCACCACATCGTGCCCGCGCTCGGCGAGCTGCCACGCGGCTTCGGACCCCGCGAGCCCGCCGCCGACTACTGTTACGCGATTCATCTCTGTGGCGCGAATGTAATGCGACTCATGCCCGCCACGCGAGTGCAGCGCGCGTGCGCATCACCGCGCGCGGCTCAGCTCGCAGCGACGGCCGGCTCGAGCTCGGGAGACACGACCTCCCACTCGTTTCCGCACTTCATGCACTTCCGATACTCGCCCCGCGCCTTCGTGGACTTCATCTCGGCGCCCATGAAGTGACAGTCGGGGCACTCCTCGAGTACGGGCTTGTTCCACGCGATGAAGTCGCAGTTCGGGTGATTCGCGCAGCCATAGAACGCGCGCCCGCCGCGCTTCGAGCGGAGCTGGATGATGTCGCCGCCATCCTTGGGGCACTTGATGCCTGTGGGCAGCGCGCGCGTTCCGCGGCACTTGGGGAATCCGCTGCAGCCGAGGAACTCACCCGAGCGACCCTGGCGAATCACCATGAACTTGCCGCACTCGTGACACACCTCGGTGGTCATCACGGCCGGCTTGCGATCGCGGCCGAGCGGACGCGTGAACGTGCACTCGGGACGATTCTCGCAAGCGAGGTACGGACCGAAGATGCCGCCCTTCGCGACGAGCTTGCCCCCGTCCTTGGGACACCGCTCCGTTTCGAGCACCGATAGATCGTGCGCCTGCGCGATGAGATCCTCCACGTTCGCGGCGTTGAGCGATACGGAGAACGGCTCCCAGAACTCATCGAGCACGCGCTGCCAGCCGAGGCTTCCGGCCTCGACCTTGTCGAGCTCACCCTCCATCCCCGACGTGAACTCCACGTTGAAGATGTCGGGGAACTGCATCACCATGATCTTCGCGACGGTCTCGCCGAGCGGCGTGGGCGTGAAGCGGCGCTGCTCGAGGAGAACGTAATGTCGGTCGGCGAGCACCGAGATGATGGATGCATAGGTGGAAGGCCGACCGATGCCCAGCCGCTCGAGCTCCTTGACGAGGCTCGCCTCGCTGTACCGCGCGGGCGGCTCCGTGAAGTGCTGCTTCGGGATGATCTCCTTGACCGGGATGCGCTCGTTGAGGGCGACCTCGGGAAGCGCCTGCTCGTCCTCGAGCGCGCGTCCCTCGCCCTCTTCGTGCGCCTCGCGATAGAGAGTGAGAAATCCCTCGAACTTCACGATGCTGCCCGTGGAGCGGAACAGATACTGGCGCGGCTCGCCCGCTGATTTCCGGCCCTCGTTTCCGTCGATCAGAAAATCGACCGTGGTCGTGTCGAAGACCGCCGGCGCCATTTGCGACGCCATGAAGCGCTTCCAGATCAGCTCATACAACTTGAACTGCTCGGGCGTGAGATACTTCTTCACGTGCTCCGGGCGACGCGTGGGATCGGTAGGACGCACGGCTTCGTGCGCGTCCTGCGTGTTCGCCTGACCCGCCTTGCCGTAGAGCTGCGGCCCCTTCGCGAGAAACTGCGCGCCGAAGAGCGTGGTCAGATAATCGCGCGCCTGCTTCGCAGCGACCTCGGAGATGCGCGTGGAATCCGTGCGCATGTACGTGATGAGTCCCACCGCGCCTTCGGCGCCGAGCTCCACCCCCTCGTACAGCCCCTGTGCGACGCGCATAGTCTTCTTGCTGCCGAAGCTCAGCTTCTTCGCTCCTTCCTGCTGCAGCGTGCTCGTGGTGAACGGCGCCTGCGGATTCTTGCGGCGCTCGCGGCGGCGCAGATCCGTGACCTGGAACGTCTCCCGCGACTTGACCGCGTTGACGACATCCATCGTCTCGCGCTCGTTCGACAGCTCCGTCTTCTTGCCGTTCACCTGATGGAGGCGAGCGGTGAATCGCTGTCCGTCCTTCTCGAGCAACGCCTCGATCGACCAGTACTCCACTGGTTTGAACGCGCGAATCTCGCGCTCGCGCTCGACGATCAGGCGCAGCGCGACCGTTTGCACACGGCCCGCGGACAGTCCTTTGCGCACCGTCTTCCAAAGCAGCGGGCTGGCCTTGTAGCCGACCAGACGGTCGAGCACTCGGCGTGCCTGCTGCGCGTGCACCTTCTTCTCGTCGATCACGCCGGCGTTCGCGATCGCTTGATGCACCGCGTCGCTCGTGATCTCGTGAAAGAGGACGCGCTCCGGTGTCGGAGACCCCTTCTGCTTGATGGTTTCGGCGACGTGCCACGCGATCGCCTCGCCCTCTCGATCGGGGTCCGTGGCGATGTACACGTGCGACGCAACCTTCGCCGCGCCGCGCAGCTCGGCGAGCGTCTTTTCCTTGACGGGCACCGGAACGTACTTGGGCGCGAAGCCGTGCTCGATGTCGATGCCGAGTCCCTTCTCGGGAAGATCGCGAACGTGACCGACGGTCGCGCGAACACGATACTCGTTGCCGAGATACTTGCCGATGGTCTTCGCCTTCGCTGGCGACTCGACGATGACCAGCGACTTGCCCGCCATTCCCGGAACGTCGAGCTCGGGAATGTCATGGCGCGACGAGCGCTTCGCGGGCGCGCGCTTCCGCGCGGACGGCGCGGCGCTCGTGGCGCTCAGCGCCTTCCGCATGCGCGGAGGCTTCGCGACCAACGCGACAGGCGAGTCGCTCGCGACCGGCGCGTGTGCCCGGTTCGCTGAACTCGCCTTCGCCGGCTTTGCGCGCTTCGCCGCGGCGCTGGTCTTTCCTTTCTTACGTGTAGCCATTTATCAGTGCACCGTCACATTGTCGCCGTTGAGGCCATCATCGAGATAGCCGACGCCTTCCATGAGTGCTCGTATGTCGTCGATCGCGATACGCCCATCGATCTGCTGAAGGGCCCGCTCGATGAGCTGCTCCAGCTCGGCTGCGGAGAGCAGACCGGATCCGCTGAGCGCGATGAGGTGGCCCCAGGCGTCCGGTGCGAACCGTCCCCGCTCATGCGGTCCAAGCACTCTGAATGTCATTTTCTCTCCCGGAGGTGCGTTCGCCCACTATCAACGATTGCCGCGCACCATCGCCACATAATCACCGCGAATCGTATCCAATCGCGGAATATATTAAAAACAAAGGACTTACCGCGTTCGTTCCACTGCCACGTTGGCAAGCTAGTCAGGCTGTCAAGGCTCGGCAAGCCGGGCTATTGTGGCTATAAGTTGTTGAGACTTAATGAGTTCCACGTCAATCACGTGGTCCGCTTCCAGATAACCTGCCTCTCGCTCGGCAAGCAGCTTTCGAAGCGTCTCCAGCGGGTCCGGAGTCTGGAGCAGCGGTCGAATCCGGCGTCCCCGCAAGATTCTCCCGATCGCCACCTCGGCCCTTACTCTAAGGTAGATCATACGCGCGGGGGGACGTAAAAGTGCCGCCGCGCCAGAAATTGTAGTCCAGCCGCCGCCGGGCGCGAGTACCATCCCGCCGGTCTGAGCGAGCTCTTTCGTGAGGTCGAGCTCGAGGGCCCGGAATCCTGCTTCGCCCACCTCCGCGAAGATCTGCGCAATTGATTTTCCCTGGCGCCGCTCGATCTCGGAATCGAAATCGAGGAACGGACGGCCGAGCCTGCGCGCGACCCTGCGCCCGATGGTGGATTTCCCCGATCCGGGGAGCCCCACGAGTATCAGGTGGGGGCTACTCTGCCCGCTCGTGGATCCGTCCGGCGATGTGCGCGACGTACGCGTCGTGATTTCGCTTCGTCTCGGCGACCGAGTCGCCACCGAACTTCTCGAGCATCGCCTGCGCGACGATGAAGCAGACCATCGCCTCGCAGATGACTCCGAGTGCAGGCACAGCGGTCACATCGCTCCGCTCCGCCGTGGCCGCCGCGGGTGTCGACGTGGCGAAATCGACGGTGCCGAGCGGGCGCATGAGGGTGGAGATCGGCTTCATTCCTACGCGCACGACCAGTTGCTCACCGGTGGTGATTCCGCCCTCGAGCCCGCCCGCGCGATTCGTCCGCCGCTTCACGTTTCCCGTGCGCGCGCTGTTCGCGTGGAGCTCGATCTCGTCGTGCACCTCGGAGCCCGGGCGACGCGACGACTCGAAGCCGATTCCGATCTCGACGCCTTTCACCGCGGGAATCGACATGAGCGCCGCCCCGAGACGGCCGTCGAGCTTGCGATCCCACGAGACGTGCGAGCCGAGTCCGACCGGAACGCCCTTGCAGATGACCTCGACGATTCCGCCGAGCGTATTCCCTTCCTTCTTCGCCGCGTCGATGCGCTCGATCATGCGGGCCTCGGCGCTCGCGTCGAGCGTGCGAAGCGGAGAGCCATCGACTGCGGCGTTGAGATCTTCGGGGAGAACATCGGGACGTGCGGCATCGATGCCGCCGAGATGAATCACGTGGCTGCCGGCGGTGATCTCGAAGCCGCGAAGAAATTTTCGGCAGACCGCGCCGGCCGCTACGCGCGCGGTCGTCTCGCGCGCGGAGGCGCGCTCGAGAATGTCGCGCGCATCATCGCGATCGTACTTGAACACGCCCGAGAGATCGGCGTGGCCGGGACGTGGGCGAGTGACGTTGCGCTTGCGCGGCGCGGGATCTCCGTCGCGCGGAGCGGAGTCCATGATCTCCTGCCAGCTCTTCCAGTCCCGATTCGGGATGAGCATCGCGATCGGAGAGCCGAGCGTCTCGCCGGCGCGCACGCCGGAGAGGAACTGCACCGCATCCTGCTCGATCTGCATGCGTCGTCCACGGCCATAACCCTGCTGCCGTCGCACGAGGTCGACGTCGACGTCGGCAGCGAGGAGCGCGAGCCCTGCCGGCATCCCCTCGAGAATCGAGACGAGCGCCGGACCGTGAGATTCACCAGCGGTAGTGAAGCGAAGCATGTGGAGGGCTCGAGGAAACGACGGGGGTGGCGATGGTGATGGATAAAGTACGACCGCCCGTCGCAGATCGCGACGGGCGGCCGAAAAACCGTTCTACGAGCGGGAGGTTACGCGCAGGCTGCCAGCTGGGCCGCGGTCACCCGGAGAATCACCACACCGTGCGCCGTTGCACCGACGATCACGATGTTGCCACCGCCGGTGGGCGCGGACTTGATGGGTCCGATCACTGGATCGCGAGTCGGAACGATCAGGCACCGAGCATAGAAGTTCGTGTTGTAGACCTCGACCTGCGGCTGGTTCGACGCCGCGAAGAAGAGGTGTGTTCCGCTCGTCGGGCCAGGCGCCGGGATGCCGGCGTTCTGCGGGTGGAAGTCGATTCCGGCGTTGCCGGACGACGTCTGCAGCATGCCCTGGAGGCGGAGCGAGTTGTCGAACAGATAGGTGGAGTCAGCGCGCACACCCGCGAGCTCGCCATCGAAGTTGATCGCCACACCGGTGACCGGAGTCGAGGTGTTCGCGATGAAGTCGGTGACGAGGAACGAGCCCGAGACGCCGTTATCGATCTCGGGAATTGGGAGCGCGTGCGTGATGCCGAACTTGTCGACGAACGACGTCACGAAGCCAGCGGTGACATCGTACAGAATGGCGCGGCTGTTCGGCTGCGAGCCCGTTCCACCGGCAGCGCCGCCTTCGCCGAGCACCGCGCGCCGGAAGTTGCCCGAGTTGCGCGCGAACGTGGTGTCGCGGAAGCCGAGCGCCGGCACCCGCACGACGATGGAATAGTACGCCGTGTCAGTCGGCGAATCGATGAACTGCTGGCGAAAGGGAACGATCGCGCCACTCGAGCCGACACCCTGCGCTGCGAAGCGCTGGACCTGAAGCGTGTCCTTCGTATCGGCAGACTGGCCCATCGCCTGCTCGAAGAAGAAGTGCGACTGGTGCGTCTGCAGATTCTCCCAGCGCACGGTTCCGTCGTTGACAAAGGGAGTCGACTGACCGGCCGTAGGCGTGGTGGTGTAGACGAGCACCACGTTGCCGCACGGAGTGCCCGGCGCAATCGCGCCCTGGCACGTGGCTGCCAGATACTGGGGACGATCGGAGAACACGTAATCGGTGATCGTCTCCACCAGCACACCATTCTTGCCGTTGGTGGAGGTGACCGTCTGCGCGAGCAGCACCGGGAGCGGATAGCGGAAGACTTCCTGTTGCGTGTTGGTATTGACGTAGCTGATCAGCGTACCGCCGGAGTTCGCCACGAGCAGCGTGTCGCCCATGGTTCCGTCGCGATCCCGCGGCCAGGCCGCAAGACCCCACGGACGCGAGCCCACCTGAATCGGTGTGTGGAACGTCGAGTCGCTGAGATTGAAGACGTCGAGCTCGTTTCGTGTGATGTTGCTGAGATAGATGCTGTTGGTGGGCGGGTGATAGAGTGCATCCGCCACGAGTCCACCGGCCGCGAGCGGCGTGGTGAGACCCGCGACGACGACCACCGTGTCCGTGCGAATCACACCTGCGTTGCCGACCGGCTTGCGAGCGTAGTCACGAGTGTTCGCATTGCGTGCGAACGCCTGCACCTGGAGCGACGTCGGGAACGACGTGATCGGGAGGTTCATCCTGAAGGTGTGCGTGACCGAGCTGGTGTTCGCCGGAATCGCCACCGAGTCTGCGGAGAAGAACGGCGTGCCACTGGGGAGATTGCGTACCTCGTAGCCAACCCAGGTGACGCCCGAGCGATCGCGTGCCTCGACGTGGATCGTGTCGCGCGCCTCGATGCGCGAGGCGATCTGGAAGTCGACCACGGGAATCGTGTTGGTCGGTACTACGTTGGAAACGAACAGGGACACCGGGCTGCCGAGCGTCTGGCGGCCGAGCGAATCGATCATGAACGGCGTGATCGTAAGCGTGCCGGTGTTCGCACCGACGAGGCTGAGCGCCGTGTCGAGCGCGATCGAGTCCAGCAGCGGGCTCGAATAGATCACGGAATCGCGGAACGGAGTCGCGAAGACACCGGACGCGATGTAGCCGAGCGATTTGACCTTCGCGGGGGCCTTGCCGCTCACTGCAATTGCGAGCGAGAAGCCCACGACGGCGGTATCGGTGGAGTGCGGATTGGTGAGGATCACCGCAGCCGCACCGCCGGCGCCTGTGTGCAGCACGAGCGTGTCCGGGCGGGCGGCGTTGTGCGCGCCGTCCATGGCCGTGGCGACGACCGTGATCGTAGTGCCGGTGGGAACGCTGGGCGGGATGTGAATCGTGGACGGAATGTCCACCGATGTGACTGCACTCGTGAACGTCGTGTCGAAGCCGCCGGAGATTCCGGCCGAAGACACTCGCGTGTGCACGGTGAGCAGGCCGAGATTGTCCGCCGCGTGCGTCGTGAGGGCAATGGTCGAATCGGTGGTCGAGGTCTCATTGACCACGACCGTCGGCCGACCCGTGTCGCAGGTGGCGCAGGTGGATCCGCTTCCCTCACCGCATGCGCCGACTGTGGCGACGACGGCCAGACCGAATGCGGCCGCTGCGATGCGGCGCGCTGGAGAGAGCGCGAGTCGTGCGGAGATGGGATTCATAGTATCGGGTCTCAGCGGATTAACGGTCGCTGCCAGGAGCGCCGAGCTTCTCGCCTTCATCGACGATGTGCGGCGTAACCAGGATCAGAAGGTCGTTCTTGTCCTCTTCCGTGCGCGTCTCACCGAACAGCTTGCCGATGAGCGGCAGGTCGACGAGAAGCGGAATGCCGACCTTCGACTGCGTCACCGACGTGACGGTGAGCCCGCCGATCACGGCCGTCTCGCCGTCGCCGACGAGGAGCTCGTTGTCGGCGCGCTGCTTGAGGAAGGTGTATCCGAGGTCGGACGCGGCCGGCTGAAGCTGCGAGCGTTCCGCGTGCAGCGTCATCAGGATCTTCCGGTTGTTCGTGATGTGCGGCGTGACCGTGAGGATGATACCGGTCTCCTTGAACGACACTGTTGCGCGTGGCGCCTGCGCCGTTGTTCCGCCCTGGTTGAGCGACCCGATGTCGATGATTCGAATCGGCGTCTCTTCACCCGACAGAATCTCGGCCTTGCGATTGTCGAGCGTCACGATGCTCGGCTCCGCCTGAACGTCGGCGAGCCGGACTTCCTGCAAGGCGTCGAGGAACGACGTCAAATTGAACTTGCCCAGTGCGGTCGAGAAGATCAGCGAAAGCGCCGGGTTCACGACGCGTGCGTTGGCGTTGGATACCGCGGCAAGCGAGTTGCCGCCGATCTCGATCACGTTTGTGGCCTTCGAGAACGGCGTTCCCGTGACTGCGTCCGGCACCCCGTCACCATTCGTGTCCACAGGCTTGAACGTGGACGGATCGGTGCGCTGCATGAGCGAGTTGAAGAACGTGCCCTGCGAACCGAAGTCGTAGCTGACGCCGATGTCCTCGATGTTCGTGCGATTGACCAGAATGATCTTCGCCTTGATCGAGACCTGCGGCGTGCGAACGTCGAGATCCTTCACGTAGTTCGAGATTTCCTGCAGACGCGACGCGACGTCGGTGACGAGCAGGCGGTTCGTTGCGGAATCCGCAGAGACATCGCCGCGAATCTGGCAGTTCGTGGTGCTCGCCTGAGCACCCGCCGTTGCTCCCGGCGCGCATTCCTTCGAGAGCAGGCTCTTGACCGTCGGAACGAGCGTGGAGGCGCGCGCGTAGTTCACCGAGATGATCTGCGTGGTGAGCGGCTCGGATGCCTGCTGCTTCGCGATGTTCTCATAGCTGTCGACCGCGATGATGCCGTCCTGATCTTCCTTGGCGGCGAGTCCCTGGGCCTGAAGAATCGCGCGGAGCGCGACGTCCCACGGCTGATCGCGGACTTCCGCGGACACATTGCCCGTGACTCCCTTGCCGACGACGATCGTACGACCGGAGAAGACGGCGAACGCTGCGATCACGTCGCGAATGTCCGCGTCCTGATAGGTGACGGTGATGCGTGGCTGAGCGGCCGAAGCGGCGAACTTGGTCTGCGTCACTGGAGCGACGCTCGCCTTGCGAACCACCGGCTGAACGACCGCCATGTCGGGAGCGGCGTCGGCCGCGGCATCACCCGCTGCGACGGCGCTCGTGATCTGCGGCGCAGCGCGCCAGGCGGTGAACGCCTGGCCCGCCGGTGCGTCGATCGCGACGTGAACTTCGTTCGCGTTGCGGGTGACTGCGTACTTGTGGTCGGCGTCGAGGTCGATCACCACGCGCACGGTGTTCTCGCGGTATTGCGCGACGCGCAGGTTGGTAACGCCGCCGCGAGGCACGTGATCGTACATCCGCGTCGGCGAGTTCAGCCTCGCACCCTTCAGATCGAGGACGACGCGCGACGGATCTGCCAGCGAGAAATCCTGAATGCTGACGGAGTTGTCGACCGCGATCACGACCTCGGCGCGTCCCGAAGCCGAGACGACAGCGAGCGACTTGACCTCACCGCTCCGCGTCTCGCCAGTCGTTGTGGCATGGGCAACGGACGCGCGAGCCACCAGCGCGACAACCGTCATCCCTACCAGCGTGCAGACTCGCCTCATTGCGTCCTCGCTCTCGTTGTATCGTTGAGTGCCAACACTTCCTGGAAGGTCGTGCCGATCGCTATCACGGTGAACGTCACCGACTTGGGTTGAATCGAAGCTACGCGCATGCGGCCGAGCGTCTGCCCGACCTTGATGCGGTACTGCTCTTTGGTTGAGATGTCGCGCAGAATCGCCACCGAGCGGCCGGCGGGATCGTAGATCACCGTCACGAGCTTGAGATCGGAGACCGCGGGGCGGAGCTCGCCGGTTTTCATCAGCGACATGAACGGATCGCGACGTCCATCGGCCGTGTAGTTGAACGACTCACGCGAGAGCGAGATCGCCGACTTGCCTTCGGTCTTCTTTGTGGCCGGGTCGAGCGCTGGAGACTTGCCGTCGCGCGGTGCGGCCGCGGAGGAACCGTTTGGAGCAGCGGTGGCCGTCTTGCCGGAGGCGTCGGGAGCGCTCGGCTTGACGGAGCCCGACGAGCTGACGATCACGCCAGACTTCTGCGTGGGAGTCGTCTGCGACGCGTGCTGCGCGATCGGCTGCGGCGACTGATCCGCGGTCATCGCGGTCGTGTGCGCATTGGTTGCGTCGACGGATCGCGTCGCCGCTTCCTTCGCCTTGTTGATATTCGGGAACGCCTGGGCACGCGCCTGCTGCGACGAAATCACCGCGAGGGTGAGTGCCGCGAAGGCTGCACCTCGAAGGAGCTGGCTCATGACTTCACTCCGCTCTTGCGCGGTGCGTCGAATGAAGGATCCGCGCTGGGCGCCTTGGTGACGAAGGTCTGCAGCTGGAACCTGGCCTCGATCGCTGCCTCGCCTTCCTTCTTGTGCGCCTGCACGGTTGCCGCGTTGTTCGGCAGCGCCAGCGCGACGTTCACCGGAAGCACGATGCGGGTCAGGTTGCCTACGTTCGCCAGGAACTCGGCGAGCTCGTGGTAGCCACCGACCACGGACATCGTGTAGCGATACGTATCGTAGTTCTCGCCCTCGACGACGGGCTGTGGATCGACGGTCGCGACATCGAGGCCGACGCGGCGAGCGGCGGTCGAGATCTGCTCGAGGAGTGAGGGAACCTCGTTGCCCGTTGGAACGAGGCTGCGAATGAGCATGAGGTTCTGCTGATACTCGGCGAGCTCGCGGCGAATCTCGTTCACGTTGCCCTTCGCCACTTCCATCTTCGCCTTCTGATTCATCGTGACCAAGGAAGCGACGTGCTGCTGACGAAGCTCGATGTCAGCGGAGTTCTTGCTGTACACGAAATTCCAGTACGCGACGATAGCGACGATGGATGCCACGCAGAGGAGCAGCAGCCCCTGCTCGCGCTGACCTTTGGGAAGTCCGGCCATCGCTACCTCACCGAGAGAGTTACGGGAACGGTCTTGATCGAGGACGGATCGGGCGTCTGGTAGGCCGCCAGCAATGCGAACTCAGTGACTTCCTTTCCGTCGACGAGAATGATCGTGGACTTCTCGAGCTGAACGTTCTCGATGAATGGCGACGCCTCGAGCACTTTCATGAATCGCGTGAGCGCCTGAATGTCGACCGTGTTGCCCACGACTCTGAACTGCACGCGAGGTACGCTCATGCTGTCAACAGGCGGTGGACCGGCCTTGGCGCCCTTGGCTGGCGGTGCGGTCGGTGCCGGCGCGGCGGTGACGACGTTCGTCTGCACCATCGAGGTCACCCACGTGTACGGCGGCAGAGCGCGACTGACCTCATCCATGATGTGAGGCCAAACGAAGCGCTTGTCGTCGAACGATTTGATCAGGTTGACCTGGGCGACGACGGAGTCGCGCTGCGCCTGTGCCTTGCGCTGCTCACGGATGACGCCGGAGTAGTTGATGGAATCCTGCGAGGCCTTCTGCAGCGCCTCGTTCACCGAGGAGCTCTGTGCGCGCTGATGCCAGAACATGCCGCCGATGACGAGCGTCGCCACCACAACGCTTCCGACAGCGCTGAGGAGGAGAGGATCGTTGACCTTCGAGACGATGCCCGATGCCATGCCGGCGAGATTGAAACCGGCACCGCTGCGATTGCGAGGCTTCTTCCCGGTTCCGGGGAGAAGATTGATTTCAATCATTGTCGCGTCCTTCGGGAGGAATCAAGCGACCTGGCGAAGCGCCAGTCCGATCGGGAGCATCAGCAGTGGAGCTACGTCGTCGATGACGAGCGAATCAAAAGCACCGTCACGTACACTCAAGCGCTGCAGTGGGTTGGCTTGCTCCACCGGAATACGAAGGCGTGCAGAAAGTGCTTCGTTGAGACCCGGAACACGCGAGCCTCCACCGCAGGTGTACGTCGCTTTCAGCTTGTTGGAGGAGCGGGACGACGATGCGAGAAATGCAGCGGCGCGCTCGATACCGACGGCGATCTCTTCGCCGCGGCTCTCGGTGATCGCCTGCAGATGCGGCGAGCGATCGTAGCCCTGCAGCAGCGCATCGGCTTCCTCGACACTGAGGCCGCGCTCGCGCTGGAGATCTTCGCGGAAGCGGCGAGTGCCGACGGCGATGTCACGCGTGAGGAGCGGCACGCCATCGTCGAGAATGTTGATGTTCGTGACTTCGTGCCCGATGTTCACGAGACAGACGACGCCGTTCATTGCGTCGGGATAGTTGATCTCGAACGCGTTGTGCAGTGCGAAGGCGTCCACGTCGACGATGGACGGGGAGACCTCGGCATCCGTGAGCAGACGGAGCTTGCCTTCGATGAGATCGCGCTTGGCGGCGACGAGCAGCACGCTCATCTCGAGGCCATCGGCGGCGGGATCGAGAATCTGGAAGTCGAGCTCGACCGACTCCATGTCGAAGGGGACGTGCTGCTCCGCTTCCCAGCGAATGAGCTCGCGCGCCTGTGCTTCCTTCACACGGTCGATCTGAATTTTCTTGATGATCACATCGCGACCGCCGACGGCAGTCACGACTCCCTTCCCCTTGATGCCGGCAGCTGCGAGCGCAGTGCGAATCGCGTCGGCGACGATGCCGGGATCCATCACTTCGCCTTCGACGATCGCGTCGGCGAGCAGCGGTGCGATGGCGACCTTCACGAGTTGCGGATCGCCGCGACCGTGATCGACGACGGCAACCTTGATTAGTCCGGATCCGATATCGAGTCCGATCGTCGTCTTCTTGCGACCGAAGAGCGCCATGATGGTGGCCGTTGAGAGGCGGGTTTTACAACGTGTTTGGACGTGGACGTGATGCTCAGAAGCAGTTGTGGCGCGGTACGATACCCATAGCGAAGCGGGCTGTACCAAAGCTTTGCTACTGTGACACGAGCGGAGCGTGTGGAAGTAACACCCGCAGACGGGCACTGAGCGCGCGACGTGACAGTGGAACGCGGGCGATTCTTCCTATCAGCGCGTAAGCTCCAGCCAGGCGTGAAATCGCGTGGGTGTCGGGTGACCTGAACTGTCAACTGCCACGATTTGAGACAGGCGGCGCCTGGCAAATGCCAGCGGGGACAGACCCACTCGTGCATCGGAGATCACGAGAAAGAGTCGCGGCGAGAGCTTGGCGACGCGAACGCTGTCGATGGCATCCGGCGCGGGGAGCGCGAACGAGCGGCTCGTAATGATGCCGCGCACTGGAGTGGTGCTCCACGAAGAATCCCACGCCGCAATCGAGATGGTGCTCGCGAGCGCGAGCTCCGCGGCATCGAGTGCTCGCGCGCGCAGGAGCTGATCCATTGCCGCTCGGCGCTCGAGCAGCGCGGAGAAGAGAACGCCGATGACCAGTGCGCCGATGACGGCGATCGCACCCAACGTCATCACGAGGGCAACGCCGCGCCTGCGGGAGCAGCGCCGCGCTCGCGGCGATCGCGTGACCGGCGAGGGGCGCGCGGTCAATTGCGCAGCGCGATCGTGGTCGCGAGCGAGTCGAGCGTCGTGGGCGCTGAACGGCGCGCGGCGATCGCTAGGAGGTCCACGCGCGCGACACGCCACGGATCCGATGTCGCCACTCCGTTGCGATCCAGATACGCGAGCTGAATGCCCGAGGGTGCGAACGGTCCGCTCACCGGCTGCACGATGTTGCATGGCGTAGCGTGTGAAGCGAGGCAATCGAGATAGCCGAGATACCAGCGGGCATCGGAAGCTCGATAGAGCTCGTATCGCGCGCGACGCACGATGCGCACGAGCGTGCCGGGCGCCACTGCGCTGTCGAGCTGTGGGCGCAGCGCGAGCGTTAGCGCGGCGGAGGCTTCGGTTGCGTTGGTCGTCAGCCCCGACGCGACCGGACACGAGCCGACGCTCGAGGGAGCGGCGGTGAGCACGTGACGATCCCACCTGTCACCCAAGGTGGAGCTCGTGGCGAGTACGAGCACCGTGTCGCCAGCCTCGGGCTGAGTGCCGATCCACGTGAGCGGCGCACCGGAGGCGAGATGCTCCGGGGGAATCGTGATCTCGAGGCGCGATGGCGCGATGGTGCAGATTGCGCTCTGGGCGAGCGTCGCGCGAAACTCGATCGCGCCGGGCGCGATCGAGTAGAGATCCCCGTCCGCCGGTGTGAGCGCTCGCAGCTCGCTCTGAAGGATGGCGGCCGCGTCGCGCACGGTCGCGCGGGAATCGATGGCATCACCCTGGGCGCGATAGAATCGCTCCTGATGAATCACGATGCCCATAGTCGCGCTGCCGATCGTGGCGAGGAGCACGATCACGACCACGAGCTCGACGAGCGAGGCGCCACGACGAGTTGCGCACATCAGGGGCACCACACTTCGCTCGAGAGAAATTCCGTATGCAGGGCGTGGTGCACGCCTTCCGAATATCGCACGCTGTCGACCAGCAATGCGCCGCCCGGTGCGGGCGCGGACGCCCACCACTCGGAGATTCCGCGCATCGTGAGCGTACCTCCGGCGAGCGCGCACTGGCTGGATCGCAGCCTTTCCATGTGGGCCTGTCCGCGCTCCGCCGCCTCGCCCGAGCGTGCGGAGTCTCCCGTGAGTCGCGCGACGGCTACCGCCGTGGACGCGAGGCCGAGCACGCCGATGGCGAGGACGAGGCAGGCGACCAGTAGCTCGACGAGCGTGAAGGCAGTGCGGAGCCGCGGGTGCGTTCGCATGGGCCGAGTCTATCGGCGGGATGCGAAGCGAGTGTCAGCGAACCAGTGCGAGGAGAGATGAAGCGTCGCGCCAGCGGGCGCGCGCGGTCATTCCTTCAGCTACCCAGCTCGTAGTCCCGGATCTTGTAGAGCAGCGCCCGGTGCGAGAGGTCGAGCAGTTGCGCCGCGCGCGTCCGATTGCCGTTCGTGCGCTCGAGCGCGCGACGGATGAGCATCCGCTCGAGCGCCTCCGTTTGGCGCTTGACCGAGAAGTCGTCGTTGGCCGGCTGCGCGGTGGGGATCGGCGCGATGATGTCCGAGAGATGTTCGCTCTCGATCGTCGAGCCCGCGGAGAGCACGAGCGCCCGCTCGATCACGTTCTCGAGCTCGCGCACGTTTCCCGGCCACGCGTAGTCCATGAGCGTGCGCATCGCCGCCGGCGATATCGACTCCACCTTGAGGCCGAGGCGCGCGTTGTAGAGCCGCAGAAAGTGCAGCGCGAGCTCGGGCACGTCCTGCGAGCGCTCGCGAAGCGCGGGAAGTCGGATCGTAACCACGTTCACGCGATAATACAGGTCGCCGCGGAAGCGGCCGCTCGCGACGTCGACGCCGAGATCGCGATTGGTCGCTGCGACCACTCTCGCGTCGATACGCTGTGACGTCGTCGCTCCCACGCGGCGAACCTCGCCCTCCTGCAGTGCGCGCAGGAGCTTCACCTGCAGCGCCGCCGGGAGCTCGCCGATCTCGTCGAGAAAGAGCGTACCGCCGTTGGCCTCCTCGAACAGGCCGATCTTGTCGCGGTCCGCGCTCGTGAATGCGCCCTTCACGTGTCCGAACAGCTCACTCTCGAGCAACGGCTCCGGAATGGCTCCGCAGTTCACCGCGACGAACGCCTTGTCTGCGCGCGGACTGCTCTTGTGCACGAGACGCGCGACGAGCTCCTTGCCCGTTCCGCTCTCCCCGGTGATCAGCACAGTGGACGGATGGCGCGCCACCTTGCGTGCCATTTCCAGCGCCGCGCGGATCGATGGGCTGTGCCCGATGATGGCGTCCGCGCCGCGAATGGTGCTGAGCTGGCCCTCGAGCTCCTCCACCTTCGCCCTCAGCTTCTCCCGCTCCGCTGCCTTGCGCACGGCCAGCACGACCTCTTCCGCCCGAAACGGCTTCTGCACGTAGTCGTACGCGCCCTTCTGCATCGCCGCGATGGCCGTGTCCGAGTCACCGTACGCGCTCATCGCAATCACGAGCGCGCGCCCGCCGCCAGTGGTGTAGCGCTCGATAAACTCGAGCCCGTCCATCTTCGGCATGCGCAGATCGCACAACACGAGGTCGACGTCGTCGGTGGCGAGCTTGCTCAGGGCCTCCTCGCCATCGCAGGCTGTGCCGACCGAGTGTCCCTCCGCACCCAGGATCCGGGAGACTGTCTGACGGAGTCCCGGTTCATCGTCCACTACGAGGATCTTCATGGGCGCGAGCTGGTAGTGCCTGCGGCGCGCTCGTCGGAGCCGGCCGAGTCGTCAGGCACGGGGAAGTACATCATGAACGCCGCACCGCCCTCGCGCGCCTGGCGCACCCAGATCGTGCCGCCGAGCCCTTCCACGATGCGCGAGACCACCGCGAGACCGAGCCCGGTGCCGCGGCCCGGCTCCTTCGTCGTGTAGAACGGATCGAAGATTCGCTCGCTCTCCGTAATCGGAACTCCTGGACCCGAGTCTGCGACAATCAGCTTGAGGATCTGCTTCGGCTCCCCGACGCTGTTCAGCCACGCGCGAACCCGCGCGCTCTGCTCACGCGCGATGTCGAAGCCATCGGGATCATTGTTGCGGCGCCCGTTTCTGCCCGTGACGTCATCGAAGGCGACCGACTGCGTCACGATCCACACCTTGCCATGGCCGTGCATCGCGTCGACCGCATTCAACATCAGGTTGACGAGCACCTGCTCCAGCTCGTGCGGGTCGCCAACGAGCTTCGGAAGGCCGTTCTGGAGCGCAACCTCGGGCGAGACCTCGCGCAGCGTTCCCTGATCGCGCAGAAGCTGAATGACTTCGTTCACCGTCACGTTGAGATCGATGCGCGACGTGACGCGGCGGCGCGGACGCGCGTACTCGAGCATGCCGCGCATGATGCGATCGATGCGGGCGCTTTCGCGCTCGATGCCGGCGACCGCGTCGAGCGCATCGCTGTCGAGCACTGAGCTCTTGCGCAGGATGTGCGCGTAGCCTCCGATGGCGCCGAGCGGGTTGCCGATCTCGTGGGCCACGCCGGCGGCGAGCCGTCCGACGCTGGCGACCTTCTCGAGATGCGTGCGCTGCGCCTGCTCCTCGAGAATGCGCGCAGTCATGCGATTGATGCTGCGGGCGAGCCGTGAGAACTCCGTGGGACCGGTGCGCGGGACGCGGCGGGACAGATCGCCCTCCGCGATCGCCTCCGTCGTTTCGACGACGCTGTCGAGCGGGTCCAGCACGAGCCCCTGAATCTTGTACGCGCCGAAGGCGACGAAGATCAGAATGTCCGCGATCACCAGAAGCGCCAGATAGATCGGCCCCTCCTTGCTCAGCGTCAACGTCTCGAGTACGAAGGCGTTGAGCGCCGCGAGCGAGAGCGCAGCGGTGCCGAGGACGGCAAGGCTGATCATCATCTCGGTCTTGAGCGATGCGCGAAGCTTCAGCGGCCCTAGCTCTGGCGGAGCGCTGGTCCCCTCTAGCGGGCGAGCGGGAGTTGGCGTGACGGCTGTAGTCATGACTGGCTGAACAGAGGACGCTCCAGCGGTCGGAGCGTTGCGCGAGTGAGCCAGCAGCCGGAAGGACGAGGGCGTCGGGCGAACGGAGTGCGTCACGCGTCCGCGACTCCGTAGCGGGACAGCTTCCGGTACAGCGTCGACGGATCGATTCCGAGAATGTCCGCCGCGCGGCTCTTGTTGCCGCCTTCGCACTGCAGCACCCACATGATGTACGCCCGCTCGATCACATCGAGCGCCGGATTGGCGCTCGCTGGCCGGTCCGAGATGAGCGGCTCCGGCTTTCGCTCGGTGATACGTTCGGGAAGCGCGGCGATCTGGATCTCCGCGCCCGTCGAGAGAATCATCGCGCGCTCGAGCGCGTTCTCGAGCTCGCGAACATTTCCCGGCCACGAATATGCGAGCATCGCATCGAGCGCCTCACTCGAGAGGCGCTTGGGCTCTCCGCCACTCTGAAGCGCGCCGCGATTCAGAAACGAGTCGATCAGCAGCGGCACATCATCCCGGCGCTGGCGCAGTGGCGGAAGATGGAGCGCGAAGACGTTGAGGCGGTAGAAGAGATCGCCGCGGAAGGAGCCCTTCTTCATCTCCTCCTCGAGATCGCGGTTGGTCGCCGCCAGAATTCGCGTGTCGATGGCGATCGGCTCGGTACCGCCCACGGGGATCACCTCGCGCTGCTGCAGCACGCGGAGAAGCTTCACCTGCGTCGACGGAGTGGTCTCGCCGATCTCGTCGAGGAAGAACGTGCCCTTCGATGCCGCCTCGAAGAGTCCGCGCTTGTCCTTCACGGCGCCCGTGAACGAGCCCTTCACGTGCCCGAACAACTCGCTCTCGAGCAAGCTCTCGGGGAGCGCGCCGCAGTTGATCGAGTTGAACGTTCCATCCGTGCGCTGCGACAATTCGTGGATGTAGCGCGCGATCACTTCCTTGCCGGTTCCCGATTCTCCCTGGATCAGCACGATGGAATCGGTGGGCGCGACGGTCTCGGCGAGCCGCAGCACCGAGAGCCATGCCTTGCTTCGGCCCACCGGCGCGCTGACGCCGTTCTGGCCCTGTCGCTTGATCTCCTGCTTGAGCGTCTGGTTCTCCACGCGAAGCTGTCGATGCTCGACCGCGCGTCGCAGGATCGCGATGATCTCGTCGTTGACGAACGGCTTCTGGATGTAGTGGTAGGCGCCCTCGTTCACGGCCTGTATCGCGGAGCGAAGATCCGCCTGCGCCGTCATCAGGATCACGGGTACGAGCGGATCCTTGGCGCGCGCGGCTGACAGAATCTCCAGGCCGCCGACGTTCGGCATTCGCACATCGGAGAGCACGATGTCGGGATCGAGCGCTGCGATCTGCTCGAGCCCCTGCTTCCCTCCCAGCGCGACGTGTGGAGTGAATCCTTCGTTCTTCAGAAGGATCTTGAGCGTCTCGAGAATTCCGGTCTCGTCATCGACGACGAGCACCGATGGGCTGGAGGTGGTCATCATGCCTCGATCTCCGCGGGGATGCGCTGCTGGACCTGCGGCAGCAGTACGGTGAAGCGGGTGCCCTTGGGACTGCTGTCCATGAACACGAAGCCGCGATGCGCCTCGATTGCCCTGTGGACGATCGGCAGCCCGAGGCCGGTGCCTCCGGTCTTCGTCGTGAAGAACGGATCGAATACTTTTTCACGAAGCTCGATCGGAATGCCGGGACCGTTGTCCGAGACGCGCAGCGCGACGGCGCTGACCTCGAACGGAACGCCGGTGGGTATCTGCTCCGGATTGAGCCGCGACAGCTCCACCGTCACGCGACCGGAAGTCGCGGGTGCGGCCTGCACCGCGTTGAGCGTGATGTTGAAGATCGCGCGATGGAGCAGATCCTCGTCGCCCTCCACGAACAGCGTCTCGGTCGGGACGACGCAGCTGACGCTCACGCCGCTCTTCCGATCCGGATGCGTATCGGCGAGCCGCACGGCCGCCTGCGCCACCTCCGCCATGTTCACGCGCTCACCGCGCGTCACGCGAACGCGCGCAAAGTCGAGGAACTCCGAGAGCAGGCGTGAGAGACGATCCGACTCGCGGACGATCAACGTCGCCAGAATTCGCTCGTCCTCGGTCGCACGCGAGCGGGCGCCGAGCTGCTCGACGGCGCTGCGTATGGACGCGAGCGGATTCTTGATCTCGTGCGCAAGCGAGGCGCTGAGCTCCGCCACGGCTTCCAGGCGCTCCGTGCGTAGACGCAGCTCTTCCAGTCGTTTGTTGTCGGAAATGTCCTGAAAGATCACGGTGCCGGAACTGTTGTCCGGCGTTCCGTCGGCGCTCATCGTGGTGGTCGTGAAGCCGATCGGAAACGTGCGTCCGTTCACGGTGATGGCAGCCTCGCCTCGCGTGACGCGCTCATGGTTGATCACCGCTTTCTCGAGAGCTGCGGTGAGCGCGGGCGCGCTGCTCGTGACGATCTCGCGAACGTTCCTGCCGCGCACCGATTCGTCATCGAAGCCGATGAGCTTTCCCGCCATCGCGTTGGCGAAGAGGATGCGGCCCTCCACGTCGATCGTGATGATCCCGCTGCGGATATTCTTGAGCACGTCTTCGGCCTGCAGCTTCATGACCGCGAGCTGCTGAGCGAGCGCCTCGCGATTCACGCCGGCTTCCTGGAGTCGGGCGCCGAGATAGGCGACTCCGAGGGCGGTGACGGCGAAGACACCGAGCTGAAGAATTACCGGGAGCCCGAGCGCGGCGCGCTGAAACACGATCACGTCCGCGAAGTACAGGACGTTGCCGAGCGCGGCGATGAGAAGCCCGCCGCCGACGGGGAGCAGGAGCGATGCGAAGGCGGTGACCAGAATGTAGAGCGCCGCGAAGGGCGAGAGTGCGCCGCCGGTGATGTGCACGACCGTCGTGATGAGCGCGACGTCGAACAGCGATTGAGTATAGTAGAAGGCCCGGCTCACCAGATTGCGGTACGCGAGGGCGAACCAGGCGGAGAGCGAGGTGAACGCGATCGACGCGAAGAGCGCCAGCGTGGCAAGGAGGGTGTCGCCGGCGGCGGGCCCGTGCCACGCGCTCACGGCCGCGATGAAGATCGCGGATGCGAGCGAGAGACGGCCGATGTAGATGTATCGAAGGACGCGGCGGGGCTCGACCATTGATCGGGCGGAGGCTCGTAGTGCGGGAGGCGGCGAGGAGCCTTGCAATCCGCAAGAGTTCCGGTAGCCCGCCGATTAATGCATTTTGCTATACCTGGACGACGACCCACTCCTTCAATGAGTTACGTGGAGAATTCAGAAGTCGCGCTGACGGCGGGCGCGATCGCGCTACGACTCATCGCGGTGTTGGTGATCGTTCTGGCGAACGCCTTCTTCGTGGCCGCCGAACTGTCGCTCGTGAGCGCGCGACGGTCGCGCATCGATGCTCTGGCTGCGCGCGGCGACCGCAGCGCGAGGCTCGTGCAGAAGACCGCGAACGACATCCCGCGCTACCTGTCCGCCGTGCAGCTCGGCGTGACGCTGGCGTCTCTCGCACTGGGCTGGGCCGGCGAGACGACCGTGGCGTCGCTGATCGCCACGCTCTTCGAGCGCCTCGGCTTCGGCTCCGCCGCGGTGGTCTCACACGCGGCCGCAACCGTCATCATCGCATTCGTCACGATCACCTTCCTGCACATCGTGATCGGCGAGCTCGTTCCGAAGTCGATCGCGTACGCGAACCCGGAGTCCACGAGCCGCTGGCTCGTGCGTCCGCTGCGCTGGTTCGCGAAGCTCGCGCTGCCCGTGACCTGGCTGCTCAACGGGGCCGCGAACGCGCTTCTGCGACTGCTCGGCGTGACACAGTTGACGGACAGCGAGCGTGCACACTCGCCCGAGGAGCTCCGGCTGCTCGTCACGCAGACGCGCGCGCACGGAATGATCAACGAGAGCGATGCGCAGATGCTCGCTGGCGTGTTCGACTTCCATCAAAAGAAGGCGCGCGACGTGATGCGCCCGCGAACCGAGATCGTGGCGATCCCGGCCACGGCGACACAGGAAGAGGTGTGGGCCGTGGTACGACAGGAACGCTACTCGCGCTATCCGATCTACGGCGAAGATCTGGACGATCTGGTCGGAGTGTTCTTGGCGAAGGATCTCTGGCTCTACGACGGAAAGCAGCCGTTCACGGTGCAGCAGTTCGTGCGAGAGGCGCTCTACATTCCCGATACGCGGCCGGCCGAGCGGGTGCTCGATGACCTGCGGAAGACGCGCGCGCACATGGCAATCGTGCTCGACGAGTTCGGCGGCACGGCGGGGATCGTCACGATGGAAGACCTCGTGGAAGAGGTGATCGGCGACATCGCGGACGAGTACGATGTGGCGCAGCGCGAGGCGCTCGAGATGAACGGGGTGCTCGAGCTGTCCGGGTCGATGTCGCTGATCGACGTGCGCTCGGACCACGGCGTGAAGATCCCCGAGGGAAGCTGGTCGACGCTCGGCGGCTACGTCTTCTCGAGGATCGGGAGACTTCCCCGTGTGGGCGACCGCGTGCCGTTCGCGGGTGGCGAGCTCGAGGTGGTAGCGATGGATTCGCGGCGCGTGGCAGCGGTGCGCGTGCATCGCGCGCCCGAGCCGGTTGCCGCGCACGAGAACGGCGCCGCTGGCGAGAACGGCGCTGCGTGAGCGATGAGCTGGAGGTGACGGACAGGGTCGCGATCCCGCGCGACGAGCTCACGATCCGCGCGAGCCGCTCCGGCGGCGCGGGTGGCCAGCACGTGAACACCTCATCCACGCGAATCGAGCTTCTTTGGAACGCGACGCAGTCGCGCGCGCTGCCGGACGAGGTCCGCGAGGGAGTTCTGCAGCGACTGCGCGGGCGCACCAATGCGGACGGGTTCATCCGCATAGTGTCGAGCGAGCATAGGAGTCAGCTGCGCAATCGTGAGGCGGCGGAGGAGCGGCTGGTGAAGCTGGTGCGCGCCGCGCTCGCGATTCCGCGCCCGCGCAGAAAGACCGCGCCGACGCGCGCGAGCAAGGAGGCGCGGCTCGAGGCGAAGAAGCGCCGCTCCGAGATCAAGAAGCGTCGCTCACGAGAAGACTTCGACTAGCTGCGGGCGAGGCTAGGAGGAGACGGACGCGGTGGTGGTCTGCTCGGGTGCAGGTTCGCGACTCTCGATTCCGCCTGCGACCACGGCGGAATCCGGCGGCTCCGAGGTCGTGC
>Ga0182008_10000718_pt1 | contig 23655 bp, 23 predicted proteins | sample Sormic07211129_1_FD_120482 | JGI IMG/M metagenome (GOLD analysis project Ga0182008, IMG submission 120482) | Rhizosphere microbial communities from Sorghum bicolor, Mead, Nebraska, USA - 072115-129_1 metaG | ecosystem: Host-associated > Plants > Roots > Rhizosphere | place: USA: Nebraska...
ACGTCGAGCTACGACCTGCTCGACGGCGCGCCGCTCGCCGAGCTCGCGAAGCACACGCAGTTCGAGAACCTCGACCTCATTCCGGCCAAGCCGGACCTCGCCGGCGCGGTCGTCGAGCTCGCGCAGCGCACGGACGGGGAGCGCTACCTCGCGCAGTCGCTCGCGTCCGGCTCGTCGCAGTACTCGTTCGTCTTCCTCGACTGCCCGCCGTCGCTCGGACCGCTGACCGTCAACGCGCTCGCCGCTGCGGACCGCGTGCTCGTCCCGGTGCAGGCGGAGTACTACGCGCTCGAGGGCCTCTCGCAGCTCATGCAGTCGATCGACCTGATCCGGCGCCGTCTCAACCCGCAGCTCGGGATCGGCGGTGTCCTCCTGACGATGGTCGACGTGCGCACGCGGCTCGCGCAGGACGTCGAGGCGGAGGTGCGCAAGCACTTCGGCGACCTGGTGTTCACGACGACCGTCCCGCGGTCCGTCCGGCTCGCCGAGGCGCCTTCGCACGGGCTGCCCGCGATCAAGTACGACCGCACGTCGCGCGGCGCCGACGCGTACTGGAAGGTGGCGATGGAGCTTGTCGACCGCGCCTAATCGGAGAGGGCTCGGCCGCGGCCTCGAGGTCCTCCTCGGCGGGCCGGACGAGGGCGGGCCCGAGCTGCTCGAGCTGCCGGTCGACGCGGTTCACCCGAATCCGCGCCAGCCGCGGCGCCGCTTCGACGGCGAGGCCGGCAGCGGTCTCGCGGAGTCGGTGCGGCGGCAGGGCGTGATCCAGCCGCTGCTCGTCCGGCCGCGCGCGGCAGGGGGCTACGAGATCGTGGCCGGCGAGCGCCGGTGGCGCGCCGCGCGCGAGGCCGGGATGCCGACGGTGCCGGCCGTCGTGCGTGCTGCCGACGACCGCGACACGCTCCTCCTCGGGCTGATCGAGAACGTCGCGCGCGAGCAGCTGACGCCGGTCGAGGAGGCGCGCGCCTACGCCGTGCTGCTCGACGAGTTCCAGCTCTCGCTCGGCGACGTCGCGGACCGCGTCGGCCGCTCGAAGCCGTCTGTCTCGAACCGGATCCGGCTGCTCGATCTCCCGGACGACGTGCTCGGCATGGTCGAGCGCGGCCAGCTGACCGAAGGGCATGCGCGCGCAGTCCTCGCCGTCCCCGACCACGACGCCCGCCGCCGGCTCGCGCGGGAGATCGTGCAGAAGGGCCTCTCCGTCCGCGCCGCGGAGCAGCGTGCGAAGTGGGCCGGCGCGAAGCAGAAGCCGCGTGCGCGCGTCGTACCGGTCGACCCGGCCCTCGCAGCTCGAGCGCGCGACGCACTCGAGCGGCTCACCGGCTTTCGCGCACGCGTGACGTCGTCGCGCGTCGAGCTCCCGTTTGCCGACGAGCACGAGCTCGCAGAGCTCGTCGAGGCGCTCGAGCGGTTGTAGCTACCGTCAGCGGCAGTGGAGCCGCTGATCCACGCACGGGGTCTGACGAAGCGCTTCGGGGACTTCACGGCCGTCGCCGGAGTCGACTTCGACGTGCAGCCGGGCGAGGCGTTCGGCTTCCTCGGCCCGAACGGCGCAGGCAAGAGCTCGACGATGCGGATGATCGGCTGCGTGTCGCCGCCGAGCGGCGGGACGCTCCGCATCCTCGGTCTCGACCCGGTCAAGCAGGGATCGCAGATCCGCTCGCGGCTCGGTGTCGTCCCGCAGGAGGACACGCTCGACCAGGAGCTCACGGTCGGCGAGAACCTCTACGTCTACGGCCGCTACTTCGGCCTCTCGCGGCAGGAGGTGCGGAAGCGCTCGGCCGAGCTGCTCGAGTTCGTCCAGCTCTCGGAGCGGCCGAACAGCAAGGTGCAGCAGCTCTCCGGTGGGATGAAGCGACGCCTGACGATCGCCCGCGCCCTCGTCAACGAGCCGGACGTGCTCCTGCTCGACGAGCCGACGACCGGTCTCGACCCGCAGGCGCGCCACCTCGTGTGGGACCGCCTGTTCCGCCTGAAGCAGCGCGGCGCGACGCTCGTCCTGACGACGCACTACATGGACGAGGCGGAGCAGCTCTGCGACCGGCTCGTGATCATGCACAACGGGACGATCGCGGAGGAGGGCTCGCCGCTCGAGCTGATCCGCCGGCTCTCGACGCGCGAGGTCGTCGAGCTGCGTTTCCAGGGCGAGCCGCCGCACGTCGAGCCGGGAGTGTTCGAGGGCCAGGTGGCCCGCGTCGAGTTGCTGCCGGAGCGCGTCCTGCTCTACACCGACGACGGCGACGCGCTCGTCCCCGTCGCGCACGAGCGCCTGCAGCCGCAGAGCGTGCTCGTCCGCCGCTCGACGCTCGAGGACGTCTTCCTGCGCCTGACCGGCCGCACGCTCGTCGACTGATGGCGCCCGAGGCGTTCAGCCGGGCGACCGCGGCTCTGCCGGCGTCGCTTCCGGCTCTTCGCGCGTATGAGTACTGGCTGATCGTCTACAAGCGGATCTTCCGCGGGACGATCGCGTCGAGCATCCTCAACCCCGTCCTCTACCTCACGGCGATGGGCGTCGGGCTCGGCAAGGTCGTCAACCACGGTGCGCACCCACTCGGTGTCCCGTACCTCGACTTCGTCGCGCCCGGGATGCTCGCCGCCGTCGGCATGCAGGTCGCGGCGATCGAGTCGTCCTTCCCCGTACGCGGGGCGGTCATCTGGAACAAGAACTACTACGCGATGCTCGCGACGCCGCTCCGCGTCGCCGACCTGCTGTTCGGCCACCTGCTCTACGTCGCGACGCGCGCGCTGATGGTCACCGGCGTCTACCTCGCGATCATCGCGGGGTTCGGCGTCGTGCACTCCCCGCTCGCGCTGCTGTCGCTGCCGGTCGGCGTGCTGCTCGGACTCTCGTTCGCCGGCTACATCTCGGCGGTCGCGATCGTCGCCGAGCGCGATCCGTTCAACCCGCTGTTCCGCTTCGTGATCATGCCGATGTTCCTGTTCAGCGGAACGTTCTTCCCGATCACGCGGTTGCCGCACGGTCTCCGCGAGGCCGCATACGCGACGCCGCTCTGGAACGCGGTCGACTTCGTGCGCGGATCGACGCTCGGGACGCTGACGTGGTCGCGCGGCCTGCTCCACGTCGCCTACTTCGTCGGCGTGATCGCGATCGGCGTCGCAGTCGCGAACTGGGGCTACCGGAAGAAGCTCGTCACATGACCGCGTTCGCGCTCCGCACGCGCGGCCACCTGCTGATCGAGCGCAACGTGCTCGTCTACCGGCACGCGTGGATGACGATCTTCAGCGGGTTCTTCGAGCCGCTCTTCTATCTCTTCTCGATCGGCATCGGGCTCGGCCACTTCGTCGGGAAGATCCACGGCGTCTCCTATGCGAGCTACGTCGCGCCGGCGCTGCTGGCGTCGAGCGCGATGAACGGCGCGCTCAACGACGCGCTGACGAACGTCTTCTGGAAGCTCCGCTACATGAAGGTCTACGACTCCGTGCTGGCGACGCCGCTCGGCCCGGGCGACGTCGCGCTGGGCGAGACGATCTGGGCGCAGATGCGCGGGATCCTCTACTCGATCGGCTTCCTCGTCACGGTGGCGGCGTTCGGGCTGATCCACTCCTGGTGGGGGCTGCTCGCCCTGCCGGCGGCGATGGTGATCGGCTTCTCGTTCGCGGGCGTCGGGATCGGCGCGTCGACGTTCGTCCGCACGTGGCAGGACCTCGAGCTCGTGCAGATCGTGCAGCTGCCGATGTTCCTGTTCAGCGGCACGTTCTATCCGCTCTCGGTCTACCCCGTCGTGCTGCAGTGGTTCGTCCGGGTGTCTCCGCTCTACCACGCGATCGGCCTCATCCGCGCGTTCACGCTCGGACATGTCGGCCCGGTCAACCTGCTGAATGCCGGCTACCTGCTCGCCCTCGGCCTCGCCGGCCTTTGGGTCGCGCGGCTGCGGATGGGCCGTCTGCTCCTTACGTAGCGGCGCGAACGGTGTTGCGGCCACCGGCCTTCGCCCGGTAGAGGGCGCGGTCGGCTGCGGCGATCAGGTCGTCGACCACGCACTCCTCGTGCGAGGCGGCGACGCCGAAGCTCGCGGTCACGGGCCACTCGACGCGCTCGACCCGGACGTGCTCTGCGATGTCGTTCCGGAGGTCTTCCGCGAACGCCAGTGCGCCCTCGAGGTCGGTGCCCGCGAGGATCACCGCGAACTCCTCGCCGCCGATCCGCGCGGCGAGGTCGGTCTCGCGCACACGCTCGTGGATCACGTGTGCGGTGCCTCGGAGCACGGCGTCTCCCACCTGATGCCCGCACCGGTCGTTGATCCGCTTGAAGCGGTCGAGGTCGAACAGGACGAGCGAGACGACGGTGCCGAAGCGGTTGCAGCGTGCGACCTCGTAGTGCAGCGCCTCCATGAAGCGTCGCCGGTTCGCGAGGTCGGTCAGCTCGTCGGTCTGCGCCTGTCGCCGCACGATGCCGTGCAGACGCGCGTTCTCGAGCGCGATCCGTCCTTGCGCGACGAGCGCCTCGAGGATCTCGAGATCGCGCGGCGAGAACGCCTGCGCCGCGTAGAGGACGAGCCGTGCGTCGCCGCGCTCGTCGTCAAGGGGAAGCCCGAGCTCGTTCGCGGAGCGGTAGCCGATCGAGGCGAGCTCCTCGCCGTGCCAGATCACACGCCCGCCGACCGCGTCCGTTGCGACGACGGCCGTCTCGAGGAGCACGGGCAGCAGCGCGTGCGGATCGTGGGCCGCGACGGCGACGTCGCCCACCAGCGTGACCGCACTGCGACGCGGCTCGCGCCGTGCGCGGAGACGGCGCGGCAGCAGGAGGATCACGGCGGCGAGCGCCGCCAGCGTCGATGCGCCGGCGGCGAGCGTGAGCAGCTGGCGGTGCTCGACCGAGCGGTCGATCGTCGAGTAGGGCTCGATGAGCGCGAGCTCCCGCTCGGCGCCCGCGGGCACGCCGAGCGCGCGGAAGCGCTCGTTCCCGATGCGGAGATCGCCGGGCGTGGCCGGCGCGTGTGCGAGCACGCGGATCTGCAGCGACGTCGCGGTCGTGACGCGCGCTGCGACGCGAGCGAGGTCGACGGACGCGATGATCGTCCCGATCACGGTCGTTCCGCGGCGGACCTGGACGACGCGCGTGATGCCGTGGGTCGGCGAGGTTGTGTGCACCCCGGGCTCTCCGTGCACCGACACGACGTCGTGGGTGAGCGAGACCGGCGTGCCGCGCTCGAGGGCGGTCTGCACGGTGCGCGACTTCGCGTCGCTCGCCGCCCGCCGCGCCGCCGCCGCCGCCGCCGCGTTCACCTCGGCGGCCGCGACCTGCGAGCCCGCGATCAGCCGTGCGTCGGCGCGGCCGACCTCGCTGTCGTGGTACGCGCGGCCGAACGTCCACGTGGCGAGGCCGAGCGGCACCATCGCCGCGAGTGCAGCGGCGAGGACGAAGGCCGTCCGGTTCGACGGCAGCCGGGGACGGGTCGCGACGTGCAACGTCGACGAAGGAGTTTGGCCCCTATCCCCCGAAAGGGTGACAGCGCCACGCTCCTGGACGCTGCTCATGACTCCCCTTCCTGACGTTCACACCCCCACCTCGGACGCTTTTGCGGAGCGAATCGCCTCCGCTGCGGCCCTGCCGGCGGCCAAGAGACAGGTCGCCGAGCTCGTCCAATCTGCGCGCCGCGTCGACCCCTCGTTCTGCACGCACGCGATGAGCGTGCTCTCCCTGAGCGCCCGGATCGGCATCGTCCTCGGCCTGCGCAAGCGCGAGCTGCGGACGCTCGAGGTGGCGGCCGCGCTGCACGACATCGGCAAGGTCACGGTGCCCCCGGAGGTGCTCGCGAAGAACGGCCCGTTGAACGAGGGCGAGTGGGCGTACGTCCGCGCGCACCCGGTCGAGGGCGAGCGGCTGCTTGCTCCGTACATCACCTCGACGTCCGTGCTCCAGATCGTGCGCAGCCATCACGAGCGCTGGGACGCGAGGGGCTATCCCGATCGTCTCGCCGGGCCGAGCATCCCGCTCGGTGCGCGCATCGTCGCGGTGGCGGACGCGTACGTGGCGATGCTCGAGCAGCGGCCGTACCGCGCGCCGCTCAGCAACGGGTCGGCGCGTGCAGAGCTCATGCGCGAGCGCGGCAGGCAGTTCGATGCGGAGTGCGTCCGCGCAGCGCTGCTCGTGACGCGTGCCGACCGGCGCGCGGAAGCGACTCCGGTCCCCGCCTGAGCTCACGTCACGGGCCCGCCTGCCCGGGCGGCCCGGTGTGCTGGTGGTTCTTGTCGCCGTACCCGTAGCCCGGCCGTGTGTCGGAGCCGGGCGGCGGCGTCGGCGGTGTCGGCGGCGTGGGCGGCTCCGGCGTCGACGGCGGCGTCGGCGTGGACGGCGTGGACGGCGTGGAGGGGGTGGACGGGGTGGACGGCGGCGGAACGTCGGGCGGCGACCCGGCCGAGGGGGGTGCCTGCGGCGCAGGCGCAGGAGGCGCAGGAGGCGCAGGAGGCGTGGGCGGTGCGGGCGACGGAGGTGTCGGGGCGGGCGGCGCCGGCGTGTGCCCGGGCGGCGTCGGGGCCGGCGGCGTCGAGGTCCCGGGCCCCTTCGGCGGCTGCGACGGCGGCTTCGGTCCGGGCGCAGGTTTCGCCGCCGGCGCAGCGGCGGGCACGGCGGGCGGAGGCGAGCTCTGCTGCCGCGCGACGATGGGCGTGCCGCCGGCGCGGTGCCTCGTGGTGCCGCCCCGGCGGGCCGCGGCCTTGACGTGGCCGTGCGTGCTGCTCGTCGCGTGCGGAACCGGATACGTCGGGACCGGCTTCAGGCGCACGATCGCCGGCGGGCCGTGGCGCGAGAGGTCCCCCGGGAGCAGCCGCTGTCGCGGCTGGACGGGTGTCGGAAAGACGATTGTCGGCGAGGGGTTGAGAGCGGACGACCACAGCTCGCCGGTCACGACGAAGCAGCCCGTGGCAAGGGCGACGGCGAGCAACCGCACAAGGCGCACGCCGACATCTTCATCGGCCCGCAGGACGGACCCCTCGGCGGCGGCACTTGCGGGATGGGCGATCGTGGATTCGAACCACGGACCTCCGCCTTATCAGAGCGGCGCTCTAACCAACTGAGCTAATCGCCCGCGCGGAGCGCCAGTGTAGCGGTGCACCTTCGCTAGTGGAAGCGTGTCGTCCGGACGAGAAAGTCCTCGACCGCCAGGAGAAAACCGGCATCCTGCGCGAGTTCGGCGAGCTGATCCTTCGTCTCGTCGTCGAGGTCCGCGTCGCGGGCGATCTCGTCGATGAAGCCCGTCAGCCGGCCCGCGTGCGAGAGCGCCGCCATGCGCAGAAAGATGCGTCTCGCATCGTCGTCCTGGGAGATCGCAACGAACGACTCCAGGTCCTCCCACCGCCCGTCCACGTCGGTTGAACGGGCCACCATCCGGTGCGGATACGGGCGAAGTTTGCCGCCGACGGCCTGAGCTATATTCGGTAAGAGGTCAGCGCTTGCACGAGATGCACATCTACGGGGTCAGCTTCGACCTGGTTGGCAAGCAGCCGATCGTGCTCCTGAAGACGGCCGAGGGGAACAAGTTCCTGCCGATCTGGATCGGCCATCCGGAGGCGGCTGCGATTCTCATGAAGCTCCAGAGCCAGGCGCCGCCGCGGCCGATGACGCACGACCTGATGAGCGAGCTGCTCGAGCAGCTCGAGGCGCAGGTCGTGCGCATCACGGTCACCGAGCTCCGCGAGAACACGTTCTACGCGCAGATCACCGTCCAGCAGGACGGGCGCGAGATCGAGATCGACTCGCGTCCGTCGGACGCGATCGCGCTCGCGATTCGCGCCGATGCGCCGATCTTCGCCGCCGACCGCGTGATCGAGGAGTCCGCGATCGAGTTCGAAGGCGACGACGTCGACCAGGAAGTGCTCGAGGCCGAGGTCGCGAAGTTCAAGAGCTTCCTCGACGAGGTCACGGCCGAGGACTTCGCGGTCGAGTCCGAAGACGAAGAGGACTGACGCGCCTACAGGTTCAGCACGGACACGGTGATCGCCGCCGCGTTGAAGAGCGCGTGCACGACCATCCCGGGCACGACGCTGTCGGTGCGCTCGCGGAGATACGCGAGCAGGCTGCCGAACGGGACGAGGATCAGGAGCGCGATCAGCAGTCCGTGCCAGATGCCGAAGGCGATGCCGACGAGAAGCACCGCCGGTGCCGCACCGAGCGGCCGTAGCAGCGAGTAGCCGACGCCGCGGAAGAGCAGCTCCTCGACGACCGGTGCGAGCGCGCAGAAGACGGCGACGTTCGCCGCAAAGGCGCCGGCGTGCGACGGCTCCCAGTGCGTCGGAGCGAGGCCCTGCTCCTTGCCGGGGTTCTCGATCGGGAGCAGCACGACGAGATACTCGAGGGCGAGGATCGACGCGACGACGCCGAAGGCGAGGCCGGCGACGCGCCGGAAGCCGTTCGGGAGGCGCAATGCGAACAGATCCCAACGGTCGAGTGCGATCAGCAGCGTGATGCCGAAGACGATCCCGTAGAAGACGACCTCCGCGACGAAGGTGCTCCACTTGTAGATGTCGTCGCTGTGGCCGCTCGTCTTGCCGTACGCGGCGTAGTTGACCGCGCCGATGCCGCCGACGAGGACGATCCAGAAGAAGAGACGGACGCGGCTCACGCGAGGATTCTCTGCGCCGCCTCGGCGAGCGGCGCCGGCTCGAAGCGCATGCCCGCCGCCCGGGCGCCCGCTTCGTCGGCCGCATCGTCGCCGACGTGGACCGCGCGCACGGGATCGGCGACAGCGAGGCGGTGCAGCGCCAGCTCGAACACGGCCGGGTCAGGCTTGGCCGCGCCCACCTCGGCCGAGGTGACGACGGGCAGGTCGAGGCCGAGCCGCTGTAGATGTTCCGTCAAGCCGATGTCCCAGTTGGACACCACGCAGAGCCGCAGTCCGGCTCGTGACAGATCGTCACATGCTCGACGTCCACCGGGGACGAGGTCGAACGCGAGCGACTCGACGAACGGAAATTCGCCTGCGTCGAGCGGCTCCGCGCCCGCCGCGTCGAGAAAGACGCGTGTGCACGCGTGGCGCAGCGCCGCGAGCGAAACGGCGTCTCGGCCCTCGTGCGAGCGCGGCACGTAGTACGCAACCTCCGCCGCGAACGCGTCCCGAACCGCGTCGTCGCTCCGTACGACGCCGCGCACGGCGAGCGCGTCCCGGAGCGCGGGAACGGGATCGTGCAGCCGCACGAGCGTGCCGTACGCGTCAATCGTGACGGCGTCCACGTCCACGGCTGCATAGGGTTGCAGTCGTGCGCCACTTCACTCCCGGGGAGGCGAACGCCGCGCTCGAGCGCGTCAGGCCGCTCGTCGAGCAAATGGTCGCGCAGCGGCGCGAGCATCTCGAGGCGCTCGAGCGGCAGGAGGAGCTCGAGCAGCGAATCCGCGGCAACGGCGGTGGGATCCCGCCCGCAACGCTCGCCGATACCGCCGCCGAGGTGGATCGCATCGCCCGCTCGCTCGCCCAGACCGTCGACGAGATCAACACGCACGGCGCGGAGGTGAAGGATCTCGACGAGGGGCTGATCGACTTCCCCGCGCTCCGCCACGGCGAGACCGTTCTCCTCTGCTGGAAGCTCGGCGAGGACGAGATCCGCTACTGGCACCACGTCGAGGACGGGTTCGCCGGACGGCAGGAGCTGCCGCTGGAGTAGTCGAAGAACGGCTTCATGCCGCTCTGGCACCGCCTCGTGATCGCAGGCGCGGTCTTCCTTGCCGTCAGCCTGATCGCACGCCTCGTCGACTGGCGCCTCGCGCGGAAGACGCTCGCGCCGGAGATGATCACGCGCTACCGCGTGCTGCGGCGCAGCATCTCGGCTGTCATCCTCGTCGTGGGGTTCTTCTCCGCCCTGCTCGTCATCCCCGAGGTGCGCGCGGTCGCCGGCGGGCTGCTCGCGTCCTCGGCGGTGCTCGGGATCATCGTGGGCTTCGCCTCGCAGAGCACGCTGGGGAACTTCGTGGCCGGACTGCTGATCGCGATCACCCAGCCGGTCCGGCTCGGCGACCGCGTGGAGTACGCCGGGGAGATCGGCGTGATCGAGGACATCGGCCTCACCTACACCTTCATCCGCACGACCGACGGCGCGCGGCTCGTCGTCCCGAACCAGAAACTCGCCTCCGATACCATCCGAAACTCCACGATCCGCAGCAGGGAGTCGTTCGCAGAGGTCAGGGTGCAGGTTCCGCTTTCCACAGATCTCGGCGCGGCGGTCGACGGGCTCAGGGACGAGGTCGCGCAGGAGCGCGACGGAGCCGTCTACGTGAGTGCGCTCGACGGCAACGCGACGCTCACCGTCCGCGCGGGCGCGTCCGACGAGGACGCCGCGGAGCAGCTCGAGCGCGACCTGCGCGTGCGCGTGCAGCGGCGGCTGCGCGCCTTGGGCGCCTGGCAATGAGCCGCCAGCGCCGTCCGCCCGATCCGACGATTGCGAACCGGCGCCGGCGGCGCCGGCGCGAACGGACGCGCAAGCAGCGGCGCCGTCGGACGGTCGTCGTCGCGCTGCTGATCGGCGTGCCGCTCGTCCTGGTTGCGGCCGCCGCGGTCGGCGGCACCGTTGCGTTCGGCGCGCGCTGCGATCTCAAGTCGCTGACGCCGGTCGCCGTCGGCCAGAACTCGTTCGTCTACGCCGCCGACGGCTCGGAGCTCGGCGTCATCCCGGCCGAGCGGAACCGCACGCCGGTCTCGCGGTCGCAGATGAGCCGCTGGGTGCCGAAGGCGACGGTCGCGATCGAGGACAGGCGGTTCTACGAGCACGGCGGCGTCGATCCGGTCGGCATCCTCCGGGCGGTCGTCGCCGACGTGCGCGCCGGCAAGGTCGTGCAGGGCGGATCGACGATCACGCAGGAGCTCGTCCGCAACCTCTACCTCTCGCGCGAGCGCACGCTCAAGCGCAAGATCGTCGAGGCCTGCCTCGCGATCAAGCTCTCGCACAGCTGGTCGAAGGACCGCATCCTGACCGCGTACCTCAATCAGGTCTTCTACGGAAACCACTCGTACGGGGTCGAGGCCGCCGCCGAGACGTACTTCTCGAAGCAGGCGCGCGACCTGACGCTCGGCGAGTCCGCGATGCTCGCCGGTCTGCCGCAGGCGCCGTCGATCGACGACCCCTTCCGCAATCCGGCGGCCGCGATCGCACGCCGCAACGAGGTGCTCCACGCGATGCTCGTCAGCGGCGACATCACGTCGGCCGAGTACCAGAGCGCGAAGTCGGACGACTCGCTGCATCTCCACCCGGGACATCGGTTCCAGCAGGTCAAGCAGCCGTTCTTCTTCGGGTACGTCGAGCAGCTGCTGCAGGACGAATACGGATCGAACACCGTGCGCGAGGGTGGGCTCAGGGTGTACACGACGATCAACCCGGGCCTGCAGCGCGCAGCGACCGTTGCGATCCGCCACACGCTGGCGGAGCGGAGCGACCCCGCCGCGGCGATCGTCTCGATCGATCCACGCACGGGCGCGATCAAGGCGATGACTGCCGTCTCGCCGGGCAACGCCAAGAACCAGTTCAACTTCGTCACGAGCGCGCGGCGCCAGCCGGGCTCGACCTTCAAGATGATCACGCTGACGACCGCCGTGTCGCGCGGTCTCGACCCCTTCCGCGTGGCGTACCTCTCGGCGCCGCTGCACTACCAGCCGGACTCGACGTGCAACCCGAACGATCCGAATTGCGCGTGGGACGTCCAGACGTACGACCACACGTATGCCGGCGTGGAGTCGGTCGCGAATGCGACGCTGCAGTCCGACAACACGGTCTACGCGCGGCTCGCCCTCGACGTCGGGCCGCTCAACATCGTTCACATGGCGCAGCGGCTCGGCGTTCGCACGTCGCTGGACCCGGCGAAGGACGCTGTGCCGTCGATCACGCTCGGCTCGATCGCGGTCACGCCGCTCGAGATGGCATCGGCGTACGCAACCATCGCCGCCGGCGGCATCTACTCGAAGCCGATGGCGATCACGAAGGTCGTCCTCCCGAACGGGAAGGTCGACACCGACGCCGGTTGGGGGCAGCCGAAGCGCGAGCGCGTGATCGCGGACTGGGTCGCGTCGACGGTGACGCAGGTGCTCGAGCAGAACATGCTGTACGGCACCGGCCGCTCCGCACACATCTCGAACCACACCGACGCCGGCAAGACCGGGACGACCGACAACTACGCCGACGCCTGGTTCTGCGGCTACACGCCGCGGCTCGAGGCGACGGTGTGGATCGGCTACCCGCGGGCCGAGATCCCGATGCTGAGCGTCCACGGGATCACCGTTTCCGGCCCCACGTTCCCGGCCCAGATCTGGCACACGTTCATGACGACGGCGATCGGCGACCGGCCGGACGTCCGCTTCCCGACCGCGCAGACCCAGCCGGTCTGGACGTCGTGGCGCGGCCAGTGGGAGTACAGCGGCGCGTACAGCTATGCACCGGCGCCGACGACCACGGCGGCGCCGACGACCAAGTCCCGTACGTCGACGCCGCTGCCGCCCGTCTCGACGCACTCGACGCCGACGACGACCGCCGCCCCGCCGCCCGTCACGACGGAGGCTCCGCCGCCGACGACGGAGCCGCCGGTCGACACGACCACGACGCCGACGACTCCTTAGGGAGTCGGGAGCGTCGTCCCGACCGTCGTTGCGGTGGTCGGCGGCGGCTCGGTGGTCGTCGTCGTCGCTTCGGTCGTCGTCGGTTGGGTCGTGGTCGGCGGCGCCTGCGTCGTCGTCGGAGCTGTGGCCTGACGGGTCGTCGTCGGTCGGGTCGTCGTCGCAGCCGTGCTCGTCGTGGCGGCCGTCGTCGAGGCTTCCGACGTCGTCGCCTCGGTCGTCGTCCGCCGCGTCGTCGAGGAGTGCGGCAGTGAGATCGACGGCAGCGTCGTCACGGGCGTCGTGGTCGACGAGGACGCGGGCCGCGTCATCTCGTACGCGAGCGCGCCGCCGGCGAGCAGGAGGATGAGGAGCGCCGCGACGAGCAGCGGTCCCCGGCTGCGCCGCGGCTCGGGTGGAGGCGGCGGTGGGGGAGCTGCCGCCGGCGATACCGTTGTCTGCGCCGTCGCCGGAGCGGCGACCGGGAGGACCCGGGTGGCGTCGTCCGCGAGGGCGCCCGTCGCGGCCGTCCCGGCGATGCCGAGCGCCGTGAGCAATGCGGCCCCGTCGCGCGGCCGCTCGGCGGGATCCTTCAGGAGTGCCGCTGTCGCCGTCGATTCGAGCAGGCCCGGCGGGTCGCGGCGAAGCTCGGTGATCGGCGGCGGCGGGAGGTCGCGGTTCATCATCACGAGCTCCAGCGGGTCCGACGACTCGAACGGGAGCCGCCCCGTCAGCATGCGAAAGAGGATGACGCCGAAGGAGTAGACGTCCGAGGCCGGCGTCGCGGGCGAGCCTGCGGCCTGCTCCGGCGAGATGTACGCGGCCGTCCCCAGCACGGTGCCGGCCTCGGTGAGCGTTCCTTCGCCGACGGCCAGGCGCGCGATGCCGAAGTCGCCGAGCTTCGGACGGCCGTCGTCGTCGAACAGGACGTTCGCGGGCTTGAGGTCGCGGTGCACGACGCCGCGCGCGTGCGCATGTGCGAGGCCCGCCGCCACGCCTGCCGCGATGGCCTGCGACTCGTCGTCGGGCAGCGGCTTTCCCTTCGCCGCGAGGAGCCGCTCTTCGAGCGTGCCGCCGGGCACGAACTCGAGCACCATGAACGGCCGGCCGTCGTCCTCGCCGTAGTCGTAGAGCTGCATGACGTTCGGGTGCGCGAGCGAGGCAACGGCTCGCGCCTCGCGCTCGAAGCGGGCACTGTCGGCGTCCGGCGCGAGCAGCTTCAGGGCGACGCGCCGGCCGAGCTCGCGGTCGTGTGCGAGGTAGACCTCGGACATGCCGCCGCGCCCGAGCACGGACTCCAGCCGATAGCGGCCGCCGATCTCGCGCTCGGACATCGGGCTAGGTTATGCGCCGAACGTGGCCGAGGTACTCACCTTCGAGCAGGCTCAGGCACGTGTGCTCGAGCACGTCCGCCCGCTCGCGCCGGAGCGCGTGGCGCTCGGGGCCGCCTCGGGCCGCGTGACGGCGGCGCCTGCGCAGTCGGTCGTCGACTTGCCGCCGTTCGCGAGCTCTGCCATGGACGGCTACGCGGTCCGAAGCGCCGACCTGCCGGGGACGCTCCCGGTCGTCGACCGCGTCGCGGCGGGCCGGCCCGCCGGCCGGCCCCTCGCTGCAGGCGAGGCGATGGAGATCTCGACGGGCGGCGTCGTCCCCGAGGGTGCGGACGCCGTCGTCCCGGTCGAGTCTGTTGTCGAACGTGACAACAACACCGTCGAGTTTCCCGAAGCTGTTGCCGGCGGAGCAAACGTCCGGCCGCGGGGGGGAGACGCCGCGCTGGGCTCCGTCGTCGTCGACTCGGGCGTCCTGCTCGGGCCGTCGCAGATCGGAGCGCTCGCTGCGGCCGGCGTCGCCGAGGTGGACTGCGCACGCCGGCCGCGCGTCGTCGTGCTCGCGACCGGCACGGAGCTCGCGCGTCCGGGCGAGCCGCTCGGCCCGGGCCAGGTCTACGAGGCGAACGCCGTCATGCTCGCGGCCGCGCTCGCCGCCGCCGGCGCGGAGGTCGAGCAGCTGCCGGCCGTCGCGGACGACGAGGCGGCGCACCGGACGGCGATCGCGCGCGGCCTGGAGGCGGACGTCCTCGTCACGTCCGGCGGGGTGTCCGTCGGCCCGCACGACCTCGTGCGCGCGATCGAGGCGGAGCTCGGCGTCGAGGAGGTCTTCTGGCGCGTCGCGATGCGTCCGGGCAAGCCGGTGTCGTTCGGCGTGCGCGCCGCGACGCTCGTCTTCGGGCTGCCCGGGAATCCGGTGTCATCGCTCGTCGGCTGCATGCTCTTCGTCCTGCCGGCCGTACGGGCGCTGCAGGGTGTGCGCGAGCCGCTGCCGCCGTTCGCGGACGGCACGCTTGCCGCGGCGCTGCGGCGGAACCCGGCCCGCGACGACTTCGTGCGGGCGCGCGTTCGCCGCGACGGCAACGGCGCGACGCTCGAGCCGATCGTCGGCCAGGAGTCGCACATGATCGCCCGCGCGGCCGGCGCCGATGCGCTCGTCCACATCGCCCGCGGCGACGGCGAGGTCGCGGTCGGCGAACGCGTTGCGTGGCTAGCCCTGAACTGAGACGCCGGCCGCCTCGACGCGGCACGGCTCCATGCCGCGCGGCTCGACCGCGGTGAGGCTCGCGTAGACGACTTGGCGGTGGGTGGCGAAGAAGCGCGGTGGCACGCCTGGAGCTCGAGCTGCTCGTGCCGGGGCGAGCGCAGGACTGCGAGATCGTCGGCAGGGACGACCCGGTGCGTCACGGTCCGGTAGACGAAGGTGGCGTACGGCATCTCGAGGCGGACGACGTCGCCCGGCCGGATCTCGTCGATCGCGGCGAAGGGCGCGAGGTACGTCGTCCGGTGCCCGGCGATGGAGACGAGGCGGTTCTCGCCGGGCATCCCGTGCGCCGGTCGATCCCGGGGCCTCGCCGCAGCGAGAAGTCGTCCGTGCCGTCGACGAGCACCATGCGCAGCCCGATCCGGCCGATCACGATCCGCCCGACCGCCCCGATCAGGAGGGCGCCGGTGATCCGTGCGATGCGGGGCACGTCAGCCGTGCAACGCGTGCCGCGCGCGTTCGGATGCGCGCCGGCGACGCCGCGCGAGCACCGCGCGGCGGACGACCTCGCGCACCGGTCCGCGCGGCGGCCGCTCCGCCGCGCTCGGGTACGGCGCGTACCGGCCGGCGGTGATCGCGACGAGCTGCGCTGCCCCGGCGAGCCACCCGAGGCCGATCGCGAGGCTCTGCGCCGGCGCATAGCCGAGCGTGTAGAGCCAGGCGATGTACCACGGCGCATCCCAGCCGAGGCCGTAGCGGCCGGCAAAGGACCAGAGAAGCAGCGCCGCCCCGGCGAATCCGGCGAGCAGTGCGAGCGTCCGCGCCCACCACGACGCCTCGCGAAGCTGCGGCAGCCAGAGCCAGATGTGGAGCGACGGCAGGACGAAGAGGAGCGCGAAGGGGTTCGTCGCGACGACGAGGAGCCCGACGACGCCGAGCGCGAGGAGCGCGGCGGTGTGGCCGGCGAGCACCTCCTCCGGCGAGACGGGCCGGCGCGGGATCAGCCGGTCGCGGGCGACGATCCAGCCGAGGAAGACGAGGACGGCGAGGCCGACCAGCGCCGCCGAGGGCCAGTGGACGTCGCGCAGGCCGGGCGGGCGCGCCGCGCCGGTCGGCCAGGCGCGGAGGAGCGTGAACAGGCCGAGCAGCGCTCCGCACCAGACCCAGAAGGCGAGGCGGCTCCGGTAGGCGCGGAGCGCAGGCGCAACGCGGATCCGGCGGCGACGGCAGCGCGCGAACAGGTCGACCGCCGTCGTCAGGAAGGGCAGCAGGCAGGCGATGAGGACGAGCTCGATCGCCCAGCCGCGAACGATCCGCGTGCCGAGGTAGATGTAGCTCCCCGGCCCGGGCGCCATGGCGACGCCCTGCTCGAGCGCGTCGATCGTGTTCTGGGTGGCCCGGCCGACCTGGCCGAGGCGGCCGGCGCGGATCCCGCCGGCACCGTCGCCGATCCCGTCCGACGGCCGGTCGTGCGCCGTGGTGATCGTTACCGCCGGGATGCCGCGGCTGACGAACGGCGCCTGCGCGAACCGGCTGTACGGAAAGCCGAGGTCGATCAGCTGGCGGAGCCCGCTCGGGCGCGTCGGGTCGAGGCCGGTCTGGGCCGCGATCTGCGCCCGCACCGTCTCGACGAGCCCGGGCGTCGCCGAGCGCGGCGTGTCGCCGTTGAACACGAGCCGCGGCCGCCGCGACCCGGCGACGGCGTCGAGGTTGATCACGGCGATCGCGTCGCGTGCCTCCGGCGCATGCTCGGCGAACCAGGCCGCGCCAAGCCCGCCCTCCACCTCGGCGTCGGTCGAGAGGAAGAGGATCGAGTACGGGAGGCGGACGCGTTGGCCCGAGGCGGAGGGCGCGTAGGCGCGGGCGAGCTCGAGCAGCGCCGCCGTCCCGGAGGCGTTGTCGTTCGCGCCGGGGCCGGTGCCGGCATCGTCGCGGTGGGCCATGAGGACGATCGTCTTCTGCGAGAGCCCGGGCTTCGTCGCGAGCAGATTGACCCCGTGGATGCGGCCGCGGCCCGCGACGCGGACGCTGAACGGCTCGCGGCGGACGACGAAGCCGTAGGGCGTGAGCTGCTCCGTGTACCACCGCGCGGCGCCCGCCGCGCCGGCCGAGCCGGCGCTGCGGATCGGGTAGGTCGTCGCCAGCTGCGCCGCGAGCCCGGCCGCGGTGTCCTTGTCGAAGGCGGGCGGGAGGTTGGGCGGCGCGAGGGACGCCGGGCGCGCGACGCTGAACGCGAGGACGAGCAGCGGCAGGCCGACGAGGAGCCAGGTCCCGCGGTAGAGACGGCCGTTGATCGGCCGCTCGAGCGAGCCGGGGCGGGCACGGCGCCGCTCCGGCGCAGGCGGGCGCGCTGCCACGGGCTGAGTCTAGGTGGGCAGGCGGGCGTTTCCACGTGAAAACGACCGCCGATACAGTCCGCCCGTGCGACTGCAGGTCTTCGCGCTTCTCTGCGCCCTCGCCGGCGGGCTTGCAGCGCTCGGGATCGGCCGCGCGGCCGGGCTGTTCAGCGCGAAGACGACGACCGTCGTCGAGCAGGCGCCCCCTCGGACGGTGACCGTGACGGATGCGGCGCGGACGACCGCCTTCTCCGCGGCCAGGATCTTCGCCGCCCGGTCGCCCGGCGTCGTGACGGTGTTTTCGTACTTCGGCGGCGTGGGCTCGCAGGGCTCGGGCTTCGTCGTCGACCGGGACGGGACGATCCTCACGAACGCGCACGTGATCACGAACGCCGGCGAGACGAGCGGCACCGTCCAGCCCGCGTCGACGGTGTACGTCGAGTTCGCCGACCACGACCGGGTCGCCGCGCGGATCGTCGGCTGGGACGTCTTCGACGACGTCGGCGTCCTGCGGATCGACGCCGGCGCGCATCCGCTCGCACCCCTCCCGCTCGGCCGCTCGGCGTCGGTCGTCGTCGGGCAGCCCGTCGCGGCGATCGGCAGCCCGCTCGGGAACGCCGATTCACTCGCCGTCGGCGTCGTCTCCGCGGTGCGGCGGTCGATCGCGGCGCTGACGGCGCCGAGCTTCCAGCTGTCGGACGCGATCCAGACGGACGCGCCGCTCGCCCACGGCAGCTCCGGCGGCCCGCTGCTGGACGCGGCCGGCCGCGTGATCGGGATCAACGCGCAGATTCGCAGCGACCAGGGCGGCTCGGCGGGGATCGGCTTTGCCGTCCCGATCGACGCGGCCCGCCGCTCCCTGCGGCAGCTGTTGACGAAAGGGCACAGCACGTACGCGTACGCCGGCCTGCAGACCGAGGACCTGACGCCGTCGCTCGCGCGGCACCTCCGTCTGCCGGTCGAGCACGGCGCACTCGTCGACCGGGTGACGCCCGGCGGGCCTGCCGACCGCGCGGGCCTGCGCGGCGGGACGGCGCAGGAGCCCTTCCTCGGCGAGACGATCTGGCGGGGCGGGGACGTCGTAACCGCCGTCAACGGGACGCCGGTGTTGGACGCCAATGGTCTCGTGCGGATCGTCACGACCCTCGAGCCGGGGACCGTGGCGCGGTTCGCGGTCGTCCGCGGCGCCGGCCGCCGTGTCCTCTCGGTCCGGCTCGGCGCGCGCGCCGCGCGTTAGGACCTGGGCGGACGCGGGTAGGCGCACTCCGAGGCCGACGTGCGCTGCAGATTTCGGTAGAAATCGTCGGTTTAGGATCGTGAAGCTACGGGAACCATGAGGGGCGATGACGATGTTCGAGAGCGACGGCGGGCGGACGATCGCCCTGCGGATCCCGGCAAAGGCGGAATACATCACGCTCTGCCGGCTGGCGCTCACCGGCCTCGGGCAGGTCCGCGGCGTCGGCGAGGACACGATGGCCGACCTCAAGCTCGCGCTCACCGAGGCGGTCTCCAACTCCGTGCGCCACGCCTACGGCCCGAACGGCGAGGGCAGCGTCGACGTCCGCTACGAGCTCCATCCCGACCGGCTCGGCATCGAGATCGTCGACGACGGCGAGGGGTTCGACCCCGAGCGCGAGGAGGAGCAGGCGGGCGACGAGCTGAGCGAGGGCGGGCTCGGCATCGCGATCATCAAGTCGATCGCCGATGAGTTCGAGCTCCGAACCCGGCCCGGCGTGCGCGGCTCGACGCTCCGCTTCGTCAAGAACCTGGCGTAGCGGGCCCACCGGCCGGATACGGTCCCCGCATGGGCGGCCGCCGGCAGCTGATCGTCGTCGCGAATCGCGGGCCCGTGTCGTATGCACGCGACTCCGACGGGGCGCGCGTCGCCCGCCGCGGGGGCGGCGGGCTCGTCACCGCGCTGCGGAGCCTCGTCGAGCATCACGACGTCACGTGGATTGCGAGCGCGATGACGGATGAGGATCGCGTCGTCGCCGACGAGCACGGAGAGGAGGCGTACGACGAGACGGGCCGCGACGGATCGCCGTACCGGATGCGGCTCGTCGCGCACGAGCCGTCGGCGTACGACTGGTACTACAACGTCGTTGCAAACCCGACGCTCTGGTTCCTGCAGCACTCGATGTGGGATCTGGCGTACTCGCCGGACGTGGATCTCGGCCTGCACCACGCGTGGTTCAACGGCTACCTGCCGGTCAACGAGTCGTTTGCGAGCGCGACGGTGAGCGAGCTCGACCGCGAGCCGCACGCCGCCGTCTTCTTCCACGACTACCACCTCTATCTCGCGCCGAAGCTCGTTCGCGCGCAGCGGCCGCATGCGCTGCTCGCGCACTTCATCCACATTCCGTGGCCGCAGTCCGACTACTGGCACGTGCTGCCCGAGCACCTGCGTCGCGCGGTCCACGAGGGACTGCTCGCGAACGACATCGTCGGGCTGCACACCGACCGGTGGCGGCGCAACTTCCTCCGTTGCTGCGAGGACATGCTCGACTGCGAGGTCGACGTGGAGGCGTCCACCGTCACCTGCGCCGGAAGGCGAACGATCGTCACGGCACACCCGCTCGGCGTCGACCCGGCGGAGTTCGACGAGCTGCGCGACGATCCGCGCGTGCTCGATGAGGAGCGCCTGATCGTCGAGCGCCGCCCGGAGCACCTCGTGCTGCGCGTCGACCGGACGGATCCGTCGAAGAACGTCGTCCGCGGCTTCCGCGCGTTCGCCCTCTTCCTCGACATGCATCCCGAGTTCCAGGGCCGCGTGACGCTGCTCGCGCTGCTCGATCCGTCGCGCCAGGACATCCCCGAGTACTCCGAGTACCTCGCTGCGATCCAGCGCGAGGCGCGCGCCGTGAACGATCGCTTCCAGCACGAGGGGTGGATCCCGATCGACCTGCAGGTCGGCGACAACTTCGCGCAGTCCGTCGCGGCGTACAAGCAATACGACGCGCTGCTCGTCAACGCCGTCTTCGACGGCCTGAACCTCGTGTCGAAGGAGGCGCCGCTCGTGAACGAGCGGGACGGCGTCCTCATCCTCTCCGAGAACGCGGGCGCCCACGAGGAGCTCGGCGACTGGTCGCTGTCCGTCAACCCCTTCGACGTGTACGGGCAGGCGCAGGCGATCCACGACGCGCTGACGATGGATTTGCGCGAGCGAAGGCGGCGGATCGAAGAGCTGCGCGCGTCGGTGCGCGAGCACGACGTCGCGGCGTGGATCGCCGCGCAGCTCGCGGATCTGGACCGCGTCGGCGTCGAGGTTTGATGCGCGGTTCGAGCTGCTCGGCCTGAGGATCCCCAGAGTCACCGACGGGCACATCAAGCCTCTAGCATTTGGCCATGGCGACGACCGCGATTCGCACTGATTCGCTCGTCGCCGCGGCACGTGCGGCGCAGGAGCAATGGGCGCGTCGCTCGCATGCGGAGCGTGCGGCCGTGTTACGCGAGGCCGTGCGCGCCGTCCGGCTGCACGCCGACGCGATCGCCGCGACGGTGATCGCCGAGACGGGCAAGCCTCGAACCGAGGCGATCTCGAACGAGCTCTACGCGGCCGCCGACCAGGCGCAGTGGCTCTCCCGGAATGTCGAGCGCGTCCTGCGCGACGAGGCGATCCCGTTCACGCAGCTGCACCTGAAGACGAAGCGCGCCAAGCTCGTCTACGAGCCGCTCGGCGTCGTCGGCGCGATCACGCCGTGGAACGTGCCGTTCGCGATCCCGTTCGGCGTCGTCGCCACGGCGGTCGCTGCGGGGAACGGCGTCGTCCTCAAGCCGTCCGAGCACACGCCGCAGTCGGCCCAATGGGTGCAGCGCGTGCTCGAGGAGGCCGGCGCTCCGCGCGGCCTCGTCCAGCTCGCGCCGAGCGACCGCGAGGGAGGGGAGGCGGTCGTCGCCGAGCCCGGCATCGCAAAGGTCTTCTTCACCGGCTCCGTCGCGGTCGGCCGGATGGTTGCGGCGGCGGCCGGAGCGCGCGGCTGCCCGGTCGTGCTCGAGCTCGGCGGCCGCGACCCATTCGTCGTCTTTGCGGACGCCGACGTCGACCGTGCGGTCGAGGGCGCCGCGTTCGCGTCGTTCCTGAACGCCGGGCAGGCGTGTGTGAGCGCCGAGCGCATCTACGTCGAGCGGCCGCTCTACCACGAGTTCCGGCGGCGGCTCGAGGGCTTCGCGGAGTCGATCGAGCTCGCACCGCTCGTCCTCACGAAGGAGGAGCGCCGTCCGGAGGTCGTCGACGGGCCGCTCGCCGACGAGGAGCTGTTCGCGCCGGTCGTCGCCATCGAGCCGTTCGACGGCGAGGACGACGCCGTGCGCAAGGCGAACGACACCTCCTTCGGCCTGGGCGCGAGCGTCTGGACCCGCGACGCGAAGCGCGCGGAGCGCATCGGGCGGCGCCTGCAGGCGGGCATGGTGTGGGTGAACGACTTCGGGTACTCGTTCGCGACCGGACAGGCGCCGTGGGGCGGGACGAAGGCGTCCGGCTTCGGTCGCACGAGCGGCCGACACGGCCTCTACGAGTGCGTGCAGGTCAAGTACCTCGACGCCGACCGCGGCCGCGTCAAGCCGGGTTGGTGGTACCCGTACGACGAGCGCACGGCGACAGCGCTTCGCAACGCGCTCGACGTGCTCTACGGCGACGGCGTCGAGCGCGTGCGTGCTGCGTGGCGGTATCGCCGCGATCTCGTCCATCTCGCGAAGCGCTCTCGGTGAGCGAGCTGAGCCACGTCGACGAGAGCGGCGCCGTCCACATGGTCGACGTCGGCGGCAAGCCGGTTCAGAAGCGGCGTGCGGTGGCGCGCGGCGAGTTGCGGATGGCGCCCGCGACGGCGGCGCAGCTGCGCGACCTGCCGAAGGGCGACGCGCTCACGACCGCGCAGCTCGCGGGGATCATGGCTGCGAAGCGAACGAGCGAGCTGATCCCGCTCTGCCACCCGCTGCCGTTGTCGCACATCGACGTCACGCTCGCGCTGCGCGAGGACCGTGTCGAGATCACCGCGAGCGCGGAGACGAGCGCGCAGACCGGTGTCGAGATGGAGGCGCTCACCGCCGTCGCCGTCGCTGCGCTCACCGTCTACGACATGGCGAAGGCGATCGACAAGGGCATGACGCTGAGCGAGATCGCGCTCGTGGAGAAGACGAAGGAATGAGAGCGGCGGTGCTCACCGTCTCGGACCGCGTCTCGCGCGGCGAGGCGGAGGACCGGAGCGGCGACGCGCTCGAGGAGCTGCTCCGCGGCGACGGCTACGACGTCGAGCGGCGCGTCGTGCCGGACGAGCGGGAGCAGATCGCCGCAGCGCTCAGCGAGCTCGCGCGCTCGGCGCGGCTCGTCCTCTCGACGGGCGGGACCGGCCTCGCGCCGCGCGACGTGACGCCGGAGGCGACACGCGAGGTGCTCGACCGGGAGGCGCCGGGGATCGCGCAGGCGCTGCGGGCCGACTCGATCGCGAAGACGCCGCACGGCTTGCTCTCCCGCGGGACGGCCGGCGTCGCCGGCTCGGCGCTCGTCGTCAACCTGCCCGGCTCCACGGGCGGCTGTCGCGACGGCTACGCGGTGCTGCGGCCGGCGCTCGAGCATGCGCTCCGTCTCCTCGCCGACGAGGCTACGGTGCACGAGCAAACGTGACCGTTGTCGCCCCGCTTCCGACGCGCTACGCGCGGCTCGTCAAGATCGAGCACACCGTCTTCGCGCTGCCGTTCGCGTACGTCGGCGCATTCCTCGCGGTCGGCAAGACGCCGTCCGCGCACGATCTCGTCTGGATCACGCTGGCGATGGTCGGCGCCCGCTCGCTCGCAATGGCCCTCAACCGGCTCGTCGACGCGGGCATCGACGCGCGCAACCCGCGCACCGCAGCCCGCGAGCTCCCGAGCGGGCAGCTGTCGGTCATCCAGGTCGTGCTGTTCTGCGCGACCTCGCTCGCGCTCTTCCTCGTCGCCGTCTTCCAGCTCGCGCCGAAGACGCACTCCCTCTGGCCGATCCCGGTCGCGATGTTCGTCGTGTACCCGTACCTGAAGCGCTTCACGTGGCTCTGCCACCTCTGGCTCGGCGCCGCGGACGGGCTCGCGCCGGTCGGCGCGTGGGTCGCGATCACGAACCATCTGCCGTGGCAGGCGTGGATGCTCGGGGTTGCGGTGACGTTCTGGGTCGGCGGCTTCGACTGCTTCTACGCGCTGTTCGACGTCGACATCGACCGGCGTGAACGATTGCACTCGATCGCGACGCGCTTCGGCGTGCGCGGTGCGTTCTGGGGCGCGCGCATCTC
>Ga0182008_10000719_pt1 | contig 23643 bp, 24 predicted proteins | sample Sormic07211129_1_FD_120482 | JGI IMG/M metagenome (GOLD analysis project Ga0182008, IMG submission 120482) | Rhizosphere microbial communities from Sorghum bicolor, Mead, Nebraska, USA - 072115-129_1 metaG | ecosystem: Host-associated > Plants > Roots > Rhizosphere | place: USA: Nebraska...
CGGCGGGTCGGCGGGGACCCGGCCGCGGGTGATCGTTCGCAGGCGCAGACACGGCGGGTCCATGGCGGCTCGTATGCGATGGGAATGAGCGGGCCGTGCGCCGGGTCGCCGATATGCCGGTGCCGGTGTGCGCCTCCGGGAGGCGGGGACATGCCGGTCCTGCCGCCCCTGGCCGGGAGCGGCAGGACTCATGACGCGTACAGGCTCATGCCACGTACAGACTCATGACACGTACAAGGGGGCGGAGCCGGCGGATGCGTTGCCGCAGTCCGCACCCGCCGAACTCGGCCGCCGCCTCACGGAGTTCCTACGACGTCGGGCCTCACCCCACTTTCTGGATCAGGGCGCGCCGGATCAGGAACTTGCCGGGCTCGCGGACCTGTTCGAAGGCCGCGTTGTTGAGCAGGACACAGCTGCCGGAGACCGACGTGACCTTCACCGTCGTGGACTTGTCGTTGTCCAGGTTGGTGACCTTGAGGGTCGTACCGGCCGGGAACTGGTTGCTGGACGCGGCGGGTGCGCCGGCCTCACCGGAGAGGGTGACGGTGGAGCCCTTGCACACCTGCTGTCCCGCCGCCGCACCGCCGGCGTTTGCGCCCGCGTTTCCCGCGGGGGTCGAGGCGGCCTGCGAGGGCTGCTGGGCGCCCCCGGCCTGCTGGCCGCTCTGCGCGGCCTGCGCGGTCTGGGAGCCCTGAGCCGACTCCCCAACCGTGCAACCCGACGCCTTCTGCTGGACCTTGATCTGCGCGATGACCGCCTCGCGGTTCGCGATCCGGGCCGCCGACTGGGCGTCCGGGCCGGCCTTCTGCCCGTCGATGAACCTCTGGTTGTTGCCGAGGGCGGTGGCGAGCCCCTGGCAGACGTTCGAGTCCGCGGCGGACAGGGTCCTGGCCCCCGGGCTCTGCGCGGCGTTCGAGGTGGTCGCCATGACGAAGGCTCCGCCTCCCGCCACCGCCGCCGCGCCGACGAGCAGCGCCAGTTTCTTCTTCGTGCCGAGAGTTCTCCTACGCGACATGCGCGCCTCCTGAGAGGTAGGGGAGCGTACGCCGCTATGTACGAGATACCGAACGACGTTACTCAGCGGTTACAGGAGTCGCTGAAGTAACGTACGTCACACCGAGGTTCGGGAGAGCGCGTCCCGTACGGCCTCCTCGGACCGTCCGACCACCGCCGTGCCGTCGTCCGCCGTGATGATCGGGCGCTGGATCAGCTTCGGGTGCTCGGAGAGCGCCTTGATCCACCGGTCCCGCGAAGTCTCGTCCCGCGCCCACTCCTTGAGCCCGAGCTCATTCGCCGCGGCCTCCTGGGTGCGGGTGATGTCCCACGGTTCGAGACCGAGACGGTCGAGTACGTCCCTGATCTCGTCCTCGGTCGGCACGTCCTCCAAGTACCGGCGGACGGTGTAGTCGGCGCCCTCGGCGTCGAGCAGGCCGATGGCGCTGCGGCACTTGGAACAGGCCGGGTTGATCCAGATCTCCATGGGGTTCACGGTACCTCTGAGGACGGCTGAAAGCCCTTGTGGCCAGGGGCTTTTGTCAGTGGCGGGCGGTACACTAGAAGAAGTGTTCGAGGGTGCGGGGGGTTTCCGAAGCCCCGTCATATCCCGCACCCTGTCGCAACAGGAGGATGCCTGTGCCCGCTGCCGCACTGAAGCCGAAGCCGTTGCCGACCCAGTCCACCGCGAACCGTCCCGTCCTGCTCGACCTGCCGTACGCCCCGCTGGAGAAGCGTCCGCTGCCGCCGGGGCGGCCGCGTGAGTGGTACGTCTCGCACAACCGCCGCCTCAAGGCGATGCGGCTGGCCATCGCCCTGCTCGACTCGGGTGTGTACGTGCCGAACCAGGCCCGCAACGAGACGATTCGCAGCGCGGCGGAGACGATCGGGGTTCATCCGCCGTCCGACACGACGTGCCACATGGTGCGGGCGCTGATGCGATACACGCGGTGAGCCGACGGCGCCGGGCGCCCCATGTTCTTGTGGGGCACCCGGCGCTTTCGGCGCCGTGGTGCCGGGGGTTGCCGCCTGCCGTGGTGCCGGGGGTTGCCGCCCCCGGCCCCCGCTTCAGCTCGCCAACTCCCGCTCCACCGGCGTCCGGAACCGTGGCGTGACCCTCGTCGTGCCGAGCCATCCCCGCAAGCGATCGGCCTCCGCCTCGATCGCGGACCTGGCCTCCCGCCCCACGCCCTTCTCGTCGAGCAGCCGCCACACGATCTCGCCGTCGGGCCGCTGGGCCCAGCTTCCCACCACCCGCCCGTCCCACCACACCGTCGGCCCCACATTGCCGCTGCCGTCGAACAGCGACGGCCGCAGCTCCGGCGCCAGATACCAGTCCCGGCCCTGCCATCCCATGGCCGTCGGATCCAGCGCCGGCAGCAGGGCCGCCCAGGGCTCCACGGGCCCGGCGACCGGATCGACGTCGCCCTCGACGACGTAACCCGTGCCCTCGTCCAGCGACACCGACCGCGCCCCGATCGCCGTGAGCGCGCGCCGGACGTCGGTCACCTTCCAGCCCGTCCACCACTTCAGGTCCGCCTCCGTGGCCGGTCCGCACACCGTCAGCCAGCGGCGCAGCAACTCGGCCTGGGACTCGGCGAGTTCGAGCTCCGGATGGGCGGGGGCGAGGGCCCAGCGGAACTGGGTGGAGGTCCAGGAGCCGAGCGGGCGGCCGCGGACGACCTTGCCCTCCACGCCCAGCACCCGCAGCAGCCGCGACGAGACGGTGTGCACCCCCTCGTAGCTCTTGCCGGCCGCGTACACGAACTGCTGCCTCAACCGTGGCTCGTCCTCGGCGAGTTCAGCGGCCGTGGCCTGACCGCGGCGGGCCAGCGCGGCCAGCGCCGACTCCTCGACCTCCTTCAGCCAGGTCGCGTCCGGGGCCCCGGCCTTCGCCATGTCCTTCACCAGCGAGGCCCGCTCACGGGCGGCCACGGCGAGACCGGTCGACGCGTGGACCACCGCCGTGAGGTGGGCGGGGAAGACGAACACCGTGTGCCGCATGCCGTGCATCCGGACCAGGGAACGGTCCTCGTAGAGCGCCCGGTCCGTCTCCGCGACGGTCCGTGCCGAGTCCGCGAGGCGCGCGCCGAGCGCCAGGTACACCGTCGCCGGGTCCGTGCCGTGCAGGGCCACGAGGGCTTCGGCTATCTCCTCCGGCGTCGCGCCCCGGGCCGCCCCCGCGAGCCGGTGCCGCAGCGCCAGCCGCGCGCGCCGCTCCGCCACGTCCACATGCCGTTCCGTGCCGTCCATTCGCCCTCCACCCCGTCGACCCTGTTTGCATCATCTCCGACACCACTGACAACGGGTACGTGTCACCCGATCGCCGGACCCGGCATGCGCCCGGCCCGCGCCCCGCATTCACTGCGATCAAGAGGCGGCGAGCCGGGGCGACCACCGAAACCGCCCCCATCCACCCGCACACACGGATACGGCGACGGGAGGCGCGATGGCCGGGCACGGCACACGGCGGCGGAAGGACCGGGCGACGACCATGGCCCGGCGCCTCGGATCCCCGCGCCTCGGATCCCCGCACCCCCACTCCACCCCATGACCGCCTCCGCCTCCTCCGCCGACCCCGCCGTCCGCGCCGAACGGGGTCGAGGCGCTCGTAAGCGGGTCGCCCGGTCCGGGCACGCCGACTGGGTTCCGTCCGTCGACCGGGTCGACCCCGTTGCCGTACTGGAGCGGCAGGGGCGGGACCGGCTGCCCGAGCTGCTGCCGATCCGGTACGGGCGGATGGCCGCCTCGCCGCTCGCCTTTCTGCGCGGGGCCGCCGCCGTGATGGCCGCCGATCTCGCCTCCCGGCCGCACACCGGGCTCACCGTGCAGCTGTGCGGCGACGCCCATCTGCTCAACTTCGGGCTGTACGCCTCCCCGGAACGCAGTCTCCTGTTCGACCTCAAGGACTTCGACGAGACCTTTCAGGGGCCCTTCGAGTGGGACGTGAAGCGGCTCGCCGCCTCCGTCGTCGTGGCCGGCCGGGAGAACGGGCACCCCGAGCCCAGGATCCAGGCCGCCTCCCTGGCGGCGGTCGGCGCCTACCGGACCGCCATGCGACGGCTGGCCCGGCGCGGCGAGCTGGAGGTCTGGTACGACTGCATCGACGCCGAGTCCCTGGCGCCGCTGCTGCGTTCCGCGCGCCGGCGGCGGCAGGCCGCGTCCAGTCTGACCAGGGCCCGACGCCGCACCAGCCTGCAGGCCCTCGGCAAGCTGACCGAGGTCGTCGACGGACGCCGCCGGCTCGTCCAGGACCCACCGCTGCTGGAACCCGCCGGCGTCTCCGACACGGCCTCCCTGCGCAAGATCTTCAGCGACTACCGCTCCACCCTCTCCGAGGAACGCCGACTGCTCCTGGACCGCTACCGCTTCGTGGACGCCGCCCGCAAGGTCGTCGGGGTGGGCGGCGTGGGCATGCGGTGCTTCGTGGTGCTGCTCGCCGGTCGGGACACCGACGACCCGCTGTTCCTGCAGATCAAGGAAGCCCGCAAGTCCGTACTGGAGGACCATCTGCCGCAGGGGCCGTATCTCCATCCGGGGCATCGGGTGGTGGCGGGGCAGCGGCTGATGCAGGCGGCCGGCGACATCTTCCTGGGGTGGATGAGCGGGCCCCAGGGGCGTGCCTTCTACTGGCGGCAGCTGCGGGACATGAAGGGCTCGGCGGACATCGCCGGAATGAGCCCGTCCGACCTGCACGCCTACGCCCGCCTCTGCGGCACCGCCCTGGCCCGCGCCCACGCCCGCTCCGGCGACCGGGTCGCCATCGCCGCCTACCTCGGTGGCGCCGACACCTTCGACCGCGCCGTCACCGGGTTCGCCCTCGCCTACGCCGACCAGACCGTCCACGACCACGCCACCCTGGGCGCGGCGATCGCCGCCGGAGTGGTCCGGGCCGCCCCGGACATGTGAGGCCCGGCCCACGCCGAGGAGCGACCCACGTCGAGGGGCGACCCCCCACCGAGGGCGGGGCGTACTCTTCCGGTATGGCCACTGGAGGCGGGCCTGCGGACCCCATGGCTTCTGCCGAGCAGAAGGCGAGTGGGGCGCGCGCCCTTGCCGAGCACGAGACCGACAGCGCCGAGCGGCACGAACGTCTGGCCGGTCGGGCCACCACCGAAGCGGGCCGGGACGTCCATCTGCGGATGGCGCGGGCCCACCGTTCGACGGCGGACTGCCATCTGGCCTCGGCCCGGCTCCACGAGGACTACGCGAGCCGGCTCGCGGGCTGGGCCGTCGGGACGAGCACCCCGCGCCCGCTGTTCATGACCGTCGTGGCGGCTGCCTGCGGCACCACGAGCGCCGCCCTCACCCTGGTCGGCGCCACCTTCGACCAGCTCTCCCTGGCCGCCTCCGACGAACCGGCCCGTGCCGCCCAGGAGTTGGAGTTCCTGCTGGGCGAGGGTCCGGCCCGGGACGCGACCAGGGAGGTTCGCGCGGTGACCGCGTCCGGCCCGGTCATGAGCGACCGCTGGCCGGGGTACGGTCCCGCGCTGACCGAGCTGGGCATCGAGGAGGTGTCCGCCGTACCGCTCGGCATGGTGGGCACCTGCGTCGGCGCCCTCACCGTCTTCGACGCGGCTCCGCGCACGACCGGCACCGACACCTTCGCCTCGGTCGCCGACGTGCTCACCCGCACCATGATCCTCACCCCGGAGGGCGACCCCGAGCTCTTCGGCGGCACCGATCTGCGGGCCCTGGTGCACCAGGCCGCCGGCATGGTCGCCGTACAGCTCGACTGCCCGGTGGCCGACGCACTCGAACTCATCAAGGCACGGGCCTTCGCCGACGGCGTCTCCGCACACTCCGTGGCCGGCCGGATCGTGCGCGGCGAGCTGCGGCTCGAATGAGGCGGGGGGACCCGCCCGGGCGCGGACGGGGTGCCCGACGGCCGGAAGGCGGCGGAGAGAGCGGAGGAGAGACATGACCGAGGCGGTGTCCCCGGGACGGCTGGCGAAGGCGTTCGTCGACCTCGCGGCGAGCCAGGTGACCGAACCGTCCGACCCCACCGGTCTCCTCACGGCCCTCGCGGCCCACGGCACCGAGGTGCTGGGCGACTGCGCCGCGACCGTGGTCTACGTCCCCGACGACCAGGCATCCCCCCAGGTGACCGGTACCGACCCCGCCCTGATCCGGCTCGCCCGGGACGCCTTCGACTGGAACGAGGGACCCGGCCCGCAGGCCCGCCGCACCGGCCGCCCGGTCCCGGACACCGACCTCGCCGGCGAACCCGCCCGCCGCGACTGGCCGCGGTACGCACGCCGGGCCCGCGAACTGGGCTACGGCCGCGCCGCCGGCGTACCCCTGCGGGTCGGGGCCGACACCCTGGGCGCCCTGGTCCTGCTGGGCCCCGGCAGCGCGCCGCTGCGCCCCGACCTCCTGGAACTCGGCCAGTCGCTCACCGACGTGGCCGGCTGCACCCTTGACCGGGAGCGCAGGCTGGCCGAGACCCGCGCCCTCGCCGACCAGCTGGGGCGGGCCCTGAGCAGCCGTATCGTCATAGAACAGGCCAAGGGAATCCTCGCGGCCGCCCTCTCCATATCGGTCGGCGAGGCCTTCGAACTGCTCCGCTCGCACGCCCGCTCCCACCGTCGCCGGCTGACGGACGTGGCCCGGGACGTCGTGGAACGCCGCCTGCGACTGACGCCGGACCGGCAGCCGTAGCCGCGTCCCGGGAAGTCCCGGGAAAAGGAGATGCACACGGAGTGATCGTGTCCGTACTCTGGACACACGTTGCGGAGCCGCCCACCACCGCTTTCGGCAGAACAGGCATCACCCCGCGGACTCGGGGCTACTCTCTACGCACCCCGGACGGACGCCCTCCCCCAGCGCCCGCCGGGGACCGACCATCACGCTCGTACACACACCCACGCTCACGGAGGCCCGTCATGGGCACCATCTTGATCGCCGGGACCGTCGTCCTGGTTCTCCTGGGATTCGGAAACCACGTCTGGTGGCTGGCCGCGGCCGGCGTGCTCTTCCTCTACCTGCAGTACGGCCGCGACTCGTCGTCGGCATCGTCCTCTTCGCCGGGGGGCAGCTCGTCGGGTTCGGCGCCGGCCACCTACCAGGCCTACCGCAAGCGCCGTGACCAGCAGGCCAAGTGGGAGCGCCGCTACCAGCGCGAGCGCCCCCTGGAGTCCCGGCGCCAGCAGCGGGAGAAGAGCCAGTAGGCCCCTGTGACCTTCTGACCTACAGGGACCTTCTGATCTACAGGGGCCCTTGGACCTACAGGCCGGGGGCGCCCCACACCGGGAACCACCGGCTCAGATCCTGCTCCATCTTCAGGTCACCGGCGAGCGCCGCCTTGACCTGCAGCTCCAGCGCGTTGTCGCGCCGCTGCCCATCACCGGGCAGCGGCGCGAACGGGTAGAACGTGCCGCGCTTGTAGAGGTACACCAGCGCCAGCCGCTTGCCGCTCTCGCCCTCGAACGAGGCCAGGGAGCACAGCAGTTGCGGCCCGAAGCCGTTGACCTCCATCGAACTGTTCACCGCGTGCAGGTCGTTGACCAGCTCCGACAACTGGTCGGGGGAGCGCTCGGAGACCAGCCAGGAGTAGCCGAACTCGTCCTGGCGCAGCTCCACCGGCGGCCCGTCCCGGTCGGCGTCCGCGTCCAGCAGGGCCTGGACCTCCCGGTGCGTCTGCTCGAAGGCCGCGCCCTCGACCGTGGCGAAGCACACCGCGCCACTGCCGGTCGGTGTGAAACCGGCCGCGGCCTCGAGGGTCACGGCCGCCGACGGCAGCGCGAAGAGCTGGTCGAGGTCGGGCAGAACCGGCTTCGTACGGCCGAGCAGAATGTCCAGGAGCCCCATGCATCATCCCTTTCCAGGTCACTTCTCGGGGGTGGCTGCCTCGCCCAACTCGGCGGAGATCCGCCCCAGTTGGTCCAGTCGCTGTTCAAGGCTCGGGTGCGTGGAGAAGAACCGCTCCATGCCGGGCTCCTTGCCCGTCGCCGGCGTGAAGTAGAAGGCGTTGAAGGCCTGGGCGGTGCGCAGGTCCTTGGTGGGGATCCGGGCGATCTCACCGGAGACCTTGGTCAGCGCGGACGCCAGCACCGAGGGCCGCCCGGTGAGCAGCGCGGCCGCCCGGTCCGCGGCCAGCTCCCGGTACCGGGACAGCGCCCTGATCAGCAGGAAGCTGAGCGCGTACACGGCCGCCGAGACAGCCATCACGACGGCGAAGACCGCGGCGGTGTTCTGGTCCCGCCGTCCACCGCCGAACAGCTGGCTGTAGAAGGCGAAGCGCACGATCAGTCCCGCGATCACCCCGAGGAAGGACGCGATCGTGATCACGGCGACGTCCTTGTGCGCCACATGCGACAGCTCGTGCGCGAGCACACCCTCCAGCTCGGCCGGCTCCAGCCGGCGCAGCAGACCGGTGGTCACACACACCACCGCGTGATCGGGATTGCGGCCGGTCGCGAACGCGTTCGGCATGTCCATCTCGGACACGGCGACCACCGGCTTCGGCATGTCGGCGATCGCGCACAGCCGGTCGACCACCGCATGCAGTTCGGGATACTCCTCGCGCTCCACGACCCGCCCACGCATGGCGAACATCGCGATCCGGTCGGAGAACCAGAACTGGGCCACGAACATCGCGGCCATCAGCACGACGACCAGCAGCCACGACCTCAGCAGCACGATCAGCGCGGCGACGAAGGCCACGTACAACAATCCGAGCAGGAACATCGTGACCGTCATCCGCACGGTCAACCGCCGGTCGCTCCGGAAGCGGCTCTGCATCTGCCATCACCCCGCAGTCAGGCACTCGTCCCAATGCCAGTGTGCACCCGGCCTACGCCATGAAGTGGTTCCGATCGGCCCTAGGAGCAGCAAAAGGTCCCGGTCGAGCGCCTTGCCTCAGGCGACCCGCCGCCGCTCCAGCAGCCTGAGCGCCGCCCGCCGCACATGCGGCGGCCAAACCGGCTCTGACGTCCTCCCGCATCCCGCCCCCTAGAACGGCGCCTGGAACCGCGCGTACCCCAGCACCAGGATCACCGCGGCCACGCACCCCAGCACGATCGCCGTCGACCTCCATGCCGACCGGCGCGGGGCGGCATACTCGGGGTCGGCGCGGAAGGGCTGTGGCTCGGGCGGGTTCTCCTTCCAGCGGGCCGCCAGCATCCGGGCCCTGGCCGAGGGCTCCTTGTACTGGGCCCCGTCGGCCCACCTGATGTCGAACTCCCGCTCGTCGTCGTCCTGTTCCCGCATCCCCGTTCCCCCCGTCGGCCGTGCCGTCCTTGTCGAACAGCAGTGCCAGAAACCATACGACGGCGCCCCCGCCCGGAGAAACCGGAAACGGGGGCGCCGTACGGAGACCGTGAGCTACGGCTCGATCACACGTCGAAGTACAGCTCGAACTCGTGCGGGTGCGGACGCAGCTGCAGCGGGGCGATCTCGTTCGCGCGCTTGAAGTCGATCCAGGTCTCGATCAGGTCGGCCGTGAAGACGTCACCGGCGAGCAGGAACTCGTGGTCGCGCTCCAGGGAGTCGAGGACGGCCGGGAGCGAGGTCGGGACCTGCGCCACGTTGGCGTGCTCCTCGGGAGCCAGCTCGTAGAGGTCCTTGTCGATCGGCTCGGCCGGCTCGATCTTGTTCTTGATGCCGTCCAGGCCCGCGAGCAGCAGCGCCGAGAAGGCCAGGTACGGGTTGCCGGAGGAGTCGGGCGCACGGAACTCGACGCGCTTGGCCTTCGGGTTGGAGCCCGTGATCGGGATACGCATGGCCGCGGAGCGGTTGCGCTGCGAGTACACCAGGTTGATCGGCGCCTCGAAGCCCGGGACCAGGCGGTGGTACGAGTTCACCGTCGGGTTGGTGAACGCGAGCAGCGACGGGGCGTGCTTGAGGATGCCGCCGATGTAGTAGCGGGCGGTGTCCGACAGACCCGCGTAGCCGGCCTCGTCGTAGAAGAGCGGGGAGCCGCCCTGCCACAGCGACTGGTGCACGTGCATGCCCGAGCCGTTGTCACCGAAGATCGGCTTCGGCATGAAGGTCGCGGTCTTGCCGTTGCGCCAGGCCACGTTCTTCACGATGTACTTGAAGAGCTGGAGGTCGTCGGCCGCGGCGAGCAGCGTGTTGAACTTGTAGTTGATCTCCGCCTGGCCGGCGGTGCCCACCTCGTGGTGCTGGCGCTCGACCTGAAGGCCGGCCTTGCCCAGCTCCAGGGAGATCTCGGCGCGCAGGTCGGCGAAGTGGTCGACCGGCGGGACCGGGAAGTAGCCGCCCTTGTAGCGGACCTTGTAACCACGGTTGTCCTCGAGCGCGCCGGTGTTCCAGGCGCCGGCCTCGGAGTCGATGTGGTAGAAGCTCTCGTTCGCCGAGGTGGCGAAGCGGACGGAGTCGAAGACGTAGAACTCGGCCTCCGGACCGAAGTACGCGGTGTCCGCGATACCGGTCGACGCGAGGTAGGCCTCGGCCTTCTTCGCCACGTTGCGCGGGTCACGGGAGTACTGCTCGCCCGTGATCGGGTCGTGGATGAAGAAGTTGATGTTCAGCGTCTTGTCACGGCGGAAGGGGTCGACCCGGGCGGTCGACAGGTCCGCGCGCAGCGCCATGTCGGACTCGTGGATGGCCTGGAAACCACGGATCGACGAACCGTCGAACGCGAGCTCCTCGTCCGGGTCGAACGACTCGACGGGCACCGTGAAGTGCTGCATGACGCCCGGCAGGTCGCAGAAGCGGACGTCGACGAACTTGACGTCCTCGTCCGCGATGAACTTCTTGGCCTCGTCGGCGTTCTGGAACATCCAGCTCCTCCTACTCCCGACCGCCTTGCCGGGGTGGTAGTTCGTTCGTGCGGCCAGTGCGGTGGCACACGCTGACCTCGACACTAGGGACGTGTGATTTCTCGGGCGTGACCCATTTGTTTCGCACAAGTTAACCGGACCTCGCCCGGTCGACCCCACCTGTCCGTATCCCGAAACGCGGGCAGTACCGTGGACGCGTGGACAAGAGGGAAGCAGTTGGATCGTGGCTCTCCGGCCCCCGTGCGGCCGCCGAGGAAGCCGGTATGGACTTCGGATACCGGGGAGAGCAGCTGGGTCTGCCGGAGCAGGGACCGGGCTCGATCGCCCGCCCCGGCCGCAGGCTCGCCGCCCTGGCCGTCGACTGGGGCCTGTGCCTCTTGATCGCATACGGTCTCATCACGCACGGCTACCGTCCCCAGGCCACCGGTAACTGGGCTCTGCTGGTCTTCTTCGTCCTCGGCGTCCTGACCGTCGGCACCATCGGCTTCACCCCGGGCAAGCGCCTGCTGGGCCTGCGCGTGGTCGCCCTCGACACGGGCCGCCCCAGCCCGCTGGGCGGCCTCGTCCGTACGGCCCTCCTGTGCATCGCCATTCCCGCGCTGGTCTGGGACCGCGACGGCAGGGGCCTGCACGACCGGCTGGCCCGCACGGTCGAGGTCCGTATCTGACCCGCCGCGCACGCGAACGTACCTGACCCGCCGCACACACGAAGGGGCGCCCGCAGCAGCTGCGGGCGCCCCTTCGGCGTTGGAGCCGGCGTAGGAGTCGACGTAGGAGGGAAGATCAGCGGGCCTTCCCGCCGCCCTTCGGCAACTTGGTGCCCTTGGGCATGGGCCCCTTTGGCAGCGGCATGTTGCTCATCAGGTCGCCCATCGCGCGCAGACGGTCGTTGGTGGCCGTCACCTGGGGGCCGGTCAGGACGCGCGGAAGCTTGAGCATCGCCGTGCGGACCTTCTTGAGCTCGGTCTGGCCCTCGCCCGTGCCGACGATGATGTCGTGCACCGGTACGTCCGCGACGATGCGGTTCATCTTCCGCTTCTCGGCGGCCAGCAGGGTCTTCACCCGGTTCGGGTTGCCCTCGGCGACCAGGACGATGCCGGCCTTGCCGACGGCCCGGTGCACCACGTCCTGGCTGCGGTTCATCGCCACCGCCGGAGTGGTGGTCCAGCCTCGGCCGATGTTGTCCAGCACGGCCGCTGCGGCGCCCGGCTGGCCCTCCATCTGCCCGAAGGCCGCCCGCTCGGCCCGGCGCCCGAAGACGATCGCCGTTCCGAGGAAGGCGAGCAGCAGGCCCAGGATCCCGAGATAGATGGGGTGACCGATCAAGAAGCCGATCGCGAGGAAAACACCGAAGATGCCGATGCCGACAGCCGCGAGTACAAGACCGATCTTCTTGTCGGCCTTGCGGGTCATCTTGTACGTCAGGGCGATCTGTTTCAGTCGCCCGGGGTTCGCAGCGGCGTCCGCTGCTGTGTCCTTCCTCGCCATGGCACGAAGTCTACGTGGCCCCGGAAGTGCCGACGACGGCAGTGCCCGGAAGGGATCGGAAGGACCGGAAGGACCGGAAGGATCAGAAGGACCGGAAGGAGGAGGTCGGTCGGGGAGGTCAGGGGTGGATGACGGTGACCTGGTCGAGGACGCGCTGCGCCTCCACCCGGTCCTTGGCCCGGCGGCGGTCCTCCAGGACGGAGGTCCAGGCGTTGCGGCGAGCGGTGCGCTGACCGCTGCTCAGGAGCAGCGACTCGACGGCACGGAGTGCATCGGTGAAGGACGGGATGGCGGTGGCGCGAACGGGCGCGGCCTGCATGATGGTGGGTCCCCCTCGGGAATGGCGGCTCTGGTGAGTGGTGCACGGGGTGTACAGCCAGGGTCACTGATTGGTGTTACCAGGGCGTGACCGACCGGTCAAACACCAATGAAACCTTGATACGCAGAGTCGAAACACCGACGCGGCCCTGGGGACCCCCCTATCTGCGAGGACGTCCAGGACCGCGTCAATCGGCCACTACCCGCCGGTAGTTGCTTGTGCCCAGATTCACACGTTTGGAGTGGCACTCCGTGCCATCAGACCGCCTGGGAGGCGATGTAGGAACCCCGCTTCTCTACGGCCATCTGGTACAGGCGCCCGGCCCGGTAGGAGGACCGGACGAGGGGGCCGGACATGACCCCGGAGAAGCCGATCTGCTCGGCCTCCTCCTTCAGCTCCACGAACTCGTGCGGCTTGACCCAGCGCTCCACGGGGTGGTGGCGCACGGACGGCCTCAGGTACTGGGTGATGGTGACCAGTTCGCAGCCGGCCTCGTGCAGCTGCCGCAGCGCGTCGCTGACCTCCTCGCGGGTCTCGCCCATGCCGAGGATCAGGTTCGACTTGGTGACCAGGCCGAAGTCGCGCGCCCCGGTGATGACCTTCAGCGAGCGGTCGTAGCGGAAGCCGGGGCGGATGCGCTTGAAGATCCGGGGGACCGTCTCGACGTTGTGCGCGAAGACCTCGGGCCGGGAGGAGAAGACCTCTTCGAGCTGCTCGGGGATCGCGTTGAAGTCGGGGGCGAGGAGCTCGACCTTGGTGTGCCCGCCCTCGCGGCCGGCCGTCTGGGCGTGGATCTGGCGCACGGTCTCCGCGTACAGCCAGGCGCCGCCGTCGGCCAGGTCGTCGCGGGCGACGCCGGTGATGGTGGCGTAGTTCAGGTCCATGGTGACCACGGACTCGCCGACACGGCGCGGCTCGTCACGGTCGAGGGCCTCGGGCTTGCCGGTGTCGATCTGGCAGAAGTCGCAGCGCCGGGTGCACTGGTCGCCGCCGATGAGGAAGGTCGCCTCGCGGTCCTCCCAGCACTCGTAGATGTTGGGGCAGCCGGCTTCCTGGCATACGGTGTGCAGCCCCTCGCTCTTCACGAGGTTCTGCATCTTCGTGTACTCGGGGCCCATTTTCGCCCGCGTCTTGATCCACTCGGGCTTGCGCTCGATGGGGGTCTGGCTGTTGCGGACCTCCAGGCGCAGCATCTTGCGTCCGTCGGGGCTGACTGCGGACACGATGGGCTCCCTAGCGATTGATTCTTCGGCGACCTTCAGGGTACGCCCGTGGATTTGAATGCCCGTATGGGTGTTGCCCCTCTGGGGGCCGCGGGCCCGGCCCCCGTTCGATCTACGCCTCGACCTACGCCTCGCTACGCCTTGATCTGCGCAGGCGTCTTCTCGCGCCCGCCCCTTGTCACGCCGGCGTCTTCTCGACCGTCCGCGGCTTGAGTTCCGCGTTCGCCAGTACGTCCGCCAAGTGCCGCTCGGCGACCGGCAGGACGTCGGCGATGGTCAGGTCGCGGCCCAGTTCGTGTGCGAGGGAGGTCACGCCGGCGTCGCGGATGCCGCAGGGGATGATCTTGTCGAAGTTCGAGGTGTCCGGGTTCACGTTCAGGGCGAAGCCGTGCATGGTGACGCCCTTGGCGACCCGGATGCCCATCGCGCAGATCTTGCGGTCCTCGCGGCGCTGGCCGGCGTTGGAGGGGGCGTACTCGGGGCCGTTGAGGCGGGGGTCGAACTCCTCGTCGGTGAGCCGGGGGTCGAAGTCGAGGGAGAGCCCGCCGAGGGCGGGGCGCTGCTCCACCGGGTCGCCCAGCACCCAGACGCCCGCGCGGCCCTCGACGCGGCTGGTCTCGACGCCGAACTCCGCGCAGACCCGGATCATGGCCTCTTCGAGCCGGCGCAGGTGCGCGACCACGTCCACCGGGCGCGGCAGCTTCTGGATCGGGTAGCCGACCAGCTGGCCCGGCCCGTGCCAGGTGATCTTGCCGCCGCGGTCCACGTCGACGACCGGGGTGCCGTCGAGGGGGCGTTCGCTGTCCGCGGTGCGCCGGCCGGCCGTGTACACCGGCGGGTGCTCCAGGAGCAGCACGGTGTCGGGGACCTCGTCCGCGAACCGCGCCGCGTGCACCCGGCGCTGCTCGTCCCAGGCCGCCTGGTAGTCCACCGCCTCGGCACCGAACCCCATGCGGACGAACCGCAGCTCACTCACGGCAAGCGCCTCCCTAGTAAGGCACGAGAAATTCGTAAGGCACGAAACATGCCTACGCCACTGTACGACCGACCGTCTCGCGTCAGCTCAGGGGTCAATCCTCACACGATCGGATGAACGAGCGTCGAAGTGTGCGACGGGCTGCTCACTCTCCGCTACATTCGCGCCGTTCACAGAGGCCATAAGGGCTGCTCACAGGCAATCCGGGCACCCGGTCGTCGGCACGGCGCCGGGACGGCCCGAAAGGCAGGAGACCGCACCGCAGATGACGGAACGACCCGCGCAGCGCACTCCCAACCGACAGCTCGCCGCGCTCATCGCAGAAGCGGGGTTCTCCAACGCGGGGCTCGCCCGTCGCGTGGACCAACTCGGTCTCGAACACGGGCTTGATCTCAGATACGACAAGACCTCCGTGACCAGGTGGCTCAGAGGCCAGCAGCCGCGCGGCACCACCCCCGCCCTCATCGCCGAGGTCTTCACCCGGCGGCTCGGACGCCGGCTCACCGCCCAGGACCTGGGGCTCGACGCCTGCGCCCCCGTCTACGCCGGGCTGGAGTTCGCCGCGACGCCCGAGGAGGCCGTCGACATCGTCGGCGGGCTGTGGCGCAAGGACTCCGGCTCGCACGCCGAGCTCCGCAAGATCGCGTTCACCCCGGCGGGGCTGGTGGTGCCCAGCCGGGACTGGCTGATCGGCCGCGCCGACGACAAGGTGGCCCGCGGCGAGCAGCCGGTGAAGGTCCCGGCCCAGGGGCGACCGGTCGTCCCGCGGCAGCGCGGCACGGGCGAGCGCGGGCCCGGGCAGAAGGTCACCGGCGGCGACATCGCCGCGCTCCGCTCGGTCGGGGAGCTCTTCCGCACCCTTGACGACATGTACGGCGGCGGCCATGCCCGGCAGGCGCTGGTGCGGTACCTGGAGCACGAGTGCGAGCCGATGCTGCGGGGCACCTACGGTGAGCAGACCGGCCGCAAGCTGTTCGCGGCGGTGGCGGATCTGACCCGGCTCGCGGGCTGGACGTCGTACGACATCGCGGCGCACGGGCTGGCGCAGCGGTACTTCGTGCAGGCGCTGCGGCTGTCGCAGGCGGCCGGGGACCGGGCGTACGGCTCCTATGTGCTGGTCACCATGAGCCGGCAGGCCGTCTATCTCGGGCACGGTCGGGAGGCCGTGCAGCTGGCGCGGGTGGCCCAGCAGGGGGTCGGGACGAACGCGCCGCCCGTGGTGCAGGCGCTGCTGCACGCGGCGGAGGCGCGCGGGCACGGGGTGCTGGGGGAGGTGCGCAGCTGCACGGGGTCGCTGGTGCGGGCCGAGCGGGCGCTGGAGGCGGCCCGCTCGGGGGACGAAGTGCCGTACTGGGCGCGGTTCTTCGACGAGGCGCAGTTGGCGGACGAGTTCGGGCACGCGCACCGGGATCTGCAGCAGTTCCGGGCGGCGGCCCAACACGCCGAGCGCTCGCTGCAGTTGCGGGCGCCGTCGTATGCGCGCAGCCGGTTGTTCTGCCGGGTGGTGCTCGCCTCCGCCCGGCTGGGGCTCGGTGAGCTGGACCAGGCCTGCCAGCTGGGGGCGGAGGCGGCGGGGGCCGCCGCCGAGATGCGGTCGGTGCGGGCGGTGGAGTACGTGAAGGACTTCGAGCGACGGTTGGAGCCGTACAAGGATTCGGCGCCGGTGCGGGGATATCGGGACAAGGTCGCCGCGCTGCAGTGAGAGCGGGGGCGAGAGCGGGCGGGTGCTAGGCGGCCCTCGTCGCGGGTAACGGGTCGGCCCGGTGCAGGGAGCCCGCCGATCCCAGGTCCGTGAGGATCGCCGTCGCCGCCCTGTGGGCCGAGTGCAGGGCCCCCTGGACCGTGCTGGTGTCCCGGTGGTCGCCGCAGACGTAGAGGCCTGCCAGGAGGCGTACGGGGCGGCGCAGATCGTGGGGCGGGCGCATGGCGGGGACCGCTTCGGGGGTGTGGTGGACGGCGAGGGTCTCCCAGCGGTGGGTCGAGGTGCCGTAGAGGCGGGCCAGGTGGGTGCGTACGGCGGTGTCGAGGTCGGGCGGGGGAGGGCCCAGGACCGTGGACGAGACGAGGGCGCGGCCCTGGGGGGCGCGGGTCGGGTCCACCTCGCTGATCACCGCCGTGTGGGACACCGGGCCGCCGCGGTCCGAGTCCAGCAGGAGCGAGGCCCCGGTCCTCGGGGGTTCGTCCGTCGTGTGGTGGACGACCGTGAGCTGGTGGAAGTCCGGTACGCGCAGGCCCGGCAGCAGTTCGGCGGCGGCGCGGGCGTCGGTCGCCAGCAGGACCGCGCGGCAGCGGATCACACCGTGCTCCGCGGTCGTCACCGAGTTGGTGGAGACCGAGGTGACCCGGACGCCGGTGTGCACGGTGCCCGGGGGAAGGGTGCGTGCCAGCAGTTCCGGCAGGGTCTCGGCGCCGCCTTCCGGCAGACACAGGCGGCCGCCGGCGAAGGCGCGCAGCGCGAGGTCGGCGCAGCGGCTGGACGTGGTCAGCTCCGGGTCGCACAGGAGGGCGGCGAGCAGGGGGCGCAGGAAGCCGTCGACGGCGCGTGCGGGGACGCCGCGTGCGGCCAGGGCCTGCCCGGCGGGCAACTCCGGCCGCGACAGCAGCCGTTCGACCGGCATCGAGGCGAGCCGGGCCAGCGCCGCGCCGAGCCGCGCCTGATCGACGGCGCTGCCCAGCGGAGCCGTCGCCCGCCCCCGGGGAGCGGCCGGGACACCGCCCGTCCCCCACGGCCCGGAAACGAACCGGGGCACCCCCGCAAGCCCCTTCGCCACCCCGGCGGGCCAGACGACACCCCCCCTCGGGCTCGTCGGCCCCTGGGCGCCGGTGTGGGTGGCGGTGGCCGGGGTCGGTTCCGGCGCGGGGGCCGGGGCAGGGGTGCTCGGTCGTTTCCGGACGGAGGCGAGTCGGCGCCTTGTCGCCCGGTTCTTCGGGGTGCTGCCGCGGGGCTCGGTGGCTGCGGGCGCCCCCGTGGCGCGAGGGGTGCTCGCGAGTGCGCGGACCGCGTGGAGTGCGCCCCGTGCGCCCCCCGCGCCCGCGACCGCCCCTGCCCGGTGGTGCCGTCCGTCGCTGTGGAGCAGGACGCCCGGGGTGAACGGGCGTAGGACGAGGTCGTCGAGGCCGGGGGTGTGGCGCAGTTCGGGGTAGGCCATGGACAGCAGCTGTCCGATGCGGTCGAGCCGGAAGCCGTCGATCTTCTCGGTCGACATACGGCCACCCACCCACGGGGCGGCCTCCAGGACCGCGGTCGTCACTCCTGCGCTGGTCAACCGATGTGCCGCGGAGAGCCCGGCGACCCCGGCTCCCACGATCACGACGTCCGCCTGGTACCTGGGCTCAAGCACGTGCCCCTCCTCGAGGTTGCGCGGCCGGTGGAGACGTCATGCCCCCAACTGCCCCCGGGGATACCCGAGTTCGGATCGAGGTTAGGCCGGTGAACGGTCAAGGACAGTCGCGCATGGACAGGGCACGGTCGCACGCCGGTCGCATACGGTCACAGTGCCGCCCTGATCGCTCCCTCGATGTCCGGGAACGCGAACGTAAACCCCGATTCCAGCAGCCGCCGAGGCACCACCCGCGCGCTGCCCAGCACATCCCCGGCCATCTCCCCGAGCACGCTCCGCAGCACCGGCGCCGGCACGCTGAACAGCGTCGGCCGATTCAGCACCCGGCCCATGGCCGCGGTGATCTCACGGTTCGTCACCGGGGTGGGCGCGGTCAGGTTGAACGGCCCGGACAGCCCCTCCGTGTCGATCAGGTGCCGGATCGCCGCCACCTCGTCGTGGAGCGAGACGTACGACCAGTACTGCCCACCGTCCCCCATCCGCCCGCCGAGCCCCGCCTTGAACAGCGGGAAGAGCCGGCCCCAGGCGCCACCGTGCCGCGACACCACCAGCCCCGTCCGCGCGAACACCGTCCGCACGCCCGCCTCCCGCGCGGGCCCCGCCGCCCCCTCCCACTCCACACACACCTCGGGCAGAAAGCCGGACCCGTGCGGCGCGCTCTCGTCCACGGCCCGGTCGCCCGTCTCGCCGTAGAACCCGATCGCGCTCCCGTTCACGAACACCCGCGGTTTCTCGTCCAGCGCGGCGACCGCCTCCGCGAGCGCGCGGGTGCCGAGCACCCGGCTGCTTCGGATGCGCGTCTTGTACGCCTCCGTCCAGCGCCGGTCGCCCACCCCCGCGCCCGCCAGGTTCACCACGGCATCGCACCCGGCGAGCCCCGCCGGGTCCACCCGCCCGGCCTCCGGGTCCCAGCGGACCTCGTCGGCGCCCCGGGGCTCCCGGCGCACCAGCCGCACCACCTCGTGCCCGTCGGCGACAAGGGACCGCACCAGAGCGCCACCGATCAGACCGGACGCGCCGGCCACCGCGACTCGGGAAGAAATCATGAGGCCATTGTGCGCGGCGGACTCATAAGGTGACGGTCATGCCGGTTCCGCACATACGCCACGCCACCCTCGACGACGAGGACGCGCTCGGCCTCCTCGACCGTGCCACCTGGTCCACGCTGCACGCCGTGCGCCCCCGCCCCCAGCAGCCGTACGAACCCTTCTTCGACGACCGTTTCGGCCCCCGCGACCATCTGGTCGCCGAGCTCGACGGCGCGCTCGTCGGCTACATCCGGCTCGGCTTCCCGACGCCGGTCGCCGCCAACCGCCATGTCCGCCAGATCCAGGGCCTGGTCGTCGCGGAGGAGGCGCGCGGTCTGGGTGTCGGCCGGGCGCTGCTGCGGGCCGTGGGCGATGAGGCCCGCCGCCAGGGCGCCCGCCGGCTGACCCTGCGCGTCCTCGGCCACAACACCCCGGCCCGGAAGCTCTACGAGTCCGAGGGCTTCGTGGTGGAGGGCGTGCTGCCCGAGGAGTTCCTCCTCGACGGCGCCTACGTGGACGACGTCTTCATGGGGCGCAGTCTCTGACCTGCTCGGCGTCGGCGGCCGCACGACGCCGTCGTACGACGACACAGAGCGGCACTCCCGCGAGAGCGGCGGCCACGACGAACAGGACGGGCAGAGCGTCGGTCATACGCCCAGAAGTACGCCCGCGCGGGCCCGGGGCAGGCACATTGGGCCGTACGAGGGCGGAGGCGAGGCCGAGACCGCGCCAGGGGGCGGAGGAGGCCCGGTCAGTCCCCCTCGGGCAGCGGGCTCAGGCCGTCGGAGAGTCGGCGCATGCAGCGGACTGCCAGTTCGGCCGGTGAGCCAGGGCCCGTGACCCCGGCGTCCGTCCCGGCCCGGGTCTCCAGCGCCACCCGGATCGCGTCCATGGCCGCCGCCGCGGCCGGCCGCACGTCCAGCGGGTCGGCGTCCGGGCCGGCCGGCCTCGCCACCACCGGGACCAGCCGCTCCTCGGACTCCTGGTGCACCCGGTACCAGACAGCACGCAGCGCCGGGTCCTTCTCGGCCGCCCGCAGCAGCGCACGCGTCTGCCGCAGCCCCTCGGCCGACTCCTCGTCCGGGACGGCGAGCGCCTCCTCGATCGTCGCCTCCAGGAGCCGTGACAGCGCCGTACCCGCCTCCGCGGCCGCGAGCAGCGCGCGCCAGCGGTCCGCGCCCCGGGCGAGCAGCGGGGCGACCGCGTCCTGCTTGGTGCGGAAGCAGCGGTAGAAGGCGCGGCGCGACCCCGGACCGCTCGGCGATGTCCTCCGCGGTCGTGCCGTTCGGCCCCCGCTCGATGAAGAGCTCGGCGGCGGCCCGGGCGATGTCGAGCTGGGTGGCGGCTTTGCGGCGGGAGGCCGACGAATGGGCCCTGGTGCTCACCCGGGAAGCCTACGACCCGTCAACTGCACGATGGCAAGGGCTTGCCGGCGCCTCACGACGTGACGAGGTCGCCCGTGCCCACCGCCGTCGTCGAGGTCGCCGCGCGCCGGGCGTCGGAGGAGACCTCGGCGGCCGTCAGGACGTAGCCGGTCTCGTTGTCGGAGGTCGAGCGGGCGAAGACGACGCCGTAGACCCGGCCGGTGGTGGTCAGCAGGGGGCCGCCGGAGTTGCCGGGGCGGACGGTGGAGCGGATCGAGTAGATCTCGCGGGTGACCGTGGCGTCGCTGTAGATGTTCTGGCCGGTGGCACGGACCCGGTTGGCGACGGTCGCCGCCTGCAGGTTGAGGTTGCCGTCCTGCGGATAGCCGGCGACCACCGCGGAGTCGCCGCGCTCGGCGGTGTCGTCGAACCTCAGCACCGGCGCCTTCAGCCCCGGCACGTACAGGACGGCCACGTCCTTGTTCGGGTCGAAGAGCACCACCCGTGCGTCGTACGACTGCCCGACCCCGCCGATCCGGACGCTCGGGTCGTCGATGCCGGCGACCACGTGGGCGTTGGTCATCACATGGTCCGGCGCGTACACGAACCCGCTGCCCTCGCGGCCCTGGTTGCCGGAGACGCCCTCGATCTTCACGGTGCTCAGCTTGGCGGCGTCGGTGGCCTGCGCGGTGACGCTGTCACCAGTGGGCTTGGCGACACGGGCGGTCGACTCGTTCTCGAACGGGTTGAAGACCTGCGGGAAGCCGGCCTGGGTGAGGGCGGAGGTGGCCCGGGAGAACCAGGTCGGGGTCGTCTCCGGCATCAGGTTCTGTACGGCGCCCAGCAGCGTGGAGTCCCGGATCGCGGTCGTGACCAGCGGCGACGAGGACGCGCCGAGCACGCTCGCGGCGACCCACGCGACGATCAGCACCGCCACCGAGTTGGCGGCGGCCCCGCCGACGCCGTCGGCCACTCTGAGCGGGCCTCTCTCGATCTCCCTGCGCAGCTTGAGCGCCAGCCGCCCCGCCAGCTCGTGCCCCACGACGGCCGGGACCAGCACCGTCAGCACCGCGGTGACCGTCGCCCCGGTGGTGCCCGCCTTCACCAGGTCCATCATCCAGGGCAGCACCCACACGCCGACGACCGCGCCGCCCACGAAACCGGCGAGCGAGACACAGCCGGCGACCAGTCCGCGGCGGTAGCCGGACGCCGCGTAGGCCAGAACCACCAGCATCAGCAGGATGTCGAGCAGGTCCACAGAGCCGCCTTTCTCTTCAGACCCCTTAGTACGCGCCGGACGGGCCCGATGATCAGCACGGGCACGCCTCCGTGGTGCGCGTGCGTGCCCCTTCCCCCGATCACTCGGAAAAACGTCGTGGACCAGGACGATGGTTCCACCGGGTGGCACACCACACATCGCGGACGGGACGGATCCGGCCGAGAGTGGGCGTATGCGTGTCCGAAGATCGCGGTGGCCGTCACGAATACGACGCTCCATACCCCGCGCGCAGAGCCTCACGGCACGGCTACGGGTGCCGCAGCCCCCGCTCGGCGGGCTCAAGCCGTCGCCCCGAGCTCCCCAGACTCAGGCGCCCGAGGCGCTGGTACGCGGTTCCGAGGGGCCGAGCCGCGGTTGTGAGGCGGCGGTGGACGGGCCTGACGCGCCGGTCCAGGCGTCCGAGACGCCGGTTCAGGGGCCCGAGGTGCCCGTCCATGGGCTGGAGGCTCCGGTGCGTGGGTCTGAGGGGCGGATAAGGGGGCTTGAGGTGCCGGCAGGCGGGCCCGGGGCGCTGAGCCGTGGGGTCGAGGAGTCGGTTCACGGGCCCGAGGCGCCCGTACGCGGGCCTGAGGTGCCGGTCCACGAACCAGAGGTGTCGGTCCGCGGGCCGCAGGCTCCGGTGCGTGGGTCCGAGGTGCCGGTAGGCGGCCCTGGCGGGCCGGTCCAGGCGTCCGGAATGCCGGTTCAGGGGCCTGAGGTGTCCGTCCATGCGGCCGAGGCGCCGGTCCACGCCGCCAAGACGTCCGTTCGCGTGTTCGGAGCGGCGGTTCGTGAGGGCGAGGTGTCGGGGGGTGGGGGTGTGGCTTTGGGGTGGGGGCCGGGGCGGGTCGGGCGGGTGGTGGTCGCTTGTCTTACCGGGCTTGCCGCTGTGGTCGGGCTCGTTCTCTGTGTGGACGGGGTGGAGCACCGTGCCGCGGTCCGCCCGCACCGGCGCCCGGCCGTCGTCGCGCCGCCCCCCGCCGCCCCGCACTCCGCTCCCAGGCCCCGTATCGTGCCCCGGTCGGCCTGGCTGGACGACCTCGCCCGGCACGCCCAGCCGCCCCCGCGCTACGACGACAAGGTCGTCGCCGTCTTCGTCCACCACACCGACTCGCCCAACGGCTACGACTGCGCCGACGCGCCCCGCATCATCCGCTATCTCTACGCGGGCCAGACCGGCGCCCGGAACTGGGACGACATCGGCTACAACTTCCTCGTCGACCGCTGCGGCACCATCTACGAGGGCCGCGCGGGCGGTGTCGACCGCCCCGTCACCGGCGCCCACACCCAGGGCTTCAACCACCGCACCGCCGGTATCGCCGCCATCGGCACCTTCACCGCGGGCGTCCCCGTCCCGCAGGCGATGACCGACGCGATCGCCGCACTGGCCGCCTGGAAGCTGGGCCTGGCCGACGTCGACCCGCGCTCACAGGCCCGCCTCACCTCCAGCAACAGCCTCAGCCGCTACCGAGCCGGTGCCACGGCCCTGCTCCCCGCCCTCGCGGGCCACCGGGACGGCTACATGACGAACTGCCCCGGAGCCGCCCTCACCGCCCGCCTCCCGCAGATCAGGGAACTGGCCGCACTGCTGCAGGGCAGGACGTCGTAGCCCGACGCTTCCACGGCCGGCTCCCGGCTCGTTCCCGGCTCGGCAACCCGTCCGAGAAATTTCCCGGTCCCCTGTCACATCCGCCGGCGCCCGCGCGTCAGTGCTGCGAAGAGGCCGACCAGGCCGTCACGTAGTCACGTAGTCACGTAGTCACGAAGGGGAGCAGCCGTGACCCACAGCGCCCAGACCTCCATCTCCCGGATGCCCAACCCGGGCGTTTTCGTGCCCGAGTCGAGCGACATCAGCGCCGCCATGTTCCGGGCCACCGGCAACCGCTCGGTGCCGCGCACCACGATGA
>Ga0182008_10000720_pt1 | contig 23630 bp, 23 predicted proteins | sample Sormic07211129_1_FD_120482 | JGI IMG/M metagenome (GOLD analysis project Ga0182008, IMG submission 120482) | Rhizosphere microbial communities from Sorghum bicolor, Mead, Nebraska, USA - 072115-129_1 metaG | ecosystem: Host-associated > Plants > Roots > Rhizosphere | place: USA: Nebraska...
ACCTTCCGTTTACATCAACGGCACGTACTCCCGGGGGCAAGGGTACTACCCCAGACCTTACTACCAGGGGCGCTCCGATCCCTACTATGGTCAGGCGCCCGCTTATGGATCCCGCCGACCTTTCCCGCCGCCTGGCGCACCCAGACCGCCGGGATTCGGTGGCGAGTCGGGTCCAGGCGGAGCGTTTGATCCCGACCACGGTCCGGGTCGCGGAGCAGATCGTCCTTGACCGCGGCAAAGCCTGCAATCTAGGAGAGCATCCAGAAGCTGGGGGCGTGCAGTGCAGCATCCTTCATCCGACGCTACGCTGCCAGGGGCACCTGATCCTGAGCGCCGAGGCGCGGATACCACCTCTCGAAGGACGCTCGTAGTTCGTCGTTCAGGACCTGGGTGCGAACCCGGAGCAGCAGATGTGCTCCGCGCGGCGTCCAGCGCATCTGCTGCTTCTTCACGAACCGCTTGGAGATCACCTGGTTGACCGCGGACTCTACAAAGCCGGTGGAGATCCGTTCCCCGCATCGGTACCTCTCCCCGTAGTTGACGATGGCGCCAGTATTGTTGTCGACGTAGGTCGCGAATTCATCCAGCGCCCGTTCAAGCTTCTTGAGCACGACCGAACTCGGCAGGCCCGCCTTGCGCTGCTCCTCGCGTACATCTGCGATGTCCTCAAGCAGGTTGTACAAGGTTTCGTCGGCGCGAAACACGTTTCCGTGCCACAGGAACCATTTGATTCGGTCCCGACATCCTCAACCGGGAACGGCGACCCGCGACGATGCCCACCGTGGTGCTTCAGAACGGCCCGGGTAACAATGGCTCGGAGGTTCGCGACGGTGTCGCCTACGAGATCAAGGCGGGCGACGTGGTCGTGATCCCCGCAGGCACCGGCCATTGGTTCACCAAGGTCGATGACCACATCGACTACCTCATGGTACGGATCGACCCGGACAAGGTCACGCCGACCAAGAGCGAGGCGCAGTCCAAAGACTATCTGACCCGACCCGCCCGCCGTGGCGAATAGCCCACCTTGAATCGCCAGGCTACCTAGAATCGCCCCTATCGGAGGCTCACCGACATGATCACTCAACGGTTTCAATCGTCCGGCTGTGTTCGACACATGCGATCAGCATTGCGGAATGCTTCGAGAGCACTGGCGATGGGGCTGGCTGCCCTGCTGCTTTCGGCCTGCGCCGCAGGGAGTTCTGGCGAGGGATTGGCGGCCACGCGCTACGCGGTCGATCCCTACTGGCCGAAGCCCCTGCCGGGAAAATGGCAGCTGGGTGCCGTGGCGGGGGTGGCCGTCGACAAGCACGACCACATCTGGATCATCCACCGCCCCGGCAGCTTCACGGATGACGAGAAGGCGGCCTCGTTCAATCCGCCGCGAGCGGCGTGCTGCGTGCCCGCGCCGTCGGTGATCGAGTTCGACGCCGAAGGCAATGTCCTCCGGTCGTGGGGCATGGCGGGCGTCGGGTTCGATTTTCCCAAGCGCGAGCATGGGATCTACGTGGACCAGGACGACAACGTCTGGATCGCCGGAAATCACGAGCAGGATCACCAGGTGCTGAAGTTCACCGCCGATGGAAAGTTCATTCTGCAGATCGGCAAGGCTGGCCAGACCGGCGGCAGCAACGACACCCGGTTGCTCGGCAAGCCGGCCCACATGGAAGTCGACGCCGTGGCCAATGAGTTGTACGTCGCCGACGGCTACGGCAACCGGCGCGTGATCGTGTTCGATGCGACCACCGGCGCCTACAAGCGCCACTGGGGCGCCTATGGAGGCAGACCGGATGACGCCAAGACGAGCTACGACCCGTCGGCGCCGCCCTCCAGGCAGTTCGGAAGCCCGGTGCACTGCGTCCGGCTTGCCAAGGACGGTCTGCTCTATGTGTGCGACCGCGAGAACAACCGGATCCAGGTGTTCAAGAAGTCAGGGGAGTTCGTGCGCGAGTTCTTCCTCGCCAAGGACACGCTGTTGATCGGCTCGGTTTGGGACATGGTGCTGTCGCCGGACCGCAACCAGACCTACATGTACGTGGCCGACGGCGCCAACAACCAGGTGCACGTGCTGTCCCGCGAAACGGGCGCCGAGGTGTCGACATTTGGCCGCAATGGCCGCATGGCGGGTCAGTTTCACTGGGTACACAACATCGCCGTGGACTCGAAGGGCAACATCTACACGGCCGAGGTTGACACCGGCAAGCGGCTGCAGCGATTTGCCGCCTCGCCTTGAGTTTGGCACTTCGATAATCGCAGGTCGGTCCACTTCGGTCTTCCGGTGTCTGGACTACTGAAGGCCGCCGCGGACTACTTCCTGCAGTTGTTTCGCCGAGGGTAGCTTTCCCTTCATCTCTGCGGGCAGGCTGCCTCGCAGTTGATATTCGGCTACGCCGATGGGGTTCGATTTGCTCTTCAGGGCGAACTCGACCTCAAGATTATCCTTCTCCGCACATAAGATGATGCCAATCGACGGGTTATCGTCTGGGGCACGCTCCTTCTCGTTGAGCAAGTTGAGATAGAAATCCATTTTTCCGGCGAACTCCGGCTCGAAGGGACCAATCTTCAACTCGACCGCCACCAGCGCCTTGAGGAAGCGGTGATAAAAGAGAAGATCGATGAAGTACTCCTTGCGGCCAAGGGTGAGTCGGTATTGGCGACCAACAAAGCAAAAGCCGTAGCCCAACTCAAGGATGAAGTCGCGCAGCCGCTCGAGCAGGCGATCTTCCAGTTCGCGCTCCTTGATGGCGCGTCGAATGCCAAGGAACTCGAGGTTGTAGCTGCTTTTGATGGCTTCTTCGGCCTGCTCTGCAAAGTGCTCGGGTAGCGCGAGCGCGAAGTTGTGCGTTTTGCCGTCGGCCAATGATCGCTCGTAGGCTCGCCCCTTGATTTGATTCAGGAGAACATTGCGACTCCAGCCAAAGCGTGCGGTTGCCCTCAGGTAGTAGAGGCGCTGTGCAGGGTCATCGAGCTTGGAGAGCAGATTGACATGGTGGCCCCACGGCACAGCCTCGACCATTTCTCGCACAGCTTGTGCGAGTTCCGGTTGGTCGGCAGCGACCAACGCCTTGGCATTTCGTGCAAGTTTGGCACCGGGCTTCATTTGTCGCACAACCTGTGCGAGAAACTCCGGCGCTGCGTAGTGCTCGTGGAACTGCCGCATGCGCCACAAACTCGCCGCTGAAAACCCCGTGGTCCCGGGGAAAGACGCCTTCAGGTCGCGTGCGAGACGATCCACAACCGCATCCCCCCATCCTCGGCTCGCCTGCTGCTCTCGGATGGCCTGTCCGATGTCCCAGTACAAGGCCACAAGTTCACGGTTGACTGCTCGCGCAGCGGAAAGACGCGCACCGTCTATCCGGCGCTTGAGGCCTTCAACGAATCGGGGGTAGTCGAACAGGGTCGTGGTAGAGGTAGTCACCACTCAAATGTAGTTCCTCGAGCGCGGGGAGCCTTCACTCGCGTTCCAAGGGTACCGGGCAGAATGGGCGCCCGGACGCGGACTTCGCCACACCGCGTCTACCTAGACAACAGATCCCGACCCCACGCAATCCACACGTCGGCGCGTTCTCTATCAGCCGCAAGGCGACATCAAAACTTGCGCTCCGCAGGCCGACAGGATGCATCGTGAACGTCAAGACCTCTTCAGGGACAGCACCGTTGGGCCCGGTGACCTCAAGCAGCTCGAAGCTCCGAGCCAGCATCCCGAGCACGAGGTTCATTTCGAGCATCGCGAGGTAGCGACCGGGGCAGAGTCGGGGTCCCGCGCCGAAAGGCATCGAAACGCGCTTCGGGGACGACGCTTCCATTGCCTTGTCGTCGGACAGCCAACGCTCCGGCCGGAATTCGCTGGCATCTCTGACGTTGGCTTCGTCCACGGCTGCGGAGCGCATCACGCAAAACACCGTCGTGCCCTTGGTGACCCTCACATGGCCGACCTGCGTATCCTGGACGGCATCCAGGAAGAGGACTGGTGCTACCGGTCGAAGTCGCATCGCCTCCTTCGCGCAGGCTTCGGCAAGTCAGCGAGCGTGCCTGCTCGAGATCGCGCGGCACGGTCTCTTGCCCAAGAATCCGGCGGGATTCCTCCACCAATCGATCCCACGCCGTGGGGTGCGTACGCAGAAGGTAGATCGTCCAGGCCAGCGAATTGGCGGTCGTATCCTGTGAGGCCACGAGCATGGTGTAGACATTACCGGCCACTTCCTCGGCGCTCAGCGCGCTGCCGTCGCCATCACGGCCCAGAAGCATGGCCTCCAGCAAGTCGGAAGGGCTCCCGCTGTCCTGCGTTCGTTGCGCAACCCGATCGCGCGCCTCGGACACCAAGCCCTCGATGGCGCGATGGATCTGCGCCTTGTGTTGGTCAAACGCCCGGTCGATGGGCAATCGGACGTACCGCCAATGGGGAAAGGGCATGTTGATGCGTCGCATCAGGATCGGGAACACGGCCGCCAGATGCGCGTGCAGCTCGCTGCGTTCGTCCTCGATCGTGTTGATGTCCACGCCGAACGAAAGGCCCGAGGCCGCATCCACCGAGAAGCACATCAGTTCGGCCTGCAGGTCCATCTCGATGCCCGCCTCGGCTGTCCGGCTCCAGCGATCGCGAAGCCGTTCCGTGACCCGGACCAGCTGCGGCATGAAGCGATGCAGATGCGCCGGGTCAAATGCGGTCATCACCATGCGCCGCTGTCGGCGCTAGTCGTCGCCTTCGGCGCTGAAGAGTCCATGCGCGCGGGCCTCGCGGAAGATCGGCTCGAAATTGGAAGGCCGTCTCCAGGTGGCCGGACGATCCCGCAGGATCGCCGCGGTCAGGGCCGGGTCCGACACGACAAGCACCTCACGCTTCAGCAACTTCAGTCGGTAGAGCGGTCCGAACGTTGCGGCCCAATCTTCCAGCTGAAGATGGAGGTGCGGAAGGTCCAGCTGCAACAGGTTTCTCACAACCGGCGCACGCTTCGGGCCTGGCAACGACCTGATGTCACTCGGTGGCGTCGGGGACGGCCGTGACGGTGCGTGCAAACTCGAAGTACCTCCTCCGATGCCTTCCGCCGCAGCGCGGGCCGGACTGACTGGCGTGCGGACGCGACACTTCAGGCATTCTGGCATCCTTCGAGGCTGCTCGCACTGTTGAGATGACAACCGTCACGGTCTGGTTGTCAACGCCATGTTCATTCAGGCCGACGGCCTTGCCGAACGAGAAGCGGTCACGTTGGGCGCTGCATCGCATGAAGGTCGCGCCGTGAAGATCCACGCGCTGCTTTCAACGCTCCCAGTCGCAGCGCCACTCAAGCGTCCAGCCCCTCTGTGAAAGCGCTGAAGGACCGGACCGTACGAGCTCCTAGGGGGTGTACAGCGCAACTCCAGAGAAGTGCTCCATACCGAGCCTGCTTCTCCCGATCAATTGAACATAGTTGAATGATGTTCCAGTCGCGAACTGGGTGACCCCTGTTGTGGTGTCGCAGTGGGCGTCGGCATTCGTTGCCTTCGTGCACGTCACGTACGCTGTGCGGGCCGAAGCTGCCAGCGATGTCGTGTCGTCGAACGCTGCGCCTGCCACCCCGTTGACAGTCGGGGCAGTGCCGTAGATGGAGAAGCTCACCGGGATGACGGCCAGGGGAGGCAGATCCCAGGCGTTCACCTGCGGCGTACCCCACGCGACCGCATTGGGAGCGCTGGCGCTGGGGGGCGTTGTGAAGACAATCCTTCCGGAGCCCGCGGTGAGGTTCTGCAGGAATGCCCGCATGGTTGGAGTGAGCTTCGCGAAGGTCACCTGGGATGCTTCTGCCAATGTATAGGCGCGGGTCAGCGTCCGGTGGGTCTGGATGACGTTCGCCTTGGTCGTGTCCGCATGGAAGAACTCAAGCTTCCAGACGCCTTGATCCGGTGTGGCCCCGATCTGGGCGTCTGTTTGGGGTGGAGATACGTAGTAGAGGTTTTCGGAGCTCGTCGTGGGAGATCCCGCGGCAGCAGAATTGCGATAGGCAGCATTGAGCCTGATGATGGACGTTCCGGTGACCGACCCATCGGGCTTTCGGATTCGCAGTCCGTTGTTCCCGACTGTGGGAACGAGCGTGAGGACGGAGTTATCGGGCGTGGTCACTTCCACCTTGGTGAAAGTCGGTGCGCCGTTGCTGTCGGTCTGGTTGGCGATGCTGATGTCGTACCCGACGTTCAAGTAGGTGTTGGACGGGGCGTTGATGAAGTCCCGCTCCTGTACGGCTGCCCTCACGCTTGAGCTGTAGACGTACTGATTGCCGATGAGCTTCAGTGTGCCACCAACTTCGCGCACGACCAGCGTGTCGTAGGCAATGCCGCCCACCGTGTCGAGCGTACGGTAGCTGACTACCATGTCGCCGTTAGGGCGATAGAACTGGAGCGCGCCTTGATCCCAAATGACGCCGGTGGCGCCCGGCCGGAAGAGTCCAGTGAAGGAGCCATTCCCAGCCGCATCGCGTCCAACCCGCGAGCCGCCGCTCAGATAGGTCGCGGGGTCGTCGTCGACGAAGAGTGTCCGGCATTGTGGTGCCTTGACATCGGCTGGGCCCCCTGTCGCCGCGGTCGTGTCGCTTCCCGCGTTCACACGAGAGGAGAGCGCAAGTGCATAGCACGCGGTCAGCCGCGCCATCAAGGCGGCGACCAGTTGGGACAGGCCCGCTGGTGCGAGGGCGCTCACAGCGATCGGGGGAAGCGATTCCGGGGTTGCGTCCGAACTCCTGAACTGATGGCGACTGGCGCTGAGTCAGTGACGCCGGATTGGCGGGTGCGCACCGTGATCTCGATGTTGGCTGCGGTTCCATCTGGACGGATGCTCACCGCGATGGAATCCAACACGCGGTCATGGCCGGATCCGTCGGCGCTAAAGGCTCCGGTGAGGGGATCTACCGTGTCGCCAAGGGCGTCAAGGAGCGGCCTCAGCAGCGTGAGCACCGCCTCGCTCTGAGCCTGGATCTTGGCAGCGTCCGCGAGGCCGACATCAGCCTTCACGGCATCGGCAAACAGTGAAGGGTCGCCTTGGGGTGCGAGCCTTGAAACGATGATCGAGGTCAGCGGGGTGACGTTGACAGTTCCGCTTCCTGTGGCGCTAACGCTGTACAGGGCCTGGCCGTCGCGGATGGCGCGAATCACGATTGGCGCCTGGGCGGTGGCGGGGAGCTCACATACGTAGGCGCCCTGTGTGTTGACGGTCGTGTCGCAGACCGTCGCGCCCGTCTTGTCGACGACGGTTAGTTGCGCGCCTGCAAAGGGTGCGCCGGTCGCAGCCGTTCCGGTCAGCGACTGCGACACGGGTGCCGGCGCCGGTCCTGCCGCCGGGGCGGGGGGAGGAGTAGTTGCAGCGGGCGGCAGGAAGGACCCGCCGTTGTTGCCGCCTCCTCCACAGCCGGCGAAGGCCAGCACGGCCGCGCCGACGGCGAGCCTACCTCCATGCATGAGCGAATCAACGGCCAGGGGCCGCGGGCAGGGAGTAAGTTTGTTGAGTTCGGGCATGGCGTGCTCCTTCGGTGGTTCCGGACGCGCCCGACTCCGAAATGGGTGGGAATGTCCAGAGCCCACGGTATGCCGCGAGAGCTCGACTCAGTAGGCCCGTTCTAGCGTTGACGATCGGTCTGAAAGGGGGTGATCGTATCTTCGGTGCAGATTGATACGGTTGCTCAAAAAAACCTCAATCGCGACAACCCCTTATGAAAGCGCCCAATGCCCGCTCTTTGTGCTTTCCGTGCGGATTGATACGCCAGCGTCTGAATTCCGGAGCCAACGCCGCGGCTAGGCAAACGGCTCACAGTCGTTGGTCACTGCAGCGTTTTGATACGCGCCCTGCCAGGACGCGGATGTACCAGCACATCGGCGTAGGGGCCGAGGGCGAAGCTGAACGTGCCTCGGAAATTGATGTGCCCAAAGTGGGCTGGCCCGATGCGGCGCAGCCAGTCGTCCTCCATGGCCACGCCATCCTTTCGAAGCTTGTCGACGACGTCGTTCATGCGACTCGTGTTCCAGGCCAGCACGATGTTCGTCAGCAACGCGTGCGAGCCGGAGATCGCCATCATCTCGTCGCGTCTACGGCCACGCTCGGGCGCAACCTTGCCGGTGTAGATCGCCCGCTGCAACTGGTGAACCGACTCGCCCCGGTTGAGCAGCGTGTGGATCTCCCGACGAAACGCGTCGATGGCTAAGTAGTCGCACAAGAAGAGAGTGCGCAGCAGTCGCCCCAGGTGCTCGGCCGCGCGGTGCAAGGGATCACCGATGGCCGCCGAACCGAGGCGCTGGATCGCCTGTGCCGCCGACACCTTGCCGGTGCGAATCGAGGCGACCAGTCGCAGCAGATCGTCCCAGCCGCGCTCGATCGCGGTCAGCGATACCTGGCGAACAGTTACTGCCTCAAGCTCCTGTGGAACCGCCCAGCCGCGAGGCATGAACAGCTTGCGCTCGCTCAGATTGCGCAATCTCGCGCACAAGTCGAACCCCAGGAGTTTTGCAATGGCCATCGCGACGCTCGTGAAACCGTGCGTGTCGACAGCGATCAGGGAGATACGGATGCGGTCGTTGGTCCGGTTCTGCGCTTCGACACCCTCGACAGCGGCGCCGGCCTGTCGCTCGTTGAGCACGATGGGCTGGTCATAGAAGATGCCCCAGCGGTCGCGCACGTGGGTGTAGATGCCGGCGGCGTAGGTGCGTCGGCGCGGATCGACCCGTGACGTCCACAGTTGACTGCTTGCATCCAGCGCCATCATGTCGGCAGAACCCTTGTCGCCGTCACCCCAGTACGCGGCGATGGGCACGCGGGTCTGGAACTGCGTCACGCAATCGTTGGCTCGACGCAGGCGGCCGGGCTGTTCCAGGGCGCGCATCGCGACTGCGATCTGCGCCACGTCGATCCCGGGAATCATGGTGCTGACGCCCTTGGCGTCGTTGTAAGTGCCGTGGGCCAAGAGTGCGCCGTACAAGGCGAACAGTTCGTCGGCGGAGTCGGCACGGCGGGCGAGCAACGCTTCGCTGAAATGGGTGGCCGCATCGACTTCCATCAGGATGTCGGGCAGTTGAACGTCGCCGATGCGCTGGAATACGGCCTCGCGGGTCTTGCGCGGCTCGATGTCATCGGGCAGAGCGCTCAGCGGCGGAATGTGCAGCAGGCGGTCGCCGCCGATTTCGACGCGTCCGCGCTGGACCGCCTCGGCCAACGCGGAAAGGCCGGCGGAGACGGCTGCCAACAACGGCCCGATGAACTCCCTGGGATCCGAGGGGTGCCCCAGGATCTGCAGGTGCTGATCGCGTTTGGCCGTCCATTCGTCTTCGCTGATCAGCAGAGCCTTGCGATCCCGGAAGACCATCGAATGATCGACCCAGACGCTGCCGCGCCGCAGGCTGCGGCGCAACGACATCAGGGCGCAGGCCTCGAAGGCGCGATACCCGGACTTCGGATCCAGATCGTGTACCAGAGGGCTCCAAGCGGCGCCAACTGGTGGGGTCGGCACCGCGCCTCCGAACGCGTCGGAAGCGCCTGCGCTTGCCTCCTGAAGCCTGGACCAGGCTTGCCATTGCGCGAAGCCCCGGTCATCCGGCTTGCCCGCGAAATCAAGGGCGCGCAAGCCGGCGAGGCAGGCATGGACCCGTCGGCTGTCCTCGGCGAGTGACCGACGCACCTGCGCCGCAAAGCTGCCTACCGTCGCGTCGCCGATGTCTGCGAGCGCCGCGCGGGCCTGGAGCACGCGCTCGCGCCAGTCCCTGGCGTCGTCCGCCAGAATGGCTTTGGCCTTCACGGCGCTCCGCAACAACGACGCGTTGTGGCTGGACCGCCTGGCCTGCACGCGCTCCGCTGCTTCCCGAAATAGTTGCTGGCTTCGGCGGGCGGCCTGCAGCAGGGTGGTGTCGGTGAGTTCGAGCAGCGTTACCCGCAGGAAGCAGACGATCTCTAAGTCCTGCCGGTTCCGCTCAATGCGCAGGGTCATCGACGGGCGCCGCAGTTGGACATGGGCGGCATAGGCCTGCTGCTTCGCCAAGGCGATGGCATCGAGCGCCCACTGGTGCACTTCGAGTTCCTTCAGGCTGCGGATCTTCGCCAAGGTTTCGGCCAGGGTGCTCGGTGCAAACCGACCAGGAGGGGCCTTGAGCCACTCCAGGTTCGTCATTTCCTCGCCCTGACGGGCCGTGTACGCCCACTCCCGGCATCGCCGGATAGCAGCCGCTCCGACTGCAGTCCAGATTGCGGCCAACATCCTGGATTCGGCGACGGAAAAGGCGTCGCGGGCCCAGTCGGCGAGCCTGCGAAAACCAGGAATCAGGATGCGGCGTTCGTACAGCCAGGTACGCGCCGTACCAATGAGGTCGTCCAGGTGGGCCGCCTGGTCGGACGCGACTGCGAGTAGCTCTTGCAGTTCGACGGTCTTCGTGTCGTCGAGATCCTGCAGGCCCAGGTAGTCCTTGGCCCAACGCTGGTGCTCGTAGAGGGTGGGGCGCCGCTGGTAGAGCGAGCGCAGGCTGGCGATGGTCAGCGTCGGCGCGCCCAGGGCGTCGCTGACGGTACGCAGGAGGTTCTTAGGAACGACGGCGACGCGGTCCAGCGGGCGGCCGCTGGCGCGCAGGTGCAGAAGCAATATCGCCGCCGGCACGCGCCGGTCGGCGCGAAACCGTTCGCACAGCGCCGAGACGTCCGCCTTGGTGAGCGTGAAGTACTGCTCGACGTCAAACTCGGACAGCCTGGCAGGCAGGCTGTCCGCTCCGACGTAGCGATGTGCGAAGGTCATGGCGCAGTCCAAGCCTGTCCGGGAGGAGCGTCAATTTACGCCAACTACAGGTGCTGGACGAATCGCCCACACCTCAAGCGCTCGGAGATGCTCCGGCGCGCACCGTATCAATCTGCACCAAAAATACGATCACCCCATGCTTCGGTCCGCCGTCCTCGAAAACCGGTCGGTGCCGAGCTTCTCGTCCTTGAGAATGCGCCTACCAGGCATGCCCGCGAACCAGCAAAGAGGGGCGCCGAGCTGATGTCGCTCACCTTGAGCCAGTTTCCAGGGCCACGGAGGGGCCGCCCGACCACTGGCTTCACATCTCCCGGGCGGATTGTCCCGTTGTTGTTCGTCTTTGGGCTCGCCAGCGTGTACAGATAGCCGCCCTCTTCACCGCGGTGTAGCTTCTCGAGCACGGCTTTCGACACCTCCGAGTTCCGGCGTCGGCCCAAGGCCCAGGCGAATAGGAGGAGGGCGCGGTCGCGCTTTTCCTTCAGCAAGTTCTCACAGGTTTCAAGCACCGCCTCCAGTCGCTCCTCGGTCAACACGCGCTGCTTGTGGGCCAGGGCGTTGCGCTTCACGCAGGCCTTTCTTGCTCTGCTAGACAGCCCCTTGCCCGCAGGGTCCACGCTCAGACCGGCCTGGTTGGAAAGGCGGCGGGCGATCGAGAGCACGGAGACGCCGACTTGATGAGCGTCAAATTCACATTGAGCGGTCTGTTGATGCTTTTCGTTGTAGTCCTGCGCTTGCCCTTGCTCATGATCACCGCCTTGCTTACCGCTTGCGTCACAGCCATTTTTTAATTTCACGCAGGTTGATGCAGAGCGGACTTCTTGCCCCCCGGCTGCTCGCCCAACGCCATGTAGCTCTTGAGAGTCGCTATCACCAGCGGCACCGCCCCGAAGACGATGAACACCACATCGCCCGGCATGCGCAGCCATTCAATCAGATGCGATCGTTCGCTGCTGATGTAGTCGAGGCTGCGTGCATGCCAGTACCCGTTCTGCAACACGTCCCAGACTTGCAGCAGACCGCCTGGGAAGAGGCTCATCGCCACCATCATCGCCAGCCCGACGTTGGTGCCCCAGAAGGCGCAACGGATGTATTTCTCAACGCCCGGCCAGTCCTCATCGCGGCTCGTCTGCCTGAGCACGAACACCATGAGCGCGATCGCCAGCATGCCGAACACCCCCATCATGACGGCGTGTCCGTGGTTCTGTGTCAACAGCGTGCCGGTTTCGTAGTAGCTGACGATCGGCAGGTTGATCAGGAAGCCGAAAATGCCTGCGCCGACGAAGTTCCAGAACCCCACCGCCATCAGGAAATAGAAGGTCCATTTGTGCGGAATGACCATCTGCTTGCCAGCGGCGTCTCGATCGCCGCGCGTGGTGCGAACGAAGTCCCACGCATCCAGCGTGAGCAAGGTCAGTGGCACCACCTCCAGCGCCGAGAACAGCGCCGATAGCGCCATGTTGACGTTCGTCTGCCCGGTAAAGTACCAATGGTGTCCGGTGCCCATCAAACCCCCGAGGAAGTACAGGATCGCGTCGAGGTAAATCACCCGCAGCGCCACGTTGCGGCGGGTCAGACCCAGCTGGTAGAAAGTCAGGGCCACGACCGTGGTGGCGAAGAACTCGAAGAATCCTTCGACCCACAGGTGGATGATCCAGAAGCGCCAGGTATCGACCACGGTGTAGTTGGTCTTCGCGCCGAACACCATCGCCGGGATGTAGAACACCGGAATCGCGAGCGCCGCGACCATGAACATCCGGACGATCGGCTTCGCGGCGGGCTCGGCCAGTGCGCTCGGGCGCACCAGCGACCAGAGCAGCGCGAACCAGGCGAATAGCCCCACGACCAGCAGCATTTGCCAGACGCGGCCGAGCTCGAGGTATTCCCAGCCTTGGTTGCCGAACCAGAACCACAACGGCCCGAGGAGCTGCGCGATGCCGGCCCATTCGCCCAGCAGGCTCCCGAAGATGACCACTGCAAACGCAGCGAACAGCGCATGAATGCAACCCGGCAACCAGCGCGGTTCGTCCGTGCGCAGTGATCGACCCAGAAACAGTGCTGCGGCCACATAGGCCGTTGCGATCCAGAAGATGGCAAGTTGCAGGTGCCAAGTGCGCATCAGGTTGCTGGGAAAGATGCGTTCGAGCTGGAAGCCGTAGAAGCCGCCCGGATCGGCGCGGTAGTGGGCGACGGCGCCGCCCACCAGCGCCTGCGCCAGAAGCAGGAGCGCCACGACCACGAAGAACTTCACGAGCGCGTTCTGCCCCCGACTGGAACGCCCCGGCAACATCTGCGGCTTGACGCTGTGGCCGCGCGTGATCCATCCCAGGTAGTCGAACTTCCCGAACGCCAGCAACACGCTGGCAATCCCTGCGAGCAGCACCATCAGGCTGATGGCGCTCCACAGCAATGCGCCCGAGATGGGGGTGTTGCCCACGCTCGGGTCGTAGGGAAAGTTGTTGGTGTAAGAGTGCTCTTCGCCAGGTCGTGCCGCCACGGATGCCCAAGCCGCCCAGGTCACAAACGCCGTGAACTGGCGCAGCTCGGCCGGGTCGGTGATGAGGTCGGCCTTCAGGCCGCCATTGCGTGAAGGGTCATGAAAATAGCTGGTCCATTGGGAGATTTCGGCCGTGAAGGCGGCCGCTTGCGCGTCAGTGAACTGCAGCGTCCCGGTGGCTTCGTCGTAGCGGTTGGTCTTCAGTGCCACCGCAGTCTCCGCCTGGACCGCCGCCGCCTCGCTTCGGTCCAATGCCCCGAAAGCCTTTCGGTGCCGCTCCTGCGCCATGGCTTCTGCCGTGACGAGTCCCATGCGGTGCAATGCGGAGGCCGAGTAGTCGGGCCCGAGGTAGGCCCCGTGGCCCCAGATACTGCCATTGGCCATCAGGCCGTAGCGCAGGAATACCGCCTGCCCATCCCCGACGTCGTCCGACCCGAACAAGAACGCGCCTTGCGGGTCGACCACGCGTGCCGGAATCGGCGGCGCGTTCCGGTACGACAGGGCGGTAATCAGGATCAACCCGGCAAAGCCCAGGATCATCACGATCACGACGGCACGTATCCACCAAGGTGACAGCGCGCCGTCGTCTTCGTTAAACGGCTGCGCCGCGACGCTGCCGGTCGCGGTGCTCAAAGCGCCTCCTTCAGCAGGGTCAGCCGGATACTCTCGATCGCCCGCGACGGGGCGAGTCCCTTGGGGCACACCTCCGTACAGTTCATGATCGAGCGGCAGCGAAACAACCTGTAGACATCGTTCAGGTCGTCCAGCCGCTCGCGCGTCGCGCGGTCGCGGCTGTCGGCGATGAAGCGGTCTGCCTGCAACAAGCCTGCGGGGCCCACGAACCTTTCCGGGTTCCACCAGGACGAAGGGCATTGGCTGGTGCAGCAACCGCACAGGATGCATTCGTACAGCCCGTCCAAGCGGTCGCGTTCCTCAGGCGATTGCAGTCTCTCTTTCTCGGGCGGAGGCTCGTCGTTGATCAGCCAAGGCTTGACAGAGGTGTATTGGGCGTAGAAGCGCGTCATGTCGACCACCAAGTCGCGAATCACGGGGAAGCTCGGCAGCGGGCGCAAAACGACCGGCTCTTTCAGGTCCCGCACCCGTGTGATGCACGCCAGTCCGTTGCGGCCGTTGATGTTGATCGCGTCGGAGCCGCAGACGCCCTCGCGGCACGACTTACGGATCGTCAGCGTGTTGTCTTGCGCCTTGATGCGCAGGATCACGTCCAGCAGCATGTGATCCTCGTCTCCAATGGGCTGCTCAAAATCCTGCATGTAGGGCTTGACGGCTTGCTCGGGATTGAAGCGATAGATCGAGAATTTCATGAACGTCTTTCAAGGGATGCGAGAGAAGCGCCGCGAGAAAATTTCACGCCCGAACCAGCCAGAGAATGCGAAAGACCCAAGCCCCTGCACCCAGCAGCGCGGTTGCGATCAACGCCAGAACGGCGACGCGGGCGGCAAGGGGCTTGACGTAGTCCAGCGTCACATCGCGCAGGCCGACCCATGCATGCATCAGCAGGGCGGCGAAGGAGAGGAGCGCGGCGACGCTGACGCCGGGATTGCCCATCCAGGCTCTCCAGGCCTCGTACGAAGCCGGCGGATCGACCAGGAAGTTCGCCAGCACGAAGCCGATGAAGGCCAGCATGAACACCGCGCTCAGGCGCTGCACCAACCATGGCGTGAGGCCGCCGAGGGGTCTTCTCACAGCACGACTCCAGCGGCCATCAGCGCCATGGCCACGCCGCCGACATTCACGGTCCAGGCGCTGCGGCGCGCGTCGGACAAGTGCGAACCGATGCCGATGTCCATCAGCATATGTCGCACGCCCGCCAACAGGTGGTGCGACAACGCCCAGATGAAAGCAATCAGCGCGAACTTGAACAAGCCGTTGCTCGCCATCCGTGTCAGGCGTTCGTACGACTGCGCGCTGTCGAGCGAAAGATGCATCGCGTAGAAGCAAAACGGGATGCCGATCGCCAGGATCACGCCCGTGACGCGATGGACGATCGATGTGAGCGCCCCCACCGGCATCTGAATCTGGTTCAGTTTGAAGAACACCGGTCGAGCCGGGGCGCGCCGGCTCATGCGGTCACTCCATCCAGCTTTAACAAGCCGACGCGCTGCCTCAACGCTGGCAGCAGTTCCTGCTCGAACCAGGGGTTCCGCTGAAACCAGGGTGTGTTGCGGGCCGAAGGATGCGGCAGCGGAATGAAATCGGGCGCGAACTCCCGCCAGGCCTTGACCGTCTCCGTGAGCGATGCCTTGCGTCGACGGCCCAGGAAATGACGCTGTGCGTACAGGCCAATCAACAGTGTGAGCTCGACGTGAGGCAGCCGGGCGAGCAACCCATCTAGCCACAGGTCCGCGCATTCGCGCCGAGGCGGTAGATCGCCGCCTTGCCCGCGCCCGGGGTAGCAGAATCCCATCGGAATGATCGCTACGTGGCGTGCGTCGTAGAAGCGGTTTTCGCAGAGGCCTGTCCAGTTTCGCAGCCGCTCTCCACTGGGGTCGTCCCATGGGATTCCCGACTTGTGCACGCGAACACCAGGAGCTTGGCCCACCACGAGGAGACGTGAGGTGTAGCCGGCTTGCAGCACCGGACGCGGCCCCAGCGGGAGACGGGCCTCGCACGCACGACAGCCGCGTGCAGCAGCCAACACACTGTCGAGGTCCTGGCTAGGCGTGATCGCCTCGAGCCGCCGCGGGGGCGCCGCCGCATTCATGGTCTCGCCCGATCCGGAGTTGACCCTACTGCAGGATACGTGACACGCAGGCCCTCGACTTGGGCGAACGAGGTGAGCGCATGCAGCTTGCGCCCGTGGAGCCCAAGGATGTCCTCCAAGCGTACCCCCTCGCACCAGAAGCGCGTCGGCGATCAGCGAACGGTGACACCGCCAGGGGACAGCCTCCGCACACATCAGCGCACACTGCCGGGAGCGCGCAAGCGCCACGACCGCGTCGACGTTCGCGGCGAACTCTGGGGACTGCATGTAGTCCGCGTAACCCCTGAACGATGCGTTGTGCCAGCCGATGTTCGGCGAATCGGCGCGCGCGTGGCGCAGTCCACCCAGACCCGACATGTGGGAATAGCCGATCCCTGCAGCAGCGAGCGACCCGGGGAGCGTCTCGAGATTGAACTGAGGGTCGCGGCGCGAGCGCGGGATGGTTCTCACATCGATCACCTCGGCCACCTCATTCGACCACAGCAGACCGATGAAGTCCTCGATCGTCCGGCTCGAATGGCCGATGGTGAAGACCACCCCCCGCGCTTCCACGATGGACTTATCGTTCGCATGAACCTAGGCGCCATGAAGCAGCAACGTGACCAGCAGAGACGAGTCCTCGATGGCCAAGAGCGAATGCCTCACGCCCCCTGCCAAGCACTTGAGGTCGCCCGCTCGCATGATGTCGCGCGTGGTGCCGATGGAAAACTCGACGCTGCCTTCGAGGCATTGAATCGTGAACTCGCCGACCACCTTGTGCTCGGGAATCTCCTTGCCGGCGGACAGGACCATGCGAAACACCTCGAGGTGCTGCGTCTTGTACAGCGTGGCGCTTTGCGTCGCCCGTATCGCGTCGCCGAGTGGTCGGATGTCGATCATTTCGCCCGAAAGGGCATGGTGGATGGCCATTGCTCAATGCTCCTGACTTTCAAGATACTGTCACGTTATGCCATGGCGTCTGTGCGTTACCGCACACTGCCAGGAGGCATTCGGTCGAAGTATGGAATTGCCGCATTTCGTTGCGCGACAAAGAAACGGTCATAGGCGCCCGAGTCAACATCGGAACTGCATTTATAGACCTTATGAGCAAGATGCGCCACGCATGAAGGCGCGCTATCGGATGAACCTGGATCGAACAGAAGAATGGCCTCATGGCCTTGACTCTGCTGGACATCTGGGACAAGAACCGGCGAGGCAAGTGACCTCGGCGCGGGGACCGCACGCGTTCGGTGCAACTGTGAGGGTATTTACTCATGTCATGACATATCCTCGTCATACAATGGTTTGCGAGCTTGGCTGGCGTGCGCCTGCCGAAGACGCCGCCGAGGCTGCGACCCTCGCCAAACGGCTCACTCGCCTCGAGACATCGCTTTTCGAGAACAACCTTGCAAGCATCAATTCACGGGCTGACCAACGCCGCCGGGTGTATTTCCACTGAACTCTTGCGTTCGATCGCTTCTTCGCCATCGCCGATGTCGTTCAGCTCGCACCGCGACATCGAGAAGGCGGCAATCCTTACCAAGGCAGGGCTCGTAATCGCATCTTTTCCCTTGAAGTCCGACGGTGCAGTCCTGACGGGACCCGAGAACGTGGCAAAGGTGCTGGCCGTGAACGCCTGCGCCACTGCCATCCAGATCAAATGGCCCCCAGGCCGGCTAAGGACGCCGGGCGAGCCCTGCGGGGCCTCCGTGGCTTTAGGAGACTTTTGCACACAGAGGAAGCACGGTGCGATCGGGAGGCGCCTCAATTAGAGCCACAGCCGGGCTCATACTGAACCATCGGCACTGAGAGGTACTCATACAGTGAATGAACCGCATTCCTTCTGAGATGGCTGTCGTCGCGTCCGATGCGCTGGTGGTGTTCGGCGCGACCGGCAACCTGGCGCACAAGATGATCTTCCCAGCGCTCTACGCGCTGTGCAAGCGTCACGCATTGGCCGTGCCGGTGATAGGCGTGGCGTCGTCGCCGTGGACGCTGGAGCGGTTTCGTTCTTTTGCGCGGACCAGCATCGAGGGCGATCATGGAGCCGACGACGCGACTGCCCTCGAACGGCTGCTCTCCAAACTGCAGTTCGTGAGCGGGGACTACAACGACGCCGACACCTTCGCGACGCTCAAGCAGACGTTGGGTGCAGTCGAGCGCCCGGCGCACTACCTTGCAATCCCGCCGTCGCTGTTCGCCACAGTCATCCGGCGACTCGGCAGCGCTGGACTTGCCTCGAACGCGCGCGTGATCGTCGAGAAGCCATTCGGTCGCGACCTCGCCTCGGCGCGTGAACTCAACCGCGTCGCGCAGCAGGTCTTTCCCGAAGACGCCATCTTTCGCATCGATCACTTCCTCGGCAAGGAAGCGATCATGAACATCCTGTATTTCCGTTTCGCCAACTCCTTCCTCGAGCCGATCTGGAATCGCCACCACGTGGCGAGCGTGCAGATCACGTTGGCCGAGAGATTCGGCGTCGATGGCCGCGGCGCCTTCTACGAGAGCGCTGGCTGCCTGCGCGACGTGGTGCAGAACCACCTGTTCCAGATCGTCGCGCTGCTGGCGATGGAACCCCCCGCCAGCCGCAACTTCGAGGCCGTCCATCGCCACAAGACCGACGTGTTCGCTGCATTGCGGCCATTGGGGCCTCACGACATCGTGCGCGGTCAATACGCCGGATACCGCAGCGAGCCACAGGTCGCGGACGACTCGGACGTCGAAACCTACTGCGCCGTCAGGCTCTATGTCGATTCCTGGCGATGGGACGGCGTGCCCTGGTACCTCCGCTCTGGGAAGATGCTGCCCGAGAACGTGTGTGAGGTGATGGTGCGTTTCAAGCGGCCGCCGCAAACCCTGTTCGCGGACTCGGGGACCTCCGAGGACGCAAACTACTTGCGCTTCCATCTCTCGCCGCGTTCGATGATCGCGTTGGGAGCCCGCGTCAAGCGGGCGGGCAAGGCCTTCTTGGGCGATCAGCGGGAGTTTCGGCTGCTCGAGGAAGCACCGAACGAACAGAGTCCATATGAGCGGCTGCTGGGCGACGCGATGGCCGGCGACGACGCATTGTTCACCCGAGAGAGCGCTATCGAGGCGGCGTGGGCAGCCGTGGAGCCGGTGCCGATCAACCCTCCTCGCTCCCTTGTCTATGCAAAAGGCAGCTGGGGCCCGGCGGCGGCCAGCCATTTCATCGCGGCAGACGGGGGTTGGCACAACCCCGGACGCCCGGATTGACGCGATGCCTTTGCCCATCGAGGACTACGCGTTGATCGGCGACTGTCATACCGCCGCCCTGGTCGGCCGCGATGGCTCGATCGACTGGCTGTGCCTGCCGCGTTTCGATTCGGGTGCGTGCTTCGCGGCCATGCTCGGCCAGCCCGAGCACGGTCGCTGGCTGATCGCGCCCTGCGACGGTTGAGCAGGGGCGGCGCCGCTACCGCGATGCGACGCTGATCCTCGAGACCGAGTTCGAGACCGGCGAAGGCGCGGTGCGCGTGATCGACTTCATGCCGCGGTCGGACGAGCGCTGGGACGTGGTGCGCATCGTCGAGGGCCTGCGCGGTCGGGTGCGCATCCAGATGGAACTCGTCATTCGCTTCGACTACGGCTCCGTCATCCCGCGGGTTCGAAGGACGGGCGGCACCCTGCTGGCCACCGGCGGGCCGGACACGCTGGAGCTGCACACCCGCGTGGCCATCCACGGCGCGGATCTGAAGACGCTGGCCACCTTCGAAGTGGCCGTCGCACGAGCCGACACAACCGCCGATCGATGCCGAGCAGGTCTTGCGGGTGACCGAGCGCTGGTGGCTCGAATGGTCCGGACGCTGCATCGACCAGGGACGCTGGCGCGCGCAGGTGCTTCGCTCCCTAATCACCTTGAAAGCCCTGACCTACGAGCCGACCGGCGGCATCGTTGCCGCGCCAACCATGTCCCTGCCCGAGCAGCCCGCTGGGGTGCGCAACTGGGACTATCGCTACTGCTGGCTGCGCGACGCCACCTTCACGCTCAATGCGCTGCTGCTCGCCGGCTACACCGCCGAAGCAGTCGCCTGGCAGGACTGGCTGCTGCGCGCCGTGGCCGGCAGTCCGGTCGACATGCAGATCCTCTACAGCGTCACGGGCGCCCGGCGGATCGACGAGACCGAACTGCCCTGGCTGCCCGGCTATCGCGGGGCGGCGCCCGTTCGCGTCGGCAACGCAGCGGCCAGGCAGTTCCAGCTCGACGTGTATGGCGAAGTGATGGACACGTTGCATCTCGCGCGAGCCGCCGGTCTGACGCCGCCGCCGCATGCCTGGCAGATCCAGCGCGCGCTGCTTGCCTTCCTGGAAACGCATTGGCGTGATCCGGACGAGGGCATATGGGAAGTCCGGGGCCCGCGCAGGCAGTTCACCCACTCGAAGGTGATGGCCTGGGTGGCCTTCGATCGCGCCGTCAAGGACGCCGAGCGCAATGGGCTGGACGGGCCGGTCGAGGCCTGGCGGCGCACCCGCGATGCCATTCATGCGCAGGTCTGCGACCAAGGCTTCGACGCGAGTCGCAACAGCTTCGTGCCGCACTATGGAACCACCGAACTCGACGCCAGCCTCTTGCTCATTCCGTTGGTGGGCTTCCTGCCACAGGGGGGCGACCGGGTTCGATGGACGATCGATGCCATTCAACGCGAACTGATGGTGGACGGTCTGGTACTGCGATACCACACTGCCAGCGGCGTCGACGAACTCCCGCCCGGCGAAGGTGTATTCCTGCCCTGCACGTTCTGGCTCGCAGACTGCCTCAGCCTGGCCGGACGGCGCGCGCAGGCGGTCGCGCTGTTCGAGCAGCTGCTCGCGCGCTGCAACGACCTCGGCCGAATGTCCAAAGAGCTCGACCCCCGCACGCATCACCTGCTGGGCAACTTTCCGCAGGCGCTGACCCATATAGCGCTGGTCAACACCGCGCGCGTGCTGTCGCTGCCCCAGCGGCAGATCGAGGAATCGAGCCAGAAGGGAGAACGGCCCGCCTCGGCGGCGCCCCGCGGGCTCGCGTGAGTCAGAACAGCCGATACAGCAGCCACAACGTGACCGGCGCAACGCCGATTTCCCCGCTGACGATCAGGATGATGCTGAGATGCACAGGATCGATGCCCAGCCGGGTTGCGATCGGGAACAGGCCGGGAGCCAGGGTCAGGTTAGATGAGGGCGGCGACCGCGAAAAGGGTAGACAGAGGCAACCCCGGCCCCAGGGCGCCGGGCTCGGGCTGGCGATCAGCTGGCAGATCATGCGCCGATTGGGTGGGTCCCTGTCGCTGGAAGACAGCGTTGCCGGGTCGCGCTTCCATATCCGGCTGAAGATCTGCGCTTGGGCCCGAACGCTGGTGCCGGTGCGGCGGCAATCAGGTGGCGGCCGCGCGGACTATCTCGCGACTCTAGGCGAAATTTAACTCATATTGTGATGAAATCTGAAACGACTCGTCATCCTGGGCGTGGCGTCAGCCGTTGTATTCCCTCGAGCTTGCGTCTCGGAACTCCTGGCGTTGTTGCGGCTGTGCGATTCACAAGGGAGGCTGATCATGGAGCTGGCGAAGTCGACGAGGTCGAGGGCATCTGCCGCGAGGCGGGACGACCCATGGGCGTCCGATGAGCGATCGTTCGATGAGTTCGGGCGCGCGATCGCCATCTGGCTCTCGGATGGAGAAGCCGCGCTTTCGCACGATGTCACGCAGCGCTTGCAGGCGGCCCGGTTTCGTGCGATCGCCGCTCGCAAACCGGAACTGCAGCGCGCGCGGCCGCCCATGGCCCGGCCCGGCTTCCTGACCTTCCTCCAAGGCAGCCAACCCTGGTTGCGCATCGGGATCGTTGCGCCGCTCGTCGTTCTGGTCGTGGGGCTCGCCTTGATCAAGGGAGAAGTCGACGAAACGGCTGCGCGACTGGAGGCTGAAGTGGATGCGCAGCTGCTCACGGATGTGCTGCCCCCGACAGCGTACATCGATGCCGGGTTTCACGAGTTCCTCAGAGCGACCCAGCGGCGAATGAACATGCAGCCGGAGTCGCCGAAGCCAAGCCCGGCCCAATCCCACGCTCGACCTGTTTGACGCACTGTTGGGAGAGCGATCGAGCGAGGCGCTGGTCGCCAGCAGGCTGATGGCCGAGAAGGCGTTGGCAAAGTCCTACGACATGCTGCGTCAAATCGACACGTCTGGGAAACCCCTGGGTGAGACGCTGAATCAGACTTCGGACGGGACGCGCTATCTGGAAAGCTTCATGAAGACCCCTTCTTCCCCATCGATTCCCCTGATCTCAGGTGTCGTGATCGCCTTGGTGGGAGTGGCGCTTGGCATCGCGGGCGCATGGCTGGTCGGGTTGGGCGGGAGTTGGTACCACCTGGGCGCAGCCCTGGCTTTGCTGGCAGTGGGTGGGCTCTTGATGCGTCGCTCCGCCATGGCAACTTGGGTCATGGCAACCCTGCTTGTGGGGACGCTGGCATGGGCGCTGTGGGAAGTGGGACTGGACTGGTGGCCGCTCGCCGCGCGGTTGGGCTTTCTCTTTCTGTTGGGCGTCTATGTAGGCGGCCCATGGACCGTGCATTCATTGCGCGTTGCCGGAGCGACCGGCCACGACGGCGCCGGCAAGCAGCGGCGCGCTTCGTGGAAGCAAGGGGGCGGCCTCGCGCTGAGTGCGGCCCTTGCCGTGAGCGCTGCAGCCATGCTGGCTTCCTGGACCAGAGACATGCATGCGATCGAGGGCGTCTTGCCAGTCGGCCAGTCACAACCGTCCGGCACCAGTATCCTGCCCGCTGGCGAATGGCACGCCTACGGGCGTACCGGCTACGGCCAGCGCTTTTCGCCGCTGACTCAGATCACGCCGGCCAACGTCTCGAAACTGAAGATGGCCTGGCAGGTCCGAACCGGTGACATGCGCGGGCAGCCCGGTGACCCGGAGGAGACGACCTATGAAGTCACTCCGCTGAAGGTGGGAGACCGCCTCTACCTCTGCAATCCCCATCAGTCGGTAATCGCTGGATGCGACCACGGGAGCGGAAGTCTGGCGCTACGCCCCAGAGATCAAGGGCGCTCTGGCGCTGCTGCATCTCACCTGCCGCGGGCTTTCATACCAGCCTCCAAACACATCCGCAGACAACGCAGCGGCCGTGCCGACCGCTTCGCCTTCCGAGCCACCGCTCCCCGTCGCGACCGCGCGCGGCGCCGTGTCGGAAGTCTGCGCCCATGGGAAGCTCTTCATGCCCACAGCCGAAGGTCGCCTGATTGCCTTGAACCCCGACAACGGCGCCGTGTGCAGTGCGTTCGGCGACGGCAAGGGCCAGATCAACCTTTGGGCACATATGCCCAATCCGCGGCCCGGCTCGTACTACTCCACCTCCCCGGTCGTGGTCACACGGAAGTTGGTGATCGTCGGCGGGACGGTCCTTGACAACGTATCAACACACGAGCAGTCCGGTGTGATCCGGACCTTCGACGTAGACACCGGCGCGTTGGTCTGGAACTGGGATTCCGGCAATCCGGAGGCGACCGCACCGATTGCGCCTGGCGAGAGCTATACAGTCAATTCACCCAATAGCTGGTCAATCTCGAGTGTCGACGAGGCGCTCGGCATGGTCTACGTTCCGATGGGTAATCAGCCACCGGATCAATGGGGCGGCCGGCGCAGCGCCGCGGTGGAAAAGTACTCGTCATCGGTGGTCGCGCTCGATCTTGCGACCGGGCAA
>Ga0182008_10000723_pt1 | contig 23507 bp, 26 predicted proteins | sample Sormic07211129_1_FD_120482 | JGI IMG/M metagenome (GOLD analysis project Ga0182008, IMG submission 120482) | Rhizosphere microbial communities from Sorghum bicolor, Mead, Nebraska, USA - 072115-129_1 metaG | ecosystem: Host-associated > Plants > Roots > Rhizosphere | place: USA: Nebraska...
CCGACGTCCAGCGCCCGGGTCGCCCAGCGCTCGGCGTCCTCGAAGCGCCCTTCGTTGAGGGCGACCAGCACCTCGATGTGCCGGCAGAGCGACAGCCAGTAGTGGGCACGCCATTGCGCCGACAGCCGCAGGCCCTGGTCGCGCACGCGGCCCAGCACGGCGACATCGCCGACCCGGACGAGGTCGCAGAGGTAGAAGGCCAGCAGGTTCGGGATGCGTTCCGGCATCGCCAGTTCTTCGGCGATCGCCCAGGCCTCGGCCGCCGCAGCGATGCGTTCGCCCAGCAGCTCGGGCCAGTAGCCGGCCGCGGCGATCGCAGAGAGCGCCAGGTAGAGGCTGCGCATGTCGTCGATCTGCCGCGCCAGCTCGACCGCACGCCGGTGCGCCTCCTTGGCCTCGGCGGAGCGATCGCAATAGATGTAGGCCACGCACAAACGGCTCAGCAATTCGACCCGCTCGGCGTCGTTGCCCTGGTGCAGGGCGATGGCCTCCAGCAGCAGGGCCACGGCGGCTTCCCCCGATTGGCCGGCCTGCGTGCTGCTGCTGGAGAAGCCGATCGCGGCCCGTGCGAACTGGGCGCTCAAGCCGCATTGGCGCGCCAGTTCGGCGGCTTGCCGATAGGAGGCGACCGCCGTTTCCGGGACGTCGCACCAGAGCTCGGCATCGCCGAGCGCCGCCATCACGTCGCAGCGCTGCACCAGGTCGTTGGGAAAATGGCGGTCCAGCAGTTGCAGCGCCAGCCGGAGCAGCCGTGCCGCTTCCTCGAAGGCCAGCAGCCGCGCCGCATGGCCGGCCGCGCGCCGAGCGTAGGCGAGGGCCTTGGTCGCCGCGCTGCCCGGGCCGGCCTCGCTGAAGTGATAGGCCAGCTGCGACCACACCATGCCGTCGTCGCTGCCGTGCTGCTGCTCCAGCGTCTCGCCGATGCGCAGGTGCAGGCGCGCACGGCGCATCCCCAGCATCTCGTCGTAGAGCGCGTCGCGAATCAGGGCGTGGCCGAAGCGGAACTGCTGCGTGTCCGGCACCGCTTCGATGATCTGTTCGCCCATGGCCTCTTCGAGCGCCTGCAGCAGCTCGTCCTCGGACTTGTCGGCTTCGAGCCGCGCCAGCAGGGGCAGGTCGAAGCTGCGCCCGATGCAGGCCGCGGTCGACAGGAGCCTGGCCGCCGGCGCCGACAGCCGGTTCAGCCGTCGGCCGATCACTTCGCGCACGCCGGTCGGGACCTTGGTCAGCAGCCGCGCATCGTCGATGGCAGCATGGCCTTCGTGCGGCGCCCGCGCCGAGATCATGTAGCGCAGCATTTCCTCGAGGAACAGCGGGTGCCCTTCGGTGCGGGTGTGCAGTGCATCCACCAGGTTGGCGCTGGCCGTGCCGCCGCTGGCGGCGACCGCGAACTCCGCGGTTTCGCGTGCGCTCAGGCCCTGCAGTTCGATGCGCTGGCACACCGGCGAGCGGGCGAGCTCGGCCAGGGTCTCGAACAGCGGATGCTGGCGCGACAGCTCGGTGTCCCTGTAGGTGCCGACCACCAGCATGGCGCAATCGTCCAGTTCGCCCGCCAGGAAGGAGAACAGCCGAAGCGAGGTGGCGTCGGCCCAGTGCAGGTCCTCGAAGATCAGCAGGACAGGCGCGCGCTGCGCCGCGCGGCGCCAGAACCCGGCGATCGCATCGAACAGCCGAAAGCGCGATTGCGCCGAATCGACGACCGAGGCGTCGCCCGGCGGGGTGGCGAATTGCTCGGCCACCTCGGGCGCGATGCTGCCGATGTCGGCCAGCCCGGCACCGAAGGTCTGGGCCATGGCGGGGTCGCCGCTGCCGCGCAGGTAGCTGCGGATCAGTTGCCGCCATGGCCAGTAGGGGGGCGCTCCGGCCTCTTCGAGACAGCGGCCCCAGAGCACCAGCGTGCCGCTGTCCTGGGCGTGCAGGGCCAGTTGCTGGGTCAGGCTGGTCTTGCCCATGCCGCTGGAGCCGGCCAGCAGGACGATCCGGCCGAAACCCTTGCGAGCGCCCTGGAGCGCGCTCTTGAGCTGCGCCAGCTCGGCTCTTCGGCCCACGAACACCCCGGACGGCCGCGGGCTGGCGCGGGGCGGGGGAGCGGCCGCCGGCGCCGCCGTGTCGCGGCCCGGACGGACCACGAAGGCATGGATCGGGCGCGCGATGTTCTTGAGCGGCTGTTCGCCCTTGTCGGCGAAGCTCGCATCGACCCGGCTGCCGACGGCGCCGCGCACCGCATCCGAGACGACGATGCCGCCGGGTTCGGCCAGCGCCTGGAGCCGGGCGGCGACGTTGACGCCGTCACCGTAGACCGTGCCGTCCTGCTTCTCGATGACGTCGCCCAGGTGGACGCCGATGCGAAACGGCATCCGTGGCTGGGAAGCGGTGTCGGTGGCGGCCTGCGCGAGGTCCTGCTGGATCGCGATCGCCGCGCTGACCGCGCCGGTGGCGGTTTCGAAGACGGCCAGGATGGAGTCGCCCGCCATGTCGATGACGCGGCCGTGGTTCGATTCGATCCGGGCCCTGAACAGCTCGCGCGCGGCGTCGAGCGCCGCCAGCGTGGCGTGCTCGTCGCCGGCCATCAACCGCGAAAAGCCGGCGGCATCGGCGCAGAGGATGGCGATGAGTCGCTGCCTGACCGAGGAATCGTCCATGGCTGTGCGGCCTTCGTCGTTGCAAACGGGAACTGCGGTATTGAAGCACGTCGACCGGCCTTGCGGCGGGGATTCCCCGGCCCGGTCCTTGTGAGAAGATTTCCTGCCTCGCCATTGCCCTACACGGCCCGCATCCCCAGGCTCACAGTCCGGGCCGCCGCGGGCATCGACAGTACAGGGAACGCAACAAAGGAGCGACGCCATGGAATCAGACAACGTCAAGACACCCGCCCAACTCGCGGACGAAGCGCGCCAGGTCGGCCGCGATGCGGTCGAGGCCGCGCAGGGCTACGCCGCCGAGGCCCGGCGGGTCGGTGCCGACGCGATGCAGTCGATCCGGCCGAGCATCGAGGACGCGAAGGCCACAGGCCGCGAGGGCCTCGACACCATGCGGGGCATCGCGGGCGATGCGCGGGACATCGCGGGCGATGCGGCCGCCACCGGCCGTGCCTATGCCAAGGATGCGGTCAACGCCGCCGGCAAGAAGCTCCACGACGCCCAAGGGCGCATGCAGCGCGCCCGGGATGCGTGCACGCAGTTCATTGCCGACGAGCCCGTGAAGGCGTCGCTGATCGCGGCCGCGTCCGGGGCGGTGCTGACAACCTTGCTGATGTCGGCGCTGCGCGGCCGGCGCCGCTACTAGGCTATTGCGCCGCCACCGGCACCAGGATCGCGTCGCCGGTCGCCACCAGCTTGCGCGCGGCACCGGGTTCCTCTTCGGCGAACAGCTCGGCAGAGGTAAACATCTGCGTGCGCCCGGCCTTGACGACCCGCGCCCGGGCCACGAATCGCTGGCCGACCGCAGGCCGCAGGCAGTTCACCGAGAAGTGCGAGGCCAGCACGCGTCCGGCCAGGGTGCTGGCGGCGAAGCCGCAGGCGGTGTCGATCAACGCGCCGATCAGCCCCGCATGCAGAAAGCCGCTGTATTGGCCGGCTTCCTCGCGCCACGGCATCTGCAATTCGACGTCGCCGGGGCTGGCGCTGAGCACCTCGAAGCCGGCCCAGCGGTTGAATTTTGCGCTGGCGTTCACGGCCTGGATGGCGGCGAGCAGCGCCGGCCCGGCGGCCGGTGGGGGGATCGTGGCATCGGTCATCGGCGCACCTCTTCTACGTAGTGATTTGATGTAGACCAGTCTATATAATTCCGCGTTCGAATCCAGACACCTCAGGGACACACGCGAATGGCTCAGGCGCCCAGACACCGGCAAGCGATCGTCGAGACGGCGGCCCGCCTGTTTCGCCAGCAGGGCTTCGCGGCGACCGGCTTGAACCAGATCGTCGAGGAGAGCGCGGCTCCCAAGGGGTCGATCTACCACTACTTTCCTGAAGGCAAGGAGGCCATCGGCGCCGCCGCGGTGGCCTGGGCCGGTGAACGCGTGGTGCAAACGCTGGCCGGCCTGGCCAGCGAGAGCGACGGGCCCGGCGAACTGCTGCGCCGCTATGCGGCCCTGCTCGGTGGCTGGATGGCCGAATCGAACTTCAGGGACGGTTGCCCGATCGCGACGACCCTGTTGGAGACCGCGCCGCGCTCGGCTGCGATCCGCGACGCGGGTGCGGTGGCGCTGGCGGCCTGGGCGCGGGTGTTCAGCGATGCGCTGCAAGCCCGGGGCGCCGAGCCGCTGCGCGCGGCCCGACTGGCGGCGCTGGCGGTCGCCTCGATCGAGGGGGCGCTGCTGCAGGCCCGCGTGGCCGAGAGCCGGCAACCGCTGGTCGACGCGGCCGAGGAACTGGCGCTGGCCTTCGAGGCCGCGATCAGGGCTTCACGAACTTGAGCACGAAGTCGTCCTTCGGCTGCGGCGGCTCCGGCGTGTTGCGATCGCGCGGGTCGTTCGGATTGCGCAGGAAGAAGCCTTCATCGGCGAACCTGAAGCCGGCCTGTTCGACCTCGGCACGCAGGAACGATTCCTCGATCCGGTGCAGCGTGCCGGATTCGGAAATGCCGGTGCCGGGTCGGCCGGCATGGTCGGCCAGCACGTAGAGACCGCCGGGCTTCAGCGCCGCGAAGACGGCGCGATTCAGCTGAGCGCGGTCGGCACCCAGGTGGCCGAGGTCGTGGTAGTTGAACATCAGCGTGACGAGGTCGAGGCTGCCCGGCGCGACCTCGGGCGGCACCGGCTGCTCGAACGGCTGGACCACCGCCACGATGTGTCCGCTGCGCAGCCGTTCAGCGCGGCCCGCCAGGCCCGTCGATGGCGGTCGCGGCGCGGCGGCGGCAGCCATCGGCGGCGCGCCGCCTTCGGGTTGGGCCGGCGGCGGGCCGGTCCGGCGCGGCGGGGTCTGCCCATAGACACGCCCCGACGGGCCGGCCGCGCGGGCCAGCAGTTCGGTGGTGTAGCCGCCGGCGGCGCTGATGTCCAGCGCTTGCATGCCCGGCTTGACGCCGATGAACATCAGCATCTCCTGGGGCTTGCGGCGCTGGTCGTTGGTGCGATCGGCTTCGCTGCGCTCCGGGTCGGCCACCAGGGCGGCGACCTGGTCGCGGGTCAAGGTCGGGGCGCGGGTTGCGCAGCCAGCCAGGGTCACGGCGAGCGCGATGGCCGCGGCGGCGATCAGCGGCCGAAAGATGCCCGAAGGGCGGGGCAGGGGCAGGTGGAAAACCATGTCAGGACTCCTCGCAACGCGCGAAACATGCAGTCTGCCACTGAGTTCAGGGCGAAGCCGAGCGGGTTGCGCTGCTGCGCAGCGCACTTTCCCAGGGACCGCGGTCATCGGTGGAGCTGCTGGCGATGCTTCAGGCCAGTCAACCGACCTTCTCTCGAACTATTCAGAAGCTGGGGCCCGAGGTCATCCGTTTCCGGGAGCCGGGGGTGCGGACGCCGCGCTACGGCCTGCTTCGAGCGGAGCCGGTCGCCTCGCCGCAACCGATGTTCCGGGTCGATGCGGAGGGCCGGGTCGCCGAGATCGGCTCGGTCAGCTTCCTGCGCGGGGGCGGCACGTGGGTGGACGCGCCTGGGGGGACGAGTTCATTCCATGAGGGTCTTCCCCCGGCGATGGCGTTCGCCGCGCCGTCGGGCTATCCGGGTGCCCGCCTGGCAAAAGCCGTGGCGGCTGCGTTGGGGGTGCCACCCTCGCTGCGGGACTGGTCGGACGATCATCGCGCCAGCTTCCTGTGCCGGCTCGGTGCGGACGTCGGCGGGGCGCTGATCTGGGGCGCCGATTCCTTTGCCTTGCACATGGCGTCGCGCCGGGCCGCGGCCGTGCCGGCGCCGGACATTCCGCGTGTGTATCGCGACCTGGCGACGGGGACGGCACAGACCGGTGCAGGCAGCGGTGCCGGAGGGGAGCAGCCGAAGTTCACCTGCGAGACGGAGGCGCGCGGCCACCTGATCGTGAAGTTCGCGCGCCGTGCGAGCCGCTCGGCCGAGCTGCTCGTCCTGGAGGAACTGGCGCTGCGGTCCTTGTCGAAGGCGGGGATCGCGGCGGCCCGCGCCCACTACCTGGAACTGGATGACTACGGCTACCTGGAAGTCGAGCGTTTCGACCGAGTGGGCCGTTTCGGCCGGCGCGGGTTGATCTCCGCAGGGGCGGTCGACGACGAACTGTTCGGGATGAGGGACAACTGGCCTGCCTTCGCACAGCGATGCGAAGAGGCCCGGATCCTCGATGCCGACGCCGTGCGTTGCGTCCTCGTCCTCGCCGCCTTCTCGGAACTCATCGGCAACGGCGACCGTCACTTCGAAAACTTGTCGCTGCTGACCGATGACCACGATCGGCCGAACGCGCTCGCGCCGGCCTACGACATGCTGCCGATGGTCTATGCGCCGGTGGGCGGCGGCATCGAGCCGGAGTTCCGCCTCGTCGCCCCTTCGTTCCTCGGCTTGGGCGCGAGGACCGACGTCTGGCAGCCGGCGTTCGAGGCCGCCCGCAGCTTCTGGGCCGCGGCGGCCGCCGATCCCAGGCTGTCCGCGCCGATGCGCGCCATCAGCGGCGCCAACGGCATGCATGTGGCCGAGGTGGTCGCCCCGTTGCTGCCCGCCGCGCCGACGCGCTGAACGTCTTTGCGCTGGGTCTTGCGCAATGCCGCCTGGCCTCTATGATCTAGGGGCGCGAAATAGATACTTTTAGATACATCTAAAGTTCTCTTTTTCGACCGACTCCCTCCGACAGGCTTCCAGAGGAATGCAAGTCCGATGAGATCCCGCCTGCGATCCCGCACAGCGTCGGCCCTGCTCGGGGCCTGCGCCGCCCTGGCGCTGCCGGGCTGCGCGCTGGTCGTGCGCGGCACGCAGCAGGACATCCAGGTCGACGCGGTGTCCGCCGACGGCAAGGCGCTCGACGGCGTCGAGTGCCGCGCAGGCGACGCCGTGGCGGCGGCACCGGCGGGCATCTCCGCGCCGCGGCTCACGGTCAGGCGCTCGGGCGACGACCTCTCGGTTCGCTGCCTGTCGCAAGGCCGCGTGGTGGCGTCCGCCAAGGTGATCTCGCGTTCCGACATGGGGCTCATCAGCCTGGCGGTGGGTGGCGTGCTCAGCGCGACCATCGACCATCTGTCCGGCGCGGCCTTCGCGTACCCGGGCTGGATCACGCTGGTGGCCGGCGAGGAGCGCAGCTACGACCGCCGGGACAGTGCCGATGGGCCTTCGGGCGGCATCTTCGTCAGCCGGCTCGGTGCCGGTGCGCCTGGTGCGTCCGGTGCCGTGGCCCTGACGGTCGCTCCCGTCATGCAGGGCCCCAACTACTACCGCGCCAACTACAGCGTCACGGCCAGCCAGTTGCTGCGCCCTGGTGCCCGCCGAACCGGCCGCGATACCTACAACGCCGAGAAGCTCGCGCTGGCGATGCAATGCAGCGCGACGCCGCGCGCGGTGCTGATCGAGCGTGGGGCCGGCTTCGAGGTCCATCGGGTGCCGTGCACGGCCAGGGTCGAACTGTCGGTGCGCTGCGAGTTCGGCAACTGCCGGGTGCAGCCCGCCGCCTTGCCGCCGGCCGGCGCGATCGCCGGCCTGTCGCCGGATCAACACCTGCCAGGTCCTTGACGCCAGGCGGTCGAAGACCTGCCGGGTGGCGTCCGTCGGATGTCAGCCCGGCTTGCGGTCCCTGGCCGCCTCGTCGAGCAGTTGCCTGATCACCTGTTCCGACTTCGCGTACTCGCCTTCGCCGAAGTGGTGGAAGCGCACGCGCCCCTGCGCGTCGACGAAGTACAGCGCCGGCCAGTAGGTGTTGCCGAACGCCCGCCAGATCGCGAAGTCGTTGTCGATCGCCACCGGGAACTCGATGTCCAGGTCGGCGACGGCCTTCTTCACGTTCGCGATGTTCTTCTCGTAGGCGAACTCGGGCGCATGCACGCTGAGCACCACCAGGCCCTGGTCCTTGTATTTGCGATGCCATTCGCGCACGTGCGGCAATGCGTTGCGGCAGTTGATGCAGCCGAAGGTCCAGAAGTCGACCAGCACCACCTTGCCGCGCAGCCCTTCGGCGCTCAGCGGCGGCGAGTTGAGCCAGTCGACGGCGCCGGCGAGCCGCGGCAGCGTCCCCTCGACCGGCAGTTCGAGCCGCGCCGCGCTGCCGCGCTCCTGCGTCGGCGCGTCGGCAGCGGCGAGCGTCGGTGCGACGCCGGCGAGCAGCGACAAGCCGCCGATGGCGAGAACGCGGCCGACGCGCGAAAAGAGAAAGAGCAGCATGGCAAGGCCTCTGCGACGGCGCGGTGGCGGCTACTTCTTCATCTCGTCCTTGCCCATCGCGTCCTTGGACATCGCATCCTTGGCCATCGAATCCTTCTTCATGGCGTCCTTCGCCATCGAGTCCTTCTTCATGCCGCCCTTGGCCATGGCGTCCTTGGACATGCTGTCCTTGGCCATCGAATCCTTGGCCATGTCGTCCTTCTTCATCTCGTCGGCGGCGAAGGCCGAGACCGAGCCGATGGCCAGGCAGGTGGCGAGCAGTGTGGCGGAAAGCGTGTTCATGTCAGTGGTCCTTCAAGAGAGTCGTTTGCGAAAAAAAGGCTCGGTTCCGAATGAACACGGCCGCGCGTTCCAGCAGCGCCGGGTCGCCTGAGGCGACTCAGCTGCCGCCGAACCAGTTGTAGCCCTGGTCTTCCCAGTAGCCGCCAGGGTAGGTGTTGGTGACGAAGATGGCCTGGATGTGCTTCGGGTTCTTGTAGCCCAGCTTGGTCGGCATCCGCAGCTTCATCGGGAAGCCGTACTTCGGCGGCAGCGGCTGGCCGTCGTAGCTCAGCGTCAGCAGCGTCTGCGGATGCAGGGCGGTCGGCATGTCGATGCTGGTGTAGTAGTCGTCGGCGCACTTGAAGCCGACGTACCTGGCGCCGGTGTCGGCGCCGACCCGGTGCAGGAAGTCCGCGAAGCGCACGCCGCCCCACTTGCCGATCGCGCTCCAGCCCTCGACGCAGATGTGGCGCGTGACCTGGTCCTGCTGCGGCATCGCGCGCAGCTCGGCCAGCGTCCAGCGCCGCCGGTCGGCCACCAGGCCCGTCACCTCGAGCGTGAAGCCTTCTTCCGCGACCGTGCGGACTTCGTCCTCGCCGTAGTAGGCGTTGAAGGGGAAGGGCCGCGTGATCATCGACTCGGGGTAGGTCGGTGCCAGCCGCGACGGATCGAAGATCAGCCCCTGCACCCTGTCGTTGAAGCGCGAGACCGCGCCGAGCGCGGCTTCGACGCTGTCGTTGTCGCTGATGCTGCAGCCGGTCAGGAGCGACAGGCCGCCGAGCGTGAGCGAGCGCTGCAGGAAGGCGCGACGCGCCGGCTGCGCGACGCGGCGGCCGATCAGCACGCGCGCCTCGGCCAGGGCCGCCTCGGCGTCGACGGTGTCCAGGGCAGGGCGCTTGAAGAGATTCATGATTCGACTCCGGAACGGCTGCCGAGCATGGCGAGCAGAGAGCGGGGCACCAGCGCGACCATCACCAGGTGCACGGCGACGAAGGCCACCAGCACCGCCATCGCGAAGAAGTGGATGCGGCGGGCAAATTCGTAGCCGCCGAGCAGATCGCGCAGCAGGCCGAACTGCACCGACTTCCACAGCACCAGCCCGGACAGCACCAGCAGCACGATGTCGAAGATCACGAACAGGTAGGCGAAGCGCTGCACGCTGTTGTAGTGGCGCGGGTCGGCGTGCGAGAGCCGGCCGCGCAGCGCCGCCAGCGCGTCGTGCCAGATGCCGGAGATCGACAGCGGGAAGAACTTGCGCCACAGGCGGCCGCTCGCCAGGTTCAGCGCCAGGTAGACCAGGCCGTTGGCGGCCAGCAGCCACATGGCGGCGAAGTGCCATTGCAGCGCCCCGCCGAGCCAGCCGCCGAGCGTCAGCGCGGCGGGGAACTCGAACGGGAACAACGGCGAGGCATCGTAGATCCGCCAGCCGCTGGCCACCATCACCAGCACCGCCAGGGCGTTGAGCCAGTGCGTGATGCGCAGCCACAGCGGATGGATCGGGGTGTCGCGGTTCATGAGGCCGGATTGTTGGGCGCACCCGGTGGCCGTTTCATCACGAAAAGTTCAATTAATCGTGATAACTCGGGCCCCGCGGAAGCGGGAGAATGAGCCATGGATACCGCCAAGCGCGTTCTGATCGTCGAGGACGATGCCCACATCGCAGAGTTGCTGCGCATGCACCTCCACGACGAGGGCTACGCGGTCACGCACGCCGCCGACGGTCACGCCGGCCTGCGCGAACTGGAGCGCGGCAGCTGGGATGCGCTGGTGCTCGACCTGATGCTGCCGGGCATCGACGGCCTGGAAATCTGCCGCCGCGCCCGCGCCATGACGCGCTATACCCCGATCATCATCACCAGCGCGCGCTCGAGCGAGGTCCACCGCATCCTGGGCCTGGAGCTGGGCGCCGACGACTACCTGGCCAAGCCCTTCTCGGTGCTCGAGCTGGTGGCCCGCGTGCGGGCCCTGCTGCGGCGCACCGAGGCCATGGCGCGCAACGCCCGCATCGAATCCGGCCGGCTGGCGCTGGCCGGGATGGGCATCGACCCGATCGCGCGCGAGGTCGAGGTCGACGGCAAACCGATCGAGCTCACGCCGCGCGAATTCGACCTGCTCTATTTCCTTGCCCGCCATCCCGGGCGCGTGTTCTCGCGGCTCGACCTGCTGAACCAGGTGTGGGGCTACCAGCACGACGGCTACGAGCACACGGTCAACACCCACATCAACCGCCTGCGCATGAAGGTCGAGCCCGACCCGGCCGCGCCGCGCCGCATCCTGACCGTCTGGGGGCGCGGCTACAAGCTGGCGGCGGGCGACCTCGAGGAGGCCACAGGATGAGGCTGCGCGGCACGCTCTCGCAGCGCCTGTCGCTGGTGTTCGCCGTGCTGCTGCTGGCCTGCTGCGGGGCTTCGGCCTGGCTTCAGCTGCAGGCCAGCGGACGCCACGAGCAGGAGGTGACGCAGCGCCTGTCGGCTGGCCTGGCGGCCCACATCGCCGCCAGCAACCCGATCCTCGGTGAAAGCGGCGCGCTCGATCGTGCCGAGGTGCACGCGCTGTTCGACAAGCTCATGGCGGTCAACCCCAGTGTCGAGGTCTACCTGCTGGCGCCCGACGGGCGCATCGAGGCCCAGGCGGCGCCGCCGGGCCACCTCAAGCTGGACCGGGTCGACCTGGCGCCGATCCACCGGCTGCTGGGCGGCGCCGACCTGCCGGTGCTAGGCGACGATCCGCGTGCCCAGGGCGTGCGCAAGGTCTTCAGCGCGGCGCCGCTCAAGATCGACGGCCGTGATGCCGGCTACGTGTACGTGGTGCTGTCGGGCGAGGAGCGCGAGGCGCTGGTGGCCAACGTGGCGGCGGGCAGCGTGCTGCGCACCATGCTGTGGTCGATCGCGCTGGTGGCCCTGCTGGGCCTGCTGGCGGGGCTGGCGGCGTTCCACCTCATCACGCGGCCGCTGCGACGGCTGACTTCGGCGGTGCGGCAGTTCGACAGCGAAGGGTCGGCCGCGCTGGAGAGCGGCGTGCCCACGCTGGGCGATGCGGGGCAGGGCGGGGGCGACGAGATCGCGACGCTGCGCGACGCCTTCGCCCAGATGACCCGCCGCATCGCCGGCCAGTGGCGCGAGCTGCGCACGCAGGACCAGCAGCGGCGCGAGCTGTTCGCCAACATCTCGCACGATCTGCGCACGCCGCTGACCTCGCTGCACGGCTACCTCGAGACGCTGCTCATGAAGTCCGACACGCTGGCGCCGGCCGAGCGCCGGCACTACCTCGAGATCGCGCTCGGGCAGAGCCGCAAGGTGGGGCGGCTGGCGCAGGAGCTGTTCGAGCTGGCGCGGCTCGAATACGGCGTCGTCAAGCCCGAGAAGGAGCGCTTCGCGCTGGCCGACCTGGTGCAGGACGTGTTCCAGAAGTTCGAGCTGGCGGCCGAGGCGCGGCGGCAGCGGCTGGTGGCCGACATTCCGCCGGGCCTGCCGGTGGTGACGGCCGACCTGGGGCTGATCGAGCGGGTGCTGACCAACCTGCTCGACAACGCGATCCGCCACACGCCCGAAGGCGGCGAGATCGCCGTGGTCCTGCGCGCCGACGGCGAGGGGGTCGCGGTCGAGGTCAGCGACACCGGCCCGGGCATCCCGGGCGAGCTGCGCCAGAGCCTGTTCACGCGGCCGCTGTTCTCGTCGTCGACCGGTCGCAGCGGCGGGCTCGGGCTGGTCATCGTGCAGCGCATCCTGCAGCTGCACGGCAGCGACATCCGGCTGCAGCAGCGGGCCGAGAAGGGCGCCGTGTTCTGCTTCGCGCTGCGCTGAGGCGGGCCGGTTTCAGGAACGACCCATGCGACCGCCGCTTGACCCCGAAGGCCTGCAGCGCTTCGTCGAAGCCCAGGCGACGGTCTACGACGCCGTGTGCCGCGAGCTGAGGGCAGGGCGCAAGACCAGCCACTGGATGTGGTTCGTCTTTCCCCAGTTGCGCGTGCTGGGGCGCAGCGCCACCGCCCGCTTCTTCGGCCTGGCGGACCTGGCCGAGGCACAGGCCTACGCCGCGCATCCCGTGCTCGGCCCGCGCCTGGTCGAATGCAGCGAGCTCGTGCTCGCCGCCTCGGGCCGCAGCGCGCACGAGATATTCGGCACGCCGGACGATCTCAAGCTGTGTTCCTGCATGACGCTGTTCGAGGTGGCCGCGGCCGCGCCCGTTTTCGCGCGGGTGCTCGAGCGCCTGTATGCCGGCGAGCGGGACGCGCTCACGCTCGCGGAACTCGGGCGCGGCGAGCGCCCCTGAATGCCTTGCCTCTAGAATGCGCCGCATGCACCGGCTGCGCCTGTTCGTCCTCTGGATCGTGATGTTCGCCGTGCCCTTCCAGGGGTACGCGGCGGTCGCCATGGTCCTTTGCGGACCAGGGTCTGCGGGCGCCGTGGCCGCAGTGTCCGCCAAGGCCGCCGGCGCGCATGACCATGCCCGGCACCACGACGGCGACACGCACGAGGCAGTCTCGCATGCCGCCCATGGCAGCACCGACAAGTCCGCCGGCGCGCAGCCCGACGGCTTGCACAAGTGCGGCACCTGCGGTGCCTGCCATGCCTGCGCGCTGATCGCCAGCTTGCCATTGGCGGTCTTTCACGACCTCCCCGCCGCCGCCCTGGCGGAGCCGGCCATCGCGTGGACCGCGGTCGTCCCGCACGTTCTCGACAAACCTCCTCGCGCCTAGGGTGCGTTCGCGCGCCCGTGATCTTCACGGGTCCCGCGCGGACGCTCATGCATCGCCTGCGTCGCGCCCTTTCGAGGGCCGCTACGACGCGTTCCGTTCATGACCTTGCGAGGACTCCATGCCCCATTCATCGCCGGCCCGTTGGCTGGCTGTTCCCTGGGCCGTCGCGGCGTTGTCCGCCACGGCTCAACCGCTGCCCGTGCCGGCCGACACCGCGCCGACCGCGAACCCGCCGATCCCGACCTACAAGTCCGCCTTCGAGGGCTATCGGCCCTTCGCTGACGAAAAGCCCATTCCCTGGAAGGAGGCCAACGAGACCGTCCGGCGCCGCGGCGGCGGAGCGGCGCCGGCGGCGCCGCCGCCGAAGGACCGGCCATGACGCCAGCGATTCGCTGCACGGCGATGGCCGTCGCGCCGTTCCTGCTCTCGGCTTGCGCTTCGGTCGGGATCGACGACGCGCTGCAGGACGCCAACACCCGGGCCCGGCCGTTCACCGAGGGCCGGCTGGAACTCGGCCGCACGCAGGATCAGCGCGAGCGCCGATCGGCGTTGACGCAGGCGCTGCTGTCCGGGCCGCTGTCGCAGAACGACGCCGTGCAGGTCGCCCTGGCCAACAGCCCCGCCGTGCAGGCGCTGATCGCCGAGCACTGGGCCGCCCTCGCGGCGGCCGACCAGAGCGGCCGGATGCCGAATCCCATCTTCAAGTTCGAGCGGCTGCGCATCGACAGCGAACTCGAGCTGGGGCGCCTGCTGTCCTTCGGTCTGGTCGACCTGATCCTGCTGCCGCAGCGGCTGGAGATCTCGCGCAGCCGGTCGAGCGAGGCCAGGATGCAACTCACGGGCGCCGTGGTCGAGCAGGTCACGCAGGTGCGGCAGGCCTGGGTCCGTGCGGTCGCCGCGCAGCAGGCGCTTCGCTATGCCGAACAGGTCCAGCGCTCGGCCCAGGCCAGTGCCGAGCTGGCGCGCCGGATGCAGCAGGTGGGCAATTTCAGCAAGCTGCAGCGCGCGCGCCAGCAGGTCTTCTATGCCGACGCGACCACCCAGCTGGCCGCCGCGATGCACGCCGCCACCGCTGCGCGCGAGGAACTGGTTCGTGCGCTGGGCCTGGACGACGCCCAGGCGGCCAGGCTGTCGCTGCCCGAGCGACTGCCCGACCTTCCGAAAGCGCCCCGCGATCCCGCGGATGTCGCCGCGACCGCGAACCAGCAGCGTCTCGACGTCCAGCTGGCACGCGCCCGGCTCGAGGTCGCGGCCAAGTCGCAGGGGATCAACCTGCTGTCGACCTTCACCGAGGCCGCCATCGGCGGCCGGCACGACACCGTGTTCGATGACGCCCAGGGCACGCAGAGCACGCGCCGCGGCTGGGAACTCGACATCCGGCTGCCCTTGTTCGACTGGGGCACGGCGCAGCGCGACGGGCTGGACGCGCAGTCGCTGGCAGCGGCCAACCGCTACGACGCCACGGTGCGCGGGGCGTCCTCGCAGCTGCGCGAGAGCTACTCCGGCTACCGCACGGCCTACGACATCGCCAAGCACTACCGCGACGAGGTCGTTCCGCTGCGCCGGGCGATCGCCGACGAGAACCTGCTTCGCTACAACGGGATGCTGATCGGCGTCTTCGAGCTGCTGGCCGAAGCGCGCGACCAGGTCGCGAGTGTGACCGGCGCCATCCAGGCCGAGCAGCAGTTCTGGCTCGCGGACGCCGCCCTGGCCGCCTCGGTCATCGGCAAGCCGACACCCCCTTCGATCCCGTGAACGACATGACCAACAGACGCAACTTCCTGAGCGGCGCCGGTGCCCTCACCGGCGCCGTCGCCGCGGCGAGCGTGAGCAAGGTGGCGATGGCCGCACTGCCCGAACCCGTGCTCCAGACGCGGCCCGACACCATGCCGCCGCTGGCGCCGGCGAGCGGACGCCCCTACGACCCGGTGGTCACGCTCAACGGCTGGACCCTGCCCTGGCGCATGAACAACGGCGTCAAGGAATTCCACCTGGTCGCCGAGCCCGTGGTGCGCGAGATGGCACCGGGCTTCAAGGCCAACCTGTGGGGCTACAACGGCCAGTCGCCCGGGCCCACCATCGAGGTCGTGGAGGGCGACCGGGTGCGGATCTTCGTCACCAACAAGCTGCCCGAGCACACCAGCGTGCATTGGCACGGCCAGCGCCTGCCCAACGGCATGGACGGCGTCACGGGCCTGACGCAGCCGCCGATCCGGCCGGGCAAGACCTTCGTCTACGAGTTCGTCGCCCGCCGTCCGGGCACCTTCATGTACCACCCGCATGCGGACGAGATGGTGCAGATGGCGATGGGGATGATGGGCTTCTGGGTCACCCACCCGAAGGCCGGGCATCCGCTGATCGACAAGGTCGACCGCGACTTCGTGTTTCTGCTCAACGCCTACGACATCGAGCCCGGCAGCGGTACTCCCAAGATCATGACGATGCTGGACTTCAATCTCTGGTCGTGGAACAGCCGGATCTTCCCGGGCATCGACTCGCTCAACGTCCGGCATGGCGACAGCGTGCGCATCCGGGTCGGCAATCTGACGATGACCAATCACCCGATCCACCTGCATGGCCACGAGTTCCAGGTCACGGGCACCGACGGCGGGCCGATCCCGAGGAGCGCCCGCCTGCACGAGGTGACGACCGACGTCGCGGTCGGCCAGATGCGCCAGATCGAGTTCCTGGCCGACGAGGAGGGCGACTGGGCCTTGCACTGCCACAAGAGCCATCACACGATGAACGCCATGGGCCACGACGTGCCGACCCTGATCGGCGTCGACCAGCAGGACATCGCTCGCCAGATCACGGACCTGGTGCCCGACTACATGGCGATGGGCGAGCGCGGCATGGCCGACATGGGCGCCATGGAGATGCCGATCCCCGACAACACCGTGCCCATGATGACCGGCCAGGGCCCCTTCGGTGCGGTCGAGATGGGCGGCATGTTCAGCGTCGTCAAGGTGCGCAAGGGCCAGAAGGCGGGCGACTACACGGACCCCGGCTGGTTCAGGCATCCCCGGGGCACCGTCGCCTACGAACTGGATGGCCCCGTGCCCGAGGCGCCGCGCGCGGGCGGCGCCGGCAAGGGCGCCATGCGGGCGCGGAAGCCGCCCGTCCGCGACATCGAGGTCCAGGTCCGCAAGCCCGGCGGCGGCCATGCGGGCCACTGACGACTTTCCATCTCCATGCCAAGGAATCCAATGACTCACGCACTCCGCAATCTCGCGCTCGCCGCGCTCTTGGCCCTGGCGGCCACCGGCGCCGGCGCAGCCGGCAGCCACGCCGACAACCCGGAGCTCTCCGACGGCGAGATCCGCAAGATCGATCCCGACAGCGCCAAGCTCACGATCAGGCATGGCCCGCTGAAGGACCTGGACATGCCCGGCATGACGATGGTGTTCCAGGTGAGGGACAGCGCGATGCTCGGCAAGGTCCAGGTCGGCGACAAGGTCCGGTTCCGGGCCGAGAGGATCGGCGGCAGGCTCACCGTGACCGAGATCGAATCCGTGCACTGATTCAGGTCATGATGGCGGTCCATGAAGATCGCCACCTTCAATGTCAACGGCGTCAACGGCCGCCTGGCGGCGCTGCTCGATTGGCTGGCCGAGTCGAAGCCCGACGTGGCCTGCCTGCAGGAGCTGAAATCGCCGGACGCCAGGTTTCCGGCTTCGGCGATCCGTGCGGCCGGCTACGGCGTGGTCTTCCACGGCCAGCCGGCCTGGAACGGCGTCGCGATCCTGGCGCGCGGGCGCGAGCCGATCGAGACCGGCCGCGGCCTGCCCGGCATGGCCGACGACCCGCAAAGCCGCTACCTCGAGGCCGTGGTCGACGGCGTGCTGATCGGCTGCCTCTACCTGCCCAACGGCAATCCGCAGCCGGGCCCGAAGTTCGACTACAAGCTGGCCTGGTTCGATCGCCTCAATGCCCATGCCGAGGCGCTCTTCGGCTGCGGCCTGCCGGTGGTGCTGGCCGGCGACTACAACGTGGTGCCGACCGATGCCGACATCTACAACCCGGCCTCCTGGCGTGACGACGCGCTGCTGCAGCCCGAAAGCCGGGCGGCTTTCAAGGCGCTGCTCGACCAGGGCTGGACCGATGCGATCCGGGCGCTGCACCCGCAGGAACGCATCTACACCTTCTGGGACTACTGGCGCCAGCGCTGGCCGCGCAACGCGGGCCTGCGCATCGACCACCTGCTGCTGAACGAGGAAGCGGCGCCGCTGCTGCGGGCGGCCGGCGTGGACCGGGAGGTGCGTGGCCGGCCCGGTGCCAGCGACCACGCGCCGGCCTGGGTCGATCTCGCGCTGCCGCGCTGAAGGCGCCGGCGCCGTGGCGGAGTTGCGATGCTTCGCCGCGTCCGAATGGCGCCGATCGGCCGGAGATCAGCGGTAGCCGGTGTCGGTCGCGTTGTGGATGATCCAGACCAGGTTGCCGCCGGAGATGTTGCCCAGGTTGCCGCCGGCGAAGATCAGCCGGCCCTGGCCCTTGTAGGCGAGTTCGATCCGGGTGCGGTCGCCGCCGAAATAGAACGGAATGAAGGCCTTGCCGGTGACGTAGGCGCCCGAGTCGGTCGGCTGGCCCGCGATGTCGGTGACCTGCTTCAGGCTCATGCCGATCTGCAGCTGGGTGAACTTGGAGTTCGGCGCCGGGTTGCCGGTGATCTCGCCCTCGTAGTCGTTCATGCCCTTCACGGTGCGGCCGCTGCCGGCTTCGATCTTGCTCGAATCGATCACATTGCCCTGGGCGTCCATGCCGGGCTTGGCGCTGGCGCCGGCGCGGCCGGCGGGCGCGGCCGCAGGTGCAGCTGCAGCCGCCGCCGGCGCGGCGGCGGGCGCGGCCTTCGGTGCCGGTGCGGCCGCCACGGCCGGTGCCGGGCCGCAGCGATCGAGCTGCAGCAGGGCGCGCTTGGTGTCCGCCGACCAGTCGACGCCGACGATCCGGGACGACACCTGGCCGCCCGCGAAGGACTCGCCCTCGTCGCAACGGAAACGGACCGGATCGGCCGGCCGCACCGCGAAGTCGTCGCCGGCGCCCTTGACCTTGGCGATGCGCGCGCTCAGGTCCTTGCCGACCAGGGCCTTGTCGAGCTTGGCCTCGTCGCCGCGCGCGCCGCGAACCATCTTCAGCACCTGTTCGTAGGTGGTCTTGCCGGTGCTCGGCACCTCGGGCTTGGCCGGAGCGGGCGCCGGGGCGGCGGCGACGGGCTCGGGCTTGGCCGCGGCGGCGGGCTCGGCCTGGTTCTTGGACTGTCCGGCGCAACCGGCCAGGACGGAGAGGGCAGCCAGAACGGCCAGGGCGGTCGAAGAGGTTCTCAAGATCACGAAATAAGACTCCTGTAACTAAGTGTTCATTATTTCAGGTCTTGCAGCTGCCGGACCGTGCCCCCAGCTGCCTTCCATCCGCCCCGCCCACCGATGGAGATTCCATGACCGACAAGCTGCACATCGTCTGCCCGCACTGCCACACCACGAACCGCGTGCAGACGGCGCAGCTGGCCAGCGCGCCAGACTGCGGCCATTGCCACCAGCCGCTGTTCGCCGGCCGATCGACCGCCCTGGACGAGGCCGCCTTCGATCGCCACATCGCGCGCAACGAGATTCCGGTGCTGGTCGACTTCTGGGCCCCCTGGTGCGGTCCGTGCCGCCAGATGGCGCCGGGTTTCGAGCAGGCGGCGGCACGGCTGGAACCCCGGGTGCGGCTTGCCAAGGTCGATACGGAGGCGGTTCCGGCCCTGGGCGCGCGATTCGGCATCCGCAGCATTCCGACCCTGGCGCTGTTCAAGGGCGGGCGCGAGGTGGCACGCCAGGCCGGGGCCATGGGCGCGGCCGACATCGTTCGCTGGGCCGAGGCGCACAGCGGCTGAGCGGGCGGCCGGCCGCGGCCGCGAGTGCCGCCGGCGACAGCCCGGGGCCGTCCGAGCCTTGAAAGGCGGTTGGCGCCGAGTACAGTTCGGTCACGGCCACCGTTCTCATCCATGACTTTCCAGCGTTTGCACCTGACCGGCCCGGAGGGCCGTCCCTATGTCCTGGGCGAGCGCATCGAGGTGTATGACGGGCCGGCGCTGATCGGACGGGTCCAGTCGGTCACCCAGAGCCCGGCCGGCGATGAAGTTCGGCTCGAGAACTTCCTGACCACCGACTTCGCCGATTTCCGCGCCAAGGCGCTGCCGAAGCTGGTGCTGGCCGAGGTGGTCAGTTTCATCGCCGAGCGCTATCCGTCCATCCACGCCATCGGCATCGAGCTCAGCCGCGACATCGAGGGCTACGAAGGGCGGGAGGCGACGCTGGCCAGTGCCCGCGCCGAGATTCTGCAAAGCATCGGTACGAGCGGTGTGCGGATCCATCCCAAGCCGCATCCCGGACAGGCCGGCCATTTCGCGGTGACAGGCGTGTGGCGCTACGGCCAGGCCAGCGTCTCGGCACTTGCTTCCGTGCTGCAGGCCCAGCGCGCCGCCTATCGCGAGCGGACCGAGGCCGCGGCCAAGTCGGCGGCGCGGCCGACCTTGAGGCAGTTGCTGCGCAGGGATCGCTGAGCGCCACCCGCCAGGCGGCCGCGCAAATCGCAGTCTTCCATGGCGTCCACGAGGGTGTCGCGCAGGTCCTGGGCGTCGAGGTCCAGCAAGGCCTCGATGCAGGTGGCTTGCGCCGGCGAGCAGCGCGCGGGGGCCCAGTCGCGGAGGACCTGCGTCGCGCGGCTTCGGTCGCGGGCACCCAGCTTGTGCAGCGCGAGGATCCACTCGGCCTGCTCTTGCGTGAACGGCGCCGGGATGTCGAAGGCAGCGGCGGTGGAGACCGCCGGGGACGCTTCGACCCGGTGCGGCCGGCCAAGGATTCCGAAGCCGAAAAGGCTGTTGCGCGACGAGAGATTGGAAGTGATCTGCATGCCTTGATCGTAGGGAACGCGGCCGATCCGGGCCATGAGAGCAGTCTCAAAAAGCGCGTCCTCAATCCGGGCGCCCGCTGGTGAGTTGCAGGACCACCGCGTCGCGACTGAAGCGCTCGGCCGCCATCGCGGGGTTGATCCAGTCGGGCAGGGGAAGCAGCAGGTAGGCGGCCAGGCCCTGGAGCCGGGGCTCGTAGGTGGCTCGCAGGAGCCGGATGGCCCTGAGTGCGCCGTCATCGTCGTGCCACCGAGGAATGATCCGGCGGATCGTGGCCACGAGGACGCACATCGCCTCCGCGTCAAGCCGGCGCGGGGGCGTGCTGTGCGCCGGTGCCACCTGCAGCGATTCGCTGGCTTCGTCGAGGATGCGTCGCAGTGCCGCAAAGGTCGCGGTGGCCTGGTGGCGCTGCGCGTCGTCGGCGCCTGCGATCAGCAGGGTGCAGACGTCGAGCACCACGGCCAGCGAGCCGAGCCAGGAGTGGCCTTCGTGCTGGGAGCGGTAGAACGCGAGCATCGGATAGACGGCGTGGCTTTCGATCAGGTCGCTGGCCCAGATCTCCCAGTCCCTCAGCCAGCGCTCGAGTTCCTCCGTAGTGCCGTGCGCGTGCCATCCGAGCAGTGTCGCGGCGGTCGGGGGCGACCCCGCGCGGGCGGAGAACTCGATGAGTTGCAGGTCGCGGCGGGTGAAGTGCTGATAGAGCACCGGCAGGTAGCCGATGTTCAGCGCGATGAAGCCGAAGCCGGTGCCGGCCTCCAGGATGACCAGCAGGCGTGCCAGCGTATGTTGCGGCACGATGTCGCCGTAGCCGAGCGTGAAGAAGGCGTCGCCGCTGAGGATCACCTGGCTGGCCAGGGTGTCGAAGCGCGCGCCGGGCGCCAGGCCCTGCATCGCCCACTGCATCAGGCCGAAGCCGACCACCAGCGAACCGGCCCAGAGCACGAAAAGCATGACCATCGAGAACGGGCCATAGACGCCGAGGAAGTCCTCTCGCCGGCGGCCGGCGGGCCACCGGCCGGCGCACCAGGCCCAGGCATCCCAGGTGACCTTGAAGAAGTAGCTGTTCAGCCGGATCCGGCGGCGCACCGGGCGTGGCAGCAGCACCACTTCGAAAGCGTCGATCAGGGTCGCCATCACGAGCACGGCCCCGGCCAGGAAGGCGATCACCGGCATGGGGTGCCGTCGAACTCGTCGATGGCATCGGCGACCGAGGTCCTGCGTCCGAAGTAGCCCAGGCGCTCTTCCAGGCCTTCGGCCCGCAGGAGGTCGCGCACCGGCGCGTGCGCCGCGACCAGGCGCAGGCGGATGCCCGCCTGGGCCAGTTCCTGATGCAGCTTCGACAGCATCTTCGCCGCCGCCAGGTCGACCTGGGGCGAGGTCGACAGGTCGCAGATCACCAGCTTCGGCTTGTCCGGTGCCGACCGAACCATGTGGCGCACGGCTTCGTACACGTGATCGACGTTGAAATAGAGCATGCCGGAGTCGACGCGGAAGATCAGCACGCCAGGCGTCGCCGTGTTGTCGGGGTTGCGCTCGATGTCGGAGAACTTGCGCGTGCCCGGTATCCGTCCGAGGACCGCCACATGCGGCCGTGCGACCCGGCCGATCAGCAAGGTCAGCGAAGCCAGGACCGCGACGATCACGCCGTTGAGAATGCCCAGCAGCAGCACCGCGGCGAACGCGATCATGGAGACCGCGAACTCATAGCGGCTGACACGCCAGAGGCGCTTCATCTCGCCGATGTTGACGAGTCCCTTGACGGCCACGAGGACGATGGCGGCGAGCACGACATTGGGCAGGTTCTTCAGTCCGCCGGTCAGGAACAGCAGGCACAGGCCGATCGTGATCGATGCGAAGACCAGCGCCAGCGGCGTCTTGGCGCCGGCCTTGTCGTTGACCGACGACTGCGACAGACCACCGGCCACCGGATAGGCCTGGAACAGCGCCGCGCCGAGGTTGGCCGCGCCGAGGCCGAGGAATTCCTGGCGCGGGTCGATCTCGTAGTTGTGGGCGTCGGCCAGCGCGCGCGCGGCCGAGACGCTCTCCACATAGGACAGCAGCAGGCAGGCGAACGCGAGCGGCACCACGCCCTGCACGTCGCGCACCCGAAGGCCGGGCAATTTGAAGCTCGGCAGGCCCTCGGGCAGGGCGCCGACGACCTTGAAGCCGAGGTCGCCCAGCGAGGTGAGCGACAGCACGATGGTCGAGGCGACCACCACGAAGAGCGCCGCCGGCCGGCCCGGCAGGTACTTTTCGGCCAGCAGCAGGAAGACCAGCGCGACCAGGCCGAAGCTCAGCACGGCGAGGTTCGTGTCGGGGATCTGTCCGCCCAGGATGACCAGGCGCTCGAAGAAGTCCTCGCCGCCTCCCTTGACGCCGAAGAGCTTGGGCAGCTGGGTGAGCGCGATCGTGCATGCCGCCCCGGCCTTGAAGCCGAGCAGGATGGTCTCGCTGATGAAGTTGACCAGTGAACTGAGGCGCAGGAGCCATGCCACGACGCACATGGCCGCGATGAGCAGCGCAGTCAGCGCGGCGATGCCGGCCCACCGCTGCGGATCGCCGCCCGCCATGCCGGCGACGGTGACGCCGACGAGCATCGAGATCGCCGAAGTGGGGCCGATCGCCAGTTGGCGCGACGATCCCAGCAGCGCATAGAACAGGCCGCCGACCAGGTAGCAGTAGATGCCGTATTGCGGGGGCAGCCCGGCGAGCGATGCGTAGGCCAAGGACACCGGGATACCGTAGGCGGCCAGGGTCAGGCCCGCAATGGCGTCTTTCGCCAGCCACCTGGGTTCGTAGGTCCGCAGCCACCGGGCCGGCGGAAACGCCGCACGCCAGCCCTGCTCGGATGCATCGGTCGCCTGGAACCTGCCTGCCGGTTGCGCTTCCTGAGTCATGTGAAACCCCGCCAGGGTCAAGAGCAGATCGCAGTATCCGCCGGGTCGGCGGCGGCGGATTGATTTTCGTCAATCGGGCTGGAGCATCGCCTTCAGCTCGCCGCTGCCGATCAGCTGCTGCAGGTCGGCAGCGCCGCCGATCAGCACGCCCTTGACGAAGATCATCGGGAAGGTCGGCCAGCCGGTCCACATCTTGAGCGCGTTGCGATCGCGCCATCGGCTCAGGTAGCTGCCGTACTGGAGATAGCGGTGCGGCAGCTTCGCGTCATCGAGGAGCTTGCGCGCCTTGCGCGGGAACGGGTTCATCGCCATGCCGACCACCACGATGTCGCTGGCGGCGATCGCAGCCATGACCTCGCGCACGATGGCCTGCCGGTTTTCGGCCAGCCGGGTGCGGATGGCCGGATGGATGTGGGCTTCGTCTAGGACGGGACGGGGCATGGAGGGAGTTCTTCCAGGGTTGGCGAATGGCGACCGATTCTGCGTCATCCGGCCGCGGGC
>Ga0182008_10000725_pt1 | contig 23460 bp, 23 predicted proteins | sample Sormic07211129_1_FD_120482 | JGI IMG/M metagenome (GOLD analysis project Ga0182008, IMG submission 120482) | Rhizosphere microbial communities from Sorghum bicolor, Mead, Nebraska, USA - 072115-129_1 metaG | ecosystem: Host-associated > Plants > Roots > Rhizosphere | place: USA: Nebraska...
AGGTGCTGCCGCGCTACGGCAACACGCACACGGAGAGCTCCAGCACCGGGCTGCAGACGACCCTCCTGCGCGAGGACGCCCGCCGGATCATCCGCGACGCGGTCGGCGGCACCGAGGACGACCTGGTGATCTTCTGCGGCTCCGGGGCCACCGCCGCGGTGAACAAATTGGTGGGCATTCTGGAGCTGCGCCACCCGGACCAGCCGCCGCCGGCCGAGCGGCCGGTGGTGTTCGTGGGCCCCTACGAGCACCACTCCAACGAGCTGCCCTGGCGTGAGTCGATCGCCGACGTCGTGGTCATCGACGAGGACCCGGACGGCCACATCGACCTCGCCCGGCTCGAGGCGGAACTGCGGCGGCATGCCGAGCGCCCGCTGCTGATCGGCAGCTTCTCCGCCGCCTCCAACGTCACCGGCATCCTCACCGACACCGACCGCGTCGCGCGTCTGCTGCACACGCACGGCGCCCTGTCCTTCTGGGACTACGCCGCGGCGGCACCGTACGTCCCGATCCGGATGGCCGAGAGCGCACCGGGCGCCGGGGACCACAAGGACGCGCTGTTCCTGTCCCCGCACAAGTTCGTCGGCGGCCCGCAGACCCCGGGCGTGCTCGTCGTGCGGCGCGGGCTGGTGCGCAATCCGGTGCCCACCGCGCCCGGCGGCGGCACGGTCGCCTTCGTCGATCCGCTCGGCCACCGCTATCTCGACGACCGGGTGGCCCGCGAGGAGGGCGGCACCCCGGCGATCGTCGAATCCGTCCGGGCCGGGCTCGTCTTCGCCCTCAAGCAGACGGTCGGCGCCGACACCATCCAGGCCGCCGAGGAGCGCCACTGGCACCGCGCCCTCGCGGCCTGGGAGGGCAACCCCGGCATCGAGATCCTCGGCAACCGCCACGCCCGCCGCCTGTCCATCGTCTCGTTCCGCATCCGCCACGGCGCACGCTCCTACCTGCATCACAACTACGTCGTCGCCCTGCTCAACGACCTGTTCGGCATCCAGGCCCGCGGCGGCTGCTCCTGCGCGGGCCCCTACGGCCACCGTCTGCTCGCGATCGACTCCCCCACCTCCCACGCCCTGCTCGACGAGGTCGTCCACGGCTGCGACGGCATCAAACCCGGCTGGGCCCGGGTGAACTTCAACTACTTCATCAGCGACACCGTCCGTGACTACCTCATCGACGCCGTCGAACTGATAGCCACGCACGGCCACCGGCTGCTTCCCGACTACCGCTTCGATGCGCACACCGGACAGTGGCGCCACCACAGCGGCCCCGCCCAACCCCCGCTGCGCCTAACCGACGTGCGCTTCGGCACCGACGGCCGGATCACCGCCCCGGCCGTCCGACACCGCCGGCTGGGCGAGGAGGCACTGGCCGGCCAACTCGCCCGTGCCCGTGCGGTGCTGGCGGCCGGTCCCGACCACCTGGACGACGGCCCCACCGGACTGCCGGCCGACTTCGAGCGCATGCGCTGGTTCCCGCTGCCGCGCGTCTGCCTGGAACAAACCCGCACCGGTACCGGTTGAACCGAGCAGACGAAAATACCCCACTGGGTATATGAGACCAGGTGTAAGAGAGGAGAGGGAACCCCATGGCGACCGTCGAACTGACCAAGGACGACTTCGAGGAGACCGTCACCGGCTCCGACATCCTGCTGATCGACTTCTGGGCCGCCTGGTGCGGACCGTGCCGGATGTTCGGCCCCGTGTACGAGAAGGCGTCCGAGCGCCACCCGGACATCGTCTTCGGCAAGGTCGACACCGAGGCACAGCCCGAACTGGCGGGAGCCTTTCAGATCTCGTCCATCCCCACGCTGATGGCCGTCCGCGAGCGGACCGTCCTGTACGCGCAGCCGGGCGCGCTGCCGCCGCAGGCGCTGGAGGAACTCATCGGCAAGATCCGGGCCGTCGACATGGAGGACGTACGGCGGAAGGCCCCCGCGGGCTCGGCGGAAGTGAACTGAGGGCTTGGGGCACCGGCGGCGTCTGTGCGGGTGTCCCGGACCGTGAGGGGTTCAGCGGCCGCGGAGGGCCGTGAGCGCGGCGTCGAGATCGGCCGCGCGCGGGCGGTTGTGCGGCAGCCTGCCGAGCACGGCCGCCATGCCGCAGGTGTCGGTGAGGGCGGAGAAGGCCAGACCCCCCGCGACAGCGGCGGAGACGAGCAGGAGGGCCGGATGCACCAGCAGGCCGAGGACCAGGCCGAGGAGCACCAGGGCGCCGGCCGTGAACCGGACCTGGCGCTCCATGCTCCAGCCGGCCCGCGTGTCGCAGGCCGCCGGTGTGTGCAGATCGTGCCCCTCTGCGGCCCAGGCGCCGGTGCCGCCGGCGAGGGTCGTCGTGGTGATGCCCTGCTCGGCCAGGAGCTTGCAGGCGTTCTCGGAGCGGGCACCGGAGGCGCACACCACGAGGACGTCGCCACGCTCGGCGGCGTGCCGTATCTCCGGCAGCGCCCGCCGGACGTGGTCCAGGGGGATGTTGAGCGCGCCGGGCAGATGGCCGGAGGCGTACTCGGCGGGTGTGCGCACGTCGATGACGGTCAGCTCGTGCAGCCGCACGCGAGCCTGCTCGGTGTCGAAAGCAACAGGGACGGGGGTGTCGGTCATGACAGATGTGATCCTTAATGGTCGCCGCCGTCCCGAACCGGGACGTACAGTACCCCTAGGGGTATTTTTCGAGGAGTGATCGTGGAACTGGAACTTGAGGGTGCGGACCTGAAGGCCGTGCTGAACCGGCTGCGGCGGGCGCAGGGTCAGATCTCCGGCGTGATCCGGATGATCGAGGAGGGACGCGACTGCGAGGACGTCGTCACGCAGCTCGCCGCCGCCTCGCGCGCCCTGGACCGGGCCGGTTTCGCGATCATCGCGACGGGCCTGCAGCAGTGCGTGACCGGCGTGGAGAACGGGCGCAAGAACGGCGAGGACCCCGAGGCGATGCGCGCCCGTCTGGAGAAGCTCTTCCTGTCCCTGGCCTGACGTTGCTCGCCGCGGCCTTCACAGCATCGCGTCGATCAGCATGAAGGCCGCGACCGCGAGCAGCACCAGGGCGAAGATCCGCTGCAGCGTGTGCCCGGAGATCTTCACGGCCAGCCGCTTGCCGTCCCAGGCACCGAGAATCGCCGCCCCGACGAACGGGCCTACGACGGCCCAGTCCAGCCTCTCGACCGTGCCGGCCCGCATCGCCAGCGCGGCCAGCGAGTTGACGGTGATGACCAGCAGACTGGTGCCCACCGCGTTGCGCATCCGCATACCCAGCACGCCCACCAGCGCCGGCACGGCGAGGAAGCCGCCGCCGACGCCGAGGACACCGGTGACCGCGCCCAGCCCGGCACCGGCCCCCGCGGCGCGCCCCGGCCGCACCGTCAACGCGTCCTCCGCGGCCGGCCGGGAGCGCAGCATGCGCAGGGCGGCCGCTCCCGCGACCATGGCGAACCCCGCCGTCAGCACGCCCGCCGGGACACGTCCGGCGAGCGCGCCGCCGAGCATCGCCGGACCGATCCCGGCCGCCGCGAACAGCAGCCCCGTACGCCAGCGCACGTTGGCGTCGCGGGCGTGCGCGACCAGGGCGGTCACCGAGGTCAGCGTGACGATGACCAGGCTCGCGGTCGTCGCCCCGACCGGGCTGAAGCCGAGCAGGTAGATCAGTGCCGGGACGGCCAGGACACTGCCGCCGCCCCCGAGCGCGCCGAGCGCCAGGCCGATCACGGCCCCGGCGGCCAGGGCGAGGACGACAGCGCTCACGCGACCGTGCCGCCCTGTCCGCGCCCGTCCACCACCGGCAACCCCGCTCGGGCCCAGTCCCGCATCCCGCCGATCACGTCCACGGCCTGCGAGCCGCGGGCGACGAGCAGTTCGGCGGCCTGCCGGGAGCGGTTGCCGGAACGACATATCACGACCAGGGGCCGCGCCTGCGCATGGGCGGGCAGCCCCGCCCCGGCGGCCAGCGCCGACAGGGACAGGTGCACGGCCCGCGGGGCATGGCCGGCCTGCCACTCGTAGGGCTCGCGCACGTCCAGCAGTACGGCGTCACCGCCGCCGTCGGCGGTGACGTGCCCGGTGCGCAGGGCCGCCTCCTGCACGCTCACGCGCCCCGGGCCGCTCCGGGCCCGTCGAAAGATGCTCATCTCGGTTTCTGGCTCCTGTTCGTCACGTCGTCGGGGAAGATCGGCGGGCCTCTGCGGCGTCCGGCGCCGTCAGGGGGTCCGGACGGCCAGTCCCGCCTTCTCGGCCCCGTCGAAAGAGTCGTCGACGGCGACGACCTCCCGGCCGGCGGCGTCCAGCAGGGAAGCGGCGATCGCGGCGCGCATGCCGCCCGCGCAGTGCACCCACACCTGGCCGTCGGGGACTTCGCCGAGACGGCCGTGCAGGGTGTGGATCGGGATGTGGACCGAGCCCTCGACATATCCGCCGGCCCGCTCCGACGCCCGGCGCACGTCCAGGACGACCACGTCCGCGGACCGCCCGGCGAGATCGGCGAACGTGGCCCGCCGGAAGGAGGCCGGCACCTCACCCGCACGGACCCAGTCGGCCGGCCCACCCGTGGCCGCGGCGGCCGGGCGGTCGATGCCCACCCGCACCAACTCACGCTGAGCGGCGGCGAGTTGCTCGGGCGAGTCGGCAAGCAGAGTGACCGGCTTGCCCCACGGGATCAACCAGGCGAGGTAGGTGGCGAGCTGCCCCTCCGCCTCGAAGTTGAAGGAGCCCGCGACATGCCCCCGGGCGAACGCGATGCGGTTGCGCAGGTCCACCACCCACTCCCCCGCCGCGAGCCGCGCTGCGACCTCCTCGGCATCGGCCGTCGCGGGCGGGGTCAGGTCGACGGGCGCGGGTCCGGCGGCGTTGGCCGGGCCCATGTGCGTGTAGTAGGCGGGGACGTCGTCCAGGCCCGCCAGCAGCTCGGCGACGAAGGCGTCCACGTCCCGGGTGAGCGCCTCGTTGGAGACCTTCTCCTTCCCGATGGTCGTGTCGCCGCCCGCGGCCTGGGACGAGGAGCAGAAGCTGCCGAAGCCATGGGTGGGCAGCACGGCCGTCTCGTCGGGCAGTTCGGCGGCCAGCCGGTGCGCGGAGGCGTGCTGGGCGCGGGCCAGGTGCTCGGTCATCCGGGGCTCGACCAGATCGGGCCGCCCGACGGTGCCGATCAGGAGCGAGCCGCCGGTGAACACCGCGATCGCCGCCCCGTTCTCCTCCAGCACGTAGGAGGTGTGGTGCGGGGTGTGCCCGGGGGTGGCCAGCGCGCGCAGAGTCAGCCCGGCACCGGCATCGATCTCCGTGCGGTCGCCGTCGCGCACCGGTACGCGCTCGAAGGAGACGCGGGCTCCGGCGGGCACGAGATAGGCGGCGCCGGTGACGCGAGCGAGTTCCAGGCCGCCGGTCAGGTAGTCGTTGTGCACGTGGGTCTCCACCACGTGCGAGATCCGCACCCCGCGCCGGGCGGCCGCCGCGATCACCCGGTCGAGGTCTCGCGGCGGGTCGACCGCGACCGCCGTCCGCTCACCGCCCGCCAGGTAGCTCCGGTTGCCGAGCCCCGACACCTCGATCGTGTCGACGAAGAACACGAGGTACTCCCTTCCAGCGAAGATTTACCCCGGGGGGTATATATTCGACCGTAGCACGAGTACCCCAGGGGGTATTTTCAAGGGCGAGAAAAGCCCGGGGAACACATCACGAGTACCTCGCACGCGCCCGGACACCCGTCCCGCGCGAGTCGACGAGAAAGGCCACCACCATGCGCTACGACCGCACCGTCCGCGTCGACACCGACTTCGCCACCACCGTGGAGCGCGTCCGCGCCGCCCTCGCGGAACAGGGGTTCGGCATCCTCACCGAGATCGACGTCACCGCCACTCTCAAGGCCAAGCTCGACCACGACATGGAGGACTACGTCATCCTCGGCGCCTGCAACCCGCCCCTCGCCCACCGCGCCCTGGAGACCGACCGCTCCATCGGCCTGCTGCTGCCCTGCAACGTCGTCGTCCGCCGCGACGGCGACCACACCGCCGTACAGGCCCTCGACCCGAACACGATGGTCGCCCTCACCGAACTCGACGCCCTGCGCCCGGTCGCCGAGGAGGCCACCCGCCGCCTCGACAGCGCCCTCGCGTCACTCACGACGGCAGAACCGACCGACTGACGGACTGACGGCGCCCCGAGTCGCCACACCGCGGTACTGATCACCGCTCGGTCGCCTCGTCGGCCGGTTCGCGGAGGCGTTTGACGAAGAGCCACACACCCAATCGTGACGATGCCTCAGCCAAGTCAACATCAGGTCAGCAGATCAGCAGGTCAGCGCACCCTTCCCCGCGGCTTCAACGGAAGCGGCGGCAGCTCGGGGGCGGGCAGTGGCTCCCCGTCGTACCCGCTTGCCTCGCCGAACCGGGTGCCGGTCATCCAGTCCTGACGGGCCTGTTCGATCTCCTCCTGACCTCGCCCGATCCAGTTCCAGAACATAGTGGGTCCTGTGCGTATTGGCGCAGGTCAGCACCCTTACAAGATCCGCTACCGGTGGAGGGCCGGGCAGCGGGATCCGGGGCCGGCGTCGGTGGTGCACCTGGATTCGCCGCCGACCATCCATCTGCTGCCGCTGCCGGGCAGCCGGCGGATGAACTCCTTCGACCACAAGGCCATTGAGGGCTTCCTGCAGACCATGGAGCGTAACGGCATCGGCCTGGCCGCTCAGGCGAACGCATTCGACAAGCTGAAGGCGATCCTGCTGGACGCGAACCGGCTGAGGCTGTTCGACGACAACCCGGTGGCCGGCATCAAGCCGATGTCGTCTCGGCGCTGGTCCTCGTCCACCGCCAGGACCGCATGCGCGGCGGCGACGTCCTGGCCGCGCTCAAACGCATCCCCGAGGTCGTCATCTGCGAGATCCTCAGCGGCGACCTCGCCATCATGGTGCGCCTGGAGGCAGCCTCGCTGGAACGCGTGCATGTCATCCGGGAGGCCATCGCCCAGATGCCCGGCGTACGGGACATGGTCACCGCGCTCACCCTGTCCAGCGTCGTCAACCGCCCGCGAGGGGGTCAGGAGCCCACGGCAGCGGGGTGACCCTGGCCACTGGCATCGGGCACTCCCCACCGTCACAGGGTTGCCGCACCTGTCCGCGAAGAGTAAGTTTCAGGCTGGAACTGAAACGAAAAGGCTGCCGCTGAAGCAGCCGCGACGAGATCCAAGTCACGAAGGAAGGGGACCTGCTGATGACTTCCACGCCGAGTCGAGCGCTGGCCAACTACCCCAACAGGTTCGACCCCGCAGCGCTCGGTGAACTGCCTGAACGGTTGCAGTCCACCGTCAAGCGGCGAAACAACGTGCTGGGCCCTGGTTACGCACTGAACTACCGGGAGCCGGTCGAGTTCGTCTCCGGTCGAGGTGCTCACCTGTTCGACCGGGACGGCAACGACTACCTTGACGCCTACAACAATGTGCCGTGCGTCGGCCACGCACACCCGCACGTCGTCGAGGCCGTGTCCCGCCAGATGGCGGCGGTCAACACCAACACGCGCTATGTGCAGGAATCACTCGTCGACTACGCCGAGCGCCTTCTCGCAACCATGCCCGAAGCGCTCTCGAGGGTCAGCTTCGCGTGCAGCGGGTCGGAGGCGAACGACCTGGCCATGCGCGTGGCTCGCTTCCACACGGCTGGCGAGGGAATCATAGTGACTCGCTGGGCTTACCACGGTCTCACTCGCGAGGTGGCGAGCTTCTCGCCGACGCTCGGCGCGGGGTCACCGCTCGGGCCGAATGTGCGGCTCATCGATGCTCCTGATCCGCGACTCGTCCCGCCGGGCTCATCGCTTCCCGACTACATGCGAAGCCAGGTGCGCGGCGCGATCAACGACCTCGAGCGCCACGGCTACAGGCTTGCGGCGCTGATCACCGACTGCGCGCACTCCAGCGATGGCCTCTTCACCGATCCTGTCGGTTACCTGCGTGACATGGTCGAGGAGGTGCACGCCGCGGGCGGCGTGTACATCGCCGACGAGGTCCAGTCGGGATTCGCCCGGCTCGGGGAGTCGATGTGGGGGTTCAGCCGCCATGGAGTGCTTCCCGACATCGTCACGATGGGCAAGCCCATGGGCAACGGCATGCCGATCTCCGGCGTGGTGTTCAGGCCCGAGGTGTGCGAAGAGTTCGGACGGAACGTCCGTTACTTCAACACCTTTGCCGGCAGTTCGATCGCGGTCGCCGCCGGTGCCGCCGTTCTGGACGTCTTCGACGCCGAGAACGTGCAGCAGCGAGTTCTCGACAACGGCAGGGCGCTTCGAGCCGGCCTTGAGGAGATCACTCGCGAGTCTCCGTACGTCGCGGAGGTCCGCGGCAGTGGTCTGTACGTGGGCGTCGAACTCGTGAAGGACCGCGAGTCGCTGGAGCCCGATCGTGTCCTCGCTGACCACGTCATCAACGACATGCGCGACCGTCGAGTCCTCATCAGCGGCACCGGGGAAGCAGTCAACGTGCTCAAGATCCGACCGCCGTTGGCCTTCGACTCGGCCGACGTGACGCGATTCCTCGAGACCTTCGCCGAGATCGCCGAAACGCGCCTGTAGCAGGCCGAAGGGACCGAACGGTGAACACCTCGCCCCCCGCACGTATCGCCCAGCAGTTGTTCAAGGAGAGCGGCCTGGCATCGTCCCACGAGCCCATCGAGACGAAGGTGGTGGACGCCCTCCTCGCCCGGCACTACCAGCTCAGCGGACATCTCGAGCGGCTGGCAACCGAGAAGGACGACACGTTCCGGCTGCGGACCGGCACGGCCGACCATCTCGTCAAGGTTTCCCCGCCCGACGAGGCGGTAAGTGCCGTAGCTCTGCAGACGGCTGCGATGCGCCACCTCGAAAGCGAAGCTCCCCATCTCCCCGTCCAGCGGGTCACGCAGACCACCGAAGGCAACGACAACGTACCGATCAAGGCGAAGGACGGCGGTGTTCGAGTCCTGCGCGTCTTCGACTTCGTCGAAGGTGCCGTCCTGGCGCGGACGAACCCCGATCCCCACCAGCTTGCCCAGGTCGGGCAGATGCTCGGGCGAGTGGATCTGGCTCTGCGGTCATTCAGGCATCCCGCGGACGAGCGGCGCCTTGTGTGGGACCTTCGACACTTCGACCAGCTCCGGGAACTCATCGAGTACACGCCCAGCGCCGCGCACCGTCGGCTGGCACAAGAAGTGTTCCGCCTTTTCCACGAGGCCGTCGTTCCGAGGCTGGGTGATCTCGAGACGCAAGTGATCCATGGTGACTACAGCCCCTACAACGTCCTGGTGGATCCGCGGACGGACAGCTTCGTCACAGGAGTGATCGACTTCGGTGACAGCATGCGTAGTGCTTTGATCTTCGATCCTGCTGTGTCTCTCGCGAACCTTCTCGGCCGGACACCGTCGGATCCCTGGCGTGAGGCATGCAGCTTCGTCGCGGGATACGAGCGGGCCCGGCCGATCAAGGACACCGAACTCCCGCTCCTGCCCGTTGCCGCGCTGGCACGCCTGACACTTCGCGCGCTGGTCACCCATTGGCGCGCGGAACGGGTGCCGGAGCGTCGCGACTACCTGCTCGAACACGCCAGAGACGACTGGGTCAACGTGGAGCGGGCCATGGCCGTCGCTCTGGAGGAGGTCGTGGCCCGCTTGCTGAGCACCCGCCATGGCATGCCTTGAGCTGAAGCGCCGCGTGTGGATCATCCATTACGGCCGCCTGGGCAGCACCGACTACCAGCCCTACGACGAGCTGCCCGACCTGTCGGGCCTGCCCAAGCTCCTCGGCTGCTGCCCCAGGCCCATACACGACGGAGAACACAGAGCCGAGCGCTGCGAATACGCCTCCAGCAGGAGACGGCCACGAGGTTCTCCGCTGCGCGGAGCAGGCGGATTTCGACAGAAGCGCAGGCGAGTGAAGGATCAGCGTCTTCGCCGACGTCCCCGGGCAGTCGGCAGGTCCAACAGAGACCGCAGGGTCGAGTTGCGTACGGTCTCGCTAGGGTCATGAGGTGAGCAGCATCAACCCCACACCACGCGACCACAACAAGGCAAGTGTCCTTGACGTGGTTCTCTCCCATGCGCCATTGACCCGGAACCAGCTCATCGAGCTCACAGGGTTGAGCAAGGCGACGGTGTCGCGGGCCGTCGAGGAACTGCGCGTTGACGGGTTCGTCATGGACCGGGGAGTCGACGCCGTCGCCGGGCGTGGCCGTCCGTCGACGTACCTCGACGTGCCCGAGACGGCCGGACACGTCGTGGGCGTCGGCTTCGGCGCCATGACCACCGGCGTGCTGGTCACCGATCTACGCGGCCGTGAGATCGGACACGTGATCGTTCCGACGGTCGAGCACCACGACGTTCCCGCCGCCGGCCGGTGGCTGGTCGACCTGATCGCGCAGACCAGCGCATCCGCGCGAGGGCCACTGCGCCAGGTCGTCGTGGCACTGCCCGCCCATGTCCGTGACGGCACCGAGGTCTTCCGGCCTGCCGATCCGATGAAGATCTTCTCCGGCAGGGACCTCCAGCGAACCGTCGAAAAGCTCGTCGACGCTCCAGTGACCTTGGACAGTGACGCGAACGCGTCCTTGCTCCAGGTACTCACGGACGACGCGAGCATCCGTAACGCTGCCCTGTTCAGCGTCAGCAGCACCCTGAGTTTCGCCGCCTGCAGGGACCAGGAACTGGCTCGGGGACGTACTCCTGCCTTCGGCGACATCGGTTCCCTGTCCTCGGGCATCGACGACCGCACCCTCAACGGGTTGCTGAGCACCACAGGGCTTGTGAATCTCGCTCGAGAACACGGACTGGACATCGAACGGGTCGAGGACCTGTGGCTGACGTCCCAGGACCATCGAGGCCGCGCGGAGATACTCAAGACGTTCACGACAGCGGTCACGACCGCCGTGAGCATCGTCGCCGTGACACTCGATCCCGAGTCCGTCTACTTCGTCGGCCGGTTGCGCCCGTTGGTGGACGAGGTGCTCCCCGAGGTACGCAAGCGACTCGCACAGAACTTGCCGGCCGTCCCCCGGATCACGACCGTCTCTCAGGTTCTGGGACTGTCGGTAGCACGCGGTGCGGTGCACGCCTGCCTGGCCATGACCCACAACCGCCTACGGCACGCGCTGCTCAGGGCACGCTCTCAGGGAGCGCAACAGGAGCAAGCTGCGCCGGCATTCTGATCCGGACCGAGAGCATGAGGAACGAGAGCGCCGTCGCAACAAGTGGAAAAGGTTGCCTCATCACCTACGGAACCCAAGCCCGACCAGCGCACTTCCCGACGCATCGCCTGGCCGCCTTCGGCGTGCTCGGGATCAAGTCAGGGTCTGGTGGCGAGCCCAGCATCGGGCGTGCCGGTCGACGATCTCGCCGCCTGGGGTGAGCGCGACGACCTGCTCGTTGTCGGTCAGCGCGGTGAACTCGTGGCCGATCGCGGCGGGATCGACGGAGTAGTCGCAGGTGTCGACGCGGACACAGTGGTCCCGGCCCAGCCGGGTCGAAACCGCCACCAGGTCGCCGGGTCGACCGCGGGCCGGATGAGCATCTGGGCCCGGTCCGCTTCCCACCGGTCGGCCGGACGGGCCCCGGGAGTGCGGTGGACACGCCGGTTGGCGACCTTCAGCCATGCCTGCCGCCGGGTGTGACCGAGCCTGCCGCGGACATGGCAGACGCTCTGCTGGGCCGATGGAACGACGCGGACTGGTGACGGCAGTGGCCATCGGACGGTGCGCACCTCAGGCCAAGGCCTGGCCGCTGCCGGCGACGGCCTCCGGACGGAGCAGGTCGGCGAGGGTCTCGGCGGGCAACAGGCCCTTTTCCAGGATGAGTTCGGCGACGCCCCGGCCGGTGACGAGGGCCTCCTTGGCGATGTCGGTGGCGGCCGTGTACCCGATGTGCGGATTGAGGGCGGTGACCAGGCCGATGGAGTTCTCCACGCTCAGGCGCAGCGCCTCGGTGTTGGCGGTGATGCCGGCCACGCACCGCTCGGCGAGCGTCAGGCAGGCGCTCTGCAAGTGGGTGATGGACTCCGACAGGGAGTGCAGGATGATCGGCTCGAAGGCATTGAGCTGGAGCTGTCCGGCCTCGGCGGCCATGGTGATGGTGACGTCGTTGCCGATCACCTCGAAGGCGACCTGGTTGACGACCTCGGGGATCACCGGGTTGACCTTGCCCGGCATGATGGACGAACCGGCCTGCACCGGCGGCAGGTTGATCTCACCCAGACCCGCCCGCGGCCCCGACGACAGCAGCCGCAGGTCGTTGCAGCTCTTGGAAAGCTTGACCGCGATCCGCTTGAGCACGCCGGACATCTGCACGAACGCGCCGCAGTCCTGGGTGGCCTCGACCAGGTTGGCGGCGGTGACCAGCGGCAGCCCCGTGATCTCCGACAGGTGGCGGCGGGCGGACTCGGCGTATCCAACGGGAGCGTTGAGTCCGGTGCCGATCGCCGTGGCGCCCAGGTTGATCTCATGGATCAACTCGACTGCCTCGGAAAGACGGCACCGGTCCTCCTCCAGCATGACGGCGAACGTGGAGAACTCCTGGCCGAGCGTCATCGGTACCGCATCCTGCAACTGCGTACGGCCCATCTTGAGCACATCGCGGAACTCGACAGCCTTGCGGGCGAACGCGTCCTGCAGGACGGCCATCGCCTTGAGCAACCCGCGCACGGCGAACACCGTCGCGATCTTGACCGCGGTCGGGTAGACGTCGTTCGTGGACTGCCCCAGGTTGACGTCTTCGTTCGGGTGCAGGTATCGGTACTCGCCCTTGGCGTGGCCCAGCAGCTCCAACGCCCAGTTCGCGATCACCTCGTTGGCGTTCATGTTCGTGGACGTTCCGGCACCGCCCTGGATGACATCGACGACGAACTGGTCGTGCAGCTTGCCGTCCCGGATCTCCCGGCAGGCCTCGACAATGGCAGCGGACTTCTCCGGCTCCAGCAGCCCCAGCTCCTCGTTCGCGAGGGCGGCGGCTTCCTTCACGGCGGCGAGCGCGTCGATCAGATGCGGGTAGGCGGAAATCGGAGTGCCGGTGATCGGAAAGTTCTCGGTCGCGCGCAGGGTGTGGACACCCCAGTAGGCGTCGGCGGGAACGTTCCGGTCACCGAGCAGGTCGTGCTCGATGCGGGTGACGCTGTTCATGAGGCTGGAGATCTTCTCTCGGGAGACATGGTGGGGCCTCGCGCGCCACCGCGCGCAAGGCCCCGTGGTGTCACCGGCTTCGGTACCTGCTCAGAGCAGGCGGTCCTTCGCCTTGTAATAGGCGCCGCCGAAGGGCAGGAACCAGGCGGTGCCGTTGTAGAAGGGGACGGGCACCTTCGGGAAGCCGAAGCCGCGCATCGGGTTGGCCTCGGGCTTGCCGTCCATCATCTCGGCGACCGCGCGGCCCATGTAGGTGGCCATCTGGACGCCGTGGCCGCAGTAACCCATGGAGTAGTACAGGCCGTTGGCCTCGCCCGCGTGCGGGATGCGGTCCCAGGAGAAACCGACCATGCCGCCCCACACATAGTCGATCTTCACCCCTGCCAGCTGCGGGAAGATCTCGGTCATCTCCCGCTTGAGGATGTCGCCGCTCTTGATGTCGGAGGCCGGGTTGGAGGGGGCGAAGCGGGCCCGGCCGCCGAAGGCGAGGCGGTTGTCCGGGGTGAGGCGGATGTAGTTGCCGACGTTCTTGTGGGCGACAAGCAGGCGGCCGTTGGGGATGAGTTCCTTGGCGCGTGCCTCACCCAGCGGTTCGGTGACGATGATGAAGCTTCCGACGTTGATCAGCCGCTTGCGGAACCACGGCATCGAGTTGTCGGTGTAGGCGTCCGTCGCCGCCATGACCTGCTTGGCGCGGATGGTGCCGTGCAGGGTCTCCACCGAGAAGCCGCCGCCGGGGAGGCGGGTGAGGCCGGTGGCGGCGTTGCGCTCGTGGATCTCGGCGCCGGCACGCTCGGCGGCGTCCGCCAGGCCGACGACGAACTTGCCCACGTGTATGGCTGCGCCGAGCGGGTCGAGCAGGGCGCCGTGGTAGTGGTCCGAGCCGAGCTCGGCGCGCAGCTCGCTCCTGCTCAGGACGACCGTCTCGTGGCCGAAGTTCTCGGCCAGGTCGCGCTGCTTGGTGCGCAGGCCCTCGAAGTGCTGGGGCTTGCAGACCAGGCCGAGGCGCCCGGCACGGTGGAAGTCGCAGTCGATGTTCTCCTTGGCCGCGAGCTCCTCGACGAGGTCCACAGCGTCGCGGAACGCGTCATAGAGCTCGCGGGCGCGCTCCTGCCCGTAGCGCTTGCGGGCCTGGGCCGGGCTGATGGTGATGCCGGGGTTGCATTGGCTGCCGTTGCGCCCGGAGGCGCCCGAACCGACCTGGTCCTTCTCGACCAGGACGACCCGGGCACCCTTACGGGCGGCGTGGTAAGCGGTGGACAGGCCGGTGAGGCCGCCGCCGATCACCACCACGTCCGCCTCGTCGGGCAGGTCCTTCCCGGAACGGTCGGGCAGGGCGGGGGCTGTGTCCATCCAGTAGGGGATCTGCTTCATGGCGTGCGTCCTCTGTCTTCTCTGTCTCTTTCGCCGGTGAGCCGTCGGTCAGCAGCCGAGCAGCCTCGGCAGGCCCGACAGGTCGGGCAGCTCGTCGTACGGCTGGTAGTCGGCGCTGCCCTTGCGGCCGTAGCGGTTGATCCACACCCGGCGCTTCAGGCCGAGGTCGCGGGTCGGGATGTGGTCGTACTCCCAGCCCTGGGCGACGTGGATGACCTGCGACGACTCGACACCCATGGTCCGGAAGGCGTGCTTGAAGGTCTGGCGGTCCGGCTTGTAGGCGCCGGCCTGCTGGGCGGTGATGACATAGTCGAAATCGACACCGATGTTCTCGACGTTCCGCGCGATCAGGTTGTCGTCGGAGTTGGAGATGATGGCGATCTCGTACTTGGTCTTCAGCTTCCGCAGGGCCTCCGGGACCTCCGGCCAGGGACCGAAGGTGGGGACGGCGTCCACGAGGGCCTCGCCGTCGGTCTCCCGGTACTCCAGGCCGTGCAGGCGCATGGCGTTGCGCAGGCTGGAGCGCAGGATCTCGTGGTAGGGGCGGTAGGCCTCCAGGACGGCCTGGAAACGCATGACACGGAAGTCGTCGAGGAACTCGTCGACATCCAGGTTGTCCAGGTCGAGCCGGTCTTCGAGGACCTTCAGGGTCGTCGGGGCCAGCTCGAAGTTGATCAGAGTCGCATAGGCGTCGAAAGTGACGATCTCTCGCATGGGTTCAGCCTCGGTTTCGCGGGTTTTCCAAGGGGGGCGGGGGCTTCATACGACGCGTTCGCCGGGGGCGACGATCGTGTCCAGCACGGCCAGGTCGGCCGGGCTCGGTATCCAGTCGGCCGCCGCCGCGTTGGCGGTGACCTGTTGAGGTGTCATGGCGCCGCAGATGACGGAGCCGACGGCGGGCAGGGCCGCCAGTCCGCCCACGGCGACCTGGAGGAGGGTCAGGCCGCGTTCAGCGCCGTACGCGCTGAGCGTCTCGGTCCTGTCGAGGGCCTCGTCGGTGAGCCACCCCTGCCGCCAGGACAGGCGGCTGCCGGACGGGGGCTGCTCACCGCGCCGGTACTTGCCGCTGAGCAGGCCGTTGGCCAGGGGGTAGTACGGGAGGAGCCCGACGCCGTGGTGCAGGGAGGCGGGGATCAGGTCCTGTTCCACGCTGCGGTCGAGCAGGTGGTAGCAGGCCTGCGTGGAGACGAAGGCGTCGGTGAGGTGCTCGGCCGGGAGGTTGGAGCAGCCGATGTACCTGATCTTGCCCTCGTCCACCAGCTCCCGCAGCGCGGCGACCGTCTCCTCCAACGGCGTGACGCCGTCGGGCTCGTGGTACTGGTAGAGATCGATCCGGTCGGTGCCGAGGCGCCGCAGGGACGCCTCCACCGCGTACCGGATGTAGGCGCGCGATCCACGCGGACCGTACAGGTCGGCGTCCCGGCTCATTTCCATGCCGAACTTGGTGGCCAGGACCACGTGGTCACGGCTGCCCTTGAGCGCGGCGCCGAGGAGCCGTTCACCGTCGCCGCAGGAACCGCCCCGTTCGCCGGCCCCGCCGTACATGTCGGCTGTGTCGAACAGGGTGATCCCGGCGTCGAGCGCGGCGTGGACGACGGCCTTCGTGCCGTCCTCGTCGAGGCGGGCGCCGACGTTGTTGCCGCCCACGCCGACCACCGAGACGGTCGGGCCGCGCTCTCCGAGCGAGCGGTATCTCATGACCGGTTTCCGAACCCGATGCAGACGTTCTTGGTCTGCAGGTAGCTGGCCAGGCCCTCGAGGCCCTTCTCCCGGCCCCAGCCGCTGTGCTTGTAGCCGCCGAAGGGCAGTTCGACGCCGGTGCCGACGCCGGTGGCGTTGACGTAGACCTGGCCGGCCCGGATGCCCTCGGCCATCCGCATCGCCTTGTCGATGTCACGGGTCCACACGTACGAGGCCAGGCCGTACGGGCTGTCGTTGGCGATCTCCAGTGCCTCGTCCGCGTCGTCGAACTCGATGACGGTGACGACGGGGCCGAAGATCTCCTCGCGGGCGCAACGGGCCTGGTTGTCCAGTCCGGTGAGAACGGTGGGCTGGACGTAGTAGCCGTCGGCCAGTTCGGGATCGGCGGGCGCACCTCCTCCGGCCCGTGCCACGGCGCCTTCCTCGCGGGCCAGTTCCAGGTAGCCGAGGACCCGGTCCCGCTGCCGTGCGGCGACGAGGGGACCGACGTCCGGGTCGCTGAGACCGGGGCCGATGCTGAGGGAGGCGGCGTGCGCGACGAGCTTGTCCAGGAACTCCTCCGCGCCGCGCTGGAGCAGCAGCCGGGTACCGGCGGAGCAGGTCTGCCCGGCGTTGCCGAACGCGGAGCCGACGACGGCTCCGAGCGCCGCGTCGAAGTCGGCGTCGGCGAAGACGACGACCGGGGACTTGCCGCCCAGTTCCGTGACCGAGGGGACCACGTTGGCGGCGGCCGCCTGGGCGACCTTGATGCCGGTCGGCACCGAGCCGGTGAAGGTCACCTGGTCGATGTCGGGGTGTCCGGCGAGAGCCGCGCCGGTCTCGCCGTCGCCGGGGACGACATTCAGAACGCCCGGCGGGAGACCGCACTCCAGGGCGATCCTGCCGATCTCCAGCGGGGTCAGCGGCGCCTCGGGGGACGGCTTGAGGACCACCGTGCAGCCGGCGGCCAGTGCCGGGGCGGAGCCCCTCGCGGTGTTCTGGAGAGGGTAGTTGAACGGGATGATGTGCCCGGAGACGCCGATCGGCTCGCGGACGGTGTAGTCGATCAGGCCGGGGCCGAGCGGGATCGTCGAGCCGCCGAGCTTGTCGGCGACGCCCGCGTAGAACTCGAAGTAGCGGGCGGCCGCCTCGACGTCCGCCTTCGCCTGGCGCAGCGGCTTGCCGACGTCCTGGCTCTCCAGGCGGGCCAGGCGTTCCCCCTGGTAGCGGATGGCCTCCGCGATCCGGTGCAGGATGCGCCCCCGGTCGGCGGCACGCATCCGGGCCCACTCGGGCGCCGTGAACGCCGCGCGCGCCGCGGCCACCGCCTGGTCCACGTCCGCCTTCCCGGCCAGCGCCACCCGGGCGATGGCCGTGTCGTTCGACGGGTCGAGGACGGTGAAGGAACGTCCGTCGGCGGCGGGGACGTGCTTGCCGTCGATGAGCAGTTCGGTCAGTTGCAGTTCGCCGGTCATGGCTGGATCTCCTCGAGCACCTCGCCGAAGATGACGACCTCGTCGCCCGGGCGGACCGTGCGGATCCGGCGGACCCAGAGCACGATGCCGTCCTGCGGAGCGGTGACCTCTTCCAGCGTGTTGCCGTAGTGGTCGGTGATGGTGGCGATCAGGTCGCCTTCCTTGCAGGTCGCCCCCGGCTCGGCGCGGGCGACGAAGAAGCCGCCGGAGGCGGACCGGGCGAACGTGCCGGAGACCGTCGTGTAGCTGTCCCGCAGCTCCACCTCCCCCTCCACCAGGCCGAGGCCGCGCAGGATGTTGCGGATCGAGTGCATGTGGCGCTCGACGTTGGCCTCGCGGTAGGTGGCGCCGCCGCACTCGATGGTGATGGCGGGCTTGCCGGCCTCGAGGACGGGGTGGCGGACCGTGCCGCCCCACTTGCCGCCCTTCCAGACCAGCTCGTGCCCGGCGGCGAGGGCGAGGTCGGTGGCCAGGTCCTCGTAGCCGCCCTGAAGGATGACGAGCGGGGCGATCTCGCCGTAGGCGCCGCCGGTGTGCAGGTCGACCACGGCGTCGACGGCCGGCACGACCTGCTCGACGAAGGTGGCGGCCAGGCGCTGCGAGTACGAGCCCTCGGCATCGCCGGGGAAGATCCGGTTGAGGTTGAGGTGGTCGATGCCGCTGGCGCGGGCGGCCGCCTCGAAGGCGGGGGTGTTCAGGCAGGGGATGCCGACGACGGTGCCGCGCAGCGTGGCCGTGTCGATCTCGGCGAGCACCCGGCGGATGGCCTCCTGGCCGTCGTACTCGTCGCCGTGCACCCCCGCGTCCACACACAGGACCGGACCGTCCTGGACGCCGTTGACGACGATGAGCGGAATGCCGAGCTCCACACCATAGCTGCTGGTGCCGACGGGGATGAGGCCGTGGGCACGCTCGCCGGGGGCGACGGTCAGCGGACCGATGGAATACATGGGGATCCTTTCAAACGTGGATCGAATGAGGGCCAGGGCGCCCGCGATGATCGCGGCGATGCCCTCTAGGACGGCGCGGTCGCTGATCGGCGGCGGCGCGATCTGGAACGGCGGGAGTTTTGGCCGACGCGAGAGGCTGGGCCGGGCATGTTGCCGGATCCGTTGCCGTGTGTCTGTGTGGCTGCTAGAGGACTCTTTCGAGGAAGGCCTGGGTTCGTTTTTCGCGTGGGTTGGCCAGTAGTTCGCGGGCGTCGCCGCGTTCGACGGCGATGCCGTCGTCCATGAACAGGATCTCGTCGGCGACCTCGCGGGCGAAGCCCATCTCGTGGGTGACGAGCAGCATGGTCATGCCGTTGCCGGCGAGGTCGCGCATGACGGCGAGTACTTCGCCGACGCGTTCGGGGTCCAGTGCGCTGGTGGGTTCGTCGAACAGCATGATGGTGGGTTCCATCGCCAGCGCGCGGGCGATGGCCACGCGCTGCTGCTGGCCGCCGGAGAGCTGGGCGGGGTACTTGTGGCCGCACCCCTTCAGACCGACCCTGGCCAGCAGTTGCTGTGCCTGCTCCCGGCAGGTGGCGCGGTTCTTCTTCTGCACCAGGACCGGTCCGGCCATGACGTTGCTCTCGGCGGTCATGTTGGGGAACAGGTTGAACTGCTGGAAGACCATGCCGATACGGGCGCGCTGCTCGGCCAGCCGCTGCGGGCGGACCGCGTGGTAGGCGTCGTCCTTCTCGACGTAGCCGAAGTCCTCTCCGTTGACCTGCAGGACACCGCGGTCTACGGTCTCCAGGCCGTTCACGCACCGCAGCAGGGTCGATTTGCCCGACCCGCTGGGACCGATGATGCAGGAGATCTCCCCGGCCGCGACGGTCAGGTCGATGTCACGCAGGACCTGGTGACGTCCGAAGCTCTTGCACAGCTTGCGTGCGACGATCGTTCCGTCCGGGTTCACAGCAGGGACTCCCTCGTGGTGGCAACGGACTGGCCGGCCCCGGGCTCGCCCGCGGTGGCGGCCGGGGTCAGCCGTGCCCGGGTGGAGCGGGAGAAACGGCGCTCGATCATGGACTGCGGCACGCTCAGCACCAGCGTCATGATCAAGTACCAGAGGCTGGCCACGATCAGCAGCGGAATCGTCTGGAAGTTGCGGGCGTAGATGGCCTGTGCGCTCTGCAGCAGGTCGGCGACGCCGAGCACGCTCACCAGCGAGGTCTCCTTGAGCATCCCGATCACCTGGTTGCCGGTGGCAGGGATGATCGCCGGCATGGTCTGCGGAATGATCACATGCCGCAGTTTGGTGAAGGCCGACATGCCCAGCGACTCCGCGGCCTCGTGCTGTCCGCGGCTCACCGACGCGAAGCCGCCGCGGATGATCTCGGACATGTAGGCGGCCTGGTTCAGTGTGAGGCCCACGATGGCCGCGGTCATCGGTGTCATGATCGCGTTCACGTCCACCGGCGTGGACACGTCCGTGAACGGGACACCGATCGACAGGTGCGGGTAGAGCGCCGCGATGTTGAACCAGAAGACCAGCTGCACGAGCACCGGCGTGCCGCGGAAGAAGGTGATGTAGAGCTGGGCGAGCCCCGAGATGGGCCGCTGGTGCGACATGCGCATCACCGCCAGCACCAGCCCCAGCAGAGTGCCCAGACCCATGCTCGCCACGGTCAGTAGGAGCGTGACCAGCAGGCCGTTGAGGATGGTCCGGGTGGTGAAGTAGCTGAACACCACCGGCCAGCGGTAGTTCTCGTTCGTCACCGCCGTCCACACCAGAGCGGCGACGATCACGATCGCGACGGCCCAGGCGACGTAGTCGCGCGGACGCTTCGGCGTGATCCGCTTCTTCTCCTCGGCCAGCAGTGGTGACACCGGTCGGCTCCTGGTCGTCGTGGTCTCGATCATTTCCGTCGACATGTCAGTCCTGCGGGACGGCCATGGCCGCGGTCTTGATCCCGAGGTCGTTGAAACCCCACCGGCCCAGCGCCTCGGCGTACTTGGGACTGTCGATGATCGACTGGATGGCGGCCTTCACCGCGGGGGTCAGCGCAGAGTCCTTCTTCAGCGCAACGGCCACGGTCTTCGTGGCCACCAGGGGCTGCAGGACCTGGAACGTCTTGGGCTGCTGCGTGGCCGCCCACTGAAGACCGGTGAAGTCGTGCATCACCGCGTCGATCCGCTTGGAGACCAGCTGGGTCAGAGCGTCGTTCAGGCTGGGCAGGGTCACCGCCTGGATGGCGGGCTTGCCCTTGCCCGTACAGTCCTGCTTGGACAACTGGGGCAGCCACTGCAGCTCCGCGGTACTGCCGGACTGCACAGCCACCCGGTGCCCGCACAGCGTGTGGGTGCCCAGCTTCTGCGGGTTGCCGTAGGGGACGGACACCCCGGTGCCGGCCTTGAAGTAGTCGACCATGTCCAGCACCTTCAGCCGCTCCCTGGTCGCACCCATGGTCGACGCCGTGAAGTCGTACCGGTCGGCCTGCAAGCCCGTGATGATGGTGTCGAACTTGACGTTGTTGATCTGCAGCTTCAACCCGAGCTTGGCCGCGATCAGCCGGGCCATGTCCGGGTTGAACCCGATCGGGGTCTTGTTGTCCGACGCCATGAACGTGGTGGGCGGGCTGGTCAGGTCCATGGGCACCGAGAGCGTGCCCTTGGCCTTCACCGCCGCGGGCAGCAGCTTCACCGCCGCCGCGTCCGGCTTCACACCGACCGAGATGTCATCGGTGTGCTCGGCCGACGAACCGGAACCCCCGCCCTGCGCCGTGCTCTTCGCCCCCACGCTCTGCGCGGTGCCGTTCGCGCCGCACGCGGCGAGCGCGAGGGCCAGGGCCGTCGTGACGATCGGAACACTCAAGATTCTGCTGACTCGCATGGGACTGCTCCTTACTCAAAGGGGAGAGCGTGCTGGGGTCCGCTCGGATCGGAGACCAGCTCAGTGGGGTGGGGGGCGGTTCGGTGGGCGGGCACGAGGCCCGTCAGTCGTGCGGGACGGCGATGGCGGCGAGATGCGTGCCGGGGCGGACGCTGAGCCCGTTCATGTGGTAGATGATCGTTCCGCTGGAGACGGCGGCGATCTTGTGCTCGGCGCCGTCGACCGGATCGATGATGCGACCGATGGTCTGCCCCTCGGTCACCTCGTCGCCGGTGACCGCGTCCGGGTACCAGAGGCCTGCGACCTCGGACTCGACTTCGCCCGTCCACATCCAGTCGCGCGGCTGCACGGTCACCGGTGCGAGGTGCTCCGGGGCCCCGAGGACGCCGAGGTGGTGCAGGAGCCGGTACAGGGCGTCGAGGAGTCTGCGCACGGTGGCGGGGTTGCGGTCGCCGAGCTTTCCGGTCTCGACGAGGATGGCGGGGATGCCCTGCCGGTTCGCCGCGGCGTGGCTGTTGCCGCCCTCCGGGGTGGTGCCGAAGATGACCCGCTCGTATCCGACCGCGTGGGCCATCGCCTTGTTCTTGGCGGTCAGTTCGTCGTCGGACGTCAGACGGTAGCCGACGAAGTCGAGCAGGTGCTGGTCGATGCCGCCGCTGTGCAGGTCGATGTAGGCGTCGGCGCCGTCGATCAGGTGCTCGAACAGCCAGGCCGCCATGCGGTCGGTGGGGCCGCCGTCCTTGTCGCCGGGAAAGACGCGGTTGATGTTCACGCCGTCCAGCGGGGAAATGTTGAGCCGGCCCCCGTAGACGGCCGGAGGGTTGGCCACGGGGCAGATCACCAACTGGCCGGCGACCTGCGCCGGTTCCAGCAACCCGGCCAGCCGGGTGGTGGCGTCGACGGGAATGAACTCGCCGCCGTGGACGCCACCGGTGATCACGACCCTGGGGCCGGGGCGGGAGCCGTTGACGAGGATCAGGGGGACGTCCACCGTCGTGGTGCCGAGGTCGGCGGGCAGGCTCCCGCGGGTCTTCTGGCCGGGCTCGGCGCGCAGCGGGCCGATGGTCAGGGTCATGGCTTTCCTCGTTCGGGCTCAGGCCGCGGCGCGGCCGTTTGTGGTGATGAAGTCGATCGGCTGGGAGGGGTGCAGCCCTGAAGGGCGAGGTCCGCGGCGATACCGCCCATAACGGGAAGGAGCCGACGGAGAGGGTGGCGGCCTGCATGGTCATGCCTCCGTACGGCCGACCGTGGAGAGGAAGTCGATTGGCTGGGGCGAGGCGCCGTCCAGTGCGAGGTCCGCGGCGATGTCGCCGAAGGCGGGCGAGAGCTTGAAGCCGTGACCGGAGAAGCCGGCGAGCAGGATGACGTTCTCGGCACCGGGCAGCGGACCGACCAGCGGGCGGCTGCTCTCGGTGTAGCCCTCCATGTAGACGGAGAGCCGGGTGGGGTCCGGGTGCAGGTCGGGCAGGTAACGCCTGATCAGCCCGGAGAAGACCTCCAGTTCGTCCGGCCGAACGGTGCGGTCCAGTTGGTTGGGGTCGTCGGCGAGCCGGTGCAGCGCGCGGGACAGTCCGAGCTTGACCGAGATGCCGTCCGGGGAGGGCAGGCCGTAGCAGTGGGTGGGGGCCGTGCGGATGAAGGCGGGACGCTCCTCGCCGAACCAGGCCTCGGGGGCGGTGGGCACGTACCAGGCGCTGACGAGGCGGCGGACCTCCACCTCCCACGGCAGGTCGGGCAGCAGGTCGTTGACCCAGGGGCCGGGGGTGACGACGGCGGTGTCGAAGCGCTCGCTGCCGGAGTCGGTGCGGATCTCCACGCCGCCCGCGACGGGGACGATCTCGCGGACCGTCTTGTAGCGGTGGATGACGGCACCCAGCTGCTCGGCGCGGCGGGCAGCGGTCTGGATCGTCAGTTCGGGGCGGATGAAGCCGGCGCGGCGGTCGAGCACGGCCGCGTCGCCGTCCTCGATGCGGTACTGCGGGAATCGCTTGGCGAGTGTCTCGACGTCCA
>Ga0182008_10000726_pt1 | contig 23436 bp, 19 predicted proteins | sample Sormic07211129_1_FD_120482 | JGI IMG/M metagenome (GOLD analysis project Ga0182008, IMG submission 120482) | Rhizosphere microbial communities from Sorghum bicolor, Mead, Nebraska, USA - 072115-129_1 metaG | ecosystem: Host-associated > Plants > Roots > Rhizosphere | place: USA: Nebraska...
TCATGGTATATACGATGAACATATTGCCCAGGAACGTACTTTTAAAGAAGTAGCACAGGAACTGGCCGATTTTATCGGAGATGCGGACCTTGCCGGTTATAATTCCAACCGTTTTGATATTCCTGTATTGCTGGAGGAGTTTCTAAAGGCGGGAATAGATTTTGACATGACAGACAGAAAGTTTGTAGATGTTCAGAACATCTTTCATCAGATGGAACAACGCACCCTGCGCGCAGCCTACAAATTCTATTGCGACAAAGATATTGTCAATGCACATTCAGCAGAAGCAGATATTACCGCAACATATCATGTGCTTCTTGCTCAGATAGAGCGTTACAAAGACGCAGATTTTGAAGACAAACAAGGGAACATCAGCAAACCTGTCCAAAATGATGTCGAAGCGCTGCATCTGTTCACTAATATGAATAAACCAGTAGATTTTGCAGGGAGAATGGTTTTCAATGAAGAAGGACAGGAAACCTTTAACTTCGGAAAACACAAAGGCAAAACCGTAGAACAGGTATTCGATATAGAACCAAGTTATTACGCCTGGATGAAACAAGGAGACTTTCCTTTGTATACCAAGAAGAAACTTGAAGAAATCTGGACCAGATGGAATAAAAAGAAAGAGCAGAATAAGGCACCCAAGCCACCAGTTGTTCCAAAAACACCAGCTGGGCCAAGACCCAATTTTATCAGTAACAACCCCCAGCCAGCAGCAAAAAAAGATAAGCCGGCAGCAGAGGTGACCAACGATATGCTGGAACAATTAAAAATGAAGTTCGGAAAATAAGGATTTATGAATAAACTTTCTTTTTCTGCATTTCTATTCGTTCTGGCCTCTTTTGGCGCATTTGCCCAGCAAGGACTTCCATTAAGACCGGAAATTCAGGCAGCCTATACCAAAGGTACCCGTTCGTTAACAGGTAAACCAGGCCCCAGGTATTGGCAAAATACGGCAGGATATGATCTTAAAGTCAATTTTGATCCGCAGAGCCGTTTGATCAAAGGAACAGCAGAGATTACCTATGTAAACGACAGCCCAGACACTTTAAAGCAAATCTGGTTTAAGCTTTATCCCAATTTGTATAAAAAAGGGGTTGAACGTAAAACCAAATTTAACGAGTCTGATTTAGGCGAAGGGGTACAGATAGCCGCATTGAAAATTGGAAACCAGGTGGTAGAGAAAAAAAACATGGTAGAAGAGGGAAGCAATATGCATACTGCCATCGCAGCACTCGCTCCAGGCAAAAACGTCAAAGTCAACGTCAGCTACAGTTATGTGTTGAACAAAGGATCGCATATGCGTACCGGTCAGGTAGATGAAGGTTCTTATTTTGTGGCTTATTTCTTCCCAAGAATTGCGGTATATGATGATATTGATGGCTGGAATAAGTATCCCTATACAGGAGAAGAAGAATTTTATAATGACTTTTGCAGTTTTAAAGCAGAGGTGACCGTTCCAAAAGATTTTGTAGTCTGGGCTACAGGTGACCTGACCAATTCTGCAAGTGTTCTCCAGCCTGAAATTTCCGAAAGGTTAAAAAAGGCCGAACAATCAGATAGTGTGACAAACGTGATCACCAAAGAAAACCTGGATGCAAAAAACGTAACCAAGGATAAGGCGCTGAATACCTGGAAATTTGAAGCTAAAAACGTAACCGATTTTGTGTTTGCGACCAGTGACCATTATTTATGGAAATCTTCCAGCTTAGTGGTTGATCCCAAAACCTCAAGAAGGACCAGGGTAGATGCAGTCTTCAATCCTGCTCACAAAGATTATTATGAGGTGATTGATTTTGCACGTAAAACGGTGCACGCCATGAGTTATGATTTCCCTAAGTGGCCTTTCCCATATTCGCACGAAACGGTGTTTGATGGATTGGACCAAATGGAATATCCTATGATGGTGAACGATAACCCATTGGAAAACAGAGAAAATTCGATCACCTTAACCGTTCATGAGATCTTTCATACCCTGTTTCCATTTTATATGGGTATCAATGAAACGAAATATGGATGGATGGATGAAGGCTGGGCAACCATAGGAGAGTGGCTGATCTCACCAAATATAGAGCCCACTATGGTAGATGAGTATGGCGTCGCGCAAACTGGTGCCACGTCAGGATCCAAAGATGACTCGCCAGTAATGACGCTGACACCAGATCTTAAAGGATCAGGGAGTTTTACAAATTCCTATCCTAAACCAGGTCTCGGTTATTTATTTGTGAAAGACTATTTGGGTGACGAATTGTTTACCAAAGCATTACACCACTATATCACACAATGGAACGGCAAGCATCCAATGCCATATGATTTTTTCTATAGCATGAATGAAGGCTCAGGTAAAAATCTCGATTGGTTCTGGAACCGCTGGTTCTTTAGCGAAGGTGTAACTGATATGGCCATTTCGGCTGTAAACAAAACTCAAAATGGTTATCAGATTCAAATTGAAAATAAAAGTACGAAGCCTTTACCGGTAGATCTGAATCTGGAATATGCGGATGGTACTGAAGAAAAAGTGCACAAAAACATAGGGATTTGGGAGCAAGGCAATACCAGCGCAAGTATTGATGTGCTGACCAGCAAAACCTTGAAAAAGGTGGTGATGGGCAGCAGTCATGTGCCCGACAGGGACAGTAATGACAATACCTTCCGGGTAAATTAGATATTGGAGACCTCTTAGGAGGTCTTTTTTATGAAATCAATATTCCTCGTTAGCCCCTTGAATTTGGTTCTTTTCACTGCAGAATTTTTAAATATGGTTTTAAAAACATCTTCAGTAATGTCCAGCCAGTCTTCCTTTTTCATTTGCAGCAGATTTTCCTTGGGCTGGAACTGCGGCTCCGAATGCGGAACCGAAAACCGGTTCCAGGGGCATACATCCTGACAAACGTCACAACCAAACATCCAATTGTCCATTTTATCACTAAAATGAGCTGGAATTTCATCTTTCAGTTCAATGGTTAGGTAAGAAATACATTTTTTTGCGTCAATAATATATGGAGACAAAATGGCATCTGTAGGGCAAGCGTCAATGCATTTTGTACAAGTACCACAATGATCTGTTGAAAAAGGCGTATCCTGATCCAGTTCCAGATCTATGATCAGCTCTGCAAGGAAAAAGAAGGAACCGCTCTTTTTACTGATGATATTGCTGTTTTTCCCCACCCAGCCAATGCCTGATTTTTTAGCCCAGGCCCTGTCAAGCACAGGTGCAGAATCAACAAAAGCCCGTCCACTTACTTCTCCAATCTGCTCACGGATAAACTCCAGTAACTGAAAAAGTTTTTCCTTGATCACGTCGTGGTAGTCGTTTCCAAAGGCATATTTAGAGATCTTGGGAGCATCCGGATCTGTTTGACCTTGTTCCGGGAAATAATTCAAGGTAAGAGAAATGACCGATTTGGCATCTTCAACCAATAGCCTTGGATCCAGACGCTTGTCAAAATGGTTCTCCATATAGGCCATTTTTCCATGGTGATTTTGGTTGAGCCATTTTTCCAGCCTGGGTGCTTCTTCTTCCAGAAATCCAGCCCTGGAAATACCACATTGCATAAAGCCCAGGCGCAAGGCCTCTTCTTTAATCAATTTGCTGTACCGGGAAGAATTATTAAACATCACAAAGCAAAGATAAGGTTTAGCCAGAAACCTTTTAGAACTTGGTTTGTTCTATATAAGAATCACATTAAAAAATAAAGTTATGGAACCCAACGAAACAAAATTGAGTGAGGGCCAAAACCTTCCTCATAAACCTGTAGAAACCAATTATGCAAAACATCAGGAAGACCCGGGGCCTTCGCCCCAGGCCGTCAATGAATATGATAAAAATGGCGCTGGCCCCATTTTGAAATGGATCATCCCAATACTGGTGATCGCCTTATTAATTTACTGGTTGATATTCCGGTAAAAGACTATTTTAACAACTTCACCTGATAAAGATCGTTGCGTCGGTCTTTTAATATCTTTACTGTACCGAAGTGGTGCAGTTCATCTAAAAGATGTAAATCTACGTCTACAACAAGCATCATTTCGGTATTAGGAGTTGTTTCCGCTTTTACGGCATTGGTGGGAAAAGCAAAATCAGACGGGGTAAATACTGCCGATTGAGCAAATTGAATATCCATATTGTTCACCTTGGGTAAATTCCCTACACAACCGGCAATGGCCACATAACATTCATTTTCTATGGCCCTGGCCTGTGCACACCGACGTACCCGGGTATAACCGTTTTGTGTGTCTGTTAAAAAAGGCACAAACAGAATTTGCATACCCTGGTCTGCATAGATCCGGCTTAACTCAGGGAATTCTACATCATAACAGATCAGAATCCCAATCTTACCACAGTCCGTATCAAATACCTTAATCTTGTCACCTCCTACCATTCCATAATATTTGAGTTCGTTGGGCGTAATGTGTATTTTCCTGTATTCTTCAGTTTTACCACTTCTATGGCACAGATAGGTCGCATTGTAGAGCTTGTTGTTTTCCAGAATCGGCATACTTCCGGAAATCACATTTACATTATAAGAAACGGCATATTCCTGTATCTTGGCTACAATTTCTTCTGTCAGCTCAGCCAGTTTGCGCATGGCCTCCATTTCCGGCAAATGGTTATACGGCTGGAGGAGGGGGGTATTGAATAACTCAGGAAACATAATGAAGTCGGATTTATAACCGCTCACCGCATCCACAAAGAATTCAACCTGCTCATAAAAGCTTTCCATTGCAGGAAACAAACGCATTTGCCATTGTACCAAACCGATGCGAATTGTTTTAGCAGAGCGTGCGGAGGCATCAACCCCTTGATAATAAATGTTATTCCATTCAATTAAAGTCGCAAATTCTTTAGATTCGTGGTCGCCGGGAAGGTAGTTTTTCAGCACTTTTCTAACGTGAAAATCATTGGAAAGCTGGAAGGTCAGGGTAGGATCATAAAGTTCCTTTGATTTCACCTTATCAATATATTGTCTCGGGCTCAGTTTATCCGCATGCTCATGATAGCCAGGTATGCGGCCTCCCGCGATGATACTTTTCAGGTTCAGGCTTTCGCAAAGTTCTTTCCTGGCTTCATACAGTCTCCTTCCTAAACGCAGGCCACGGTATTCCGGGGAAACGAAAATCTCTATTCCATATAGCGTGTCCCCGTTAGGGTCATGTGTAGAGAAAGTATAGGCACCTGTGATCATTTCATAGGTATGCTTATCCCCGTATTCGTCATAATCGACTATAATAGAAAGAGAACAAGCTACTACCTTATCATCTACGGCAATACACAATTGTCCTTCAGGAAATAATTTCAGCAGTTTAGCTATCGTTTGTTTGCTCCAGATTTGGCCTCCGAGGGTATCGTAGGCTTGCAGCATGGATTCTTTAAGGTCGTTATAATCTTCTAAGGTAAGTTTTCTGAGTTCTATATTCATATATGTTTGTATGATGCGACCGGAAAAAGCCGGTACAACATACAAACAACTAAAACAGTCTTCCTGTTTGGGCCTGGTACTGTCTTTTTAAATGAATATAAGCAGCTTCGGTCACTTCTCTTCCCCTTGAAGTACGCATAAGGTATCCTTCCTGAATCAGGAAGGGTTCGTAAACCTCCTCAATCGTACCCTCATCTTCACCAACAGCGGTAGCAATGGTTTTTAAACCAACAGGCCCGCCCTTAAATTTATCAATAATGGTCAGCAGGATTTTATTATCCATTTCATCCAGTCCGTATTCATCCACATTCAAGGCGGTTAAGGCAAAGCGGGCAATTTCTGTATCAATTTCACCATTTCCTTTGATCTGGGCAAAATCCCTGGTTCGGCGCAGTAATGCATTGGCAATACGCGGAGTACCTCTGCTTCGCCGCGCAATTTCATAGGCACCCTCATCCGTAATCGGTGTTTTTAAGATCTCAGAAGAACGCTGAACAATGGTGGTGAGCAATTTGGCATCGTAATAAGCAAAACGGGCGTTAATACCAAACCTGGCCCTTAAAGGTGCTGTAAGCAAACCAGAACGGGTAGTGGCACCAACCAGAGTAAAAGGATTCAGTCCGATCTGTACAGAGCGGGCATTAGGCCCGCTCTCCAGCATAATATCAATCTTAAAATCCTCCATGGCAGAATAAAGATATTCTTCAACCAGAGGACTTAAGCGGTGAATTTCATCAATAAAAAGAATATCGCCAGCTTCCAGATTGGTCAATAAGCCCGCAAGATCGCCGGGTTTATCCAATACCGGTCCGGAAGTAACTTTGATCCCGGTATTCATTTCATTGGCAATAATATGAGAAAGTGTGGTTTTTCCCAGACCCGGAGGGCCATGTAAAAGGACATGATCCAAAGATTCTCCACGCAGTTTTGCTGCTTTTACAAAGATTTTCAGGTTTTCCATGATCTTGTCCTGTCCCGTAAAATCATCAAAAGCCTGCGGCCGCAATACTTTCTCTATATCACGTTCAACGGGCGTTAGATTTTCAGAAGAGGCATCAAGATTTTCATTCATGTCGTAAAGTTAATAAAATTATAACAGCGGATTAACTGCAGAATTTGGCCGCCACCTTGATTTCCTTTACCCCAGCGGAATAATCATAAAAACCTTCGCCAGATTTCACGCCTTTTTTTCCAGCCATGACCATGTTGACCAGCAGGGGGCAGGGTGCATATTTGGGATTTCCAAAACCATCATGCAGTACTTTTAAAATGGCCAGACAAACATCCAGGCCTATAAAATCCGCTAGCTGAAGTGGACCCATCGGATGAGCCATGCCCAATTTCATCACGGTGTCAATCTCATTGACACCTGCTACGCCTTCAAATAAAGTTTCAATGGCCTCGTTGATCATGGGCATCAGGATCCTGTTGGCCACAAAGCCCGGGTAATCATTGACTTCAACAGGTATCTTCTCTAGTTTTGCAGAAAGTTCCATCACCTGAGCGGTGGTTTCATCACTGGTCGCATATCCGCGAATCACTTCTACGAGTTTCATTACCGGAACGGGATTCATAAAATGCATGCCGATCACTTTGTCACCCCGGTTGGTCACCGATGCGATCTGGGTAATAGAGATGGAAGAGGTATTGCTCGCCAGAATAGCCTCAGGTTTAGCAAAAGCAGCTAAATCTTTAAATATTTTTAGCTTTAACTCCAGGTTTTCTGTAGCCGCCTCAACAATCAGATCCGCCTCGCTAACACCTGTCTTTACGTCCGTAGAGCGGGTAATGTTATGGATAGTTGCTTGTTTCTGCACTTCTGTTAAAGTGCCTTTCGCTACCTGCCTGTCCAGATTTTTGTTAATGGTAGCCAGTGCTCTGTCCAGAGCCTCATTGTTGATGTCAATCAAAGTGACTGCATACCCGAATTGAGCAAAAGTATGGGCAATACCATTACCCATGGTACCGGAGCCAATTACTGCAATGTTCTTCATAGAATGAATATATATGGTTGTTTTTTTATGGTGCTAGCCTGCTAATTGTCCAGTTCCCGTCTACCAGTTCATAACTGATCCTGTCGTGTAAACGGCTTGGTCTGCCTTGCCAGAATTCTATATGACTTGGCTCTACGATGTACCCGCCCCAGTGTTCAGGTCTTGGTATTTCTATATCTTTGTATTTTTGAGTCAGCTCCTTTACTTTTTCTTCCAGTAATTCACGGCTCTCAATCACAGCACTTTGAGGAGAAGCAGAAGCTCCGATCTGGCTTCCTGCCGGCCTGGAATGGAAATACTGATCAGAAACCTCCGCAGATACTTTAGAAACCCTTCCCTCAATCCGAACCTGTCTTTCCAGCTCAGCCCAGAAAAATACGAGGCAGGCCTGCGGATTCTCTTCCATTTCTTTGCCTTTAGCACTATTGTAATTCGTATAAAAGGTAAAACCGTTCTGATCAAACCCTTTAAGCAATACGATTCTGGCAGAAGGCCGCCCAGAACGATCCGCCGTAGCCAAAGTCATCACATTAGGCTCATAAAGTTTCGCATTCATCGCGTCTTTAAACCATTTAGCAAACTGTTCAATTGGATCCCGGTCCACATCAGCAGCCGAGAGCTCGGCGGAGCGGTAATCCTGTCTTAAATTCTGTAAAGTTTCTGTGCTCAAATCCATAGTACAAAAATAGGTTTTAGTTTAATCAAAATTATCCCTATTTTTCCAAAATGTTAAGCCCTTTAAAGCCATCTTCCGGTAAATTATTAATTTCAGAGCCATTTTTAAATGACCCTAATTTCCGACGTTCCGTAGTTCTGATTGCAGAACATGCAGAAGCTGGAACTTTAGGCTTTGTATTGAATCACAAAAGTGATCTGCTGGTCAGCGATTTGATTGCTGAAATGGAAAGTGCGGATTTTCCTGTTTATTATGGTGGCCCTGTAGCCACCGATACCATACATTTCATTCACCGCTGCTATGATAAACTGAATGATGGCGAAGAAATCGCACCAGGAATTTATTGGGGTGGTAATTTTGAAGCCCTGACCATTCTGATGAACAACAATAGCATTACTCGGGACGAGATCAAGTTTTTTATAGGATATTCAGGCTGGGGAGCAGAACAGCTGAAGAACGAGCTGGAAGAAAACACCTGGATCGTATCGGATCAATACCATCCAGATGTTGTATTTTCTGAAAATGAGGAAGAGGTATGGCGAGAGGCTATCATTAACCTTGGCCCTAAGTATGCTCATGTGAGCAATTTTCCTCAAAACCCCAATTTAAATTAGTTTTTACTGTTAATGCTCCAGTTCAGCAGCAGTTTCTTCTACTTTTTTTCTGAGATCGTCTTTATACTGCTGCATCTTAACCGCAAGAGCATCGTCAGCTGTAGATAGAATCTGTGCGGCCAGCAATCCCGCATTTTTTGCAGCATTTAATGCAACTGTAGCTACTGGAATACCATTAGGCATTTGCAGAATAGATAAGATAGAATCCCACCCATCAATAGAGTTTGACGATTTAACTGGTACGCCGATCACTGGTAAAACTGTAATAGAAGCGACCATTCCGGGAAGATGTGCCGCACCACCTGCACCTGCAATGATTACTTTTAGCCCTCTTGAAGCAGCTTCTTTTGCATAATTGAACATTCTTTCAGGTGTACGATGGGCAGAAACGACAGTCATCTCGAACTCCACCCCAAAATCTTTTAAAATGTCGGCTGCATCCTGCATGATGTGTAAATCAGATTTGCTGCCCATTATTATGCCTACTTTTATGCTCATTATGAAATTACTTTTAAAGTTTGTTTAATGTAGTTTGCTTTTTCGATTGCTTTGTCGCGGTTCTGGTCTATAATGGTTACATGGCCCATTTTGCGGAAAGGTTTGGTGTATTTTTTACCATATAAGTGTACATATACACCATCAATAGCCATGATCTTTTCCAATCCCTGGTATTTAGCTACGCCTTCATGTCCCTTTTCTCCCAGTAAATTGATCATCACCGCATTGGTAATAGAACGAGTATCTCCTAAAGGTAAATTACAGATCGCCCTTAAGTGCTGTTCAAATTGCGATACATAATTACCTTCTATGGTTTGATGACCACTATTGTGTGGTCTTGGAGCCAGTTCGTTCACCAGGATCTCTCCATCTTTAGTAATGAACATTTCCACGGCCAGGAGCCCTGTAATGTTTAAAGCAGAAGCAATATTCTTTGCAATCGTTTCTGCCCGCTGTTGTATGTTTTCCGGATAGGTAGAAGGACTGATCAGAAATTCGACCAGGTTGGCTTCGCTGTTAAACTCCATTTCTACCATCGGGAAAGTCTTTACATCACCGTTAGGGTTTCTGGAAACGATCACCGCAATTTCCTTTTCAAAATCGATCAGCTCTTCAATCAGACAAGGCCCTTCAAAGGCATTATCGATATCATGCTGACTTGAAATTTTCATTACACCTTTACCGTCATATCCATCTTTACGTTGTTTTAGAATATAGGGATAACCAAAGCTCGTATTGAACAGGTCATCTTTTCCATTCACCAGCTGGAATGGAGCTGTTGGAATATCATTTTCTTTGAAGAACTGTTTTTGTACCCCTTTATCCTGGATCAGTCGGATCACTCTGGATTGAGGGTAAACCATTTTACCTTCTTTTTCCAGCTGTTCCAGGGCTTCAATATTTACTTTCTCAATTTCGATAGTCAGCAGATCGGCTTTTTTTCCAAAATTATAAACGGTGTCAAAATCTGTAATGGAACCGCATTCGAAGTAGTTTGAAATGTGTTTGCAGGGAGCATCGGGATCAGGATCCAAGACCAGGCTGGTAACGTTGTAATTAATGGCTTCCTGTATCAGCATTCGCCCTAATTGTCCGCCGCCCAATATACCCAGTTTTAAATCACTTATTTGTTTTGCCATATCAATATGAAAAAGTTATGCTTATTTTGCACAAAAATAACAATATAAACGGATTGATGGATGCTGATGCTATAATTATTGGAGCCGGTGCCTGCGGATTGATGTGTGCAGTGCAGGCAGGTTTCCTCGGGAAAAAGGTGATTTTGTTAGAAAAGGGGGCAAAGCCGGGCGCTAAAATCCTGATCTCAGGAGGAGGGCGGTGTAATTATACCAACCTGTTTGCCAGTGATGAACAATTCATTTCGGGCAATAAACATTTTATGAAATCAGCTTTCACTCAGTGGACAGTAGAAGATACCATCAACTTTTTTGAAACTTATGGAATTACCGGGAAAGAAAAAACACTTGGACAGCTTTTTCCAGACGATAAAAACGCAAAAGATGTTGTAGAAGTATTCATCAACCTTTGCCGGGATATGGACCAGCAAATCAGGTGCGGGGCAGAAGTTACAGACATCAGTGCAGAAGGAGAAGGTTATGTCGTAAGCTATACCAAAGGAGGAAAGAGCGTTCAATTGCAATCCAATAAAGTTGTTGTAACTACCGGAGGCTTACCCATCCCTAAAATGGGGGCAACTGACTTTGCTCTTCGTCTTGCCCGGAAACTGGGCCTCAAATTGGTAGAAACAGCTCCGGCATTGGTACCACTCACCATTACCGGTAAAGATGAGGAATGGTATGCAAGGCTTTCGGGCAATACGGTTTTCTGCGAGGTTAGTAACGATCAGATCTCTTTTGAGGAGAATCTACTTTTTACCCATTGGGGATTGAGCGGCCCATCTATCTTGCAGATATCTTCCTATTGGAGAAAGGGAGAAACGATCAATATCGATCTCTTACCCGGTCAGAATATTTCTGAACTTGTAGAGCAGGAGCGGAACCATCAGGGTAAAACTCTGCTTTCTACCCTGTTCAACCGTTTCTATACCCGTAAATTCACCGAAGCGATGTCTAAATTTTTGCCTGTCGACAAGCCAGTTGCTGATTTAACCAAAGCGGAAATGGAACTGATCCATAATACCATACATCTGTTTAAAGTGAAGCCTGCCGGAGACAAAGGTTATGATAAGGCAGAAGTAATGCGCGGAGGTATCGACACTAACGAACTGTCGTCTAAAACCATGGAATGTAAAAAAATGCCGGGCCTCTATTTTGGCGGCGAGTGCGTGGATGTGACCGGATGGCTGGGTGGTTATAATTTTCAGTGGGCCTGGGCAAGTGGTTATGTGATTGCACAGGTATTATAATTTAATATCCGCTTAATGTGAGGCTCACTTTACAGGCCTAATTTCGCCCTATATTTTATGGGGAATCACAGTACAGCCGGATCAGCAGAACATCATACCCCGGTGTATGACCTGAAGACATTCGAAGATCTTTACCGGCGTATGTACCCCACGCTGATCAAATACGCCGTGTACCTGGTCAAAGATGCAGAAGAAGCACAACTCCTTTTGAATGATGTTTTTATTGGCATATGGAAAAACAAGGTTCAGATTACCGAAGAAAAAGCCTATCTGTTCCGTTCAGTGAAAAATTCGGCCCTTACGTACCTTAAAAATTCCAGAGTGCAGTTCCGTATTCTGGAAGAAGAACAAATACCGCTGATTCCGGATCAAAATGCAGACCCCTCACAAGCCTACCAGGAAAAGGACCGGAACCGGGCACTGTATAACCTGATCGATCAATTGCCAGAAAGACGGAGACTGGTTTTTTACCTGTATAGAATTGACGGCTTTAGTTATAAGGAAATTGCAACATTGCTGGACATTTCGGTGAGAACCGTCGAAGACCATCTGGTCAAAGGCTTTCAGTTCCTTCAGGAAAAGGTAACCCGGCACGAAGAAGAATTCAGGTAAAGTCACTTAATGTATTGTTAATAGAATCTTAACCTATCCCGGCCCGTAGAAGTACCCGGTTTTATTGTCTTGTCTATAGTAAACAGGATAAGAATGGACCAAGAGATCTGGAAATTAATATTGTCACATGTATCGGGTGAGAAGAACGAAGAAAACGAAACACGCCTGAAAGAATGGCTGGTCAAGGACCCTGTACATCAGCAACAATTTGAGCAGGCCTGTAAGCTTTGGAATGAGACAGCCGAAATTCCGGAACAAGATGACTGGAAAGATAGCTTCGCCCAAATCAAATCTGAGGTTATAAAAGCCGATTCGTTCAAACCCGCTGAAGAAAAAAAGTTAAAGGCTGTTTTCAAGCGCTGGATTGCCGCGGCTGCAGTGCTGGGCGGAATGATCTTGCTCAGTATATTTTTTCAAAACAGAAAGCCTGTAGTGCATGATGAAGCTGCGGACTGGATCACCGAAACTTCAACGACAGGGCAGATCCTGAAAGTACTTCTGCCCGACAGTACCGAGGTTTGGCTGAATTCAGGAAGTCGTATCCGTTTTCCTAAAAATCTGCAAACAGCGGCCATCAGAAATGTTCAGTTAACCGGAGAAGGCTTTTTTAAAGTAAAGCGTGATGTGAAGCATCCCTTTATTGTAAAAAGTTTAAATCTTCAAACACAGGTACTGGGCACCAGTTTCAATATTAAAGCCTGGGCAAAATGCGAGCCTGAAGTTACTGTAATGACAGGTAAAGTTGCGGTATCCAGAGATTCCGCAGGCACACAATCTGTCGCTATTCATCTTCTACCCAATCAAAAAGCTGTTTATAACCGTGTTTCGGGGAAACTACATCAGGAAAATGTAGAGGAAGCGGCAGATGCAAATGCATGGATCAGCGGAAAACTGATGTTCAATCAAACACCGGTACAAGAAGTTTTTGAAGCTATTGAGCGCAGGTACAAGGTGCGCATACAGTCAGAACATGATTTTAAAGGCTGCAAGCTTACGGCAAGCTTTAAAAATATAGCGCTTGCTGAAGTTCTTCAAACCCTGAAAATTACGCTGGATATCAATTATACCATCAACAAACAAACAATCTATATGAAAGGAGGAAAATGTAACTAGACAGCTATTAAAAAAAATAGCCTCAGATGTTGACGCATCCGAGGCTACGGAATCTTCGCCATCAGGTTGTTGACGCAACCCGGGGCATTAAAAATTTATTTTAACCCATCAATGATTAAAACACACAAAGTTATGAAAAAGTCCGCAGTGACTCATCAATTAATTTTTAAAGTAATGCGTTTTTTTATCCTCAGCTATGTACTGCTCTCTATGATGTTCGTTGCAGGACAGGCATCCCCTGTACATGCGCAGGGCTTAACAGAAAGAGTGAGCTTCAACTTTAAACACGGTACCCTCACCGAACTGTTCAAAAGCCTGGAGAAAAAAACAGAACTCACCTTTGTTTATACCAATAAAGAGGTTCTTTTGACTAAAGAGATCAATAACCTGAAAGCAGAAAATGAGCCTGTCGGCGAGCTGCTGAACCGTGTATTGCTGCCCTTACAATTAACTTACACCATCCAGAACAAGCAGGTCATCATTAAAAAGGCTTTTCGGGTCAAAGGAAAGGTTAGTGATGAAAAAGGATTGCCTGTACCTGGGGTAAGTATTTTGGAAAAGGGAAGCTCCAATGGAACAACAACCAACCTAAGCGGAGATTACAGTTTAAATCTACAACAGCCCAATGCCCATATCATTTTTAAAATGATGGGCTATCAAACCAAGGAACTGGAAATCAACGGAGAAGGTAGTTTAAATGTAACCTTAGTTTCAGATGAAACAGCTTTATCAGAAGTCGTCGTAACTGCGCTGGGCATCAAACGTTCGGAAAAAGCATTGGGTTATTCCATTGCTACCGTAAAAGGAAGTGATGTCAATACGGTAAAAGAAGTCAACGTAGTCAATTCACTTGCGGGGAAAGTAGCCGGAGTAAATATAGTGAGCACGGGTTCAGATCCCGGATCTACAGCACTGATCACCATCAGAGGACAATCCTCTATAGCCACCGATAACCAGCCGCTGTTTGTGGTAGACGGCGTACCTGTTGCACATTCTTTACGTACACCAGCAACTGTCGGGCGCTCTTCTGTAGACTATGGAAGTCCGGTAGCCGACATCAGTCCGGATGATATAGAAAGCATTACGATCCTGAAGGGGGCCAGTGCAGCGGCCTTGTATGGCAGCCGGGCCGGAAGTGGCGTGGTGCTGATCACTACAAAAAGCGGATCGGCAGGAAAAAAAGGACTTGGCGTAAGTTTTAACAGCAATGCGATGTTTGATCAGGCCTGGATGTTTCCTCATTTTCAGAACCAGTTTGGCGCGGGTGAGTATACCGACGACCCAGCAGTTTCAACTTCAGACGCATGGGGCCCAAGACTGGATGTAGGAACCAAACACCTGCAATGGAACAGTCCTTTAGATGCCAGTGGAAAACCAGTGCCCACAGATTGGGTGTCTCATCCCAACAACGCCAAAGACTTTTACAGAACCGGCTCTACTTATACCAATAATATCGCTATTACAGGCAAAAATGCAGATGGCAATTACAGATTGTCTTATACCAATCTGATCAATAAAGGTATAGTACCCAATACAGATCTGAGCAGAAATACCCTGAACCTGGCCGCTACTTATGTATTGCATCCCAAAGTTAAGATCAGCACTAATATTGGTTATGTAAAGAACAAAAGTGATAACCGGCCTTCCGCTTACAGGGAAAGCGTAACGCAGATGGTTTATTACATGCCTTCCAATATGAACATCAACGACCTGAAGAACTATTGGAAACCAGGGCGCGAGAATATCGAACAGTTCTCTCCGGATGACTCCGATAACCCGTATTTTGTCGCGAATGAGCATATTAATGGCTATGACAGAAATCGGTTGACCGGAAATGTGCAGGCGACAATAGACCTGACCAAAGACCTTACTTTTATGGCACGCACGGGCTTGGATATGTACAATGAGCAGCATGAAACTAAACGTCCGTTCAGTTCCAAACGGTTTAAATTCGGTGGCTATAGTGTAGATAACAGCTATTTTAGCGAGCAAAATTCAGACTTTTTACTGAGCTATAAGAAAAACCTGAATCAGGATTGGTTCTTTGGTGTATCTGTTGGAGGTAACCAAATGAACCAAACCGCCAGAGGTACCGCCCAAGGTACAGAAAGCCTGAGTATTCCAGGTATTTATAACATCAGCAATGCCCAGGCAGGAACCATTAGCAATAGTTCCTACAAATCCAGAAAACGAATCAACAGTTTATACGGTGTAGGGCAGGCCTCTTTTAAAGATATGGTCTTTTTAGATGTTACAGGCAGAAATGACTGGTCCAGTACATTGCCTGCACAAAACAATTCTTATTTCTATCCTTCTGTTTCCCTGAGTACCATTGTAACCGATGTTTTTAAGATCAAATCCGACATTCTGTCCTTTGCCAAACTCAGGGCCAACTGGGCACAAGTAGGGAGTGATACCGATCCATACCAATTGTACAATACCATTCCTTTTAATCAGGACTGGGGTGATGTGAAAAGAGCAACGATTGAATTTAACCTCAAAAATAACTTCCTGAAGCCTGAAATTGCAAGTTCCTACGAGTTTGGTGCAGATCTGCGTTTTTTAGCTAACCGTATAGGTTTGGACGTTACCTGGTATAAAACCAATAAACGCAACCAGATCATTAATATCCCTACCACTATTGCTTCCGGTGCGTCAAACCGCCTGATCAACGCCGGTAATATCCAGAACAGCGGATGGGAAATCGGTTTAAATGCAACACCAGTTCAAGGGGCTTTCAAATGGGAGTTCAGCGCCAATTTTACCAAAAACGAAAACAAAGTGATTTCGCTGATGGAGGGTTTACCGGAATATTCAATGGGTAGTGCCGACGGAGATAACATTCGTTACCTCATTAAAGAAGGTACTAAGATTGGTGATTTCTATACACCAAGCTATACCAAAGTACCTAACGGGCCTAATGCGGGGGCAGCTCTGCTCGATAAAAACGGACACTATATCCGTAATACTGCTGAGTATATTAAGGTAGGGAATTATAACCCGGATTTCACTGTTGGTTTGAACAATACCTTTACCTACAAGAATTTTACCCTGAACTTTTTACTGGACTGGCGCAAGGGCGGTAATTTCTATTCTTACGTAGTTAAAAGCTTGCTTACTGCTGGTTTAACAGACAATACCCTGGTGGGAAGAGACGCTCAGACCGGTGGTTTGCCATGGACCGACTCTCAGGGATTAAAGCGTAATGATGGAATGATCATACCAGGTTATGTTGCCAATGGCGATGGCACCTATAAAGAGAACAATGTGATCATTGCGGCCTCAGACTTTTACGACAATACGTATAATAAATTCTATGAGCGTTTAACCTATACCGCAACTTTTATTAAGCTCCGGGAAGCCTCATTAACTTATGTCTTTAGTAAAAACCTGCTGCACAAACTGCCCATCAGCAATTTATCGGTTTCTCTGATTGGCCGGAATTTATACACCTGGGCTTCTAACGGATTAGGATATGATCCGGAAACCACGATGAGCATCAGCGATGGTTTTAAACAAGGTGTTGGCCATTGGACCTTGCCTGGTACCCGCTCTTATGGTCTTAAATTTAGCTGTAATTTTTAATTTGTATACCCCATGAAACTTAAATATAAAACAATACTGGTCTTGTTAATGACCGTTTTAGGTGCCTGCACAAAGGATTTTGAAGAGATCAATACCAACCCCAATTCTCCGGAAACCACCAATACCGAATTCTTAATGTCAGAAGTGGTTTTGTCCACCGCCTATGCCTATCAGGAAAACGCAGTCGACAGAAGGCCGGCTTCTGCAGCCAGGTACCTGACCCTGGTGCGTAATACTGGGTATGATCTGTTGGATTGGGGGCCTGTAGACTGGAATGACATTTATTCCCGTTTATCGGTGAATAAAACCTTTCTGGAAACAGCTCAAAAACGTTCGGAGAACCAATATGTGGCCATCAGTAAAATCATGAAAGCCTTTAATTTTGGTTACCTGACCGATTTATACGGAGATGTCCCTTATTCGCAAGCGCTGAAATCAAAGGAAAGCAATATCATTTACCCGGAGTATGACCAGCAGCAAAGTATCTATCCTGACCTTTTGAGAGAGCTCCGGGAAGCCAATGATCTGTTGAAAGGGGCCAATCCGGAAATTAATGCAAAAGGCGATGTACTTTTTAAAGGCAAAGCCCTTCAATGGCGTAAATTCGCCAATACCTTGCGTCTAAGAATGCTGTTGCGCATTTCCAAGGTTTATGCCTCTGCATTTACAGAAATGCAAGCCATTATCAATGATAAATCTTCTTTCCCGATTTTTGAAAGCAGTGCCGATAATGCGGAGATGGTCTATCTGGGTACTACAGCGGGTTACAGCTGGCCTGCAGGCCCTTTGGCTATGATCGATTTCGATTACCAAAAAACCAAGGTGAGTAAGGAACTGGTTGACCACTTAACCCAACGCAATGACCCAAGGCTGGCCATTTGGGTAGAACCAGTTAAAAGTACAGCAGGATCAACAGTAGATCAGAACAAATATGTTGGAGTACCCAATGCTATAGATGCACCTACAGCTTACAACGGCGGTGAAGACCATGTTTCTGTTTTCTCTAATTCATTTTTCAGAAAAAACGGCGGCGCATCAAATCCTGCACTTAAAGCCAGCTTGATGACCTATACTGAAATGTGCTTTATTCTTGCCGAAGCCATGCAAAAAGGAAAACTTAGCGTAGCGGGAGAAACAGCAGAATCTATGTATTACAAAGGCATAAAAGAATCCATAAGCAGCTATGGAGCAGTAGCGCCGGCTGGGTATTTTGATCAGACACTGGTTAAATATGATGGCAGTCTGGAGCAACTGATCACCCAAAAATGGATGGCCATGTTGTTTAAAGGTGCAGAAGGCTGGTTTGACCAGCGCCGTACCGGATTCCCTGCATTTGTAACAGGTCCATTGGCTGCTGGCCGTGGTATCCCTAAGCGTTATATCTATCCAGATTCAGAAAGTGCCAAAAACAAAGTCAACTACCAGAAAGCCGTTTCTGTTTTTGGCGCAGATAACCAGTATACCTTAATGTGGTATTTAAAATAAAACAAAATGAACAAAATCACGATATACATATGTCTGCTGCTGGTGGTTACCTTTTGGAAGGCTTCAGCGCAGGACTTTTCTCCAAAAGCTTTTCCAGACCGGGTTATTTTAACCTGGTCTGGAAATCCGTCCAGTACCCAAACCGTAACCTGGCGGACAGACACGACCATTAAAGCGGCCAAAGCCCAGATTAAAGCGGAGGATTCCAGTCCTGAGCTGGAGACTGCAGTAGTTACACTGGATGCTGGCACCCAGACCCTATCCGGAAGACAGAATTATGCCACTGCAAATTACCATCATGTAACATTTAAAGATCTGAAGCCCAATACTGTTTATGCCTACAGGGTAGGAGCGGGAGATTACTGGAGCGAATGGTTTCAGTTTACCACAGCATCGGCTCAGCCAGCACCATTTTCCTTTATCTATCTGGGCGATGCACAAAATGACATCCGGTCTAAATGGTCGAGGGTCATCCGAAAGGCATTCTCCCATCAGCCAGATGCCCGCTTCATTATTCATACCGGCGATCTGATCAACCGTTCCAATAACGACAAAGAATGGGGAGAGTGGCATTATGGAGGTGGTTTCATCAATGGGATGATTCCCAGCATTCCTTCGCCAGGCAACCACGAATACATTCGTGACGAGCAAAAGCAATTGGTTCTGGATCCACACTGGGGGGTGCAATATACCCTGCCGGATAACGGGCCAAAAGGTCTGGAAAAATCTGTCTTTTACATAGATTATCAGGGCTTACGTGTCATTTCACTGGATTCACAGTTGATTACTTTGGATGAAACGGCCGAAAAACTGCAGTACGAATGGCTGGAAAAGGTACTCAAAGAAAATAAAAACCTATGGACTGTAGTTACTTTTCACCATCCCATTTATTCGACCTCCAAAAGCCGGGACAATAAAGAGTTCAGAGAAAGATTTAAACCACTTTTTGACCGATATCATGTAGATCTGGTACTGCAGGGACATGATCATACCTATAGCAGAGGGCAGAACTTACCCCGCGGATTGTCTGGCAGGGATGTAAGTGGTCCTGTATACCTGGTATCGGTTTCGGGTCCAAAGATGTACAAAGTAGACGGTAAGAAATGGATGAATGTATCTCTGGAGAACACGCAATTGTTCCAGTTGATCCATGTCAATGGACAGGATCTGAAATTTGAAGCTTATAAAACTTCAGGAGAACTGTTTGACGCTTTTTCACTGAAAAAGACAAACAGGGACCAGGCTGCGGCTTTTACAGACTTGAATACTGCAAAGAAGTAAAATTGTGGGTGAAAATATGTTTTCTGATCTCTCTGAGCCTTACAGGCTCTGAGGTTCGATCATGAAAACATATTTTCTTGGGTGCAGACCGGGTATGGCGCAGATATAGCGCAGAGTTGGATAGAGCAGAGCAGCCAATTGTGGTGTCTTTTTATTTTTCGGTTCCGGATTTCAGGGGCACAGTCTTCTTTTTACGAAAAGCGGAAAAGATCATTGGGCTCTTGGTTGGTCTTTCATCACCTAATAAAACACCCCATTGTTTAAACATGTCAGTACGGTCAAAGATCACTTTTAATACAGCAATTAAAGGCATAGACAAGAACATACCTGGCACACCTGCGATGCTGCCGCCAACAACAACACCAAGGATAGCAACAAGCGCATTAATCTTTATTTTAGAGCCAACAATTCTGGGCATCAGTATATTGTTGTCCAGAAACTGAACTATTGCTATAACTATAAGCACGGTGAGAACGGGCCATAATTCAGTAGAAGAAGTCAGTGTAAGCATAACTCCGATAATATTACCGATTAAGGCGCCGACATAAGGGATCAGGTTAAGGATGGCAAAGATAACCCCGATCAGCAAAGCATGTTTAATGCCAAGGAGCAACAATCCGCCACCTAGCAAGACAGTCATATAGGTGATTTGGATAAGCAATCCAACCAGATAGTTTTTAATGATAGCTTCTGTTTCATAAATCGCGTCTTTTACCCTGGGATGATGGTCTGTTTTAAACCACATAAAGATAAAACGAAGTAAGATGTCTTTGTAGAAAAGCATCAGATAGATATAGATGGGCAATAGTCCCACAAAGATAAATACTGAGCTTAGGGTAACGGCAGCCCCGCTTGCAGCTGTGCCCGCATAAGACATCAGATCATCACTTTTTTTGTTGATGAATGCAACCTGTTCTTTAGTTGAATAGTCGCTAATGCTGCTGATCCAGCTACTTAAAGCATGAAGGTGCTGTGATACATTCTTTTTGATCTGTGGAAAATCCGAAACCAGGATACTGATCTGGGAGGAGAAAAACCAGCCGATCAAACCAACAAATACAATCAGCAGTAAAATAGGAATAATGATAGCAATGGCCTCCGGAATTTTCCATTTTCTTAGAAACCGGTAAACAGGGACCAGAAGTATACTGATAAAAAATGCCATGAGGACTGGCATGATGATATTGCTGCCAATGACCAAAATGGTTCCAATGAGCACAATTCCTAATAATTCAATAGACCTTCTTACGGTGAGAGGGAGTTCCTGCATAGATAATGGTTAAATTTACAAAACTAACACCTTAAGCTAAGAAATGTTTGGTTAGTTTTGTGCTTTGAGCACAACAAACACATTGAGATGATCACAAACGAAACTATAGTTGCCTTATCAACACCTCCGGGAATCGGTGCCATCGGCGTTATCCGTCTTTCAGGAAAAGAAGCTATATCCATCACCAATTCTGTATTTAGCGGTAAAGACCTCTTAAAACAGAAATCGCATACGATACATTTTGGGTTGATTAAAGATGGTGAACAGGTGATCGATGAGGTACTGGTGAGTTTGTTCATTGCACCAAAGTCTTATACCAAGGAAAATGTAGTAGAAATTTCCTGCCACGGCTCCAATTATATCATTCAGCAGATCATTTCCTTACTCATCAGAAAAGGGGCCAGCGCTGCCAAACCAGGCGAATATACATTAAGAGCTTTTCTTAACGGAGGCTTAGATCTTTCTCAGGCTGAAGCTGTTGCAGACCTTATCTCTTCTGATTCTGCAGCTGCACATCAGGTAGCGATGAACCAGCTCCGCGGTGGTTTTAGCACAGAACTCAACCTATTGAGAGAACAGCTGATCCATTTTGCCTCTATGATAGAACTGGAACTGGATTTTGCAGAAGAGGATGTAGAATTTGCCAACAGAGATCAGCTGCAGGAGCTGATTAACAAAATAACACTGGTATTAAACCAGCTGATCCGCTCATTCGAACTGGGAAATGTGATCAAGCAGGGCATCAATACCGTAATTGCAGGGCGTCCTAATGCAGGCAAGTCTACTTTGCTGAATGCTTTACTAAATGAAGAACGTGCCATTGTAAGTGAAATTGCGGGTACAACCAGAGATACTATTGAGGAGCTGTTGAACATTAACGGAATTAATTTCCGGTTGATTGACACTGCAGGAATCCGTGAAGCCACAGATACAATTGAAGCAATAGGCGTTGAGAAAACTATGCAGAAGATCAATCAATCTGCTTTGCTGGTCTACGTATTTGATGTAGTGAACCTGACAGTCCATGAAATCAGGGAAGATATTTCGAAATTATACCGTCCGGGTATGGCTTTTATAGCAGTTGCCAATAAGATAGACCTTTCTTACAACAACAAGCTGAAAGAACTTCAGCTGCCTTCTGACATACAGTTCATCTCAATTTCTGCGAAACAGAACCAGCAAATTGAAGAACTGAAAGAATTGCTGTACAACACGGCCGTAGGAGATAAACTTTCCGATAACCATACCATGGTCACCAATATTCGTCATGTGGAAGCCTTAAGAAGGACGCAGACAGCTTTGGAGAGTGTAAGTAATGGTTTGACCAACCCAGTCACTTCCGACTTCCTCTCAATGGATATAAAGCAGGCGTTGTATTACCTGGGAGAAATTACAGGACAAGTAACCACCGATGATCTGCTGGAAAACATCTTCAGCAAATTCTGCATCGGCAAATAATCGGTGATAATTACTGCATAATTACGATAAATAACGACAATTAAATAGCTTATTGTTAATAAGTTATGTTAATTTCTTTTGTCCAATTTTTTGGATATATCCCATAGTTTTTCTGACTTTTGTTACTCATTTGTAACTCGAGTAGCCAAATATTTACTCTAAAAAATCTCAGGGTAAATTATGGCTCTTAGTTCCTCTTAATTCCACTTAAATCGCCCTAATTACGCTAAATGGGCCTAAATCCGGGTCAGCGAACTACCGATGATTTAGTGGAACAAAGAGATTCTCAAGGAGCAGGTGAAAAGGCTTAATCTATGATGCAATGAGTTCGAATTTATCTGTTAAAAGAATTTGTGAATACTGCGGGAATACTTTCAACGCAAAGACCACTGTAACGCGTTTTTGCAGTCCAAAGTGCAATAGCAGAAATGGAAAGCAACGGCTTCGTGAACTGAAAATCAAAGCTTCCGAGACCCAGGTTAAGCAGACAATTGCCTCAGGAGAAGCCAAACAGCTTTCCGCTGAATTTTTATCTGTCGCAGAAGCATCGAAGTTACTTGGCATCTGTACCAAAACAATATATAACATCGTCTATTCCGGTCGAATAAAAGCGGTTAGGCTTTCTGAGAGAAAAATAATTATCAGAAGGACTGAAATCGACAAGATCTTCGAGCAACCAGATTTTTTGGTGAAGAAAATAGAAAAACCAAAGAAACAGCCACCGATCCGATATTGCTACAACATGGCCGAGGCTCAGGAAAAATTCAAATTTTCTGAGAAGGCACTATATGACTTAATTAACAGACATAACATTTCCAAGTATCGGAATGGCAGGTACACTTATGTATTGAAATCTGATCTGGAAAGAATTTTAAACGTAAACAAATAGACTATGGCTAAGGTAAAGATGAGAATGAGAACGATAGCTAATAACAGGAAGAGCATTTTACTTGATTATTCACCCCCGATTAAAAACCCGGTTAACGGTAAACTGCATAGGTTTGAAACCCTCAAGCTCTACATTTACGATAATCCGGCGGA
>Ga0182008_10000728_pt1 | contig 23362 bp, 20 predicted proteins | sample Sormic07211129_1_FD_120482 | JGI IMG/M metagenome (GOLD analysis project Ga0182008, IMG submission 120482) | Rhizosphere microbial communities from Sorghum bicolor, Mead, Nebraska, USA - 072115-129_1 metaG | ecosystem: Host-associated > Plants > Roots > Rhizosphere | place: USA: Nebraska...
CCGTCGTTCGCGAGGAGGAACTTGCGTTCGATTTCGACGCCCATGGGTTCCCGTCCGTCAGCCGCGCTCGAACAGCGCGATGGATTCGACATGCGCGGTGTGCGGGAACATGTCCATGACACCGGCCGACACGAGTTTGAAGCCGTGCTTCTGCACGAGGATACCCGCGTCGCGCGCCAGCGAGCCGGGGTGGCACGATACGTAGACGACGCGCGAGGTGCCCTTGCGGGGAAGGTATTCCAGCACCTTGTCGGCACCGGCACGCGGCGGATCGAGCAGGATCTTGTCCCACGACTGCGTGGCCCACGGCGCATCGCGCTGGTCTTCGAAAAGATTGGCGACGCGAAACGAGGCGTTACCTAGGCCATTGCGGGCGGCATTGGCCGCCGCGCGTTCGACCAGGCCATGTTCGCCTTCCACGCCGACCACTTCCGCGGCGTGCCGGGCGATCGGCAAGGTGAAATTGCCGAGGCCGCAGAACAGGTCGAGCACCCGGTCCGCGGGCTGCAGGTCGAGCAGTTCCAACGTGCGCGCGAGCATGCGCTGGTTCATGCCGGCATTCACCTGCACGAAGTCCAGCGGAAGGAATTCCAGTTCGACGTTTTCCGCCGGCACGGCGAAGGCCAGGCGTGGCGATTCGGGCCAGATCGGATGAACGCTGCTCTGGTTGCCCGGTTGCAGGTAGATGGCCAGGCCATGCGCCTTGCCGAACGCGACCAGGGCCGCCTGGTCCCGCTCCGACAGCGGTACCAGGTGACGGAACACCAGGGCCACGGTGTCGTCACCCGCGGCGAATTCCACCTGCGGGATATCGCGGGCCGCGTCGAGGCCGCCGATCAGCGCGGCGAGCAATCCCACCTTCGGCCCGAGCGCCGGATGGATGACCTCGCAGGTATCGATGTCCGCCACGAAACGCGGATTGGCTTCCTCGCGGAAGCCCACCAGCACGCGTTCCTTCTTCGCGACATAGCGAACCGAGAAACGGCCCTTGCGCCGATAGCCCCAGGGCTGGTCGGTGAGCGGCGGTAACCACGAGGCGGGACTCACCTTGCCGATACGCTCGAAGTTCTCCGCCAGCACGCGTTGCTTGGCGGCGATCTGCGCGGCCGGGTCCATGTGTTGCAGCGAGCAACCACTGCACTGGCCGAAATGCCGGCACTTCGGCGCCACGCGCTCGGGGGATGCCTCGAGCACCTGGACGATCTCGGCGTCGTCGTAGTTGCGGTGGCGCTTGCGGTACTTCAGCAGCACGCGCTCGCCCGGCAACGCGCCGGAGACGAAGGTGGCCTTGTTGTCGATGCGGGCGACGCCCCGGCCGTCGTGGCTGAGGTCGGTGATGGTGGCTTCGAATTCGGTCATGCGCTCAAAACGTAAAGCCCGGACCGCCGACGGCCCGGGCTGGCTGGGAGGACGCACCGCGAGGCGTGCGATCCTGGCGGAATGCCTACTTGCGCTTCCAGGCGCCGGAGGCATCGCGATAATACCAGCCCGGCGGTGCGCGCTGGACCCAACCCTCGGCGAAGGTCTTGCGGATCTGCGGCTCCCACTCGGGGTGGCCGTTCGCCGCCGCGATGGCGCGATACAGCGTGTCGCGGTCGTTGTTTTCCTGCTTGACGAGGCCATCCGCCTGCGAGCGCTGGTCCAGGGGCAAGGCACCGGGGTCACGCACGGCCACCAGGCCATCGGCGGTGAAGCCCACGGCGCCGCTATCGAACAAGGCTTTCAGCTGGCCGCCGAAGCGGGCCTTCATGCGTGCACGGATCGCGTCGGTCTCCGGTGTGCGGACCTGGATGTCCGGCGATTCCGCCGCCAGCGCGACGGGAATGACCAGGTCGAGCAGCGACGCCGACGGCTGGTTGCCGGGCGCCGGACGCGCCGGAGCGTCCTTCGCGGGCGACGGCTTGCCGACCCCGCTCTCGTCGAGGACGTTGCCGATGAACTGGTCCGCGGCTTTCTGGGCCGCCGCCTCGGGGAAGTAGACATTGATGGTGACGCAGCCGACGAGGGCGAGCGCCGCGGCCACAATGAGGCCCATCAGGGGTTTACGCATGATTTCTACTCCACTTCCTGGGTTATCGCACGACGGGTCCGTCGCCTTCCGTTGCCGCTTGCAGGCGGCGGACCAGGGTATGCCAGTCCACTTCCCGCTGGTGTCCCACCACCGTCAGCCGGGGCAAACCGCTGCCCTCGACGATAGTGTAGCCATCCTTCGCCGGACCCAGGCCGCCCATGCTGCAGACGTCGCCTTTCAGCGTGCACGACAAGCCGATGCGCTTGTAGCCGAAGGTCTTGAACAGCTTCAGCACCGTGCCTTGGAGTCCGCCGGCGATACCGCCCCCGCCTACGGAGGTGAGGTTGTTGACCGCTTTCTGGCTGATCCTGCCCCCTTCATCGGCGACGAGGCTGGCCTTGAACGATGCCGGGCTCCAGGCGACCAGGCGAAGGTCGTCGATCGCCCCGTTCAGGCGGCCGGTGATGTTGCCGAAGTCGAACACCGAGGTCAGCAGGCCGAGGTCGAGGCGGCGCAGCGCGATGTCGCCGGTCAGCACGGGCGCATCGCCGAACGGACGCGACAGGGTCATGCCGGTGATATCGACGAAGCCGTCGAAGACGTTGAGGGACAGGCCGCCGGCCAGTTCCACCCGGTCGTCGACATAGCGCAGCGAGGGCACGGCACCGCCGAGCGTCCCCTGGAACTGTGGCCAACCGAGCGCTCGGCAGAAGGCGGCCATGTCGATCTGGGTAAGCGCCAGCGAGGTTTGCAGCCGTTCGCCGCTGGCCGCCGCCGGACGGAGGGAGAGCCCGAGAACGCGCAACTGGCCGTCGAGGACGGGAATCGCGAACGGCTTGTCCAGCTTCAGCGTGCCGCCGGTGCTGTGCCAGGAGGCCTCCGCCGCGCCATTCGGGATGCGGTAGACCCTCAAGGCGCGCCAGCCGAGCTTCGTCGCCGGCCGCTCGTCGGTGGCGCTCCAGTCGACGGAACCACGCAAGCCATCGATGCCGAGGCGGCCGTCGGACAAGGCCAGGTCCAGGCCGCCGGTCTGCATGGCGAAGGCCGTGAGCGCACCACCCTCCATCGCCACGTGGCCGGCCACTTCACCGCTCGCACGCAACCCATCGAGGCCGGCGTCACGCAGCAGTCCCTTGCCATAGCGGTTGTAGGCGGCCGGAAAGCGAGCATTGAACCGGTCGAACCGCAACCGCGACAGGTCGCCCTTGGCGGTGAAGCCGAGTTCGCCTTCGAGCTGCAAGGCGTCGGGATCGGTCAGGCGCAGACGAGGGATTGCCAGTTCGCCTTTATGGGTACGGATGCCCAGCGCCAACTGCACGGCATGCGTCGGCAAGTCGGCATACAAGGGGCCGAGCAGCAGGTCGCCACCGCGCAAGGTGACGTCGAGATCGATCGACTGGCCGTCGGCGTGACTGTCGACACCGACGCGGCCTCCGCCGGACAACGACTGCCCGGCGAGCTTCCCGCCCGAACCGTCGAAGCCGACACCGTCCAGCGCGAACTGGCCCGCCGCCTGGACGCCATCTTCGAGGATGTCGAGCGCAAGGTCGGCATCGACCCGTCCCGCCGTGGCACGACCGGACCACACGGTGGAGAGCAGGCCCTGCAACCATCCCGCGGGAAGGTCCTTCAGCGTGATCTGCGCATGGGTAGGCTGGTCCATCGGCAAGGCCACCTGTGCGGAGGCCTTGTCCTGGCGCAGCGACACCTCGAGCGTATTCGCGGCGGCGTCGGCGACGATCCGCACGGTCGCGTTGCCCAGGGCGCCGCCCGGCGCACCCTTCAGCCGGATCGATCCATCGAACACCCAACGGCCGAGTTCGTCGCGATCGAGCACGCCGTCCAGGCCCAGGCCGAGCTTGCGCCAGCCCATGGCGGGCATGTCCGCGCGATCGGCGGTCAACTTCACGTCGAGGCCCCTGCCACTCGCCGCCGGGTCGATATCGGCCTGCATGCCGGACATCTCCAGTCCCGGCACCTGGAGCGTGTCGGCTCCCACCGACAGGCCCGCCTGCGCACCGTTCGCCCAAGCCAGGGCGATCGAGACGACGAGCAGCATGATGAACGGGCGGGTTGATACGGGGAGCATGGTCGGCCATTCTGCCAAATCCAGATGAACGACACGGAACGTTGCATGTCGCATGACGCCCCCTTTCTTCACGCCGCTTCCGGCGCGCGCCGGCTGCTGGTCGCCGACGACGATCCCTCCACGCGTCAGTTCCTCGCCGGCGCGCTTGGCGGGCACGGCTACAGGGTGACCCTCGCATGTGACGGCGCGGAGGCATTGTCGCTCGCCCGTGCCGAACGTTTCGATGCCCTCATCCTCGATTGCCGCATGCCCCACGCGGGCGCCATCGAGGTGCTGGCCACGTTGCGCGCCGATGCCGGTTCGGCCTCGCGAGAGGCCACCGCCCTGGCGACCAGCGCGGAAGTGCCTTCCAGCCTGCGTGCGGAATTACTCAAGGCGGGATTCGCGGGCATCATCGAAAAACCCTGCCGCATCGCCTCGGTGGTCGATGCGTTGGCGGCCACCCTGGGTATCGATAGGCAACTGCGGGTGCTGGACGATCAGGCGGGCCTCTCCGCCGCGGGCGATACGGCGACCATGCAGGCACTGCGCATGCTGCTGCGCGCCGAACTCGTGGAACTGGTGGCGGAACTGGACACCGTGGCGGTCGATCCGGCCGCCCTGGTGGAGCGCATGCACCGGCTGCGTTCCGCGTGCGGTTTCTGTGGCGCCACCCGGCTGGGGACGCAGGCGAAGGTATTGCAGGTGCATGTGCGGGAAACGCGCGCGGTGGTGCCGGATGCGTTGGCGCGATTCCGGGAGGAACTCGATGCGACGCTGGCGGCCTTGCCGGGCTGAAGGCGAGCCGTCAGCGCAGTACCCGCCACGCGCGCAATTCGCCACCGCCGAGGTGGAAACCGATCACCTGGCGCATCATGCGCCGTAGCGATGCCAGCCCGGCGGTGTCCGGCGCCTGGTCGGCGGCCAGCGCCAGCAGGTCGGCACCGCGAATCGCCTGTGGATCGCCGGCACGTCCCGGCCTGACGCCGGATTCGGGGTCGTAGAAATACGTCGCCGAGGGTTCGAGCGGTTCGCCCTGGACCGCGTCCACATCGAGCTGTAACGCATACCCCAGCGAGTCGAGCATGTCGCGCTCGAAGCGCCTCAGGGTCCAGGCCAGGGGTTCGCCTGCCGCCATGCGCCGCAACGTGCGTTCGTAGAAGGCGAACAGTTCCGCGTTCGGATCTTGTCGGCCGGTGAGCCGGACCACCAGCTCGTTGAGGTACAGCCCGGCGAGCCCCGCGTCGCCGGTCAACCTCATCACCGCGCCTGAAGGCTCGGCGCCGCGAAGCGTGGCCAGTTCGCCCTTCAGGAGCATATCCAGCTGGATACGCTGGAACGGCTCGAGCTGGGCGCGTTGCAGGCGCGCCCGCTCCTTGCGCACTCCCCGCGCGACGACGCCGATGCGGCCGTAGTCGGGGGTCAGGCACTCGACCAGCAGCGAGGTTTCCCGATAGGGACGGGCGTGCAGGACGAAGGCGGGTTGTTGCTCGATGCGCATCGCGACCGGCGGCCGGCCCGTTTATTCGTAGCCGAAACGCTTGAGCAGGTTTTCGTCGTCGGCCCAGCCTTCGCGCACCTTGACCCACAACTTGAGGAAGACCTTGCGTTCGAACAGGTTCTCCATCTGCTTACGCGCGGACGTGCCGATAGCCTTCAGCTGCGCACCGCCCTCGCCGATGACGATGGCTTTCTGCCCGTCGCGCTCGACCCAGATCACGGCGTGCACCTCGGCGATACCGTCGGGACGATCCTGGAAGGCCTCGATCTCCACCGTGGTGGCGTACGGCAGCTCCTGGTCCAGCCGCAGCATCAGCTGCTCGCGTACCATCTCCGCGGCGAGGAAGCGCTCGCTGCGATCGGTGATCTCGTCTTCGCCGTAGATCGCGGCCTGTTCCGGCAGCCGCTTCAGGATGCCCTTCTCCAGGCCGGAAAGACCCTTGGACTTCAACGCGCTGACGTAATAGACGTCGTCGAACGGATGCTTCTGCATCAGGTCGGCGACGAAGGGCAGCATGACCGTCTTGTCCTTCTGCAGGTCGACCTTGTTGATCGCCAGCAGCTTCGGCATGTCCTTCTGTTCGGCGAGCGCCGCGTACATCGTCGCGTCCTCGTCGGTCCAGCGGCCGGCCTCGATCACCTGCACGGCCAGGTCGACCTCGGTGATCGCCGCGCGCGCGGCGCGATTGAGGCTGCGGTTCATCGCCCGCTTGCCGCCACGGTGCAGGCCCGGGGTGTCCACGTAGAGGATCTGCCCCTGGGGCTTGCTGGCGATACCGAGGATGCGGTGGCGCGTGGTCTGTGGACGATGGCTGACGATGCTCAGGCGCACGCCGATCAGGGCGTTGAGCAGCGTCGACTTGCCGACGTTGGGGCGACCGACCAGGGCTACGTAGCCACAGCGGAAGTCGTCGTCGACGACGGAGTCGTGTTCAGTGATGTCGATGTCATTCATATCTTGGTTTCCAGCAGGCGGCGAAGCACCGCTTCGGCGGCGTCCTGCTCGGCGGCGCGCCGGCTGCCGCCGCGTCCTTCGACGCGGATCGGCTCGGGTTCGTCGATGGAACAGCTGACGTCGAAGATCTTGGCATGGTCTTCGCCGTAGCTGTCGGTGAGTTCGTAAACGGGCAGCGGCAAGCCCCTGCCCTGCAACCACTCCTGCAGGCGCGTCTTCGCATCCTTGCTGGAACGTTTGATTTCTGCCACACGGGGCATGAACAGCCTGCGTACGACCTGGCGGCAGGCGTCGTATCCATCGTCGAGGTAGACCGCCGCCACCAGGGCTTCGAAGGCGTCGGCCAGGATCGAATCGCGCCGGTAGCCGCCGCTCTTGAGCTCGCCCGGCCCCAACTTGAGGATGTCCCCCAGCTCGAGTTCACGCGCGATCACCGCCAGGGCTTGGCCGTTCACCAGCTGCGCGCGCAACCGCGAGAGTTCGCCTTCACTCGCGTTGGGATGGGCCTCGAAGAGCAATTCGGCCACCGTGACGCCCAGCAGGGCGTCACCGAGGAATTCCAGGCGCTCGTTGTTCGGCCGGCCAGCGCTTCGATGGGTCAGCGCCAGGGCCGCGAGGTCGGGGTTACGGAAGGAATGGGGAAACTGCACGATCGCTCGTTACACGGACGGATTCCTCAACTGCACGGCGTTGTCGAAGTGCAGGAGGAAGTCGATGTTGTAGATGAAATGGATTTGCTTCTCGTAGTTCACGTTCAGCGTGGCGCCGTTGCCGCTGCGGTCGAGCGTGATGTCCTTGGGCTGGATCGTCGCGTCGTCGACGTACTGGAAGCCCATCTTGAAGATGAGGTCGCGGCGGATGCTGTCGAGGTCCTGCGTGTTGCCGCTCGTCGCCAGCTGGCTCATCGCCTTCTTCACGCCGAAGAACTCGATGTAGGCCGGCACGAGCTTCATGGCCATGAAGGCGAAGAAGCCCAGCACGAGCAGCACGATGACGAAGCCGATGAGGGTAATGCCCGATTGCCTGGATTTCATGATCGTGTCCCGCCGCCACGGCGGCTCCCCTGTTCAAGACGGTGAATGCGTGCGGGGCGCGATACGCGCCCCGCAGCGGAGATTACCTTGTCCGGCGCCATCCGCAACGCCCGCCGGCGTGACGGAGGCCTCCGTTCGGTCAATGGATGACCTTGCCCATCTTGGAAAAATCGAGCCAGCCGTTACCCGGGCCGCGCCAGGCCAGCCAGACGAAGAACGCCTTGCCGACCAGGTTCTGCTCGGGCATGCAGCCCCACCAGCGGCTGTCGGTGCTGTTCATGCGGTTGTCGCCCATGACGATATAGCAGCCCTTGGGCACCTCGGAGGGGACGGCGGCGTTGGGGATGTCCTGGGGCATGTTGAACGCCGGAGTCAGCGCGATCGTGTGATTGATGCTGCCCAGGTGCTCGGTGTAGAGCTTCGACCCGTAGGTCATCAACAGGCGGTCCTCGGGGCGGTTCATGCTGCCCTTGAACGGACCGATCTCGTCGGCCCCGACGCGCTCGCCGTTGATGTAGAGCTCGCTGCCGCGGGTTTCGATGCGGTCGCCCGGCAGGCCGATCACCCGCTTGATCCAGTTCTCGCTGGGCACCGGGGCGTGCGGGTCCTGGCAGGAGACGTCGCCGCTACGGACGGTCTTGCCGTTTTCGTCCTTGCACACGTAACCGGGGAAGCGGAAGACCACGACGTCGCCACGGCGGGGCTCGCCGTTCTCGACCAGCTTGTTGTTGAAGGCCGGCATGCGCAGGCCATAGGCGAACTTGTTGACCAGGATGAAGTCGCCGACGTCGAGCGTCGGCATCATCGAGCCGGAAGGGATACGGAAGGGCTCGGCCACGAACGAACGCAGGATGAGCACCACCAGGATCACCGGGAACAGGGAACGCGCCCAGTCGACCGGCCACGGTTCGGGCTGCTCCGTACCGGCGGCCTCCGCCCGGGCGCGACGCGCCTTCACCAGGAACAGGCGATCGAACAGCCAGATCACTCCGAAGAGGACCGTGAGGCCGAGTAGGATCGCCGAAAAATCGAATGCCGCCATGCCAACTCCATCAGTCGTGTCGAGGGGCCGTGAGGCCCATTCCGGCGCATCCGGCGCCGGGGTTCCATAGGTGAAAGGTCATGCCGCGACGGCGGCGCTCACTTGTCCACCTTGAGCACGGCCAGGAACGCTTCCTGTGGGATCTCCACGCTGCCGACCTGCTTCATGCGCTTCTTGCCTTCCTTTTGCTTCTCGAGCAGCTTCTTCTTGCGCGACACGTCGCCGCCGTAGCACTTGGCGAGGACGTTCTTGCGCAGCGCCTTCACCGTGGAGCGGGCGATGACGGCCGCGCCGATCGCCGCCTGGATGGCCACGTCGAACTGCTGGCGCGGAATCAGATCCTTCATCCGCTCCACAAGTTCCCGGCCACGGCGGTCGGCGTGCGAACGATGCACGATCAGGCTCAGCGCATCCACGCGGTCGCCGTTGATCAGGATGTCCACGCGCACGAACGGACCCGCGTCGAAACGTTCCAGGTGGTAATCCATCGACGCATAGCCGCGCGAGACGGACTTCAGGCGGTCGAAGAAGTCGAGGACGACCTCGGCCAGGGGCAATTCATAGGTGACCTGGACCTGGGTGGCCAGGTACTGGATGGTACGCTGCACGCCGCGCTTCTCTTCGCACAGCTTGATCACGTTGCCGACGTAGTCGCCCGGCGTGAGGATGGTCGCGATGATGATCGGTTCGCGGATCTCGGTGATCTGCTGCGGTGGCGGGAGCTTCGCCGGGTTGTCCATGGCCAGCACGCTGCCATCGGTCTTGAGCACTTCGTAGACGACGGTCGGCGCGGTGGTGATGAGATCGAGGTCGTATTCGCGTTCCAGGCGCTCCTGCACGATTTCCATGTGCAGCATGCCGAGGAAGCCGCAACGGAAGCCGAAGCCCATCGCCTCGGAGCTTTCCGGCTCGAAGAACATGGCCGCGTCGTTGAGGCGCAGCTTGTCCAGCGCCTCGCGCAGCGCGGGGTAATCGTCGGCCGACACCGGGAAGAGACCGGCGAACACGCGCGGCTTCATGGTCTGGAAGCCCGGCAGCGGAGCCGCCGCCGGCTTGCCCGCGTGGGTGAGCGTATCGCCCACGGGCGCGCCGTGGACGTCCTTGATCGAGGCGTTGATCCAGCCGACCTCGCCGGCAGCGAGGCGTTCGAGCTTTTTCCGCTTCGGGGTGAACACGCCGACGTCGTCGACGAGATGCGTGCGGCCGGTGGACATGACCAGGATCTTGTCGCCGGGACGAATCTCGCCCTGCATGACGCGCACCAGCGACACGACGCCGAGGTAGTTGTCGAACCAGGAGTCGATGATCAGCGCCTGCAGCTTGTCCGTGTCGCCCGGCTTCGGCGCGGGAATGCGCTGGATGATGGCTTCCAGCACCTCGACCACGTTCTGGCCGGTCTTCGCGCTGACGGGGATCGCATCGCTGGCGTCCAGGCCGATCACGGCCTCGATCTCGGCCTTGGCCTTGTCGATGTCCGCCGTGGGCAGGTCGATCTTGTTGAGGACCGGAATCACCTCCAGGCCCTGCTCGATCGCCGTGTAGCAGTTGGCGACGGACTGCGCCTCGACACCCTGCGCGGCATCGACGACCAGCAACGCGCCTTCGCACGCGGACAACGAGCGGCTGACCTCGTACGAGAAGTCGACGTGTCCGGGGGTGTCGATGAAATTCAGCTGGTAGGTCTTGCCGTCGCGCGCCTTGTACGGCAGCGATACCGACTGGGCCTTGATGGTGATGCCGCGCTCGCGCTCGATCGGATTGTTGTCGAGCACCTGCGCTTCCATTTCGCGCTCGGACAAACCCCCGCACAACTGGATGATGCGGTCGGCCAGGGTCGACTTGCCGTGGTCGATGTGGGCAATGATGGAGAAGTTGCGGATGAGTTCCATGGAGCGCCGTGTTCACGTTCACCATCGCTCGCGGCGCGAACGACGCGCGCCGGCCTTTTGGCCAGCGCGAATCCCGCATTATCGCATGGAAGGCCGACCGCCGCCGAGCGGCGGCCGGCCGGACCCTCAGCGCTCGCTGGGGACGGTGACCCCGACGAAGCGGGTGGAATCGTCGCGGCGGACCAGCAGCATGGCCGTATCGCCCGGCTTGATCCCCTTCACGGCATCGCGGAAGGCGGTGGCGCTGCCGACGCGCTTCTGGTTGACCATGAGGATCACGTCACCCGCTTGCAGGCCGGCGCTCGCCGCGGCGCGGCCGGTGATCCGGCTGACCACGACGCCCTCGCCCGCCTTCAGGCCGAGTTCCGCGCGGGCCGAGGCATCGATGTCCTGCACCGACATGCCCAGGGCCGCGGCCGAACCGCCGGCCGAGCCTTCGTCGCCACCGGCCGCGGCGGCCAGGGCGCTCTTGTCGCGCGGCAGCTCGCCGACCTTGACGTCGAGCACCTGCTTCTTGTGGTCGCGCAGGATCTCCACCTTCGCCGTGGAACCCGGCTTGGTGATGCCGACCAGGGGCGGCAGGTCGGGCGACTGGGTGATCGGCGTGCCGTTGAACGAGAGGATGACGTCGCCCTGCTTGATACCGGCCTTGTCGGCGCCGCTTCCGGGCGTGACCTGCGCCACGAGGGCGCCGTTGGCGTCGGGAAGGTCGAGATTCTTCACGAACTGGTCGACCGGCTGCACGGTGACGCCGAGCATGCCCCTCGACACGTAGCCCTTGTCCTTGATCTGCTGCACGACGTTCATCGCGACGTCGATCGGGATCGAGAACGAAAGGCCCTGGTAACCGCCCGAGGTGGAGTAGATCTGCGAGTTCACGCCGATGACCTGACCCTGGAGGTTGAACAGCGGCCCACCCGAGTTGCCACGATTGATCGGCACGTCCGTCTGGATGAAGGAGGTATACGGCTGGTCGCCGCTGCCGAGGTTACGGCCGACGGCGCTGATGATGCCGTGGGTCACGGTGGCGTCCAGGCCGAACGGCGAGCCGATGGCGAGGGCCCACTGGCCCCGCTTCACGGTGCGCGAATCGCCGATGGTGACCGTGGGCAACGCACCGCCATCGACTTTCAACAATGCGATGTCGTACTGGGGGTCCTTGCCGACGACCTTCGCGGTGAAGGTGCGGCGATCCTGCAGGCGGACCTTCACCTCGTCGGCATCGTCGACGACGTGGTCGTTGGTGAGGATGTAGCCATCCGCGGAAATGATGAAGCCCGAACCCAGCGAGGTCTGCTCACGCGGCGGCGTGGGCACGCCAGGCATGCCGAAGAAACGCCGCAGCAGTTCTTCCTGGTCGTCGGGAGCCGCGTCGGGGCCGCCGCGCGCCTTGCGGGCCGCGCCCGTGGTCTTCGCTTCCACGTGGACCACGGCGGGCGCGTTCTTTTCGACGATGCCGGTGAAATCCGGTAACGCTTGCGCCTGGGCGCCTGCGGTTACCACGAGCAGGGCGCCACCAAGTAGCGCGCGTGCATGCCAGAGAGCCATCGATTTCCTCCTTTTTACCTAACCACGGCTGCCCGTGCGAGGAATGACCCCGCACGTATCGTTACTGAACCTGGAGAATAAGCGCGCCTGGGGACGTCAGGCGCGCGTGGAACATGCGCCGCGGCTCAGCGAGCCTGCGGCACGACGACCGGCTGCACATACCGGGTACCGTCAGGACGGATCATCAGCATGTAGCCATTGCCTTCCGGGGCTGTGGCGGCCCGGGCGCGGTGAATCTGGTAAGGCGTGGAACGCGGCAGGTAGGCCGAGGCTCCACCGTCTTCCGAACTGTCGAAGGCGGCCTTCTGGGTGAACTGGGAGGCCATGCTGCCACCGCTGAGCCACTGCGGCGCGACGGGTGCCGCGGCAGGCGCGGGCGTGGCGTCGGCCAGCGGGGAATCGCCGACCGTGGGTGCGTGCTGGGCGACATCCGCCGTGCCCGGGCGGTTGCCGGCGGGCTGGGAGATCATCAACGCGGCGACCGCGACACTGGCGGCGATGGCGCCACCCGCCGACCACTGCAACCAGCGACGGCGCGGGGCGGCCGCGGCACCGGGCTCCGCCTCGATGGCGGCCATGACCCGGCTGGCGAAATCGCTGGAGACCAGCGGCGCACCCTGCTTGCGCAGACCGTCACGCGCCACGTGGAACCGCGCCCACGTATCGGCGAGGACCGGATCGGCCTCGAGACGACGTAGCAGGAAGCGGATTTCCTCCCGTGACAGCTCTCCATCCATACCGGCGGAGAGAATTTCCCGATTGGCTTCGCTCATGGGTTGTGGTCCTCGCGGTCGGACAACAGCGGCCGCAGTTTCTGGTCGATGGCTTCACGAGCCCTGAAAATACGCGAACGGACGGTTCCGATGGGACAGTCCATGATGACGGCAATCTCCTCGTAGCTCTTGCCATCCACCTCGCGCAGGGTAATCGCGGCCCGAAGCTCTTCGGGCAAGGCTTGGACAGTGGAAAACACCGTTTGTTCCACCTGTTCACGCATCATTTCGCGCTCGGGGGTGGCGCTCTCGTGCATGCGGGTGGCCCCCGGCACGTAGACGGCATCCTCGATGTCGATATCGCCGGTGGGCGGGCGGCGGCCCATGGCCACCAGGTGGTTCTTGGCCGTGTTCACGGCGATCTTGTACAGCCAGGTATAGAAAGCGCTCTCGCCGCGGAAGGACTTCAGCGCGCGCCACGCGCGCACGAAAGCCTCCTGGGCGATGTCCTCGCACTCGGTCCGGTCGTGCACGTAGCGCGAGATCAGCGCGATGACCTTGTGCTGGTACTTGCGGACCAGCAGGTCGAAGGCGCGGCGATCCCCTTGCTGCACCCGTTCGACAAGTGCTTGATCCAATTCGTTTTCGCCCATCCGGGCCGTCTCCTCAACTCTATCGGGGCCAGTCGCGGGCGCAGCTGAGACATGCGGGCGCCGTGCAAGTTCATTGTGGACGGTCCGGAGTCGTCCCCACGGGGAGACATGCGGGCCCGAACCTGGACCTCAAGCGGAGCCCCACCTCCACAGGGTATCAGGCCGGGATGGCCCGCCCTTCGCTCACCAGCCGTTCGCGTTCGGCCAGCAGCTTCTCGAAGCTGGGCACGGGCAGTGGCCGGCAGAACAGGTAACCCTGCAATTCGTCGCAGCCGTTTGCACGCAGGAACTGCAGGTGCTGCTCGATCTCGACGCCCTCGGCCACCACCCCGCGCTTGAGCCGGTGGGCCATGTCGATGGTGGCGCGGACGATGGCTTCGTCGTCGGGGTCCACGCCGATGTTGCGGACGAAGCTCTGGTCGATCTTGATCCGGTCGGCCGGCAGCCGGCGCAGGTAGTCGAGCGAGGCGGCGCCGGTGCCGAAATCGTCGATGGCGATGCCGCAGCCCATCGCGTGCAGCGCGTCGAGCGTCTCGACCAGGTGCGGCACGGTCTTCACGCTGATGCTTTCGGTGACCTCGAGCTCGAGTTGCCGCGGGTCCAGCCCCGTGTCCTGTAGCGCGGAGGCCACGACGGCCGCGAGGTTCTGCTGCATGAGTTGCACCGCCGACAGGTTCACGCCGATGCGCAAGCCCAGTCCGTACCGCGCTTCCCATGCCCGGGCCTGCGCGCAGGCCGTGCGCAGCACCCACTCGCCGATCGGTACGATCAAGCCGCTCGCCTCGGCCAGCGGGATGAAGAACGCCGGGCTGATCATGCCCAGTTCGGGATGTTCCCAGCGGACCAGCGCCTCCATGCCGATGATGTCCTCGGTGACGGCATCGACCTGCGGCTGGTAGAACACGCGCAGTTCGTCGTTGCGTACCGCGTGGCGCAGGCGAACCTTCAGTTCGGCCTGCTGTTGCTGCGCGGCGTCCACGTTGGCGGCGTAGATCTGGTAGTTGTTGCGGCCCAGGCTCTTCGCGCCGTACATCGCCTCGTCGGCATGGCGCAGGAGCAGTTCGCCCTCGACGGCGTCGTCGGGAAAGAACGAGATACCGACGGAGATGGTCGCCTGGAGCTCGGAACCGTCCTCCAGCGATAACGGCACCTCCATGGCCTGCACTATTTTTTCGGCGATGCGCAGCACGTCGTCGCGCTTGATGATATGGCGCAGGATCAGGGTGAACTCGTCGCCCGCATAGCGCGCGACGGTGTCGGAGGCTCGCACGCTGGCGCGCAGGCGCTTGGCCAGGGCGGTGAGCACCTGGTCGCCCACGCCGTGACCCAGCGTCTCGTTGATGCCCTTGAAGCGGTCGAGGTCGACCAGCAGCGTGGCGAAGCATTCGCCCGTGCGTTCCGCTTCGCGGATCGTGGTCTCGAGCCGGTCGTTGAAGAGCAGCCGGTTCGGCAGGCCGGTGAGCATGTCGATGAGCCCGCGCACCCGGCCCTGCTCACGCGCCCGGCGCAACTCGAGCGCGGAGGCGAACCGGGCGGTGGCCGCGCGCAGCGCGGGGCCGAGGACACGTGCGTCGCCCGCCGTCCGGCGACGGCCGGCGAGCAAGGCGCCGAGCACGCTGCGGCGCTCGTCCAGCAGGGGCAGCAAGACGTAGGAACGCAGGCCCAGCGTGTCGATGAGGGGATCGGTCACCGGCGCGTCCTCGCCGGCGCCGAGCCGCGACAGCGTCTCGCCGCCCAGGCATACCTTGAGCAACGGCAGGTCGGAGGCGTCGGGCCATTCGACGGAACCGGGCCCGTTCCATATCCGCGCCAGCACTTCAGGGCCGTATTCGCTCTCGGGAAACGCCGACCATACGGCCACGACGTCGAGTTCGAGGGCATCGGCGAGCATCGCCGCGGCCTCGCCCATCCCTTCGTCGTCACTGGAACACGCGTCCAGCACGGCGAGCAGGGACAGTGCGCGCTCCGCCATGTCCACCGCGCGCATGTCGCGGAAACCGACGGCGATGCGGTGTTCGCCACGATCGACGATATGGCGCACGTCGACCTCGCCCCCGATGTCGCCACCGTCACGACGGCGCAGGGTGCAAGCCAGGCCCTCGCCATCGGGCACCGGCCATGCGGCGCCGTCCGCCAGCGCGAACATCTCCGCCAACAGGCGCCCTTGCACGGGCCCGTCGCCGGCGAAGAGCCTATCCATGGCGGCACCGCTCTCGATGACGCATCCGCCGGGTGTCGAGGCGATCACCCAGGCCGCGCCGGCGTCGAAGGCGAAGCGCCAGTCTTGGGGTTCGGGGCCGACCGCCGGGGCCGGCCCACGAACGGCCGCTCGCACCCGTTGCGCCAGTTCGACGCCGATGGCGCCTTCGCGCAGCCAGTCCACGGCGCCTTCCGGTGCCACGCCCGGATGGTCGTCGACGACATGGACGACCGGCACCGCGGCATACCTCGGCGAGGCACGCAGGATGCGCAGGCCCTGTGCCATGTCCGCGCTGCCATCCGCGCCGAACACGGCCACGTGCAAGGGCGGTGCGTCGGCGAGCAGCGCTTCCAGCTGGGTGGCGTCGCGCGCGCTCAGCAGTACGAAATCGCCGTCCCTGTCGAGCGCGTCGAAGACCGCGCGGCGGATATCCCGCCGCGGCGTGAAGATGAGCACGCCGATGGATTCCTTCATGCCTGCCATTCGCTCAGACCACCCAGCGGCCGTCGCGCAACCGCGGTGTCGCCGAGCGCGCGTGCCAGTCGGCTTCCACGCGCACCACGTCGCTCTCGAACGTGGCGAGCAGGCTGGGGCTCGCGCCGAGCAGCACGACCCGGCGGACATGTCCGGTCTGCGCGCGCGAAAGTTGCCGTAAAAGTGCACCGTCGGTGGCGCTGGGCACGCCGGCGGGCATGTCCAGGAGGTACACGCCGAAGTGGAGGCTCTGCGAGATGTAGCGCAGGGCGTCACCCAGGCGCAGGCAGCCCGGCACGCGCATCTGCGCGTCGCGCAGGCTCACCAGCCCTTCGGCATGGCGCCACAGGTAGACGGCCTGCCCGGTGCGCCGGGCGACCAGGCGGAATTGCTCGACCAGCAGGGCCGGATCGTTCGTCTTCAGGGCGACCAGGGGTCCCGAGGCCGACAGAATGCGGTCGAAGACATCGTTTCCTACGTTGGCATCCACGGACATCGGCGGTCGGTCGGCTTGAGTGGCGCGAAGTATCCGCCCATCCCCGGCCCCGCGCCAGCCGTCGTCCCACCCGCCCCGGGACACGCCATACGGCGGGGTATCTCGCATTCGTCCCGGCGGAAAGGTATGGTGATGCGCTCATTCGCCACCGTACGACCCGCCATGTTCGAAGGACTTCGATTCAAGCACTGGAAGACCAGCGTGGGCGACGACGGCATCGTCGTCCTCACCCTCGACCGCGAGGGCGCCAGCGCCAATGCGCTGTCGCGCGAGGTGCTCGACGAACTGGACACCCTCGTCGAGCGCCTGGCCATCGAAAACCCAAAGGGAGTCGTCATCCACTCGGCGAAACCGATGGGTTTCGCGGTGGGCGCCGATATCCGGGAATTCGTGGAGTACGCGCAAACCGGCACCGTGCTCGACAATATCGAGAACGGCCAGCGCGTGTTCGAAAACCTCGCCCGCCTGCCCTGCCCGACCGTCGCCGCCATCCACGGCGCCTGCATGGGCGGCGGTGCCGAACTCGCGCTGGCCTGCCGCCTGCGCATCGCCGCCGATGACGACGCCACGAAGATCGGCTTGCCCGAGGTCATGCTCGGCATCCATCCGGGATGGGGAGGCAGTGCCCGCCTGCCGCGCCTGATCGGCGCACCGGACGCGTTGCCGGCGATGCTCACGGGAAAACCGTTCAACGCACGCCGTGCGAAGGCCGTCGGCCTGGTCGATCGGCTCGCCCGTCCCGACGAACTGCTGGCCGAGGCCCGCGACCTGGCAAGGCGTCCGCAGGTGCGGCCGTTCGCGCAGCGGGCCAAGGCATGGGCCACGAACACCTTGCCCGTGCGGGCCATCCTCGCGCCCATGGTGCGCAAGCAGACGGCCGCCAAGGTGCGTCGCGAGCATTACCCCGCCCCGTTCGCGTTGATCGACGTCTGGGCGCGCGGCGGCGGCAATATCCAGCAACGCCTCAAGCTCGAGGCGAAGTCGGTGGCGAAGCTCGCCACGACGTCGACCGCGCGCAACCTCATCCGCATCTTCTTCCTGCAGGAAAGGCTCAAGGGGCTCGGCGGCGGGACGGACCACGGCATCAAGCACGTGCACGTGGTGGGCGCCGGCACGATGGGTGGCGATATCGCCGCATGGTCCGCGCTCAAGGGCTTCGACGTGACACTGCAAGACCGCGAACTGCGTTTCGTCGAACCCGCGATCAAGCGTGCCCGTGCGTTGTTCGAGAAGAAACTGAGGGCGCCGGCCAAGGTCGATGCCGCCGTCGCACGCCTGCGCGCCGACGTGGAGGGCAAGGGCGTCGCCGATGCCGACCTCGCCATCGAGGCGATCTTCGAGAACCCCGAAGCCAAGCACGCGCTCTATGCGGCGATCGAGCCGCAATTCCAGGCCGACGAGATCCTCGCCAGCAATACGTCGTCCATTCCGCTGGACGAACTCCGCCAGGGCCTGAAGGCGCCGCAACGTTTCCTCGGCCTGCACTTCTTCAATCCGGTGGCGCAGATGCCGCTGGTGGAAGTGGTGCGCCACGATGCCCTCGATCCCGCGATCGAGAAGCGCGCGCTCGCCTTCTGCAAGGCGATCGGCAAGCTTCCCGTGCCGGTGAAGGGAACGCCGGGCTTCCTGGTCAACCGCATCCTCATGCCCTACCTGATGGAAGCGATGCGCCTGTACAACGAAGGCGTGCCGGGACCGGTGCTCGACCGCGAAGCGAAGAAGTTCGGCATGCCCATGGGCCCGATCGAACTGGCCGATACCGTCGGGCTCGACGTCTGCGCCTCGGTCGGCAAGGAACTCGCGCCGTTCCTCGGCCTGGAGATTCCCCAGGGCCTGGAAGACAGGCTCGCCGCGAACAAGCGCGGCAAGAAGGATGGCGAGGGCCTGTACGTGTGGAAGGACGGCAAGCCGGACAAGCCGGAAGTCGATCCGGACTACGTCCCGCCAGCGGACATCCAGGACCGCATGATCCTGCCCATGATCAACGAAGCCATCGCCTGCCTGGCCGAGAACGTCGTCGACGATGCCGACCTGCTCGATGCGGGCGTCATCTTCGGCACGGGCTTCGCACCCTTCCGTGGTGGCCCCATCCAGTACGTGCGTAGCGAAGGCGTGGCCACGGTGCGCGAGCGCCTGGCGAAGCTGGAGCAGAAGCACGGCGCGCGCTTCGCCCGGAAGGAAGGTTGGGAGAATCCGGAGTTGACCGCTCCGGCGGCTTAGCCTGGCAGCTGCTACTCAAGGCTCCGAGCCATCGCCGACAGGGTCGGCTCCCACCATGACCTGCGCAGGTCTTGGGTGGGAGCCGACCCTGTCGGCGATGCTCTTGATCGGTAGGAAGCCGCTTCAGCGGCGATGCTTTTGCTTTGGTGGAAAGCCGCTTCAGCGGCGATCAGCGCAGCCTCACCACATCAAATCGTCAGGCACCCCATCGTCCGATTCACCCGCCGCGTTCGGATCGACCATCAACGCGATGAACTCCGGCGCGATGCCGCGCAGTTCCTCGATCACCGCCTTGTCCACCACCAGGTAACGGCCACCCTGCTGCACGACGCCGAGTTCCCCGGCATTCAAGGCGGCCAGTTGCGCGGTGTCGACGTATACGCGGCGAATCTTTTCGCCATACGGAAAATGACGCACCTGGTCGGCGTCGGGCAGGTTCAACGCCTTCCCTTTCAGCAGTTCCTCGACCTTGCGCTTCTTCTCCTTGCGTAACCGTGCCTGCTCGGCCGCTTCCGCTTCCACCCTGCGGCGCTCGGCGGCTTCATTCTGCGCGCGGATCGCATAGGCCTTGGCGAGGTCGATCTCGCCGTCCTTGCGCGGCGGGCGTTGCCCAGGCACGCCCGGCTTGCCCGCGTGGCGCGGCGGACGGCCTGCCTGATTCGGACCGCCCTGGTTCCGTGTGTTGCCGCCACCGTGCGGCTTGCCGCCCTGCTTCGGGCGATCGCCGGCATACGGCTGGCCGCTGGCGGAGGTATTGCCAGCTTGCCGCGACGGCGGCGCCGGCTTCCGTTTCTCCTCGCGAATTTCCTTCACGAGGCCACTCTTCAACAACTGGTCGCGCAGGGACTCTGCCATGATCGGTAAGGCTCGTTCGAATGCTTCAGTAGTGCGGCGGCGGGGGCTCGTTGGCGGCATCGCTGCCCAGCCCCGCGCGCATGTTCACGAGATCCGAGCGCAGGTCGCGCACGGCTCGTTCCAGTAGGTCGAGCCGACGGGCGATTTCCGCGTCGGCCGATGAAAGCGCATTGACGGTGTCGTCGATGAAGGCGAGGCGCACCTCGAGTTCGACCACGCGTTCGTCCAGGTCAGCCATGTTCACGCCCTGCCAGGCTACGGCCACGGCCGATGCCGTAGTACGCGATGCCGGCTTCCTCGACCACGACCGGATCGTAAAGATTGCGGCCGTCGAAAATCACCGGCGATACGAGCAACGATTTCACGCGCCCGAAATCGGGGCTGCGGAAAGCCTTCCATTCGGTGACGATGACCAGTGCATCGGCGCCTTCCAGCGCGGCGTAAGGACGCTCGACCAGCGTGAGGTCGTCACGATCGCCGTAGATGCGATGGGTTTCTTCCGCGGCTTCCGGGTCGAACGCGCGAACGCGCGCACCGGCCTCCCACAACTGTTCCATGAGGCGGCGGCTGGAGGCTTCGCGCATGTCGTCGGTATTGGGCTTGAAGGCCAGGCCCCACACGGCGATGGTGCGGCCTTTCAGCTTGCCATCGAAATGCTTCGAAAGCAGGGCGAACAGTCGCGACTTCTGCGCATCGTTCACCGCCTCCACCGCGTCGAGCAGGCGCGCTTCGTAGCCGACCGAGTGGGCGGTGCGCGCCAGCGCCTGCACATCCTTCGGGAAGCAGGAGCCGCCGTAACCGGCGCCGGGATAGATGAAGTGATAACCGATGCGCGGATCGGCACCGATACCCTGGCGAACCAGTTCCACATCGGCGCCGACGTGCTCGGCGATGTTGGCGATCTCGTTCATGAAGCTGATCTTCGTCGCCAGCATCGCGTTCGCGGCGTACTTGGTCAGTTCGGCCGAACGCTCGTCCATCACCACCATGCGGTCGTGGTTGCGATTGAACGCCGCGTACAGTTTCCGCAGCACGCCGATGGCCTTCTGGCTGGAGGCGCCGACGATGATGCGATCCGGACGCAGGCAATCCTCGACGGCGTCGCCCTCCTTCAGGAATTCCGGATTGGAAACGACATCGAACGGTACGTCGACGCCGCGCTTCTCCAATCGTGCCGCCACCGCGGCGCGCACGCGATCGGCGGTGCCCACGGGCACGGTCGATTTGTTCACCACCACGGTATAGCGATCGATGTGATCGCCGATGGTCTTCGCCACGGCCAGCACATACTGCAGGTCGGCGCTGCCATCCTCGTCGGGCGGCGTGCCGACCGCGATGAACACGATGTCGGCATGGGCGATGGCCGGTGCGGCAACCGTCGTGAAATCGAGGCGCCCGTCCGCATGGTTGCGGATGACCATGGGCTCCAGGCCCGGCTCGTAAATCGGGACGTCACCCTGCTTCAGGCGTTCGACCTTGCCGGCATCGACATCCACGCAGACGACGTGGTTGCCCATCTCGGCGAGGCAGGCCCCCGTGACGAGACCCACGTAGCCGGTTCCAAAGATCGTGACTTTCATGAAGCTCCCGGAGCTTTCGACAGGCTCGTCGTAACGGGCAATTGTAGTCCGGCACGCGCGGCAAACAAACCAAGATGACCTACGGTGGAGCTGAAGTCTTGGTGGGAGCCATGCCTTGGTGGGAGCCGACCCTGTCGGCGATGGGTGCATGCCGCAACCTGGCCCGCTGCCGCGGGATCGCCGACAAGTCGGCTCCCACCCGGTCTACTCGATCTCGATGGCGGCGAGCCTTGCTGTTGTGGGAGCCGCTTCAGCGGCGATGGGAGCTTGCCTCGACCCGGCCCGCTGCCGCGGGATCGCCGACAAGGTCGGCTCCCATCAGGGTGTGGCGAGACCTCGGACTCCCATCAAAGATCGGACTCCCATCAAAGAAAAAGGGCGCGGATCGCTCCGCGCCCTTTCGATGTTGCCGGTAAGCCTTTAAGGCTTACTTGCCACCCTGCGGCGCGGCACCCGGAGCACCCGGGCCCTGGCCAGCCGGGGTCGGGCCGGTCTTGAGCAGTTCGACGTCGAAGATGATCGTCGCGTTCGGCGGGAAGCCGTTTTCCGGCTTGGCGCCGTAAGCGATGTTCGACGGGATGAACAGCTTGTACTTGCCGCCGGTCTGCATCAGCTGCAGGCCCTCGCGGAAGCCCGGGATCACCGCGGCGAGCGGGATCTGGGCCGGACCGGCCGGCTGGTGATCGGCCGAGGAGTCGAACTTCTCGCCGTTCACGAAGGTGCCGGTGTAGTTGATGGTCACGGTGTCGTTCGGACCCGGACGCTGGCCGGTACCGGCCTGGACGACCTGGTACTGCAGGCCCGAGGACGTGACCTTCACGCCGGCAGCCGACTTGTTCTTGGCGAGGAACGCATCGCCTTCCTGCTTGTTCTGGGCGGCGACCTTGTTGTACTCGGCCTCGGCCTTGACCTTCAGCTGGGCGACGAACGCTTCGCGAACCGACTTGGCCTCGGCTTCCGACATGGTCGGCTTCTGGCCCGACAGCGCAGCCTGCAGCGCCTTGGCGACCGTGGCGGCATCGACTTCCTTCGCGACGAGCGGCGGAAGCGAGCTGGCGAGGTCCCAACCCACGACGTAGCTGGCCTTCTGTTTATCGACCGGTGCCGCGGAGGCGGCCGGCTTGGCGGCCTGGGCGGATGCGCCCGCGGCCGTACCCAGCGCAACCGCCAGGGCGACGGCCGTCATCGTGGGACGCAAAAAGTGCTTCATTCGGTACTCCCTCTCTAGAAAGATCGGCGACGCCGCCGGTACACCTCCTTGTGGAGGCGGAAACGCCATTGTGCGGTGGTTCGCGCCCTGCTTGCAATGACGGGGCGAGAGACAAGGTTTCACATCAAAAGTTCAGGAACCTTTCATCGAAATGAGGACTGGGTCACTCGTGGCGGTCCTGCCCCGGCTTTTCCAGGGTATCGCGGATGGCGGCCTGGAGCCGGGCATGGACCTGGACCAGCACCCGCCAGAGCAGCCAGGTCAGGCCGATGCCGATCAGGACCAGGACCAGGGCGACCTCCCGCGGCGGCAGGATGGTCGAGGCGAGCGCCGCGACCAGCAGCCCGATCACCAGCATGGCCACCAAGGGAATGATCCGGGCCAGCACCGAGCGGATCGTGTAGGTGCGGGCACCGAACCGGTCCGGAATGGACAATTCCGCCAGCAGCATGCCCAGGGCCCCGGCCTTGCGATAGGTCGCCACGACCATCGGCAGGGAGAGCAGCGCCGCGAGGGACCAGGCCAGGCTACGCTGCACCGTCGGCCGGTCGCTGAACATGTCCAGGTGCAGGAAGCCGCGGCGATAGGCGAAGGCCACGATGATGAACACGGCGACCACCAGGGCCGTGTTGATGATGACGTGCCAGACCAGCCGGCGGATCATCTTCATCACGACGGCGCCCTGCCCTTGCAGGCCGAGATTACCCATCCATTCCGTGTAGGCGGCGAACACGCCCGTGAAGCGCGACGGCAGGGTCCGGCCCATGAAACGCGCCAGCGGGTCCGACGAACGGATGAGGTAAGGCGTGAGGAAGGTGGTGATGGCCGATACCGCCACGGCCACGGGATAGAGGAAATCGCTGGTCACCTTGAGCGTCAGGCCGAGCGAGGCGATGACGAACGAGAACTCGCCG
>Ga0182008_10000729_pt1 | contig 23349 bp, 23 predicted proteins | sample Sormic07211129_1_FD_120482 | JGI IMG/M metagenome (GOLD analysis project Ga0182008, IMG submission 120482) | Rhizosphere microbial communities from Sorghum bicolor, Mead, Nebraska, USA - 072115-129_1 metaG | ecosystem: Host-associated > Plants > Roots > Rhizosphere | place: USA: Nebraska...
AAGCTACGGCCGCGCCATCAGCTTCGACCTGTCCGATCCGATGGTGATCGTCGGCCTGTTCATCGGCGGGCTGATCCCCTACCTGTTCGGCGCCATGGCCATGGAGGCCGTGGGCCGCGCGGCCGGCGCGGTGGTGGAGGAGGTGTGGCGCCAGTTCCGCGAGATCCCCGGCATCATGGAAGGCACGGCCAAGCCCGAGTACGGCAAGGCCGTCGGCATGCTGACCGGCGCGGCGATCAAGGAGATGATGATCCCCTCGCTGCTGCCGGTGGTGGTGCCGATCCTGGTCGGCCTGCTGCTGGGCCCCAAGGCGCTGGGCGGTTTGCTCATGGGCACCATCGTCACCGGCCTGTTCGTCGCGATCTCGATGTGCACCGGCGGCGGCGCCTGGGACAACGCCAAGAAGTACATCGAGGACGGCCACCACGGCGGCAAGGGCAGCGAGGCGCACAAGGCGGCCGTCACCGGCGACACCGTGGGCGACCCCTACAAGGACACGGCCGGCCCGGCCGTCAACCCGCTGATCAAGATCATCAACATCGTGGCGCTGCTGATCGTGCCGCTGGTGGTCAAGTTCCATGGCGGCGAAGTGGCGGCCGCCCCGGTGACGCCGCCCGCGGCCATGGCCCCGGCCGCCGCGCCCGCTTCACCCATGGCCGCGGCCGAAAGCGCGCTGGTGAAGGTGGAGAACGGCATCGTGAAGTTCTACTTCGCGACCGGCAAGGCCGAGGTCGCCCCCGGCGGCCGCGAGGCCCTGGCCGATGTGGTGAAGGCCGTGCAGAGCGGCGGCACCGCGCTGGTCAGCGGCTACCACGATGCCAGTGGCGACCCGACCAAAAACGCCGAGCTCGCCAAGCAGCGCGCCGAGGCCGTGGGCGAGGCGCTCAAGGCGGCGGGCGCGCCGGCCGACAAGGTCGAGCTGGCCAAGCCCGCGCAGACCCAGGCCGACGGACCGCCCGCCGAGGCGCGGCGGGTCGAGGTCACGGTCAAGAAGTAAGGACGGCGCGGCAGCGCCCTACAGCAATCCCTCGGGCACCAGCGGCCCGAAGAGGTTGATGTAGAAGCGCTGGCGCCAGGTCGATTCGGGCTCGTCGTAGAGGATCAGTTCCTTCTCGTCGTCCATCGACAGCCACTCCAGCCGCCCGCGCGATCCGTCGAGCCGCACGCGGTAGGCGCTCTCCAGCTTGCTGATGTTGATGATGCGCAGCATCTCGCGCGCCAGCTGCGGGCTGTCGACCGAGATGCCGAGCTCGGTGTTCTGCGTGGCCGAGCGCGGGTCGAGGTTGACCGAACCGATGAACACCCGCCGCTTGTCCACCACCGCGGTCTTGGCATGCAGCCGCCCCAGCGAACTGCCGAAGATGCCCAGGCGCTTGTTGCGGGTGGTGCGCTCCGGGCTCAGTTCGTAGAGGTCCACGCCCAGCTCCAGCAGCCGCTTGCGGTAGCGCGCGTAGCCGCTGTGCACCAGCGGCTCGTCGTTGGCCGCCAGCGAATTGGTCAGCAGCGTGACGTTCACGCCCCACTCGCGCAATTCCTTGAAGCCTTCCATGCCGCGCTCGCCCGGCACCATGTAGGGCGAGGTCAGCACCACGTCGTTCTCCGCCCGCAGCAGCTGCTGCCAGAAGTGCGCCGTGACGCTGGTGGAGAAGGCCTCGTCGGCGGTCATGTAGCGCAGCTTGGCGGGCGGGTCGGCCACCGCGGCGGCCTGGCCCCAGAGGAAGCCGACCTGGCCGGCATCGAACTCCTCGCCGATCGGGCCGTAGCCCAGCACGTCGGCCGGCGGCAGCACCACCTTGGGCGGCGGCGCGCCCATGCCGACGCGGGCGTCGAAGTCGCTGTCCATGGCCGTCTTGCCCGCGTAGGGCTGGACGATGGCGGCGATCGGGTAGACCTCCTCGCTGTTCCAGTAGAGGTCGAAGATCACCTCCAGCTCCCGGATCACCTTGCCCACCACCAGCGCGTCCATGTCGATGAAGTTCTGGGCGCTGTTCAGCGTGAAGTACTCGTCGGCGATGTTGCGCCCGCCGGCCACGGCCATCACGCCGTCGGCGATGAACAGCTTGTTGTGCATCCGGTGGTTGAGCCGCTGCACGTCGAAGGCCGAGGCGGCGAAACGGCCGGCCAGGCTGCCGCGGGCGCAGCAGAAGGGGTTGAACAGGCGCACCTCGACGTTGGGGGTGGCGGTGAGCGCCAGCAGCATCTGGTCGGTGTCCACGGTGTAGAGGTCGTCGACCAGGAGCCGCACCCGCACGCCGCGCAGCGCCGCTTCCTTGAGCGTGCGCAGCAGCAGGCCGCCCGCGCCGTCGTTGGCCAGCACGTAGTACTGCACGTCGATGGTGCGCTGGGCCCGGCGGGCCAGTTCGATGCGGGCGTCGAGCGAATAGACGCCCAGCGGCATCAGGCGGAAGCCCGAATGCTCGCCCGGCGGCGTCGAGGCCTGGACGATCTTCGCCAGCGGCGTCGTCGGATCGACCGGCCGCGACAGCGTGGGTTCCATCTGCTTGGCGATCGGCAGGCCGCCGCAGGCCGCCAGCAAGACCACGGCACCCAGCAAGGCCAGCCGCGCGGCGCAGCGCGCCAGGGCCGGTCGGACTAAGATGCGCATCATCGTTTTTCCGGGGATGAAATCATGCTGTCCATGGCTCCCAAATTTCTTGTCATACCGCTGATGATGCTCGCTTTCGGGGTCTCGGCGCCAGCCTCGGCTGCGCTCGACATCGGCGAGGCGGCCCCGCGCTTCAGCGCCCCGGCCGCGCTCGACGGCAAGCCCTTCACCTATTCGCTGGGCGAGGCGCTGCAGAAGGGGCCGGTGGTGCTGTACTTCTTTCCGGCCGCATTTTCCACCGGCTGCTCGATGGAGGCCCACGCCTTCGCCGAAGCCATCGAGGATTTCAAGTCCGCCGGCGCCACCGTGATCGGCGTCTCGACCGACGACCCGGAAACGCTGGCGAAATTCTCCAGCCAGTCCTGCCAGGGCAAGTTCCCGGTGGCCTCCGACCAGACCCGGACCATCAGCAAATCCTTCGACGCGCTGATGCAGACGCGGCCCGAGTATGCCAACCGGATCTCCTACGTGATCGCGCCCAACGGCGCGGTCGCCTTCTACTACCAGAGCCTGAACCCGGCCAAGCATGTCGAGAAGATGCTGGCGGCGGTCAAGGACCTGCCCTCGGCCGCGAAGAAGTAAGGCCGCTCAGCCGGCGTCGGCCGGCCCGCTGGTGGTGTTGACCGCCACGCCCTCCTCCTGCGCCGCGCGGAAGCGGTCGAGCAGGCTGTGCAACATCTCGGTCGACAGGCCGTGGATCACCAGCCGGTAGCCCGCGCGCAGGGTCGACAGCGGCACCAGCGGATGCTTGTTGTTGACCAGCACCAGGTGCTCCGGCGCCGCCAGCAGCGTGGCCGCGTAGATGCCGATGGTCTCGTCGAGCTGCAGCGAGTTGGCCGCGCGCCAGAAATCGTTGTCGGTGAGCATCAGCTGGTAGAGCGGCGTGAACAGCTCGATCGCGCTCTGCAGGTCGAGGAAGTTGAGCTTGCCGTGCGGCATGTCCTCCAGCTTCAGGCCCGGGTCGCGGATCATCGAGAAGTCGACGTGCTCGGGCTTGCACAGCTCCAGCCCCTTCTCCCGCAGCGCCGTGTTGAGGCGGATCACGAAATTGAACAGGTTGAGGTCGTGCTTGAGGAAGGTGTGGTCCTTGAGCGCGTCGATGTCCATCGGCGTCAGCGGCGTGGTCGCCACCGGCACCGGCGAATTGGCGCCGATGAAGGCCAGCACCTGCGAACCCAGGTGGAAGTGCCGCAGGATCAGCCAGTTGGCCTCGGGCGACACGAAGTGCTGCAGCCCCCAGGCCAGGAAGCGGTGCAGCAGGCCCGAGTGCGACCAGTTGCGCGGCACGAAGACCTTGACGACCTGGAACAGGACGATGAAGGTGCGCGCCAGCGGCCGCAGGAAGGGCAGCAGGAACTGCCGCGAGGCCGAGCTCGAATCGGCCAGCCAGGCCGCCTTGACCTCGTCCGGCAGCGGCGTGCTCTGGTCCAGATAGAGCGCGCGCCAGGGGCTGGGGTCGCGTTCGTCGTGCGGCTTCGAGAGAAATTCCGGGATCGGGTGACGGCTCATTTCATCCTTGCGTGATGTGCTGGAACTGCATCAGGTACAGGGCGGCCGTGTGGCGCGCGGTCTCGATGATCTTCCGCGGTGCATCGCCCGCGGGGTCGATCGCCATCACCATCTCGACCGCCATCAGCCAGCGGCTCAGGTGGTGCTCGTCGTTGTGGCCGTGGTACTCGAGGAAGCGGAACACGTCGGGCGGCAGCTTCAGCGAGGCCTTCAGCAGCGGCAGCAGCGCCGGCACGATGCGCTGGCCCGTGCCCTCGATGACGTAGATCGCGCCCAGCAGCCCGATCGGGTTGGGCGTGGCGGCCAGGCCGTGCAGGTAGGCATTGAGCGCCTCGCCGCCGGGGTTGCGGCGCAGCTGGCCGATGTCGCTGACCGGGCCGCCGGCCTTGCGGTAGTCGTCGAACAGGATCTGGAAGTCGTTCTGCTCCTCGCCCGCATGCACGTCGATCAGCGCGGCCAGGGTCTGGTAGTCGCCGGTCAGCGAGGCCGCGCCTTCGCGCATCCAGAGGCTGCCCTCGCGCACCTGCGGCACCCATTGCGCCATCCAGTTCAGGTAGTCGGGCACGGCGAAGCGGCGCTCGCGGATCTTGCGCACCAGCGGCGTGCGCCAGACCTGCGAGCGGTAGTCGTGCCAGACCGAGGCCAGCTCGGTGAGCAGGTCGCGCAGGCCGTCGGGCGCGGCGCCGGGATCGTGCGGCGGTGCGATGAACTCGTCTTCGACCGGCACCGCCTTGGCTTGAGGCGCGGCGATCGCGGCCGGCGGCGCATCGGCGGCCTCGACCTCGAGCAGCATGTAGGCCGCCATGAAGCGGCCCGACTCCGGCACGTAGCAGAAGATCTGCTCGCCGGGCTGGAGGGTGCGGGTCTGCAGGAATTCCGCCAGCATCACCAGGATCGATGCCGCACCGGTGTTGCCGCGCCAGGCCAGGTTGCTGTACCAGCGCTCGCGCGGGATCGCGAGTCCGGCCTTGGCCATCAGGTCCTCCACCACCGGGATGAATTTCTCCGAGGAGTAGTGGCACAGGAAATGGTCGACCCGCGCCGGGTCGACCCAGCCGTCCTTCACCAGCTGCGCGTACTCGTGGATGCCGATGTCGAACAGGTGCGGCAGCAGCCGGATGTCCTGGCGCAGCGACAGCGCGCCCGCGGCCTCGGCCTCGGCCCAGGAGCCGAAGTCGAGGTGGCCGCGCTCGCGGTCCTCGGTCAGGCCCAGCTGCATGCAGACCGGGTAGTCGCCCGAGAAGGAGCGCTGGTGCACCCACTTGAGCCGGAGCTTCAGGCCGTTGGCGCCGGCCAGCGTCGCGCCGTCGGACAGCAGCAGCGCGCCCGCGCCGTCGGACAGCATCCAGCGCAGGAAGTGCGAGTCGAAGTCGGTCTCGTAGCCGCGCGCGGCGAAGCGCGAGCGCTTGAACAGGCGCGAGGGCATCTCGGCCGCCACCGCGAGCGCGCTGCGGTGCGCGCCCAGCTCGATGCCCTGGGCGGCGGCCTGGATCGCGCCCACGCCGGCCGCGCAGATGCCGTGCACCGACAGCGTTTCCATCGGCGGCGCGGCGAGTTCGCCCTGGATCATGTTGGCGAAGCCGGGCATCAGCGTGTCGCCGCCGGAGGAGCCGCTGGCCAGCATCGACACCTGCGTCAGGTCGGCCCCGCCGCGCGCGAGGCAGTCGCGGATCGCGCCGGCGGCGAGCTGTGCGTTGGTGAACGTCGTGCGGCCCTCGGCATCGATCGCGTAGTGGCGCGCGCGGATGCCGTTCTCGGCCAGGATCCGGCGCTTGATGCGCTGCGACAGGCGGTTGAGCGGCGCGATGTAGTCGTCCATGCGCTCGTTGTCGACGGGCTCGCCGGGCAGGAAGCTGCCGGCACTCTGGAGATAGACGCGTTGGAAGGGAACGGGCATGGGATTCAGTGCAAGGAAGGGGCGACGGCGGGACGCGCGGGCATCAGCGAGCGGCTGCGAAAGCGCGGCACGACGGTGCCGAGCACGAACACGCGGAACATGTAGGGCAGCAGGCCGCCCTCGTTGAGCGCGGGGTCGACGCGCCCGCGGTAGGTGTCGCGGTGCAGTCGGGTGAGTTCGGACCAATGGGCATGCGGGTTCTCGTGGTGAGCGGTGTGAAGCCCGATGTTGAACAACAGCGGGTTCACCAGCCCCTCGAAGTTGCGCGCGTAGTTCAGTGCGCCCCCCTGCGTATCGCCTGGCGCGCCTTTGTCGCGGCGGGGGCTGCCGTCGGCATGCGCATGCTGCAGGTAGTTGGTCGCCAGCAGCCAGTGCAGGCCGTGCAGCTGCGGCACGATCACGAACAGCAGCGCCCGGCGCCAGTCGATCGCCAGCAGCAGCGCCCAGGAGCCCAGCCACACCGCGTACTGCGCCAGGCAGTAGCGGAAGGCGCCCGGGCCGCGCCGGCGCAGCGCGGCGAGCCAGCCCAGGATGTGCGGGTACAGCACGACCACCGCCTGCAGCGGATGCAATAGGTAGCCCAGCAAGTGGTTGGTGTCGCCGCCGAAGCGGTAGGTGCGCGCCACGTCGCGCTCGCCGTGCCGATGCCGGTGGTGGTTGGCCACGTGCGCCGGCCAGAACACGAAGGTCGGATGGCCCTGCAGCAGCGTGATGTAAAGGTCGGTGGCCCGGTTGGCCCAACGCCCGTGCCACATGCGCAGGTGCGTGTGGTTGTGGTGGATCACGCCGATGCCCAGCGTGAGGAAGAGCATCAGCGCATAGAGCGGCCACCAGAAGCCGTGCACCCATTGCCAGGCCGCGAGCGCGGGCAGCGCCACCAGGTAGGCCAGGCTCTGCCAGTCGCGGAAGTGGCGCAGGCGCGGCATGCGTGCGCGGGTCAGGCGCCAGGCCCTTGTGTCGCCTGCTTGCGGCGGAAGGCCTCGAGCTGCACCTCGGCCGCATCGGCCGGCAGGCGGGTGCCGAACAGCCGGTCCATGAAGGTGAACTGGAAACCGTAGTTGCCCGCGTGCGCCGCGTGGTGCAGGTGGTGGCGCCGGCTGGCGGCGAACCAGTGGCCGTAGGACACGCGGGTGAAGAAGTCGTAGTTGGCGTGGCCGATGCAGTTGAAGAACAGGCTGAACACCGGCACCGAGGCCAGCGACCAGAAGCTGAAGTCGTGCACCAGCATCGGCCACAGGATCACGTTGCCCAGCATCAGGGCCTCGATCGGATGGAAGCTGTAGGTGGAGAACGGCGTCGTGACCACCGAACGATGGTGCGGCCCATGGAAGCGGCGCAGCGGCCGGGTGTGCAGCAGCCGGTGGTTGATCCAGAAATGCACGTCGTTCCAGACCGCGAGCACCAGGATCTCGGCCGCGATCCGCCAGCCGCTCGCATCGACCGCGAGCCGGGCCCAGCCCAGCTGCAGCAGGCCCCAGGGAAAGACCATGCCCAGGCCGAAGATCAGCACCGACAGGCCCGATTGCGTGAACTCGCGGCGCCATTGCTCGGCCCGCACCGGCCGCGGATCGAGCACGCGGCCGATGCCCAGCGCAGGCAGCACCCGCTGCGTGAGCAGCCAGGTGATCGCGCCGAAGCTCAGGTAGAGGCCGCCGAAGAAGGCCAGGCCCCAGAGCATCACCGCGGGCAGCGACAAGGCTTGGAAAGTGGCTCCCATCAGTCGGCCGCCGCTGCGGTCATCGGCCCGCCCGACCTCACTCGACCTTGACGCCGGAAGCGGCGACGATGCCCTTCCACTTGAGGTAGTCGGCCTTGACCAGCGCGCCGAAGGCCTCGGGCGTGAGCGGCCGCGGCTCGGCGCCCTGGGCGTGGATCGCCTCGCGCACTTCGGGCAGCGCCAGCTGCTTGTTGATGGCGGCGTTCATCGCCGCGACCACGTCCTTGGGCGCGTTGGCCGGCATGAAGACGCCGTACCAGGAGCTCACGTCGAAGTCCTTGAGCGGGGTCGATTCGGCGATCGTCGGCACGTCGGGCAGGCTGACGCTGCGCTTGGCCGAGGTCACGGCCAGGGCGCGCAGCTTGCCGGCCTTGATCTGCGAGATCGCCGAGGGAATGGACGACACCATCATCGAGACCGTGCCGCTCATCGTGTCGATGACCGCCGGGTTCGAGCCCTTGTAGGGCACGTGCGTGATCTTGATCCCGGCGTCCATCTTGAACATCTCGCCCGCCAGGTGGATGGTGGTGCCGTTGCCCGGGCTGCCGTAGGTGATGGTGTCGGGCGCGGCCTTGGCCGCGGCGATCACGTCGGCCATGTTCTTGAAGGGCGAGTTGGCGGCGGTGACGATCACCAGCGGCGATTCGGCCACCAGCGCCACCGCCGTCAGGTCCTTCGACGGGTCGTAGCTCAGGCCCTTGTAGAGCCAGGGCGCCACGGCCAGGTTGTCCTTCTGGCCCATGACCATCTCGTAGCCGGTGGCGGGCATGCGCACCGCCTCGGTGATGCCGATGGTGCCGCCGGCGCCCGGCCGGTTGTCGACCACCACGGTCCACTTGTTGGCTTCGGTCAGGCGCTGGCCGACGATGCGCGACAGGATGTCGGTGCCGCCGCCCGGCGGGAAGGGAACGATCAGGCGGATCGGCTTGTTGGGGTAGGCGGCCGTGCCCTGCGCCAGGGCGGCGCTCGGGGCCAAGGTGAGAGTCGAGAGGGCCGAGAGGGCCAGCAGCGATAGCAGTGTCTTGCGATTCATGTCGAGTGTTGTCTCCGTCGCCGATGCGGAGATCGCAACAGCCTCAGGCCGCGCAGTCTACTGGAGCACCGCCCGGCGCTCAGTTGAAGCGCACCCCGGGCCGCACGGGGCTGCTCTGCTCGCTGCGCAACGGCACGCCCTGCAGGGTGTCGAAATCCGAGGGCGCATCGGGCACGCGCACCTCCTCGAACTCCAGCAGCGAAGCCACCCAGCGGCCGGCGGCCGAATCGGCCGGTTCGTCGTTGGTGAAGACGCCGTCGCGGATGTAGAAGGTCTCGCCCGCGCGCCGCTCGGCATGCAGTTCGCTCAGGCGCGCGATCGAGAAGGCATAGGTCACGAGCTTCTCCTTGGTGCGGCGGTCCTTGCCACCGCAGCTGAAGAGGCCTTCGTTGGCGATCACGATGCAGGAACCCTCGACCTGGTCCTCGACCTGCGAACCGGCGCGCCAGACCGCGGTCGGCAGGCGCACGCGCACCTTGTCGATCACCAGGTCACGCTGCTTGTTGAGGCTGGTGAGCGGCGGCACCAGCGAACGCAACTGGGCCAGGCGCTCGACGAAGTGGTCGTCGATGGTGAAGCTCACGTGGTGCGTGGCGCCGCCTGAGCGCTTGACGACCTGCATGATGACGTGGCGCGGGTTGTTCAACATGGTCCTCCTGGGGGCCGGGTCGGGGAATCGTTCCGGGAAAACGTCTCTTCCCGCAGAACGGACGACCAGTCGCCCCAAAATCAGAAACAAACGAAAACTCAAGAATCATTTGTTTCCAACTCTTACACGCCATTTCACTGCAGCAATGTGTCGATTTCAAGTACCCGTTTGAACTACTTCGTTCGAAAGTACAGGCATTCCACCCGCGCCATCCGCGCCTATCCGCCCTCGGCCACCGGCGCGGCGCCGTCGAGCTGCTCGGCCAGGGCCTTGCAGGAGGGCGCGCAGACGCTCTGCGACTTGCCCAGCACCTGGCGCGTGCGCATCTGCGAGCGCAGCCGGTGCTTGCCGCACATGAAGCAGGACATGGTCGCGCCACTGAAGGACGACGAGGCCCGGAAGGGCGAACCCGAGGGCTTGGACTTGTAGCGCAGTCCGTCGGCCACCACGGCCGTCTTCACCTCATCCTTGGACATGGGCGGCATCCGGTGCGGGAGGGGTGGCCATGGCGCGGGCGATGGCTTCCTTGGCGCGCAGTTCGGCGGCCATGGCGGCATCCAGCCCGGAGCGGCACAGGCCGGCGTGCTGGTACTGGAGGTTCTCATAGACCTCGGCCGCCGCCGGGTAGCTGTCGAGCAGCTGGCCCAGGGCGGCGCCGGGGGCCACGTCGGCGAATTCATGCACGAGGTGCATCACGACCGAACGGTACTGGTCCGCGCCCACCGGCACGGCGCTGTGGTCGAGCCGCTCGAGGAGCTGGGCCAACCTTTCGGTGACGTCGAGGCTGATCTTGGGAGTTGCGTTCATGGATCGAAGTTGGGGCATTCAGGGCCGTTTGCAAGGTCCGCGCCAGGCAGTGCCGGCGCGATGGGCGCAGGCCTCTTACCATTGGCGGCTGGGTACCGACCATACCGCGCTTGCGGACCGACCCTTCCAGACGCTTTCCAAGACCCCCTTCCGAGCGGCTCCCCGCCGCGTGATCCGACATGCAACTCAACTACATCGCCAATGCCGACGTGCCCTCCTCGTCGGGCCGCACCCTGCCCGTCATCGACCCGTCGGACGGCCAGGTCTTCGAAGAGATCCAGCGCAGCAACGCCGCCGACATCGACACCGCGGTGCGCGCCGCGCGCGACTGTTTCGAGAGCGTCTGGCACAAGGTGAGCGCGGCCGAACGCGGCCGACTGCTCTACCGCCTGTCGCAGAAGGTCGCCGAGCACGTCGACGAACTGGCGCTGCTCGAGCAGCGCGACTGCGGCAAGCCGGTCAAGCAGGCCCGCGCCGACGCGCTGGCGCTGGTGCGCTACTTCGAGTTCTACGCCGGTGCCTGCGACAAGCTGCATGGCGAGACCATCCCCTACCAGGACGGCTACAGCGTGTTCACCTGGCGCGAGCCGCACGGCGTGACCGGCCACGTGATCCCCTGGAACTACCCGATGCAGATCTTCGGCCGCAGCGTGGGCGGCGCCCTGGCCGCGGGCAACGTCTGCGTGGTCAAGCCGGCCGAGGACGCCTGCCTGTCGCTGATCCGCGTGGCCCAGCTGGCGGCCGAAGCCGGCTTCCCGGCCGGCGCCCTCAACATCGTGACCGGCTACGGCCACGAAGTGGGCGACGCGCTGGCGCGCCACGAGGGCATCGACCACATCAGCTTCACCGGCAGCCCCAAGATCGGCACGCTGATCCAGCAGGTCGCGGCCGAGCGCCATTGCCCGGTCACGCTGGAACTGGGCGGCAAGAGCCCGCAGATCCTGTTCGCCGATGCCGACATCAACGCCGCCATCCCGACGCTGATCAACGCCATCGTGCAGAACGCCGGCCAGACCTGCTCGGCCGGCTCGCGCGTGCTGATCGAGCGCGACATCTACGAGCTGGTGCTCGAGCGCCTGGGCAAGGCCTTCGAGGCGCTGCGCGTCGGCCCGGCCGCGATGGACCTGGACGTGGGCCCGCTGATCCGCCAGACCCAGCAGCAGCGCGTCTGGGATTTCCTGTCCGACGCGCAGGTCGCCGGCATCCCGATGGTGGCGCAGGGCGTGGTGGTCGACGAAGCCCCCGAAACCGGCTTCTACCAGGCCCCGACGCTGCTGCGCGACGTGCCGGTGGACCACCGCCTGGCGCAGGAGGAGGTGTTCGGCCCGGTGCTGGCCGCCATGTCCTTCCGCGACGAGGACGAAGCCGTGGCCCTGGCCAACGCGACCCAGTTCGGCCTGGTGGCCGGCGTCTGGACCGAGAACGGCGCCCGCCAGTTCCGCATGGCCAAGCGCGTGCGCGCCGGCCAGGTCTTCATCAACAACTACGGCGCCGGCGGCGGCGTGGAGCTGCCCTTCGGCGGCGTGAAGTCTTCGGGCTATGGCCGCGAGAAGGGTTTCGAGGCGCTGTACGGTTTCACGACGCTCAAGACCATCGCGGTCAAGCACGGCTAGGACTGGCTCTCCCCCGGGGCTTCGTGCACTGCGTGTCGCTTCGCCCTCCCCCTTCCGGGGGCAACACCAGCGGCCCGGCAAAGCCGGTTCCGCGGTAGGACTGGGCTCTCCCCCGGGGCTTCGCGCACTGCGTGTCGCTTCGCCTTCCCCCTCCGGGGGCAACACCAGCGGCCCGGCGAAGCCGGTTCCGCGGTGTTTCACGAACAGACCGGAAGACGCGCTCGTCAGGCTAGCGCGGTGTCGAGCATCATCATCAGCACGAAGCCGATCATCAGCCCGCCCGTGGCGAAGGCCTCGTGCCCCTTGCGGTGCGACTCCGGGATGATCTCGTGGCTGATCACGAACAGCATGGCGCCGGCCGCGAAACCCAGGCCCCAGGGCAGCAGCGCGGCCGAATAGCCCACGACGGCGGCACCGATCACGGCGCCGATCGGCTCCACCAGGCCCGAAGCCATGCCCAGCCCGACCGCGAAGGCGCGGCTGTAGCCCGCGGCCAGCAGCGCCACCGCCACCACCAGGCCTTCGGGCACGTCCTGGATCGCGATGCCCGTGGCCAGCGCGTTGGCGCGCAGGCCTTCGTTGCCCGCATAGCCCACGCCGATGGCCAGGCCCTCGGGCAGGTTGTGCAGCGCGATCGCGATCACGAACAGCCAGGTGCGCCGCAGCTTCTGTGCCGAATGGCCCTCGCGCCCCTTGATGAAATGCTCGTGCGGCAGCACACGGTCGAGCATCAGCAGGGCCAGTGCGCCCAGCAGGATCGCACTGCCCACCACGCCGCCGGCCGCCCACGGGCCGCCCCCGAAGGCCTGGCTCGAACGCGCGGCCTCGAGGCCCGGGATGACCAGCGAGAACGCGCAGGCGGCCAGCATCACGCCGGCGCCGAAGCCGAACAGCGTGTCCTGCACGCGGTCCGAGAGCTTCTGCGAGAACAGCACCGGCAGCGTGCCCAGCGCGGTGGCCAGCGCCGCCACCGAACCGCCGACGAAGGCATTGAAGACGACGGGGTTGCCGGCCACGAACTGCCAGAACTGGGCAAGCAGCACCGCCACCCCGGCCGCCACGATCAGCCAGCCGACGCACTGACGCATCGACCACCCCTGGCGCACCGCCACCGACCGTGTCTCGTCCATCCTGTCCTCCTCAGGCACGCGCTGCGGCGTAGCGCCGCGCCACTTCGGCCCAATCCACCACGTTGTAGAACGCCGCGATGTATTCGGGGCGACGGTTCTGGTACTTGAGGTAGTAGGCGTGCTCCCACACGTCGAGGCCGAGGATGGGCATGTTGCCCGAACCGATGCCCCGCATCAGCGGGCTGTCCTGGTTGCCGCTGCTCTCGACGGCCAGCTGGCCCTCCTTCGAGACGCCGAGCCAGGCCCAGCCGCTGCCGAAGCGCGTCAGCGCGGCCTTGGTGAAGGCCTCCTTGAAGGCGTCGAAGCCGCCGAGGTCGGCGTCGATGGCGCGGGCCAGTTCGCCGTCGGGCGCGCCGCCGCCGGTGGGCGACATCACGGTCCAGAACAGGCTGTGGTTGGCGTGGCCGCCGCCGTTGTTGCGCACCGGCGCGCGCAGGGCCTCGGGCAGCTTGTCGAGCTCGACGATCAGCTGCTCCACGGGCTGCTCGGCGAAGGCCGTGCCCGCGAGCGCGGCGTTGAGGTTGTTCACGTAGGCCTGGTGGTGCTTCGTGAAATGGATCTCCATCGTCTGCGCGTCGATGTGCGGCTCCAGCGCGTCATAGGCATAAGGCAGGCTGGGGAGGACGTGAGGCATGGCAAGGTTCCTTGGCTTTGAAAAAATCGGGAGATCGCTCAGTGCAGCGTGGCGCCGTGCGCGGCGTGCGAAAAAGGCATGCAACCGGCACGCAGCGCGGCCACGATGGCCGGATCGCTGCCGTGCTCGGCCAGGTGCGCCAGCAGCGCGGCGTGGGTCTCGCGGCTGTGGCGGAAGGCCGCCTGCTGAAGCAGGGGCTCGGTGGCGGGGCTGCGCAGCAGCGCCATCAGCGTGCAGTGCGCGGCGCAGAGGTGCGCCGCGGCGTCGTGGATCCGCTCGGCATCGCGCTGCAGGTCGGCGAGTTGCAGATGCGTGACCACGAAGGCCGCCACGCGGTCGTCCGCGCAGGCCGCTTCGCCATGGGACAGCAGGCCCTGCGCGACGGTCAACGCCTGCCGGCAGCCCGCCTCGGCGAGCGCGGCCTGGCCACGACGCCTGGCGTCGCAGGCGCCGCGCATCAGGCTTTCCCATTCGGGCAGTCCCGGCGGCAGGGAGCCTGCGGGTGCGAGCGGAAGACCGGCGGATCGGTTCATGCAGAGCTCCTGTGTTCACCCTTTGCGTCGAAGGAGGAGCTTTGCGTACTCGGGTTGATAAATGATAGTCATTCTCAACCAAACCGTCCATCCGAGGGTTTTACCGATGACGCCGGCCCGCGCCGACTTGCCCCGCACGCAGGAATGGCGGGGGCGATCAGGTAAATTGGCTTCTGCTTGCCGCCCCACCCATGAACGAGACCTTCGTCCCCCTTGCCGACATCGGCCGCGCCCTGCGCGCCCCGGTGCCGCTGCCTGCCGCGCCGGTCACGGGGACGCTGCACGACCGCCTTGGCCGCCCGCTCACCGACCTGCGCATCAGCGTGACCGACCGCTGCAACTTCCGCTGCAGCTACTGCATGCCCAAGGAAGTGTTCGACAAGGACTACCGCTACCTGCCGCACGGCGCGCTGCTGAGCTTCGAGGAGATCACGCGGCTCGCGCGGCTGTTCGCGGCGCACGGCGTGCGCAAGCTCCGGCTCACCGGCGGCGAGCCGCTGCTGCGCAAGAACCTGGAATCGCTGGTCGAACAACTCGCGGCCTTGCGCACGCCCGACGGCCAGCCGCTGGACCTGACACTGACCACCAACGCCTCGCTGCTCGCCCGCAAGGCCCAGGCCCTCAAGGACGCCGGCCTGCAGCGCGTGACGGTCAGCCTCGACAGCCTCGACGACGCGGTGTTCCGCCGCATGAACGACGTCGACTTCCCGGTGACCGAGGTGCTGGCCGGCATCGATGCGGCCCAGGCCGCCGGGCTGCCGGTCAAGATCAACATGGTGGTCAAGCGCGGCACCAACGACCAGGAGATCCTGCCGATGGCGCGCCACTTCCGCGGCACCGGCGCGGTGCTGCGCTTCATCGAATACATGGACGTCGGCGCCACCAACGGCTGGCGCATGCACGAGGTGCTGCCTTCGGCCGAGGTCGTCGCGCGCATCGGCGCCGAGTTCCCGCTGCGCCCGCTGCAGGCCTCCGCGCCCGGCGAAACGGCGCAGCGCTGGGCCTACGAAGACGGCGCCGGCGAGATCGGCGTGATCAGCAGCGTGACCCAGGCCTTCTGCGGCGACTGCAGCCGGGCCCGGCTCTCGACCGAAGGCAAGCTCTTCCTCTGCCTGTTCGCCAGCAGCGGCCACGACCTGCGGCCCCTGCTGCGCGCGGCCGACGCATCCGACGACGCCATCCTGGCGGCCATCGGCCACGTCTGGCAGGGCCGGTCCGACCGCTATTCCGAACTGCGCGCGCTGCGCGCCCCCGACACGAGCGACCCGGGCGCGCCCCGCCGGGTCGAGATGAGCTACATCGGCGGATGAAGATTTCCACCCAAGACATCACGGGCCTGGTGCTCGCCGGTGGGCGCGGCGCGCGCATGGGCGGCGTCGACAAGGGCCTGCAGCCCTTCGACGGCCTGCCCCTGGCCCAGCACGCCGCGCGCCGGCTCGCACCGCAGGTCGGCGCGCTGCGCTTCAATGCCAACCGCAACCTCGCGGCCTACGAGGCCTTCGGCGCGCCGGTCTGGCCCGATGCCGACGACCGCCAGCCGGGCCCGCTGGCCGGCTTCCTGGCCGGACTCGCGCATTGCGAGACCCCCTGGCTGCTGACCGTGCCCTGCGACACGCCCCTGTTCCCGCTCGACCTGGCACGCCGCCTGGCCGATGCGCTGGCGGCGGCGGAGGCCGAGATCGCCGTCGCCTGCGCCCCCGAGGCCGATGCGCAAGGTGCCACCGTGTGGCGCCCGCAACCCGTGTTCTGCCTGCTGCCGACCGCGCTGTGCGACAGCCTCGCGCGCTTCATCGCCCAGGGCGGCCGCAAGATCGACGCCTGGACCGCCGGGCATCGCACGGTGCAGGTGCGCTTCGACACACCCGGCGCCTTCGCCAACGCCAACACGCGGGCCGAACTGCAGGCGCTCGAAGCCGGAACGCCGCGATGAACCGCCTCGCCGAGATCGCGGCCGCGTTGAGCGGCCATGACCCGCAGGCGCTGAGCGTCGAGGGCGTGCACGCCTTCCTGGCGCGCCTCGTGGGCCCGGCCGCGGACCGGCCCCTCGAGACGGTGCCGTTGCATCTGGCGCTCGACCGCGTGCTGGCCCGGGACATCATCTCGCCCTTCGACGTGCCGCCGCACGACAACTCGGCCATGGACGGCTTCGCCTTCGATGGCGAGGCGCTCGACGGCGCCGCGGGCGAGCTCCGCCTTCAGATCGCCGGCACGGCGCTCGCGGGCACCTGCTGGCGCGGCCGGATCGACGCGGGCCAGGCGGTCCGGATCACGACCGGCGCGGTGATGCCGCCAGGCCTCGACACCGTGGTGCCGCAGGAGCTGTGCACGGTCGACCAGGGCGAAGTGCGCTTCGCAACGACCCTGCTGCGCCGCGGCGCCAACCGCCGGCGGGCCGGCGAAGACCTCGCGGCCGGCCGCGCCGCGCTGCGCGAGGGCGACCGCCTGGGCCCGGCCGCGCTGGGCCTCGCCGCCAGCCTCGGCCTGGCGACGCTGCCGGTCTGGCCGCGGCTGCGTGTCGCCAGCTTCTCCACCGGCAACGAGATCCTGAGCCTGGGCGAGGCCCCGCGCGAAGGCGCGGTCTACGACAGCAACCGCTACACGCTGCTGGGCCTGCTGACGCGGCTGGGCTGCGAGATCGTCGACCTGGGCGTGGTGCGCGACGACCCCGCGGCGCTCGAAGCCACGCTGCGCGACGCCGCGCGGCAGGCCGACGTGATCATCAGCAGCGGCGGCGTGAGCGTCGGCGAGGCCGACCACACGCGCGCCGTGATGCAGCGCCTGGGCGACATCGCCTTCTGGCGCATCGCCATGCGGCCGGGCCGGCCGATGGCCGTGGGGCTGATCGCGCGCGACGACGGCAGCGACGCCCTGCTGTTCGGCCTGCCGGGCAACCCGGTGGCCGTGATGGTGACCTTCCTGGCCTTCGTGCGCCCCGCGCTGCTGCAGCGCATGGGCTGCAACGCCGCGCACCGCGCCCCGCCGCCGCTGCTGCGCGCGACCACGTCCAGCGCGATCCACAAGAAGCCGGGCCGCACCGAATACCAGCGCGGTTTCGTGCGCACGGTGCCGGGCGCGTTGCCCGAGGTGTGCGTGGCGACGAACCAGGGCTCGGGCGTGCTGCGCTCGATGGCCGAAGCCAATGGCCTGGTGGTGCTGCACCACGAGCAGGGCAGCGTGGCCGCGGGCGAGACCGTCGACGTGATGCTGTTCGACGGCTGTCTCTAGGCGCGGCGCACTTCGTGTCCAGCGGCCCGGCAGAGCCGGTTCCGCGGTGTTTCACGAATGACCTCGGCCCCACCTATCGCTCAGAGGCGTCCCAAGGCCTTGTCCACGCCCTTGTTGGCCAGCATGTCGGCCCGCTCGTTGCCCGGGTCGCCCGAATGGCCCTTGACCCAGTGCCATTCGATCTGGTGACCGCCCTCCTGCACCAGCGCATCGAGGCGCTTCCAGAGTTCGACGTTCTTCACCGGCTGCTTGCTGGCGGTCATCCAGCCCTTGGCCTTCCAGCCCTTGATCCATTCGGTGATGCCCTGGCGCACGTACTGGCTGTCGAGGTACAGCGTGACCTTGCAGGGCCGCTTGAGCGCGGCCAGGCCTTCGATCACGGCCTGCAGCTCCATGCGGTTGTTGGTGGTGGCGAGTTCGCCGCCGAACAACTCCTTCTCGGTCGGCCCCGACTTGAGCCAGGCGCCCCAGCCGCCCGGGCCGGGGTTGCCCTTGCAAGCCCCGTCGGTGTAGATCTGTACTTCGTTCAAGAACCTGTTCCTTTGGATGACGATGGGTGGTGCGAACCGGGTTCGCGATGCATCCGGCCGGCAATCGGCACGGGTGCGCTGGCGCGCTGCGAGGCGCGCCGCCAGTCGGCGCTCAGCAGGCGCATGCCGCGCACCCGCTTGACCGCGACCAGGAAATAGACGGCGCCGAAGATCGGCCACCAGCGTTCGCCGGCGGTGTCGAACCAGCGCAGGCGCTCCAGCCAGGCTTCGCTGCGCACCGCCGGACGGTACACCCCGAAGCGCCCCGACTCCACCTCGAAGCCCAGCAGGCGCAGCCAGTCGCGCATGCGCCAGTAGCCGATGAAGTCGCCGGTTTCGGGCAGGAACAGCTCGCCGAAGCCCAGCCTTTTGTAAAGATGGGCGCGCCGCTGGCGCATGCCCCAGAGGCTGGTCGGGTTCAGGCCGCAGATGATGACCCGGCCCTCGGGCACCAGCACGCGCTCGACTTCGCGCAGCGTCGCATGCGGATCGGGGCTCAGTTCGAGCGTGTGCGGCAGCACGACCAGGTCCAGGCTGTTCGCGGGAAAGGGCAAGGCGGAGAATTCGGTCAGCAGCGCAGCCCGGCCCGTGGGCACGGTGTCGGCCAGGGCCAGCCAGCGGTGCGGCATGCGGTTGCTGCGCAGCGCCTCGATGCGGCCCAGGCCCAGCTGCAGCGCGTGGTAGCCGAAGACATCGGCCACGGCCTGGTCGAACTGCGCCTGCTCCCACGCCAGCAGGTACTGGCCAGGCGGGGTCTCGAACCAATCCTGCAAACCTATAATTTGACCGCTCATGACCCTTGTTCCGCTGCCCGCCTTCGCTGACAACTACATCTGGATGCTGCAGAACGGGAGCCACGCGATCGTGGTGGACCCGGGCGACGCCCAACCGGTGTTCGACGCACTGGCGCGCGCGCATCTGCAGCTGGCCGCGATTCTAGTCACGCACCATCACGCCGATCATTCGGGCGGCGTGGCGGCGCTGCGCGAGGCCACCGGGGCCCAGGTCTTCGGCCCGGCCGGCGAGACCATTCCCGAGCCCTACACGCCCATGGCGCGCGGCGACCATGCCGAAGCCCTGGGCCTGCGCTTCGAGGTGTTCGACATCCCGGGCCACACCGCCGGCCACATCGCCTTCTTCCTGCCCGCCGACGCGCAGCGGGGCCAGGCCCCGATCCTGTTCTGCGGCGACACGCTGTTCTCGGGCGGCTGCGGCCGCATCTTCGAGGGCACGCCGGCGCAGATGCTGGCCTCGCTCGACACGCTGGCTGCGCTGCCGGGCGACACCCGCGTGTGCTGCGGCCATGAATACACACTTGCTAACCTGCGATTCGCCCGCGCGGTGGAACCCGGCAACGCCGATCTGACTCACTACACGGCGCATTGCGAATCGCTGCGCGCGCACGGTACGCCGACGCTGCCCTCGCAGCTCGGCACCGAGCGCCGGATCAACCCCTTTCTTCGCAGCCGCGAAGCCACCGTCCTTCAAGCCGTGCGCGCACAGGCCCACCTCGGCGCCGATGCGGCCGAGGTCGAGGTGTTCGCTGCATTGCGCCAATGGAAAAACGACTTCCGATGAAATTTCTCTCCGCCGTCTGCCTGGCAGGCGCCGTCTTTCTCGCGGGATGCGCAAGCACGCAGCAGCCTTCGTCGACGGACCTGTCTGCCACCGATGGCGGCGTTCCTCCCGTCGCCCTGCCTGAAGGCTCTGCCGCCCCGGTGTACCCGGGCGGCGCGCTCACCCCCATCACCGCCGGCCGCGCCGGCGCCGGTGCGCGCAGCGTGGTCACGCTGGCGCCCCCGGTCGACATGTGGGACCGCATCCGCCGCGGCTTCAAGATGCCCGACCTCGACACCGACACGGTGCGCGAGCAGGAGCAGTGGTATGCGGTGCGGCCCGACTACGTGCAGCGCATGACCGAGCGCTCCAACCGCTACATCTTCCACATCGTCGAGGAGCTCGAGCGCCGCAACATGCCCACCGAGCTGGCGCTGCTGCCCTTCATCGAGAGCGCCTTCAACCCGCAGGCCGTGTCCAGCGCGCGCGCCGCCGGCATGTGGCAGTTCATGCCCGCGACCGGCAACGACTACGACCTCAAGCAGAACATCTTCCGCGACGACCGGCGCGACGTGCTGGCCTCCACCCGCGCCGCGCTCGACTACCTGCAGCGCCTCTACACCATGTTCGGCGACTGGCACCTGGCGCTGGCCGCCTACAACTGGGGCGAAGGCAGCGTCGGGCGCGCCATCGCCAAGAACCAGCGCGCCGGCCTGCCGACCGGCTACATGGACCTCACGATGCCGGCCGAGACGCGCGGCTACGTGCCCAAGCTGCAGGCGGTCAAGAACATCGTGGCCGATCCGCAGCGCTTCAATGTCGACCTGCCGGTGATCGCCAACCATCCCTACTTCCAGACCGTGACGCTCACGCGCGACCTGGACGTGGCGCTGGCCGCCAAGCTGGCCGACGTGCGCATCGAGGACTTCCGCGCGCTCAACCCCGCCGCCCACAAGCCGGTGCTGCTCGCGGCCGGCACGCCGCAGATCCTGCTGCCCTGGGACAACGCCGCCGTGTTCCAGCGCAACTTCGAGGCCTACAGCCAGGGCCAGTACGCGAGCTGGACCGCCTGGACCGTGCCCGGCACCATGACCGTGGCCGACGCGGCGCAACGCTCGGGCATGAGCGAAGCCGACCTGCGCGCCATCAACCAGGTGCCGCCGCGCATGCTGATCAAGGCCGGCTCGACGCTGATCGTGCCGCGCGGCGCGCGGGTGCAGGAAGACGTGGCCGCGCTGGTGGCCGACACCGGCCACCTGAGCTTCCAGCCCGAGATCGTCACCCGCCGCACCACGGTCAAGGCCGGCCGCAGCGACAGCGTGGCCAGCATCGCGCGGCGCTACCGCGTGAGCCCCGCCAGCGTGGCCGAATGGAACGACGTCAAGGCCAACCACGTGTTCGCGCGCGGCCTGAGCGTGGTCGTCTACCTGCCGGTGCAGGCCGCGCGCGCGGCCCGCGTGGGCACCGGTACCGCGGTGCGCGGCGTGAGCGCCAAGACCGCCGTGGCGCCGCGCCAGGCGCTGGCCGGCAAGACCGCCGTGGTCAAGACCCGGCCGGTGGTGGTCAAGAGCAAGCCCGCCCCGATCGTGCGCGAGAAGCGCGGCGGCACCCCGTCCAAGCAGAAGCGCTGAGCGAGCGGCCATCGCGCGCCGCGCTCAGAGCTTCTCGGTCTCGCCGCTGCGCGGCTGCCACTTCATGAGCCGCTTCTCGACGCGCCCCACGAGGCCGTCGAGCGCCAGCGCGAAGACCGTGAGCACGACGATGCCGGCGAACACCGTGTTGACGTCGAAGGTGCCCTCGGCCTGCAGGATCAGGTAGCCCACGCCGCGCGCCGAGCCCAGGTACTCGCCCACCACCGCGCCCACGAAAGCCAGGCCCACCGAGGTGTGCAGGCTGGAAAAGACCCAGCTCGTCGCGCTCGGCAGGTACACGGTGCGCAGCAATTGCCGCTGGTTGGCGCCCAGCATCTTCGCGTTGGCCAGCACCACCGGGCTCACCTCGCGCACGCCCTGGTAGACGTTGAAGAACACGATGAAGAACACCAGCGTGACCGCCAGCGCCACCTTGCTCCAGATGCCCAGGCCGAACCACAGTGCGAAGATCGGCGCGAGGATCACGCGCGGCATCGAGTTGGCGGCCTTGATGTAGGGGTCGAGGATCAGGCTGGCGGTGGGCGCGAGCGCCAGCCAGAGGCCGCAGGCCAGGCCCAGCACCGTGCCGATGCCGAAGGCCAGCACGGTCTCGAGCAGCGTGGTGCCGAGGTGCCGGTAGATGTCCGCGTTGCCGGGCAGCCCTTCGGGGAACAGCGGGTTGGGCGGCACGGCGAAGGGCAGGAACCAGCTCCAGATGCGGCCCGCGACCTGGATCGGCTCGCCCAGGAAGAAAGCCGCCTTGTCGCCGCGCGACACCAGGTGCCAGGCCAGCAGCAGCACGACCAGCAGGCCGACCTGCCAGGCGCGGGCGTTGCGTTCGGTGGGTCGGAACGTGGCCATGGTCAGGCCGCCTTCTTCAACTGCTGCGCGTAGCCCTTGAGCACCTCGTCGCGCAGCACGTTCCAGATCTGCGTGTGCAGCTCGACGAAGCGCGGATGCGTGCGCACCTCGGCCACGTCGCGCGGCCGCGCGAGATCGATCGCGAACTCGCCGATCGGATGCGTGGCCGGGCCGGCCGACAGCACCACCACGCGGTCGCTCATCGCGATGGCCTCGTCGAGGTCGTGCGTGATGAAGAGCACCGCCTTCTTCTTGCGGCTCCAGAGTTCGAGCACCTCGTTCTCCATCAGCTGGCGGGTCTGCACGTCGAGCGCGCTGAAGGGCTCGTCCATCAGGATGATGTCGGGGTCGAGCACCAGCGTCTGCGCGAGCGCCGCGCGCTTGCGCATGCCGCCGGAGAGCTGGTGCGGGTAGCGGTCGCCGAAGCCCGCGAGCCCGACCCGCGCGAGCCACTGTTCGGCCTGCGCGGCCGCGTCGGCATCGGACACGCCGCGGTACTGCAGCCCGACCATCACGTTGTCGCGCGCGCTGCGCCAGGGCATCAGCGCCTCGGTCTGGAACATGTAGCCGGCGCGCGTGTTGATGCCCTCGAGCGGCTGGCCGAACACCTTCACCGTGCCCGAGGAAGGCTGCAGCAGCCCGGCCCCCACGTTGAGCAGCGTCGACTTGCCGCAGCCCGTGGGCCCGACCACGGAGACGAATTCGCCCTCGCGGATGCGCAGCGTGGTGTCGGCCACCGCGGTGTAGCGCTGGCTCGCGTCGTCCTTCGCGCGGAAGGTGCACTGGATGTCGATCAGTTCGAGGGCGTAGGGGGAATCGGCGGACATGGTGCGGAGGAAGGAAGGCGCTCGCGCGTGGCGCCCCAGAAAAAACCCGGCCTCGGCCGGGTCGATGGACGCGGCCTCAGGCCTTGAAGCGCTCCTTCGCGCGGCGCGCGAAATCGTTGGTGTAGGTCTTGCTCAGGTCGATCTTGTCAGCCTTCACGCTGGGGTCGAAGCTGGCGATGGCGGTCAGCGCGGTCTTGGGTCCCTCGGCCGGCACCAGGCCGTCGACGGCGATCGATTCGCGGACCTTGTCGAAGGACGCGAGGTAGAGCGCGCGGTCGCCCAGCAGGTAGGTCTCGGGCACGGTCTTGATGATGTCGCTGGGACCGGCGGTCTGCAGCCACTTGAGGCCGTGCACGATCGCATTGGCCAGCGCCTGGCAGGTGCCCGGGTTCTTCTGGATGAAGTCGGAGGAGGCATAGAGGCAGGCCGCGGGCATCAGGCCGCCGAACACCTCCTGCGTGCCCTTGAGCGTGCGCGTGTCGCTGATGATCTGCACGTCGCCCTTCTGCTCGAGCATGGTCATCACCGGGTCGGTGTTGCTGATCGCATCGATCTGGCCCGAGCGCAGCGCGGTGAGCGCGCCCGCGGCCA
>Ga0182008_10000731_pt1 | contig 23325 bp, 17 predicted proteins | sample Sormic07211129_1_FD_120482 | JGI IMG/M metagenome (GOLD analysis project Ga0182008, IMG submission 120482) | Rhizosphere microbial communities from Sorghum bicolor, Mead, Nebraska, USA - 072115-129_1 metaG | ecosystem: Host-associated > Plants > Roots > Rhizosphere | place: USA: Nebraska...
ATCTAACAATCCGGTAACGGATGAATCGGAGAGTGGTAACCCTGCCGGTGGCACCCCTGGTGTACCTCCTGTAGACCCTGCCTGTCCAACTTGTACGATTACCCCATTACCATCAGCTCCTGCAATAACTTTAACAAAAAATACGGTTATAGGAACTTATAATAAGGTTGGTGATGTGATCAACTATGTTCTGAAGGTTAAAAACGCAGGTAATGTAACACTAACTAACGTAAATATTACCGATACGAATGCTGACGCTGGAAGCATATTGCCTAGCACAATAGCAACTCTAAACGTTGGTGCAGAAGTCACAGTAAATGCAAAACATACTTTAACTCAGATTGATTTGAACAAAGGTTTTGTCTACAATATTGCAGATGTCCAGGCAAAGGATCCTAAGGGTGGAGATGTAAAAGCAACTTCTAAAGATAACAATCCTGCTTATCCTAATGCACCTATTGATCCGACTTGTCCAACATGTACCATTACGGAAATTCAGCAAAAGGCTTCAATAGCATTGATTAAGAAAGTCACTAATGTCGGAACAGGTGAAAATGGGACTTTTGCATTGGGTGATCAGATTGAATATACTTTTACAATTACCAATACAGGTAATGTAACATTAAGTAATCTTGTTTTAAACGATCCACTTTTAAGCGCCTCTGCAATCAATATTCCAGGAACATTAAATCCGGGCGCATCACTTGTACATGTCGAAAAGTACACGATTTCTGCAATAGATGTTGCTAAAGGTAATGTAACTAATCAGGCACTTGTAAGTGGAGCAGATCCAAAAAATAAAATAGTAACAGATAAGTCCGGAACTACCAATTCTGATGATATAGCAACAGTTACTGTTATCACCAAACCTCCAGTAGCCAATGATAATACTGCAGAGACCAAGCAGAATGTTGAAATTCAAATATCTGTATTAGATAATGATGTGCCAGGTAGTGGTTCAATACTGCCAGGAAGTATAAACATTACTACGCCACCTAAACATGGAACGGTAATTTTAAATGCTGACGGCACAGTAACTTACAAACCAAATGAAGGTTATACCGGTCCTGATGATTTTATATATACCGTTAAGGATAAAAATGGCCAGGTATCAAATCCTGCAAAGGTTACCGTTACCATCATCCCTACAAAACCAATAGCCATTGATGATGCGGCAGAGACCCAATGGAACACTGAAGTTATAATTCCAGTCTATGTTAATGATAAAGCCGATGGTCCTCCTTTGGATAAAACAGGGTTAGAAATTATAGCTCAACCTAAGCATGGTACGCTCAGAGTGAATTCTGATGGAACAGTTACTTATTTGCCAAACAGCGGCTATACTGGTAAAGACTCTTTCAGCTATCGTATAAAAGACGAAAATGGCAATTGGAGTAATGTTGCCACGGTAACAATAACGGTTAAAGGCTTTTTCATTCCAAATGTCATTACTCCAAACGGAGATGGCAAAAATGACAGTTTCGTTATCGTAGGCTTGGAAAACTTTACAAATGTTGAAGTAACTATTTTCAATCGTTGGGGCAATGAGGTTTATCGAAATAAGAATTACCAAAATACCTGGACAGGTGATGGACTGAATGAGGGAACTTATTACTATCTGATCAGAATGAGCAATAATGGTAAACAGGAAGTTTATAAAGGATGGGTATTAATAAAAAGATAAGTCGAAACGACCGGAATAAAATAGGTTATATAAAATTATATCATGAACAAACATATTATTAAAAAAGTTATTCTGGGTTTGGGAATATCCATCGCAAGTTTGTTTCAGGCGAAGGCACAGCAGAATATTCAGTTTACTCAATACATATTTAACTCATTAAGTGTGAACCCAGCATATGCTGGGTATAAAGAGGAATGGTTCGGCCAGTTAGCCTTAAGAAGTCAGTGGACAGGGATTGATGGTGCGCCTAGAACGGGCCAGATCTCATTTGATGGAACCACAAGCGATAGTAAGAACGTAGGGTTGGGACTTCAGATTACCGACGACAGACTCGGTCCGCAAACTGCGACCTCAATTTATGCAAATTATGCCTACAGGCTACGACTTGATGCCGATGATACGCAGAGATTGAGCTTTGGTTTGGCCGCTGGTATCACCCAATATGGATTGGATGGAGATAAATTAAGACCCGTTGATGGTGAAGACACAAACCTACCTACAGGAAAAATCAGCAATACCATCCCTGATGTCCGTTTTGGAATGTATTACTATAATCCGAAATTTTACATTGGTTTATCTGCAATGGACCTGTTTTCAGTAAATCAATCAAATGATCTATTCGATCGGAATAACAATACTGTTCAAAACATCAAACGCCAGCGACACTATTATCTGATCGCTGGAACATTAATAAATTTATCAGAAGATACTAAACTTCGTCCAAGCCTTCTTTTTAAAGAGGACTTTAAGGGACCATCTAGTTTAGACTTGGGAGGGATGGTAATTTTTAATGAACGTTTCTGGCTTGGTGGATCTTATAGGACTGGGGTAAATCTCTGGAAAAAAACATATCGCGAAGGACAGTCTTTAAGCAATTTGAATTCCATTTCAGCGATTACCCAATTTTATGTTAATGATAGATTTAGAATTGGATACTCTTATGATTTTATAATAAGTCGGTTAAGTAGCTTACAAAATGGTACTCACGAAATTACAATTGGTGTAACCTTTCCCGGAAAAAACAAGCGTCTACTTAGTCCTAGATTCTTCTAAAATGAATAAATGTATATCGATTAAAAATAATTAAAATGATAAGTAATAAATATACGGGGTACATTTTCCTTATAAGTTTAGGCTGCTTCTTTAATATTGCTGTAGCACAGGAGCAACCTAGTTTACTAAAAAGGGCAGATCAATTATATGCTCAATATAAGTATGCCAATGCAGCTTCTATATATTTGAAGTTGGCTGATACTAAAAAGCCAAAGCTGACAGTTTTGGAGCGACTGGCGGATTGTTATCAAAAGATGAATGACTACGAGGCCGCAGAAAATTGGTACGCGAGAGTAGTGAATTTTCCAGATAGTAAAGCTGAAAATCTGATCAATTACGGGGCTGTACTTAAATCTAATTCCCGCTATGCTGAAGCTAAAAAGGTTTTAAAATCCTATGCTGAAAGAACTGGTAACCTTAAAAGGGTTGGTAATGAAATTGCCGGATGTGATTCTGCATTGGTTTGGATGGCTAACCCTACCACTCATAAAATTAAAAATGAAATCCAGATCAATAGTACGTTAGCAGATTTTGGTGTATTTCCGATTGGTGATAAAATTTATTATACTGCAGAGCCAGCTCAGGAGTTATTGAAACGGAAAGATGGTCGTACCGGGAATCCCTTTTTGAGAATATATACTGCCAATCGTGCAGCAGACAATGGCTTAAGTTCTAAGCAGATTGATAAGTCTGTATATAATGATGAGAATTATCATGTCGGCCCGATTATCAGCAATCAGAAAGGAGATGTCTTTTATGTTACCCGGACTTACCCTGGTAAGGCAGGTGAGATTAGTAAAGAATATGGAACAAAATTCAGAACCAATAATCTGGAACTGTATTTTTACACGGCAAACAATGGCAAATATGAGGTTACCCCTTTCCGTTATAATGATGTTAAAAAATATTCTGTTGGTCATGCTGCTTTAAGTCAGGATGAGAAAACATTATACTTTGTATCTGATATGCCCGGTGGTTTAGGGGGTACAGACATCTGGTATTGCGAGTTGCAAAGCGATGGTAACTGGGGGGAACCTCAAAATTCGGGCCCATCAATTAATACCAGTCAGAACGAAATGTTCCCTAACACCGCAGCAGATGGTACTTTATATTACTCCAGCGATGGACTACCTGGAATGGGTGGCTTAGATATCTTTTGGACAAAAGGTGCAAAAAGCAATTGGTCTAAACCAGTTAATCTCAGATTTCCCGTAAATTCTTCTGGTGATGATTTTGCTTTCATTACCAATGTTACAAACGAAAATGAAGTAATGGGCTATCTTTCTTCGAACCGCAAGGGTGGGGTAGGAAATGACGATATCTACAGTTTCAGTAACATTAAACCTAAAATGATCCTTGCCTTGAAAGGTGTGACTGTTAATAAAAAAACAGGAGAAATATTGGATGCTGCCACTGTCACTTTATATGCAAATGGCCGTCAAATTTTGGCTAAACAAAGTAGTAAAATGGATGGGACTTTCTTTTTTGAATTGACCAAGGAAACCGATTATACTGTGCTGGGTCAAAAAGAGAAGTTTTACAGCGACTCGGCAGCGGTAAGTACCAAAGGTTTAACCAAATCAGATACCTTAAGTGTAACCTTGCGTTTAGAACCGCTATTTGAAATTGGTAAAGCCATTGCGATTCAAAACATCCATTATGATTTTGATAAAGACAATATCCGTAAGGATGCTGCAAAAATTCTTAATGAATTAGTGCGGACATTGCGTGATAACCCTACGCTTGAAATTGAATTAGGCTCGCATACTGACAGTCGCGGGATAGATATTTATAACTTGGATCTCTCTCAACGACGTGCACGTTCTGTTGTAAATTATTTGGTTAGCCGCGGTATTTCCAGAACTCGCTTAACAGCTAAAGGATATGGAGAAACGCAATTATTGAACCGTTGTGGAAATGGGATGAAATGCTCGGTAGCAGAACACCAAGCCAATAGACGTACTGAGTTTAAAATAATCAAATACTAAATATTGTGTGTTTTCGCAGAAAAAATGAAACTGAAATTTTTGTAAGTACAATTTAATAAAATCTCATCTCAGAATGGCTGGATCTATGTGAGGGATACATAGAAAAGCCAGATATGAGAAAAAAATGGCCACCTGAGTGTGGTCATTTTTTTTGCTTGATATAGATTTGTATCCCTCTGTGCTTCTACTTCTGATAAGTTTCAAAAGATGAAATGCCTTATGTTACTGGCCACATTGAATCAGCGCTCAGGTAATATAGTTAAGGCTATAGAATTTGTGATTAAGGCCGGAGATATGCTATATGAAGGTGAAAAGTACTTGAGCTGGAAAGAGTACGTATACCAGGACTTCTTTCCACGCTTTACCGAAGCGCGAACCTTATTGAAGAGGCTGGTAAATATCTGGTAATAGCAGAAAAAGAGAATTTAAAAGTAAAACCTTCCATACAGGTACTACAATCACGCAGGCACTTATTCTCCTGGAAATGGCTTATTACACTATTGAAGAGATCAAAATTTATAAGCTTGCCTTAGAAGAGTTATCAGAATCAGAGAGATTGTTTCTTAAAGGACCGAACCAACCTAGTCTAGATGTCTTCTTAGGCGCCAATAATCAGCTCATAGGTCTTTGTTACCTTAAAATTAAATTGAACTAACCGAAATTTTGATTTGTCAAGGATTACCTACTACAGCCTTTGAAATTTCTAGTGATTTTGGTCTTCCGGTTCAAATCTTACTGAGCAATATATTACTATGTTGTAGTGGAATAGATACGATTATTTCGGTTCCATTTACATCTGAATGTATTTTCGTTTCACCATTAAGGGATTGAACGCGGCGGCGGATGGATTGCAAACCCATATTTGAATTCCCATTTCTGGATTTCTTCTCATCTAAGCCAATTCCGTCATCAGTGATAGTCAGTAGGAGCGTATCTTCTTCTTCATAAATCAAGATTCCTACATTTTTAGCCCTGGCATGTTTGATAATATTGGTGATCGCCTCCTGGATAATGCGGAGTAAGGCAATTCGCGTATCCATATCAACACCTGTTAAAGAGCTATTGTCGATCTGAATAGTTTTGTTGTAGCGGCTATCTGGTAGGGAACTGTTTGTAAGTAGTTTAATCTGCTTTTCAAAAGATTGTTCTTGTTGTTCATCTCCGGCACGGAACCATTCATGGCTTTTGTTTCGGGCTGCTTTATAGGCGTTTTCCGTTTCGTGCTGGAGCATGCTCAATTTGTTTTTTAGGGCGAGATCATTGGTATCCATCGATAGTACCTCCAATTGATACCTAATGGCGGCAATGGATGATGATAGACCATCGTGCAGGTCTTGTCCAAGTCGCTGTTGTTCTTCTCTTACTGCCTGGTGTTTTGCCTCTTCCATAGCTATAATCTGCATATTTGCTACATTGTTGAGTGCTGCTACCTGTGCTCTTGCCTTTCTGCTTCGATACACCATAACCAGGTAGATGGCTAGTATGAAAATGGATGCTGCAATTGAAATGAGTACTAGCCAGGTGGTTCGTTGATGTTTAACTTCTTCTGATTTCTGGAGTTCAATCTTTGTGTTTTCAGCTTCGGTATAGGCGTATAGCATATCATCCATCTCTGCCATCAATACCCCTTTCGCTTTTCGTTCGTGTGCCAGTGCACTGGTTAGCGATGCGTAGCCTCTATGAAAATTACCCTGTACAGCTTGTAGTTGGGCTTTGTATTCATCAAGTATTGGTTGCTGGCTTTTAAAAAAATTGGGAAGTGATGCGAGTCTTTCGATATATAAGCGGGAGCTATCCAGATTTTTTAAAATCAGGAAGTGATCGATTTTCATTTGGTAAAGGGGTACTTCTATGAAAGACATCGGCTGGTCATTATACGTGGTTTTTAATGTTTGTAGGCTATCCAATAACATCCCCACTTTGATTTGGTTATTCTCAAGAAGAGCAATATCGTGATGTCTTATCAGGGCATAAAAGTCATTGTAAAGCATGTGCTGCCTGTTTATTGGGTATTTACGTTTGAGTATGTTGCCAATTTGATCGGCCAGCAGGGCTGTTCGATAAACTGCCGCAGTATCTCTGGTCTTTATATAGGCCTCGATGGCCACAGCTAAGATGTCTATTGCATACATTCCATTTACATCGTCGGTTTTTTTATTCCGTAACTGCTCTGGCAACTGCTTGATGTATTTTTCTCTATCCTTATAGGTGGAGATCACTTTATCGTATAAACTTTGCTCATTGAAAGCCTTGACCTTAAAAACGTCGCCTAGCAAAGGACGTATTTTGCCGTTTTTCGCCATTTCCTGGGATAGTTTTTCGTTATAATACATAGCCGCACCCGTTTGTCCGAATATCTCTGCATTGTCCACCAATGCCCTATAGTACTTTACACGTGGACGTCCATACTCCTTTTTACCCCAGGCGATATCTTTATACAAACTAAGGAGGCCTACCAATTCCTGAGTTTTAAATTCGGTTCCTTCACTCACAAGCTGTTGTGTTAACGAATAGGTGCTGTCTAGGTATTTGTCCGCAGAAATATGGTCTGCATGGTAGGCCTTTGCCAGCTTTTCAAATTCCTTTGTTGCTCGAACTGTTGATTGTCCGGCAGTAGTTTTGCTGATTAACAGAAAAAATAAGAAAAGGAGAAATAGATTGCTTGAAAACAGGAAAAATTTGTTTTTCATTGGGTTTATCGTATAAATTTTTAAAACTATGTTTAGATTAATTCCCACTCACTGAAGTATCTCCAATTCCCTGACTGTAAATGATATTTTTTGAGTGTTTTATAAGAAATGGTCTTAATTCTATTTTATCATTAAGTGTGTGAACATCGCTAAAAAGCTCCAATCGTTCTATCAGTGCCGCGAAAGAATCAGCAAATAGAAGATGGTTGTTGAAGACAATAGCAATGGTTTTTTTCATAAATTCACCTAAAGTAATAAAATTAACGCATACTTAAACAGCGAACTAGGTGGACACTGTGACCTAATCAGATGCGAATTTGGATTTGATAGTGGTAAGCAAAATGAAATTCGAACATAAATCTTCCTTTTTTCTTTTTGGTTATTTATTCAAAAGTAGAGGATTAGAGGTGTTTATAACAAAACTGTAGCTTCATGATTAGCAAATTAATGCTATTATAATAAATTGGGTAGCTTGATATTGCTATAGTGTAGATGTGTCTATTTTACTTGATTGTAGTAATATTAATTTTAGGCGGTTAGCGTGATCAGACCTAATCATAAACAGTTTTATGAAGATAATCTACAATATTTATAATCAATGAGTAGGCTAAAAATCGGTATAATATGTAATCGTGAGTTTAGCGGAAGAGCATTTATTGGTTCTCTTGTGATCTTTCAAGAAAAAATAATAGAAATCGTATTCGAAACTACCATACAATCATTTCAGACCTTAATTCCGCATACTTCTAGTCCAGATATTCTTTTGCTTGATATAGATTCTCCTGAAATCTCCGGTATAGAAGTAGTTGAAAATGTACTTTCATCTTATCCTGATTGTTCGGTCATACTTGTATCTGAGATAGATGATAAAGATACTCTATTAAAATATATACACGCAGGTGTGAGGGCGTGTTTAAAAAAAGTAAATCAAAATAAACTGATAACCGTTATTAATGCCATAATGAATGGCGGTTGTTACATTAGCCCTATTTATACAAAATTACTATTTGATCATGTTCTAACTACAAGAAAACAACTTTCGAAATTAACTTATAGGGAACAGCAAATGGTAGAAGCAATGGCTGATGGCTTAAGCTATAAGCTTTGTGCTTATCGTTATGATATTTCAATTGACACGGTAAGATTCTATCTCAAAAGAATTTATAAAAAATTAAATATCAATAGCAAGGGTGAGCTATTGGCTTTAATGAGATATAGTTCTAATTGAACTAAGCACAATCCACATCTTGTTGAAAGTCCGAAGGAATACCTCAAAGAACTATTTAGTAAATGTAGTGAGGTTGACAATGCAGAAATATTTTCGAAAATCAGACATGGTCAATTATCGAAAAAGCCTAAATATTCCTTTAAATTTATTAAAAATTCGAGAAAGCATTGACTGCGAAATATACACTCATATATGGCATGAACAAGTTTTTTTGAGGATGAAAAACAAGTTTATTACAGGCCGTTCCTATAAGCCAATAATAATGAACGTAAGGAGTCAAATGGACAGCAATGAGTTTAAATTCTTATTTATTTTTTTGGTAGTTATGATCATCTAGTAGCAAAATCTAAAGCTTTTTCCAATACTTCGTCGCTGCCTTTCTTTAAAGCAGCGGGGGTAGAAGATACTATAATATCAGGTGTTATACCCTTAAAATGACTTTTGGAGCCATCTGCATTTGTAACTTTTGTGCCTGTAAAAAATACAGCGAACCCATCTAGCAGCGAGATGGTCTGCACTTCTCCATTCGTGCCGGAGGTGGCCTTACCAATTATCGTTCCTAATTTTAGCCCCTTAACATAACCTAAAATGCTCTCCGAAAAACTTTGTGCACATGCGTCGGCGAGGAAAATGATTTTACCTTTAAAATAGGGAGTTTTTGCTCCTAGATTCCATCCCATGCTTTCAAAGGATGTACCAATTGCACCTTGTGTCAATTTCGGTATATGTAACCATCTTGTATGCTCTGACCACCGTAGCAAATGAGTCAAAACCGTCGTGATGTTCTCTTTAGGGTAACCTCTCATGTCAAATATGATCGACTTGGCATCTTTAATCTCGTTTAGGGAAGCATTAATTTTGTTCATAACTGAATCACCAGTCAGGTTAAAGTAATAAATGTTGTCAGAGACTAAACCGTCTTTAGGAATAAATCCAGGCAAAGCTATCGGACGGTACTCTTGCGCCAAATCGGTCCTGGTTATCTTAAAGACTTTTCGCGAGCCGTTGTCATTCAGTACGAGCTTTAATGTATCGCCTGAACCATCAAATAAGCCCAGTAGAGATTTGTAACTTCGCCATTGGGGAGAACCTGAGATTAGCCTAAACTTTGAGTGAAAAATTCTCTTGCAGTCTATCAGAACCGGAATAATTTATTCCCATGTGGCCGTCGTTTAATTTTGCAGACATTAGCCTCAGTGTTTCTAAAAAATCTTGATTAGTTTTATCTTTTATTGTTTTGGTAAAAAAGAAAGAAAACAATTTTCGTGGATTGGTATTCGTATCTTTCCAGTAAGGAAAGGCAAACTTAAGAATCGACCAGACGGTCACAATGTTCGCAAATCGAGCATCCTGGCTATATTCCAATGGCTTATTCACCCAATTGTCTTTAAGCTTTTTCTTAAATGCTATAAAAACCAATGAATCTACATGAGGGTACGTTGATGTACTCGTTGCATACAAGCTGCTCAGTATAGCAGCATATAAGTTTTTTCCAAGTTTTAGGGAAACTATATCTGAAATGGAGGCAGCCGGAGTCTGATAGAACTTTTTGTCTTCTGCAATAGTTAAATAGATATCCTCAGCGGCTTTGTTTTGATCAAACGGTTCTTTGAAATCAAACATTTTTGGACTCTTGCCGACTTTAATGCTGATTTTTGGTTTGTTTATTTTAACAACTCTACTTTTTGGGAGCCGTAATGTAAGGTTAACAAAGTTTGTGCCTTTGCCAAAGTTTCCCAAGAATTTATATTGAAAAGATTTTGGACCAATATGAGTTGTTGATTTATTTTTTAGTTGCGTGGAGCCGTCAAACGCCCCGATGAACAATTTATAATTTTTGCAGTCAGATTCATCGGCACTTACCTCTACAGTAAATTCATAATCCCCATTCATTACTTTGTCAATTTTGATCGTTGAAAGAGGATAGTCAACATAACTTGTCGCAACCGTATCTCTGATGTTTCTTTGACTTTTGTAAAGCGACGAGCCACCCGGCAGAGATAAGCCGCGATGGACCCAGTTGACAAGTTCATACTCGGCTACATTATCAGGTACGATTTTACTTAATACATCTTTTTTGGATATTGGAAGACTATCGATAATGACCGTCGGCGCTATCGGTAACATCAATGCCTTTAATTCGCGAATCAGCTGTTGGTCATTCTTGGCAGACATGACTCGATGAACGCCATACAATGAAAATAAGTCCCAGTTAACCTTTGTTACCTCGTCTGAAGGATAAAAAAAACGAACATAACCGGAGAGTTCTGTAAATGCTTTTAGGTTTTTTTCTTTTTGTTTAAGAGTTTGTGCTGATCCAACATTACAAGTGGAGATTAATAAGAATACGAATAAAGATTTAAGGCTTTTCGGTTTCATAACAATGCGGGTAAACACTAAAAAGTTAGTCTGTTTGTTCATGTGTTTTGATGGTTTGCGGTGGATGTTAGCTCAGCTGGCACGACGGGAAGCCCTTGTTTGCTAACCGTAGCTAGTCTTTAATTCCAAACATTGACTTTGTCTTTATAGTAAAAGATACCAAGAAAGGTTAAAACACCCAGGACAATCACATATTTGAATCTGATGTTTATTTCGTAAAACTGACTTCCTACATCTGGATTAATCAGCCTAAGGACCAGGTAAGCCGTGCCAAAAGTGGCAGCGAATGTCAAAATAATTGTCAGGGCAAACCATATGTCCTGTTTTTGGTAAGTTGCTTTCTGAATCTTCTTCGTCACCTTGGCGGCAAAGTTTTCCGGCAATCCCGATTCCTGTCCGGAGTCTAAGGCCTGAAACAATTGTTTGTAATATAGAAGGTCATCATTTTCAAACGATTGTTGAGGATCGTTCCTGAGGCCTTTTTCCAACATTTCCTGTATTTTTTGATCTTTTGACGCTTTCATATTTCTTTTTTTTTTAGATCTTTTTCAATTTTTTCCTTCAATAATTTCCTCGCCCTGAATAGGTAGCTTTTGACCGTTCCTTCCGGGATACCGGTAATTTCCTCAATTTCCAGGCAGGAGAATTCATTTAAATGATATAAGGTTAATACTGTACGGTATTGCAGCGGCATTTCCTGGATGAGTTCGTTGACATAATGCACAGTGTCTTTTTTAATCAAGGTATGTTCCGGATTTTCGTTCGTAAAGTAATATTGATCAATATTGTCAGGATATTCAGATAACCATTCCTGCTTATTTAATTTGAGGTGATTAATAGCTGTCAGATAGGCAATTCGGGCAATCCAGGTAGACAGTTTTGATTTAAATTCAAATTTGTAAAGGTTCTTATGGATTTTAATAAACACTTCCTGACAGAGATCTTCTTTGTCCTGATGGTCATGCACCAGTCTATTGATCACAAAGAAAACCAGCCTTTCATATTGTCTTACGAGCAATTCAAAAGCCTGAAAATCTTTATTTAATATTCTGGTAATAATATCCTTTTCATTAAACATATATAGTAGTCAATCAATACGGGTCTCCGGTTGCAAAAAATGTAAAGTATATTTAGTTTTTTTATTTGAAGCTCTTTTATTCATTATGTGCCGGTAAAACAAATCGGAAGGTTCATAACGGATAAAAATGATTCGATAAATTAATTTAAAATAATTGCAACCGCTTGTCTTTTTTTATTGACTACTGGGTAAATCACTTAAATTAAAAAATCATGAAACAGTTAATGCCATTTATAATCGTCATCGTATTTTTTATAATCATCGGAGTTTTTATTATTACGTTTTATAAATATAGATTAAAAAGAAGAATCATTGATTCAGGTCCCTTGGACGAAATCGGTCTGAAATTCTTAATGCAGTTATCCGGATCCAATGAATTGCTGAAATGGGGGATTATCCTGATGTCAGCCGGAATTGGTTTTGTGGTGCTGGAATTTATACCATATCACGCCGAGGAATCGCCATTACCTTATGGCGTTGAAATGATCTTTGTCGCAGGTGGATTTTTAATTTATCATTTGATGATGCGTAACCATAAAGATAAATAGGCCAACCTGGTATACAGAAATTCAGTTTAAATTCTAAAAGCAGTTGATTTTAAAGCGCAAATGCCTTTAAGTGATACCCTATGCCCAAAAATTAGAAATATTTAAAAATATCACCAATGAGAATCAAAAAATTAGCGATCGGAACAATGTTATTACTTATTATTTTAACCTTTCAAACCAGGGGGTTGTTTGCACAGAATGCTCCGGGCGAATACCAGATTAAAGGTCTAATCGCCGATTCTGCAAGCCGTAGTGATTTGCCTTTTGCTACGATCAGAGTTAAAGATAAAAAGGGAGATGTCCTTAGAGCGGTAGCGGCAGATAAATACGGAAAGTTTGCCATTCCAGCAATGGGTCCTTTAAACTATGAGGTTTCATTTGCGGCCCTTGGCTACTATCCAAAAACAATCTTATTGGATTTGTCCAAAAAAGCGCTCAAAGAGATTGATCTTGGGACCATTTACTTAACAGGGCAGTCTAAAATACTGAAGAATGTGCTCATCACTGGAGAAAGACCGATAATCAGTCAAAGGTCAGATCGGATCATTTATGATCTGAAAGCTGACCCGGAAAGTAAAGTAAGCAGCGTTTTAGATATGGTTCCTAAGATCCCATATCTAACACTGGATGGCCAGAACAATATCTTATTAAAAGGAAATTCCAGTTTTAAGATTTTGATTAATGGCAGGCCTTCTGCGAGTGTTGAAGGAAACCTGACGGCCATTCTGAAAAGTATGCCAGCTGCAACTATAGAAAAAATAGAAGTAATTACCATTCCTCCGTCAAAATACGACGGGGAAGGACTGGCCGGAATCATCAATGTCATCGTTGGTAAAAAGACCCGGGATGGATATAGTGGATCTTTTAATCTGAATGAAAGCTTTCCTGCTGGTGGGCCGGGATTGGGTGGGTCGATTATCACGAAAAGTGGAAATTTTGCAATTTCAGCTTTTGGAGGAGCAAGTTTGAACGAAAACCAGCAAACCAGTTATGAGGGCAATAGGATTAGCTACGGGAGTACTATGAGCAAACTTCTACAGAAAGGCCTTCAAGAATCTGATCAAAAAACCGGCTATTTTGGCGCAGAACTAAGTTATAGTATCGATTCACTTAATTTAGTGTCTGGTCAGTTCAATCTCAATGGGGGGAAATCATCCAGCCTTAGGTCTCAGGCCTCAGAATTAAGTCACGGCAGTCAGTTGTTACAAGGTTATGATCTCTTAAACCATAACAAAAGAAAGAATTATGGCTTTGATGCGGCGATTAATTACCAGGTCGGGTTCAAAAAAGCTAAGGATCAACTGCTGACCTTTTCTTATCAATATTCCAATAATGAGACTGATCGTAATGGGGATATTGATCTGTCTAACTTAATCAATTATGATCAACCGGATTACAGACAGGATGATCATCAGAAATTTAATGAGAATTCTTTTCAAATGGACTTTACCACTACAGTGAAAAAAGTTAACATTGAGGCCGGACTAAAAGGCATTTTAAGATCCAGTAGCAGCAATTTTGACTACAGCAGCTTTAATGCCAATAATGGTCAATTTGAATCTGATTCTGAGTTTTCCAACAGGTATACCAATACGCAAAATGTATTCAGTGCTTATAATTCCTATCGCATCGCGCTAAAATCCTGGACCATTAATGCTGGTGTACGTATTGAACAGACGGTAATCAGAGGGGATTTTATCAGCAGTGCTACGGTCGCAAATCAGAATTATTTCAATGTACTTCCTTCCATTTCGCTCAACAAAAACTTCAAAGATCAAAGTAGTTTCGGCTTTGGTTTTTCCCAACGCATCAGAAGACCGAGTATAAAGCGATTAAATCCTTACGTTGATCGCTCTAATCCACTTTTTGAGTCGTCTGGTAATCCGGATTTGCGCCCGGTTCTGTTAAATGATATTCAGGTTAATTATGGCAATAATAAAACGCTTTCGATAAATGCGGGTTTGAACTACTCCTTTATGAATAACCTCGATCTACAGGTGGTAAGTTTTGACCCGCTGACTCAAATTACCAGGACTACCTACGACAATACCGGAGAGTCCAGCAGTCTGGGCGGTAACCTTTCGATCTCCTATCCAATCAGTAAAGCTTATAGGGTGGGACTCAATGGAAATGCAATGTATCTATGGCTAGAAGGGAATTCTGATGGTATTGTTGTCAATAATGACCTGTTCATGTATTCACTTTCCTTCTCGAATTCATTTAACTTAAATCAGGGCTGGCGTTTGAATGCTGTTTTGAATGGAGTAAGTAAAAGCCCGACTGGTTTGCAGGGGACGACTAATGGTTATATCAGTGCCAGTTTTAGTGTGAGTAAGCAATTAATTGCTGATAAATTATCATTAGGTGCGCGCATCAACAATCCGTTTGTGAAGTACAGAAACAACAACTCTACAAGTTTGGGCAAGGAATTTAATCAATATTATACTTCAAGAGATTACTTTCAAAACTTTACGTTCAATCTGAACTATAATTTCGGACGACTAAAAGGAGGTATAAACAAAACCAGAAGAAATATAACTAACAATGATATTGCCAACTAATTACTGGAGCTATAGTTTTTTATTTTGTCTGGTCAAAACTGAAATAATAGCTTACTCCATAAGACAATATAAACTTGGCTCATTGATTCGAATACATTAAAAGCCACTATACTGTATATAAAGCCGTTCGGCAACCATATCCATTTCAAAACACAATTCTCTGCCATTAACGATGCTGCTGGAAACATTATGACTTTAGCCATAACAAATCATTATGTCGACTTAAATGAGAAAGACGGGGCAAAGTTTATTAATCCATTCACAAGGAACCTGGCTACCTGGTGCAATAAAAAAGTTAGAAATATTATTTTCTTTTATGCGCCACAACATAAGTTCAATACAAAGAAGGCTGGTAGGCTAATACGGCAAGTTGTAAAGCTCGAAAGTGAATGGAATTTAAAACCGATTAATATCCGGTATTACCTTGCTAAAACTTCCGATGAACTTCAAATATTAAAGGGTTTTGATTTTGCATTGCCTATGAGGAACCGGGATAAACCCTCAGGTATTTCAGATGACACGGTAGAAGAACATCCGCAGGCGGACCTAAACAACATTGAGGATTTCTGGTGCCCTGATCCTCATACAGATCCAGGAAGCGCAAAGTCTGATACCTCCTTTACAGAGATGTAAGTTGAAATTAGGACAGAAGTCTCTGGCATTTGCGGTCCGTTTAAGGTATGTTTGATCATTAGGTAATGAACTAACCAGATCCGTGTACTTTGATTTCTTACTGCTAGCTTTTATCATGTCTACGTAATCCTGTTTAAAGGTCATATTAGAAAGAAAAACTTCGTTATAATTGTAAATAAATGGGTTCCGCCAAAACTCAAACAAATAGTTCTCAAAGGCCCAATGTCCTCCACCCGGTCTCTTATTGTATGGTACAATCAGAAATCTATAACTATCCAATTCACGCGTGAGACTTAAAATGGTGTCTGCGGGTTTCGGTAGCTTAAAATCCCCTATAAAGTGTCGAACAAATAGAACTTCTTTAATTACAACGTTACTTTCTTGCTGAGCAAAGCTCAGCTGAAAACTAAGTAGCAGAAGCAGTATGCTAGCTAGCTTAGTTTTCATGCTCTTCCTGTTCTAATAATTCCCAGGCCATAGAAGCCTTCCGTTTGCTGTAGTTTTGCATGGGCGTTAATATTGTTTTCCTTTGAATTTATGTAATATTTTCTAAACATCGTCACCACCGGTACTTAAAAATTTGAGACTAGTGGTTCCTGAAAATAAAATTACGGCAATTGTGGGAGACAGCACGTGTATGCAGGTGTTTTCAATATTGAGAAAGCAGTCACACCAAACAAAAAAACATACTTGCTCATGAATTTACCTTATTATGCAGCTACTTCAATGACTGGTATCAAAATGGACATAACAATAACACTCAGTAATTCATTTGATTATATTTTCTGATATGCGGTTACGATATTTGTAGGTTCGTTTGTTAGCTTTGCGAAAGACAAAACTGACAATGAATAAAAAAATAGCCTTTCTAGTGGTATGGCATCACATCAAATTTATCAACCGCATTCAGCCTTAAAATCTTTTGTTAGGTATTATTGGTCACTGGATATTCAGGCAGGCAGAGACTCAATGCTAGACCTCCAGGTGATGGCCGATCGGTTTCCGCGTATTGTCATTCAGTGCCTGAATGGAAAAAATGCACTTCATAGCGCTGATTATGAAAGTATTTATGCCGCTAGCCTGAAAGGTGTCGTGTCAAAACCTGCTTTGGTGCAAATAGAGCCCGTCTATTCCCATGTGGCAGTCTCTTTTTTTCCACATAGCATAAAAGCATTGTTTGGGATTGATAGTTGTGAGACGACTGATGCTGTTTTAGACTTACATCATTTTTGTCCTCGTCAAGTCATTGAACAAATTATGGAGGCGCGTCAAAATTACGAGCGCATAGCACTTTTAGAGGCCTACCTGCTGAAGCAACTCAATGTGATGAGGACAGTTGATTGGCGGATAATAAATTTTTCGAATCTATGCCTCAGTGTCGATTACGGTCGTCAACTTAAGTACTATCAAATAAGCGAGCGGCAATTTGAACGAAAATTTTTACAGTCCATCGGATTTACCCCATCCTATTATAAAAGAGTTTTGCGTTTTGAAGAGGTACTTCACAAAATTCAGCAAAAACACTACAAATCTTTTGCAGACCTTGCTTATGAATCCGGCTATTCAGACCAGTCACACTTTAATAGAGAATTTAAACAGTTTTCTAGCTTGACGCCCATAGCGCTAATCAAAAAAGATGAACTCGTAAAAGAAAGTGGGTCTATTGTGGCCGAGTAGGGGTGTCGGATTTATTCTATACTTTCTTTAATATTTCGTTTTTATTTGTCGGATAAATCTATCTATTGTTTTATTTAACTATAAGCAAATGACACTGATATACCGTGCAACCTTTCTACTGTCACTGATGTTGATTAGTACAAATTCCTATTCTCAAACAAAAGAAAATGTCATGAAAAAAGTAACTGAATTCAAAGTTAACATTCCGCAATCCGAACTGGACGATTTGAAATTCCGATTGAAAAACATCCGCTGGCCCGGTGAAGCCCAAGGTTCGGGATGGAATTTCGGTACAAGCGAAGCTTACTTGAAAAACCTAGTTGGCTATTGGACAACAAAATACGACTGGAAAAAGCAAGAAGAATTGCTAAACAGGTATCCACAGTATATAGCTGAGGTTGATGGTATCAAAATTCACTTTCAATATATTAAAGGTAGTGGCAAAAACAGCAAGCCCTTAATACTGACACACGGCTGGCCGGATAGCTATTATCGTTTTCATAAGTTAATCCCTCTATTAACTACAGGTGAGCAAAGCTTTGATTTGGTCATTCCCTCTATTCCAGGTTTTGGATTCTCGGAGAGAAAATCGGTATCAAGTGAGACTGTTGCAGACCTCTGGAAAAAACTAATGACGGAGAATCTTGGCTATTCAAAATTTTATGCAGCTGGTGGCGATGTAGGGATGGGGGTAACGAAAGCGCTCGCATCAAAATATTCCGATGTAGTAGCAGGGGTTCATTTTACGGACTTAGGTTATCCGATGGGTCAGGAAGACCCAGCAACGATGACAAAAGATGAAAAGCAATTTGCACAGTTTGTGCAGCAATGGTGGTATAGCGAGGGGGCTTATGCAATGGTGCAAGCAACGAAGCCGCAATCACTTGCCTATGGGTTGAATGAATCCCCTGTCGGCCTGGCTGCATGGATACTAAGCTTTGGCGCTGCTGGTGCAAACCCTGATATTCTCGAAACTGCTTTCGGAGGGAAAGATGAGATGCTGACGAACATCATGATTTATTGGTTCACACAAACGATAGCCACTTCCATGAGAATGTACAAAGAGGATGCAGTGGCACAATGGGGTGGATCTCAACCATTGAAGAAAACGAATGTTCCTGCTGGTGTGGCGGTGTTTCCAAGGGAGGCTCAATTTCCCAAAGAGTGGGCTGAAAGATTTGTGAATGTGGTGAGTTATACTAAAATGAAAAATGGTGGTCATTTTGCTGCCCTCGAGGTACCGCAATCATTTGCAGATGAATTGAGAAAGTTCTTTTTCAGCTTGAAGTAATCCGGATTGGATCCAAAGTATCGCAATTAAAAATTCCATGGCCATAGAAGCCTTCCGTTACGGCAATTGTAGGAGACAGCGGCAGTGGTAAATCTACACTGATTAAACGTAGCAAGATTAACCTCAGTAAAAGTTAATCCTGCTAATGCGAGGGTATGACTACAACGACATTAATGGGATAGATACAATTATTTCGGTGCCTTTGGTGTTTGAATTTATCTTAATTTCACCATTTAGATATTGAACACGGCGACGAATGGACTGCAAGCCTATTGTTGATCTTCCTTTTTCAGATTTCTTTTCCTCTAAGCCTATTCCATCATCATTGATTATTAATAATATGTTCCCATCTTCTTCATAAATCAGAATACCTACATTTTTAGCTCTGGCATGTTTGATAATATTGGTGATGGCCTCTTGAATGATGCGGAGTAATGCTATTCGTGTGTCCATGTCAACACCTGATAATGCACTATTGTCTATGTGAATATTTTTGTTGTATCTGTTATTAGGCAAAGAATTATCTGTCAGTAATGTAATTTGCTTTTCAAACGACTGTTCTTGTTGTTCATCAGCGGCAATGAACCATTCATGGCTTTTGTTTCGTGCTGCTTTATAAGCATTTTCCGTTTCCTTTTGGAGAAGATCCAATTTTTTTTTCAGGTCAATATCATTGGTATCCATCATTAGTGTTTCTAGTTGATATCTGATGGCTGCAATGGATGATGAAAGGCCGTCATGAAGGTCTTGTCCAAGCCGTCGTTGCTCTTCCTTTACCGCCTGGTGTTTAGCCTCTTCCATGGTCATGATTTGCATGCTGGCCATGTCATTGAGTACTTCTATCTGAGCTTTCGCTTTTCTGTCGCGGCGGAGCATCACTAGATAGATGGCGAGTACAATCATCACTGAGGAAAATGAAATGACCACCAACCATAAGGCTCGTTGCGCATTTTTTTCGCTTAATAACTTATTCTGGTTTTGTACAACATTGTATGCTACATAATCATTGATAAACTTTTTTGATTTTTCCCATTCTGCTGTCATCGACTTATCCAGCTCAAAATAAACCTTGATGATTTCGTCTTTATCCCCTAGTTGTTTCGCTACTTCTAATGCATTATGTAAAATGTATATTTCTATGGAGCTGTCTCCATTTTTTTGTGCCACCTCATAAGCCTGATAAAGACATTCAAGCGCTTTTTTATGATTGTTTTCATAAAGTTCTGTCAGCAGGAAGAGTGAGTTGATCACCAGGTCTGTGTTGCCAGTATGCCTTGCTTCAAGCAACAATTGTCTTGTAAGTGGTAAAGCTTCCTGTGACGGGCCTTTAGAAATTGAGAAGCGTACTTGCCATAGCCGATTGTAAATCAGCATGGTCTCATCTTTATAGCGGCTTGCAATTTCCTGGGATTTGCTCATGTAGTAATGAATACTATCCTGCGGAAGATCCGGATTCCGGAGACAATAGTGCGCATATACCTTGGACATAATGCTATCTTTTTTCAACTCTTTACCGATTTGGATAGTCTTTTGCAAAAGTGAAATAATCTTTGCCCTATCGGAGACACCCTTGTTCATAACAGCGGCCATATCCAGGTATACCACAATGATTTTTTCGGTATCATTAAGTTGCTGGTACTGTGATAATATATTTCCGAGCAGATCCAATGATTCCGCATATAACCCTCTTTTATAAAAAGCGAAGGCAATTGAATGGCTTGCTTCCGTTTGCCCCTTCTGGTAACGTATATTAGCAGCCATACTATTGGCTTTGAGCCCATAATAAAAACAGCTGTCTGCATTTCTGGTTCGGTAAAGCGTTCCGAGTCTGTTTAAACTGTTGATCAGGGCAACACTGTCTTTGATTAAAGATAAGCTTTGTAATTCCTGCTTGATTTGCTGAATTTGGCCTTGTGCTGAGTTGTTACAAACGTAAATCAATAAAATCAGGAGCAACGATCGTTTTGGTAATAGGTAAAGCATAGTTAATTAGGATAATAGATATCCAAAATAAAAAGTAAAAGAGTACAAGATAGGATTATTCATCAGTGTAACTGGTAAGATTTTAAAAACATTATTAAATTAATTCTTGCAAGCGTACATAGGCTAATAATTCCCTAATGGAATTTATGTGCACTTTTGACATCATTTTGCGGCGATGGGCTCAATTGCGTGTTTGCCAGGTGTACTTTTTCAGCCGTATGAGCAATGGATAATCCTCGGGCAAAGTACTGCAAAGTTTTTAATTCTCGAACTGTAAATATTATTTTTTGGAGTGATTTCGATTTGTGCCTGCAACAATTTCGCAGGTTATGGAAAAACCAATTGGTTCGTCTCGGTTACAGACTGAGATCAGATTAGCTCCTGTTTGCGTGCATAAAACAGCAGTTCTGTTATAGAATTGACGTTTACTTTTGCCATCATCTTACGACGATGTGCTACAATTGTATGCTTGCTTAGGTGTGTCCGTTCGGCTGTTTGAGCGATAGATAGTCCTTGTGCAAAATAATGGAGAACTTCTAGTTCTCTAGCTGTGAATGCTAATTTTATTGCTGGATTCGTGTTTGAAGCGATATCGCTAATTGTAGGAGAAATATACTGCCCGCCCTGGCTTATTATCATAAGGCATTCGACTATGGCATTAAAACCCGATGATTTACTTACAAAGCCATTGGGATTGTAGCTCAGGATATTTGTAATTGTAGTTGGACTGATCACAGAGCTAATTACAATAATTGTAATGTGCTTGTTCAACCGTCTAGCTTCATTAATAAGTGGCAGACCATTTTTGTTTTTTAGATAGTAGTCTAAAAAAAGGTAAATGGGCGACTCATAATGCTTAATCAGAAAAGAAATTAATTCCCGTTCCTCGCTTATTGTATGTACGGAACGGAAAAGCTCCATCCGCTCAATAAGAGCCGAAAAAGAATCCGCAAATAGGAGGTGGTCGTCAAAGACAATTGCAATTGCTTGAGTTTTTTTCATAAATGGTATCAATGTAGCAAAAGTATGGAATTGGATGTGATTATATTAGTTAAGCAGAGGTATTAATAGTTAATTAGTGTCATATATGTAGCTTGTAATAGCAAATTTATGTTATTTGTTTTTTTGTTTTCTTCCAGGTGGTATATGGAACCTCTGTTTCCGTGTATGTTATTGATAACAATAGCAAATATTTGCTATTGTTATCAATAACATAGCAATATAATGTTGTATTCATGATTATCTCTTTCAGTTAATTTTTTTGATGTTAATTTTAAGAAGTAAAGATTTAATCTCGTATCAATTAAAAACGTTCATCATCCCCAACCTTTTATGAAGTTAAAATTACGATCTCTGCTGTCTAAGGAAAAAGGACAGCCTCATCTTAGAAAAAATATTGCCTTACTATCTGGAAACCACCTTAGACCAGGGACAAATCATAGAGTCGATATTTTTAAAGAACTTTTATATCGTCGTATAACTTATGCCATGACAAAAGTCATGTGGATTGGTTTAATACTTGGATTCCATATGGTGGCATCAGCCCAGCAAAAAGTAAAAGACGGTACGGTTAAAGGTAGTAACCTCCCAAACAAAGATGCATTAGTAGAACTAGAAAGCACTAATAAAGGGCTACTACATGCCCGAGTTAGTTTAACTCGCACTACCGATCCGGCCCCTTTAACTGCACATGTGGCGGGTATGATGGTTTACAACACCACAACAATTAATGATGTTCTTCCGGGGATTTATTATAATGATGGATCAAAATGGGTATTTATAAAGAGTTCAAACTCTATTTTGGTAGAGAATCAGCCTGGAAAGACGGGAAGTCCAGGTGTTCCTGGTACTGTTGGTGGACCGGGAGTTGGTGTTACCATTGTAAATAATGATAGTGGAACTTGGGTTTTTAACCCAATAACAAAAAGCTGGACAAATATTAAAGGTGGTAACGGGACAAATGGAGTTGATGGCAAGTCTGTAACAAGTGGTGCTACTGCTCCAACGGGTACAGGAGCCACTGGCGATACCTATATTAATACGACCACAGGTGAAACGTATGTTTACAATGGGACGACCTGGGTTCCTAATGGCAATATCAAAGGTCCTCAGGGAGCTACTGGTGCCGTTGGACCGCAGGGGATTCAAGGTTTAGCTGGTACTAATGGTACCAATGGGACGAACGGCATTGATGGTAAATCAGTAACAAGTGGTACTACTGTTCCAACAGGTACAGGAGCTACTGGCGATACTTATATTAATACGACCACAGGTGAAACGTATGTTTACAATGGGACGACCTGGGTTTCAAATGGAAACATCAAAGGTCCACAAGGAGCAACTGGCGCAGCTGGACCACAGGGGATTCAAGGTTTAGCTGGGACTAACGGTACCAATGGAACGAATGGGGTTGATGGTAAATCAGTAACCAGTGGTGCTACTGTTCCAACAGGCACAGGAACTACTGGCGATACCTACATCAACACTACAACTGGTGAAACGTATGTTTACAATGGGACGACCTGGGTTTCA
>Ga0182008_10000732_pt1 | contig 23271 bp, 19 predicted proteins | sample Sormic07211129_1_FD_120482 | JGI IMG/M metagenome (GOLD analysis project Ga0182008, IMG submission 120482) | Rhizosphere microbial communities from Sorghum bicolor, Mead, Nebraska, USA - 072115-129_1 metaG | ecosystem: Host-associated > Plants > Roots > Rhizosphere | place: USA: Nebraska...
TAAACCGATGATCTATTACCCACTATCGATTTTGATGCTTGCGGGTATAAGCGAAGTCTTGATCATTTCTACACCACATGACCTGCCTCAGTTCCAAAAACTACTTGGCGATGGTTCGGCCATTGGCTGTAAATTTTCATATGCAATTCAGGAAGTTCCGAATGGACTTGCTCAGGCATTTGTGATTGGAGCAGATTTTATTGGTGATGACAGCGTTGCGCTGATTCTTGGAGATAATATATTCTATGGAGATGGTTTATCCAGCTTGTTGCAAGACATGAAAGAACCACAAGGTGCGGTAGTCTTTGCATACCAGGTTGCAGATCCTGAAAGATACGGCGTTGTGGAATTTGACGAAAATAAAAAGGCAATTTCTATTGAAGAAAAACCTGAACTCCCTAAATCAAATTATGCTGTTCCGGGACTCTATTTTTATGACAACTCTGTCGTAGAAGTTGCCAGAAATATAAGGCCGTCTTTACGTGGCGAATATGAGATAACAGATGTAAATAAAGTATATCTGAAGCAAGGAACTTTAAAAGTTGGTGTATTGAGCCGGGGAACGGCCTGGCTGGATACAGGAACCTTTAATTCTTTAATGCAGGCAGGCCAATTTGTACAGGTTATAGAAGAAAGACAGGGATTAAAGATCGGATGTATTGAAGAAGTTGCTTACAGAATGGGTTTTATCGATTCTTACCAACTTGAACTGGTTGCGAAGCCCCTAGTCAAGAGTGGCTATGGGCAGTATCTTTTAAAACTAATTATATAAACCATCCCTAATCATCCTTCCCTATGTTAACACGTTACGTTTATTTATTAAGATATGTTTTACTGATTACAGATGTAATCATGTTAAACATCGTTTATTTTCTCGCATTTTATCTCTCCTTAAGTTTTGGGAAATCAGTTTCAACAGAATTACATCGACAATATATTGTTGTTTGTAATATCATTTGGTTATTTAACACGGCTGTATTTGGGTTGTATACATTGTATGGAGCCAGGAAATTAACCCGTATTTACCGCGGAACCTGGAAAAGTATTTTAGCCCATATGGCTTTATTTGTGGTTTATCTTATATTTTTTAATAGCCTGTACTTTTCTAAGACTTTTCTTCTCATCTTCTACTTTCTGCTTACCTTTTCATTTATACTAAATCGATTTTTAGGTACTGCTATTCAATATTATTTTATTAGCAGGTTCAATGGCGCAAAAAAGGTTGCGGTTATGGGTTCAAATCAGACAGCGATACGAATTTCCTCTTATTTTCAAAAGCAAAGAAATGTACAATTCTGTGGCTTTGTTGGAGACGATCAAGACATGTATACTGAACAGGACGGTGAACTTGCTGAAGTTACATCATTAAGGCTCGCGGAGGCGGCCGGTAATGGTGTAAAAGATGTATATGTGGCTGTTGCTCCAGAAAGAATGCCTGAGGTAAGACCACTCATGTCAGAAGCTGAAAAACTGTGTATACGTCTTAAATTTATTCCTGATTTTGGTGGATCTTTAGGTTCTCCATATACTGTAAGTTATTTGGGAGGAGAGTTTCCGGTAATTACATTGAGAAAAGAGCCTCTGGAAGACATCGGTAACAGATTTAAAAAGCGTCTATTTGATATTGTGTTTAGTTCTTTAGTTATTGTGTTTATCTTGAGTTGGCTTTACCCTTTACTTGCAATTATAATAAAAACACAGAGTAAAGGCCCAGTCATGTTCAAGCAGCTTAGAAGCGGTAAAAACGATGAACCATTCTGGTGTTATAAATTCAGAAGCATGAAGGTGAATGATGCAAGCGACAAGAAACAGGCAACTAAAAACGATGATAGGGTTACACCTATTGGTAAGTTTATAAGAAGAACCAGTTTGGACGAAATGCCTCAATTCTTTAATGTTTTTCAAGGCAACATGAGTGTAGTTGGACCAAGACCCCATATGCTAAAACATACTGAGGAATATAAAGCAATCATTAGTCAGTATATGGTACGTCAGTTTCTGAAACCTGGTATAACGGGCTGGGCACAAGTCAATGGTTTCCGGGGAGAGACAAAGGAATATGAGGATATGGAGAATCGTGTAAAATGTGATATCTATTACCTGGAAAACTGGGAATCTATGTTTGACATTAAAATTATCGCGATGACCGTCATCAATGTTATCCGCGGAGAGAATAATGCATTTTAATCGTTTCATTCAAAGAAAGAAAAAATAGCTATGAAAAACACCTATGTTCTAATTTTAGCGGGAGGGGTAGGAAGCCGCTTTTGGCCAAAAAGCAGGGATAATTATCCTAAGCAATTTATTGATATACTTGGAATTGGCAAGTCGCTGCTTCAACTCACTTATGAAAGGTTTTCAAAAATCTGTAAGCCAGAAAACATTTACATCTTAAGCAATGGGCAGTATGAGGAATTGGTCAAGCAACAACTACCTCTCTTGCCTAAGGAAAACATACTGGCAGAACCCAGCAGAAATAATACTGCCCCTTGTATTGCCTACGCCTCATTTAAAATCGCAAATTTAGAACCCGAGGCCAATATTGTAGTTGCCCCTTCCGACCATTTGATCCTTAAAGAAGATATATTCCTCCAGAAGGTTGAAACAGCCCTGGACAATGTAGAAAAGGATGACAGGTTATTGACCTTGGGGATTTCTCCCAGCAGACCTGATACAGGTTATGGTTATATTAAGTATGACCGTGAAGTTCCTGGTCAGATATCCAGGGTACACCGCTTTCTGGAAAAACCTAACCTGGAAAAAGCTAAGGAATTTATAGCCAGCGGTGATTATTTATGGAATGCAGGTATCTTTATCTGGAATGTTAAATCGATTCTAAAAGCATTCCAGAAATACGCTCCAGAACTGTATGAAATTTTTTCTGAAGGAAACGGACATTACAACACATCAACAGAAAAAGAGTTTCTTCTGAAAAATTATTCCTTGTCTCCAAATATCTCTATTGATTATGCCATAATGGAGAAAGCAAATAATGTATATACCATACCCGGAGATTTTGGCTGGTCGGATTTAGGAACATGGGCATCATTACATGATGTAATGAAAAAAGACGAGTATAATAATGTCTTTTCGGGGCATAAAATTAGTCTTTCTGAAACCGAGGATTGTATTGTTCAAATACCCGGAGATAAGATTGCTGTAATCAAAGGGCTGAATGGTTATATCATTGTTGATGACGGTAAAGTACTGCTCATTTATCCAAAATCACTTGAACAGGAGATCAAGGACGTTTCTAAAAATGTGATTGAAATTTGCGGAAAGGATTTTTCTTGAATTTGTTAATTCATTCCTGCAACTTTTGATCTGGTATTCCAGAAGGATCTGAAAAGATTTTTTTCAGATCCTTCTTTTATTAGTCTTGTGATGCTTTTGGTGCATCCCCCCCAATACTATCCCGAGTGTTTTTCTGTACGGCAATTGCAGAAAAAATGGTCAGAACAAATGACATTGCATAAAATCCTTTCTCACTTAAAGCTAAGGTCGCATTCCACAGACCTACGGTTAAAAGTACCAGGCAAAGAATGGTGCAAAACCAGCTGATGCTGTAATAGATACTGGTCACCGGAATTCCTTCCAGACGGTCGCGTACGCATTTCTGTACAGATATAGCGGCAAACACACCGAAGATTAGAATTGTAAAATAATATCCCTTTTCATTCAGTTGCATTGTGGCATTAAAAAGCCCGATGTTATAGGCGGCAAAGCCAACAATGAGGGCTGCCCAGGAAGCGCCAATAAAGGCATTTGAAGGTTTTTGTTGATTCATAATTTAGATGCGATAGATGTTTAAACTAACTTAGTCAGGTTAATTGTGAAACAAACATAATTAAATGATGCTGATATCAAAATTGATTCTTTGAAATTGTACAAAATATCAAAGAGGAAAAGCTATTTTTGATGTAAATCATAACATTATGCTTTGGATCAAACGAATACTGATCACCTTAACCAGTATTTTTGTCATTTTGGTTGTTGTATACCTCCTTGGGCCTCGCCCTGAAACACCTGTGTATGTTAAAGACCTTCCTGTTCTGCCGGCCGGTCTGCCTCAGTTAGATTCACTGGTGAACAGTAAAGAATCTAAGCTTTCTCTCAAGCCAGACAATGAAGCAAGAATTGTCTGGGCTGACTCAGCGAAAAAAGAGCAGACAGAATATGCTGTTGTTTACCTGCATGGATTTACAGCCAGCGAGGGTGAAGGTGATCCTGTACACCGTAACTTTGCAAAAAAGTTTGGCTGTAACCTTTACCTGGCCCGCCTGGCCGGACATGGGCTTAATGATCCAGATGCTATGCTTGATTTTACAGCTGATAATTTATGGGCCTCGGGCCGGGAAGCCTATGCCATAGGGAAAAAGCTTGGAAAAAAGGTCATTATAATAGGTACTTCTACAGGAGGAACGCTGGCCCTCAAATTGGCTGCAACCTATCCGGAAATTAATGGATTGATTTTATACTCGCCCAATATTGAGATTAATGATGATAAGGCATGGATGATGAATGATCCATGGGGGCTTCAGATAGCAAGGTACTTTATTGGAGGAAAGTATTCTAAAAAAACAAATGATACCGATCCTAAGGTACTTCAGTATTGGTATAGTCAATACCGCCTGGAAGCCCTGCCCCAGCTGGAAGAATTTATGGAGACTTCTAATATTCCGGAAGCTTTTGAAAAAATCAAACAACCCGTTTTAATGCTTTATTACTATAAAGATGCAACCCATCAGGATGCTACATCGCGGGTTTCCGCTATGCTGAAAATGTTTGACGAACTGGGAACTGAACCTAAAATGAAAAGAAAAGTCGCTATCCCAAATGCCGGCAGTCATGTTATTGCTTCACCAATGCTATCTAAAGATGTGCCGGCGGTAGAACGGGAAACAGAACATTTTGCAGCTGATGTGCTTGATATGCCTCTTGTAAAAAAATGATATTGTATTATTGGATCTAAGCGTTACCTTTGCGCCCGGATATGTTCAGGAGCCTGGTTGCCTTTTCTTTAATCTTTGTTATGCTTGGGGCTAACTTGAGCCGCCTGTTCATTTACGCCGGTTTCGAGTTGAACAGGAATTACATTGCCTCTACACTTTGTGAGAACAGGGATAAGCCCCAGTTACACTGTAACGGAAAATGTTACCTGATGAAAAAACTGAAACAGGCAGAAGAAAAAGAAAAAAGCCAAAACAGAGAATCCCAGAAAAATCATTTTCAGGAGGCCCTGATCACACAAAAAACTAATTTTAATTTTCAGGTTCAATTGCTCAAAGTATTGTATACTGAAGAACTTCCTTTTGTCCTTCCAAGGCATTCAACTGCTATATTTCATCCTCCACAGGCTTAGTTCTCTTCTTTCAGGACAATCTTGTCCTTTTTTAACAGAACAAAATAGCCATATCCTGCCCGCTCTTATTGCGGTTAGAGGATTGGTTGATCCTATAATTTTTTGTAGCATGTATTTATTCAGATACTTTATTTTATCTATTGGATTTGTATTGGTGACCCTCCAGTTACAGGCCCAAAACCAGCCTGTTAAAGGCTATATTTATGATTCTCAAACCCGACAGCCTTTAGCAGGTGTACATATCTTTTCTTCTGCAGGACAGGAACTTACACAATCCAATACCAAAGGCTATTTCGAAATCCAAAATGCGCAGCCAGATCACCAGATTAAAACGGTTTTAAATGGCTATAAAGCTCAACTGGTTAAAATTAATATCAATGAAAATAACCTGAATATTCAGCTCGAAGCTGATGGGTTAAGTCTGAACGAGGTTAGGGTATCGGGATACAATGGCGATAAGACCAATAAGGAAACTGCTGGTGGTGTTGCCCTGATCACCTCAAAAGACATCAACAGGGGGAATGCCGTTTCTCTGCAGCCAGCCTTAAATGCTATTCCAGGAGTAAGAATGGATCAGAGTACGCTTTCTGAAGCTCGGATCTCTATCCGGGGTAATGGTGTGCGTGCATCTTACGGGATCCGCAGTGTAAAAGTATATGTGAATGAAATCCCTGTAACAGAAGCAGACGGGACGACCCGTATTGAAGCACTGGATGTGAATAGTATTGGCCGTGCAGAAGTTATTAAAGGGCCCGCATCCAGTATTTATGGCGCTGGTACGGCAGGGGTCATTAACTTTCAGTTACAGCGTGCACCTTACCAGGAGCAAAGCATTGAAGCATCGGGATTGGTTGGTGCTTATGGCTTACACCGTTTAGCTACTACATACAGGAGCGGCGGAGATAAAGTGAACAGTTATGTATCCTATGGATGGCAGGAATATAACGGCTACCGGGAACACAGTAATGATATGCGCCGTTTTCTGACGGGTAATTTTCAGCTTTTTCCTAGTGAAAAACGCATCATCACCTTACTTCTGAACAGGACTACCCAGCATTCGCAAATCCCGGGAGCCCTGACAGCAGATCAGGTGGCGGCTAATCCTCAGCAAGCTAATGCGACCAATTTAGATAAGGCAGCTGGAAGATACCAGAACTGGACACGGATAGGTCTGGGACAACAATATCGTTTTAACGACCAATTTTCCAACAGTACCAGTGTTTTTACTTATTTCTATGACCTGAACCATCCTCTGCCTTACGCCTATATTCGTAATTATTATCAAAGCTATGGTGGAAGAACAAAGTTTACCTATGACCCGGAGTTTACAATTTTACCTACACGTTTTACGGTAGGGGCGGAGTATAATGAAGGCATTACCAAGGGTACCCAATATGTGAATAACCATGGAAAAGAAGGTGCAATGAACTCAAATATTGATTACCAGAATAAACAGTATTCCATATTCTATCAATCGGAAACAAAACTGGATCTTCAAACTACTTTAACGCTGGGGATCAGTTACAACAGTTTAAGTTACGATGTACAGGATCATTTAAAAAGCAACCAGAGTGGCTTTAAAAAATTTAATCCCCAGGCTACGCCCAGAATTGCGTTGAGCCATACCTTTAGCGATGCCTTGAGCCTCCACGCCAGTGTAAGTTCTGGTTTTTCGCCGCCTTCCAGTTCAGAGATAAAAAATGTGGACGGGTCAATCAATCCGACACTGCAGGCAGAGAAAGCGCTAAATTATGAAATCAATGCCAAAGGAAATTTGCTGAAATCCAGGCTGGAGTATGATCTTGCTTTATTCAAAATGGATATGAAAGGAGAGCTGATTGCACAGTCTGTACAGCAGAGCATCACCATTTATAACAATGCAGGCAAAACGACACATAACGGAGCAGAATTATCTTTGTCCTATCAATTGCTGAAGACAGAAGATCAGAAAGAAATCAACACTCTGCGACCTTTTGTTGCAGTGACTTATTCCGACTTTAAGTTTAAAGACTATAAAACCCTGAATGCCCAAAATCAGGTTATTGCAAGTTACGATGGAAATAAACTCACAGGAAGTTCACCATGGGTCGTTAACATGGGGATTGACCTGGAGACAAGAACTGGTCTGTATTTTTACGGAAATTATTTCTTTAGCGACCAACTTCCGTTAAATGATGCAAATTCAGCTTATAATCCGACTTATCAGGTGGTTAATGCCAAAATTGGCTATAAAAAGCAACTCATTAAATGCCTGGAGATAAATCTTTATGCTGGCCTGGATAACATTTTAAATAAAAATTATAGCTCCATTGTTTCTCTAAATGCAGTTGGTTATGGAGGAGCACAGCCCGCTTATTTTAATCCATCACCAAAAAGGAATGGTTATGGCGGTTTAAACCTTAAATATATATTCTAGTTTTATGAAAAAAATATTTATTATACTGATCAGTGCTTTCGTCTTTTTTTCTGGATGTAAACAACATCCGGAAACACCAGTTGCTACAGCCTTAAATACAACAGGTATTGGCGCTGTTGGCCCCTATCTTACAAAAGATAATAAGGGTAATCCAGTAATTTGCTGGACAGAGCAGGACGACAAAGATTCTTTGTACAGACTAAAGTATGCTGTCTATAATGAACAGCAGGATAAATTTGATACACCGGTTACTGTTCCTGCTTCCGCAGGAAGCAGTACTCCGGCCGAAAGCATGGGGAAAATTGCATTTAAGGCAGATGGGGCAATAATAGCCGTTTTCTCCAAACGTTTTCCTCAGGAAAAGAACCCTTATGCAGGAGCAATCTACTACAGTATGTCAACCGACAATGGTAAAAACTGGTCGAAGGAAGTTTTCCTTCACTCAGATACTTCACATACTTATGGTCGTAGTTTCTTTGATCTGGCTACATTGAAGGATGGAGAAGTTGCTTCCATCTGGTTGGACGGACGTTTTGGGAAAAGCATTAAAGGTTCTGCGATATTCTTTAGCAGAACCGAAAAAGGAAAAGGTTTTGGATTAGATACCTGCCTGGATAAAGGCACCTGTGAATGCTGTAGAACAGATATCCTTTCTGACAGCACAGGGAGAATCCATCTGGCCTATAGAAGCATTATGTTTCCCTCTGCATTATCCGGGAAGCAAGTTCGGGATATGGCTTATAAACTATCCACCGATAATGGCAAAACTTTTAGCGATGCGAAAACCATCAGTAAAGACAACTGGGAAATAGAAGGTTGTCCACATTCAGGTCCTTCTCTGGCTGCCCTGAATAACACAATCAATGCAGTTTGGTTTACCGCTGGCGGAAACCCGGGATTATACTATACCTCTTCAGTTATTGGCGGGGATTTTCAAAACAGAAACCTGATCACGGCAACAGGACGACACCCTCAAACGCTCTCCTTACCTGGGGGGAAACTAGCGATGGTTTGTGAGGAGCCTGTTGATGCTCCGACTAAGGAGCCTATGAAAATGGATCATTCGAAACATGGAATGCCGATGGGGCATATGCACATGATGCCTGCCAGTAGAGCAAAGATTATTTTGAGGGTGTTAAAAAATGGAAACACGGAAAAAACAGTAGAGGTTACTGATGGAAAAGATGCGGATCACCATGCCGTTCTTGCGGGTTCGAACAAGGGGATGTTGGTGTCCTGGATCAGAGAAGAAAATGGTCGTTCCAGGATTTACTATTCAAAATTACATCTTTAACTCACCATTTTTTGCATTTAACCTGATCATGCAGCGAACATCACTTTTTCCAATATACATTTCAATGCAATAGCCATTGGGATCCAGAATAGATGGGTTATCCAGCAATTGCTCAAAAGCTTGTCCAATAAGCTGCGGATCTTTTGCATAATCTGAAATATACATACTGCGGTACATTCCTTTAGGAATTATCAGTGATTCGAGGCCATATTCCCTGGCCTCGTTTTCATTTAATTGCTCTGCTGCCGCTTTATAAACAATATTATGAAGACCGCCCTCAGGTCTGGAAATTCCAAAAAAGTGTCTTTCACCCCGAAAAGAGACACGGGAATGCAGTTGATCATGAGCTTCGCAAATTCCTTCGGGGAAAGAAGAGGCGGTTACGTACATCACCGGGATGTCATGATCTAAATTATAGTTTTCCATAGTTGATCTGATTTGATATCCCTAAATTTACGTTAAAGAAAGATTACATTAAAGGGGGTGGAAAGACAAAATGCAGGGTAAAATACGTCACATTTATGTTTTTTTATTGAAAATGAATGGATTTGTATCTGAAATCTCTAATTTAACCGGCAATTGCGCGCGCTTCTTTCTAATATTTACAAATAAATTCTACTAGATTTGTAGTCTATGCAGGTGAGCCATACCACAGAGTTGGAATTGTTAGAGAAACTTAAGGTTCAGAATGAAGCCGCTTTTTCTGAATTGTATGCCCTGTATGTAAAAAAAATCTATGTGTATGTCCTTGGTATAGTGAAATCTCCCATGCTCGCAGAAGATATTGTCCAGGAAACATTTGTTAAATTATGGGAATCAGCATCTCTGGTACAAACAGACCGGTCCTTACAAGCTTTCTTATTTACCATTGCACGTAACAGAGCATTGAATATGATCAAAAGGGCCTCGAGAGAAAGTTGGGTAACAGAAGAAATCATTGAGCATGCTGTGCACCAATCTGAAAATGGCTTACAGTATACAGAGAGGAAACAAACCAATGAATACATCAATAAAGCCATAGCGCAATTACCTCCTCAGCGCAGACTCATTTATGATCTTTGCCGAAATTATGGATATTCGTATAAGCAAGCCGCAGAAAAACTCGGAATCAAAGACAGTACCGTGAACAGCCAGATGGTTAAAGCCATTAAAAGCATCAAGGAATATATGGTAAGAAATGGTGTATTCCTGCTGTTTTTCTAATTTTTTGAAGAAAACAAAATTTATTTCTGTTTAGCGTACATGTAGTGCCCCTGTTAATTGTAATACTATTAAACAGGAATAAAAAAGTTGAAAAAGCCCATAAAAGAATTATTTGTACGTTTTATTGCTAACCGCTGTGATCCATCTGAAATTGAACAGGTTCGTCATCTTCTAAACAAAGGAGGGTATGAGGAGGAATGGCAACAGGCAATGAAAGAAAGGGAACAGGAGACTATTCTTTCCTCTTCTTTAGCCCCCGGTCTGGAAGAGGACAAACTTTTATTGAAAATTCAAGAGACTATCCATTCGAAACCAATTGACGTTCAATCCAATCCAAAACCATGGAAATGGTTATCTGCAGCTGCAGTATTGCTCATGACCTTAAGCGTTGGAGTTTGGTATTTCAAGTCGGGTGTTAGCTCCGAAGTCAAACTCGTTGCCCATAAAGAAATCCCGGCGCTTAAAGAACAAGCATCGCATAAGTGGATTAAACTTCCTGATGGTAGTTCCGTTCAGCTTAATAGTGATAGTAAACTTGAATATCCGGATAGTTTTAAAGGACAAAAAAACCGGGAGGTTACACTGACGGGAGAAGCTTATTTCGATGTTAAACACAATTCTTCCCAACCCTTTATCATTCATACAGGTAAGATCAGGACTACTGTTCTGGGAACAGCATTTAATATTAACGCGTATCAATCAGGCAGTGCTGTTACAGTTACAGTGACCAGGGGAAGGGTTAAAGTGGAGGATGACCATAAGGTTCTTGCCATTCTAACACCAAACCAGCAACTGGCCTGGAATACCCAAACCCAGGTACCTGCTAAATTAAAAGTGAATGCAGAACAAGTTGTGGAATGGAAAAAACAGGATTTAATCATGGATGATGTTAGTCTGGAGGATGCGGCAAAATTGATTGAAGAACGTTATGCCGTTAAAGTTCATTTCAATAGCGACAAAGTAAAATCCTGCAAATTTACAGCAGCCTTTCTTAACCGGAATGAAATCACGCAGGTACTGAACGTGATCGGGGATATTACAGGTGCAAAGATTATTTTAAAAAACAATATCGTCACAATTGACGGAAATGGGTGTTAAATCCCATATAACCTAAACCAACCAACAAAAATGAAGAATAAAGATTCCCCTTAATATAAGGCCCTCAGCCAGATGAAGCAGGCTCCGGCGGCAACCGGAACCTGCAGATGGTCTTAAATTTTCTTATCAGTTCAACCTAAAACCAATGCAATGTATTACAATTCTACTCGTTATGCAAGCCGGTCTGTGCCGGCTTTGAATTACACGTTTAATTTCAAAAAAATAAGTTTTTTTATGAAGATTAACGCAGTTATACTGATCACCATTTTAACCACTGTTACCAGCCTGATGGCTTCTTCTGGAACTAAAGCCCAGACACTAAATCAGGTCACGGTTACCGTCGGGTTAAAAAGAGGTACTTTACGCGAAGCCTTAACTAAAATTGAACATCAGACAGACTTCAGGTTTGCCTATAAAAAAGAACTGATCACCGGGCTTAAAGAAGTCAATTTACCGGAACAGGTTCGTTCTGTAAGCTATACACTTGATCAGCTGCTGTCGGGTACTGGAATTCTGTATAAGCAGATGAACAACAATATTATCCTGTACAAGGATCCGGAAAAGGAAGCAACTCATGTTCCGACACAGGAACAGCGCATTACCGGTACGGTAAAAGATGAAAATGGAGTTGCCATGCCGGGTGTTTCTGTGCGGGTAAAAGGTCAGTCAATTGTGGTGACCACAAATAATGAAGGTAAATTCTCTATATCTGTTTCCGATAAAACCGCTTATCTGGTGTTCAGCTATATAGGTTATGCAACCCAGGAATATAAAGCGGAAGCTGGCCAGGTTATTTCCATTAGCCTTAAGCCGGATGTAGGTACGCTGGATGCAGTAGTAGTGATTGGCTACGGCACCACCACCAAAAGAAACAATACGGGTTCTGTAACTTCCATCACCTCTAAAGATATCGCCAATCAACCCGTTTCAGATCCGCTTTCAGCCTTGCAGGGAAGGGTTGCCGGTCTGGATATTACAGGAACAACAGGATACCCGGGATCAAGCTATAATGTTCTTTTGCGGGGCATAAATTCTATTAATGGTGGCACCGGCCCTTTATACATTGTTGATGGTGTCCCTGTTGTCTCACAGAACCTAGATCAATTTACAGGGGCAAACGGTACGACAAGTCCTCTAAATAGCATTAATCCATCAGATATCGAGCGTATTGATATTCTTAAAGATGCAGATGCCACAGCGATCTATGGGTCAAGAGCTGCAAATGGGGTTATACTAATTACCACAAAAAGAGGAAAGAGTGGTAAAACAACGCTTGATACAAGAGTATACAGCGGAATATCCTATGTCAACCATCAAATTGAGATGTTAAATACACAGCAGTTTCTGGCCTTGCGCAGACAAGCTTTTAAGAACGATAAAATAACGCCAGACCAGGATAATGCTCCGGATTTAACCCTTTGGGATCAGAATACCGATAATAACTGGCAAGATAAACTCATTGGAAATACAGCAAAGCTTACAGAAGCACAGGCATCTTTATCTGGCGGATCTGAACAAACCAATTTTCTGTTCAGCGGAACTTACCGAAGGGAGACTACAGTTCTGCCGACGAGTACGGGATATAACAGGGGGGCGGCTAATTTTAATTTGAACCATAAATCGGCTGACAATAAGTTTAGTTTCACTGCGTCCGCGAAATACGTTGGTGACCAGAATAGATCTGTTCCAACGGATGCTTCTCAGTATTATAACCTTACCCCTAACATTCCTATTTATACTCCAGACGGCGGCTATTACTATAGAACCATAAATGACCAGAATCCTATTGCCTCCTTTGAACGCAAATACTTATCAACCAGCCAAAATCTTTCGACAAATGCATTGGTTAAGTATAACATCTTTGAAGGATTAAATGCTCAAGTCAGCGCAGGATATAATAGAATGACGATGAAGCAAACCCAAACCTATCCTGAGAAGTCATTCAATCCACTTTCCTATTCAGCAAGTTTAGGTTATTATGGTAATAGTAGCGTCAATTCCTATATTGTTGAACCACAACTGGACTATTCACTTAAAATAGACAAGGGCAATTTAAAGTTACTGGCAGGAGGAACCATACAATCCAGCATCAGCGAAGGGCAGCGGCTACAGGGAGAAGGCTTTCCGAGCGATGAGCAGCTGAACAATCCAAATGCTGCGGTAAGTATGACGTCAAAATCCTATAACTATTCTGACTACAAATATACTTCTGTCTTTGGACGTGCCACCTACAACTGGGAGGAGAAATATATTCTCAATGGAACTTTTAGAAGAGATGGGTCTTCCCGTTTTGGCCCGGGTAAAAGATTTGGAAATTTTGGAGCTATAGGTGCAGCCTGGCTGTTTGCTAATGAATCTTTTATCAAAGACAATTTACATTTCCTGAGCTTCGGTAAAATCAGAAGCAGTTATGGAACTGTGGGTAATGATCAAATTAGTGATTATCAGTATAATGATAGCTGGAGTGCTGCAAGTTTCCCATATGCCGGTTCAGGAACTTTATATCCAACGCGCTTTGCCAATCCAAATTACCAATGGGAGGTCAATCATAAGTTTGAGGCTGCTTTAGAATTGGGCTTTTTTAAAGATAGGATCTTATTAACAGCAGACTACTACCAGAATAAATCAGGAAATATGTTAATTGAGTATGTATTGTCCTCTCAATCTGGCTTTACTTCCTATGTAGCCAATCTGCCAGCTGAACTGCAAAACAACGGATTTGAGTTTGAATTGAGTACCATTAACATCAATAAAAATGATTTCAAATGGAACAGTTCATTAAATCTGACCATAGCAAGGAATAAACTTCTTAAATACCCGGGATTGGAAAATTCGTCCTTTGCAAGCAAATATTTTATTGGACAACCTATTAACGTAACTACAGGTTATAAATCTACAGGAATTAATCCTCAAAACGGAATTCCAACATTTGAAGATAAAAATGGAAGTGGGAGCATAACTGACCCGGACGGTTTATACATATTAGGTACAACCACTCCAAAATTCTACGGAGGTATACAGAACAGTTTTAGCTATAAAAACTGGAGTCTCGATTTCTTCTTTCAATTTGTAAAACAGGAAGGGCCATTATTGAATTATGGTTATCAGTCTTCTCCTTATGGGGTGAGGGTAAATAAGGACATCAGCGCGTTGAACAGCTGGACTACGCCCGGACAGATCACCGATATTCCAGTTGCAACGACAACCACCGGCGCCGCCTATACGGCTTATAACCAGTGGAGGTTGTCCAGCGCCAACTGGGGCGATGCATCTTTTATCCGTTTGAAGAATGTATCGCTACGGTATAACCTGGCACCGCTGTTTAAGAATTTAAAAGTGAACAACTTTACGGTATATATACAGGGGCAGAACCTTTTCACAATTACAAAATATAATGGTTATGATCCAGAGACCAAGGGCTTTGCTCTTCCCCCGCTCACTGCATACACAGCTGGACTACAAATGTCATTCTAATCCTAAAAATTTACACGATGAAAGCTATTAAATATATATTTCTAATCAGCATATTAACTGCAGCAAGCTCCTGCAAAAAATATGTAGATGTAGACCCGTCAAGAACGGAACTTGCACAAAGCAGTGTTTTTGTGAATGATAAAACGGCTACTGCGGCTATGGTTGGGGTTTATTCTGATATGAATGCCTATAATTATTATTTTGCAAATATCATTACGATGTTTTTGGGCTCTATGTCCGCCGATGATTTTACTTATGCCTCTACACTCGCCGAATTTGATGAATTTAAGAATAATACGGTCTCTCCGGGTAACAGGTATATTTCACAGGTGTGGTCTCAGCCCTACGATTATATCTATCGCTCTAATGCCATCATTGAAGGTGTAACCGCATCAACAACCTTAAGTACTTCGGTTAAAAACCAGTTATTGGGTGAGGCAAAATTTGTTCGTGCCTTTTGTCATTTCTATCTGGTGAATATTTTTGGTGATGTGCCTCTGATTAAAGACACAGACGTACTTAAAAATACCAATTTACCAAAAATACCGGCCACCGAAGTGTACCAGGCAATTATTGCAGATTTGATAGACGCAAAGGCATTGATGTCCAAAGACTATCCTTCAAATGGTGAACGTACGCGGCCAACCAAGAGCGCAGCAACTTTACTTTTAGCTAGAGCCTACCTGTATACTGGAAATAATGCACAGGCCGAAATAGAAGCAAGTGAGGTGATCGGGAATTCAAATTACAATCTTTTGCCAAAGGAAAATATTAACGGAACTTTTCTGAAGAACAGCAGAGAAGCCGTTTGGCAGCTTCAACCGGTGAATGTTTCCGGAAACAGAAATACCTGGGAAGGTTTTACGATGACGCCTGCCAGTATTACCAGTCCAACAGCTTTTTACAGATTAACTAAAGACCCTAATCACGGACTTGTGTTTGCATTTGAACCCAATGATCTTAGAAAATCCAACTGGACAGGGAACTATACAACATCAGCTACACCTCCATTAACGCATACTTACCCTTATAAATATAAAGTCAGGACAAATGCAGCTGTAACTGAATATTCTATGGTTTTGCGTTTTGCAGAAGCCTACCTGATCCGTGCAGAAGCAAGGATACAACAAGGCAAATTACAACCCGGAAAAGAAGACTTGGATGTAATCCGCAACCGGGCGGGGCTTGCGCCCCTAACTTTACCAGGCAGTATTACGGCAGGAATGCTACAGGTGGAGCAGGAGAGAAGAGTCGAGTTCTTCGCAGAATGGGGACACCGCTGGTTTGATCTTAAACGTTGGAAAAGTACGGTTACAGCTGGGAAAACACGTGCAGATGATGTCCTTCCGGCAACTAAACCACTTTGGAAATCTACGGCTATTTTAATGCCTATACCAACTGATGTGATGAGAACCAATCCCAATATGGTACAAAACCCAGGTTATAATTAAGCTAAAGAAAATGAAAAACATATATATCCTGATCTTACTTGTACTTGCCAGCTGGCAAGTACAAGCTCAGGTTCTTGATGTGAGCCCTGAACAACCCAAAAGGGGAGAGAAAGTGACCATTACCTATCATACTGCTGCTGCCGGCGCTAAGATCAGCCAAACAGCAGCGGAGGTAAATATCGTTTTTACCTATTCAACTTTTTACGAACTGCCCTGGAAAATGCCAATGGTAAAAAAAGGAGAGGATTGGGTAGCCTCTTTTGTTTTGCAGCGTTATGCAACTTATGCAACCTTCTATATCCAGAGCGGTGATATTGTAGAAAAACCATCAGAACAAAAACATTTTGAAATTCCAGTATATAAAGGAGGTAAAAGGGTGGAAAGCGGTTTACTTCATGAAGCCTACAGCTTAACCGCCCAGATGCCCAAATCAGCAGATATCGCAACACTGAAAATTGCGCTGCTGGAAAAAGAACTTCAAAATTATCCCAATAATTATGAAGCTAAAATCGCATTGCTGAACACCAGGATCAACCTTTCCAAAAATCCTACAGAAAAACTTAAATACAGAAATGAAGCCAGGAAAATCATTGCCGCCAAATTTAAAGCCGACCCTACAACTATTGGAAATGTAAACCTGGTGACCATGGGATACCTGATGATTGGAGAGAAAAGCCGGTTAGACTCGGTCAGAAAGGTGATTCGTGAGAGATACCCTAATTCTGATCTGGGCAAAGACCTCCGTGCTGATCTGATCGCCAGGGAAAAAGATCCCGCGCAGAAGATCCAAAAACTGGAAGCTCTGTTGAAAACAGGCGATCAATCTGGCGGAGAAGGTTCCACCAATATCCACTCTTTATTGTTTGATCTGTATATCTCTGCTGGCGATTCTGTAAAGGCTTTGACCCATGCCGCCCGTTTGGTTACTAAAAACAGCCCTCAAACCCCTCAAACTTTAAAAGATATAGCAGAAAAACTAACGGAGCGCAAAATTGCCCCTGATCACGCTATTCAATATGCCCGCAAATCCCTGGATAGGGTAGCGCAATGGCCCGTGGGTATTATCCGGTATTTTCCTGAATTTGGACATATCCCGTCCTACGTTGCAGATAGTGTAAGGGCTAAAGCGGTTGCAGAAGCCAAATCAGCCTTGCTTTCCTTAATCGCATTAAACAAATTGTATCAGGGTGACAGCGCTTCTTCTTTAAAATATACTGCCGAAGCTTTAAACCAAAGTAATGGAAGAGAAGGCATCCTAAATTCAGCAGCGGTTTATGAGCAAACCGGTCAGCACCAGAAAGCTTTTGATGCTTTATGGAAGCTGTTGCTTAAGAATCCAACAGATACCGTTGTTTTGAAGCAGGCAAAGACCAATTTCATGAAGTTCAATAGTTCTTCCGCAGAATTTGAAGCCAAAGTAAGTGAATTAGAGAAACTGGAACTTGCACAGTTAAGAGAACAACTTAAAAAGCAACTAATGAATAAGCCGGGGCCGGAGCTATCCGGTATTACAGACCTGGAGGGTAAAGCAGTTACACCGGAGATGATGAAGGGAAAAATTGTTGTACTGGATTTCTGGGCCACCTGGTGTGTACCCTGTATGCAGGAAATGCCCTATTTTCATAAAGTATATCAGCAATATAAGGACAACCCAGATGTCATGTTTATGGTGGTGAACAGCGGTGCCAACAATACCTTGGCTGATGCAAAAAAATGGGCCGGGCAGAACAGCCAATATACTTTCCCGGTTTATTACAATACCGATAAGAACATAGGGGATAAGGTAGGTTTTACCCTAATTCCAACGATCGTTGTACTGGATCAGAAAGGTCTGATGCAGTTCAGAACCATTGGGTTTGAGGGAGAGATCCTGCAAAAAAAACTGGCTGTAGAAATAGAACTCCTGCTTGAGGGTGCTAAAAATTAGGTCTGATGCGGCATGGTAGCTAGTGTGCAATACCATGCCGCTTTTTTTGTATATTGCATTAATACCCTTAGGAAATGTACAGATTAAAATGACAGCAGAACAATACCCAAAAGTTTATTTGTACAGAAGAATAGTTCAGGCTAAACTATTCATTGACAACAACTATGCTGATAAAATAGATCTTGGTAATATTTCAGATGAGGCTTATTTCTCTAAATTTCATTTTATCCGTCTGTTCAAGTCTGTATATGGGAAAACACCTCATCAATATTTAAAAAATGTGAGGATTGAGAAAGCGAAAGAACTGCTCAAAAATGAAGTTTCTGTTTCAGAAGCCTGTTTTTTTGTCGGTTTTGACAGCGTTTCTTCTTTCAGTGGCCTGTTTTCAAAAGTAGTTGGAACCTCTCCATCGGCATATTTAACGAAGCATCAGCAAACCAAAAGGAAGATCAGTCTAGCTCCGCTTTCTTTTGTACCCGGTTGCTATGCGTATCAACATGGCTGGCTTGAAAATAGCAATTTTGAAGAAGCCAGTGACTAAATCATTGCTGAGATTTGTGTTATGTTTAATACTAAATCGCAACAGCTATGATTACAAAAATGACCATCACAAACATCCATGTCATCAACCAGGATAGTGCTTATGATTTCTATGTAAATAAATTAGGTTTTAAACTTGTAGATGATATCCAAATGGGACCGGGAACCCGCTGGCTTACGGTCTCTCCACCAGAACAACCCGACTTACAATTGGTCTTGTTTCCGGTTACAGTAAGCAAAATGTTTCCAAAAGAAATCGCTGATAACTTAATTGATCTGATCAGAAAGGGAATATTTGGTTGCGGGGTTTTAACCTGCAATGACATTTTTGCAACCTATGAAGAATTAAAATCCAAGGGTGTTGAATTTATTAAAGCACCTACCAAGGAATTTTACGGAACAGAAGCGCTGTTCAAAGATGATTCAGGAAATTTTTTCTCTTTGCAACCCATTAATAACTTTGGCAATGAAAACAATATTTGATCCCTCATCCAGGCAGGAACTGATCAATAGAATAAATACACTTACAGAAAAAAGCACCGCGCTTTGGGGCAAAATGAGTGTATGTCAGATGGCTAAACACTGCTCCATATGGGACGAATGGGTTTTGGGTAAGAATATTTATGTATATAAACAGGGGTTATTGGGTAAAATATTTGGTAAAATAGCGTTAAAAAGTAATACCAAAGACGACAAAGCCCTGGGCAAAAACATGCCGGCAGGAAAATTTGCGGTAAAAGAAAAAGAAAATGACCTGCAGGCACATCAGGCAAAGTGGACTGCGTTGGTAACCGACTACGCAAACTTTTCAAATGACAAGTTTATTCACGATTTCTTTGGTAAAATGACGAAAGAACAAATTGGCATATTTGCCTATAAACATGCCGATCATCACTTAAGACAATTTGGGGCATAATAATGTGAATTATGCGGTCATCAGGCCCGAAGACCGCATAATTCGCACTTTGATATATGAATTTGTATTTAAAGAATATAGTAGGAACCTACCGGTGCCATTTCTGTTTGAGGGCGATCTTCGTATAACTTGTTGTCGTCCAACATCTGGCATAAATCCCGTTCTATAACCCGGCAAATAGTTGTCGTTGGCGTATCAGTCGGTTTGTTTTCAAAAGGATCCTGAAGATGCACTGCCATTTTTTCAACCAGTAAAAAGAAAGCAGCAATAGCAATAACCACCGGAATCTCAACGTAACCAAAATATTCAATCAGGCCAAAGGGCAACAGAATGATAAACAGGTGTATCGACATATTAATATATTTGCTATAGGTAACCGGAAATACGGTATTCTTTATCCGTTCACAGCCACCCATATGGTTGCATAGAGCATTTAATGTCTTGTCAATTTCAATTTGCTGATATTTATTAATCCAGCCCTCATTTAAAGCCTTCTTCAAATCAATGGCATGAAGTTCTAATAAAGCCACCAAAACATTTTTGTTTTTGATGAACTGCATCTCCTCCTTGGTCAGGTAACGCTCCAAACCCTTATCTGCACGATGGTTTCTTAAAGATTGGCTCAATGCATAACACCAGGCAATTTGTCTTTTTACGAAACGACTCTTAAAGATTTCTACTTCCTCCTGATCATAAGGGTTTTCAACAAAATAGAGGATCTGTCTGGACAAGCTTCTGGAATCATTCACAATAGCTCCCCATAAGATCCGGGCTTCCCACCAGCGGTCATAAGCCTGGTTGGATCTAAAGGCAAGCAACAACGATATAATTGTGCCTAATAGTGCCGGTACCGCAACAGGAATCGTAATGCGTGTAACATGGAAATTCTGATAAAGGACAACAATGCCTATTGAATAAGCAATTACAAAAATGAGTTCCTTTTTTATCTTTCCAAAAATATAAGTCAGCGGAATATTGTTTTTTAACAGCATAATAATCTTTTTTAAAAGGTGTATAAACTATACAGGAGAGGTTTGTAACTGAGGTTCGTGTATTTTGGAATCCATTAACGATTCCCTGCCGTAAGTTTGTTCAGTAATAGCATATATATCCAATGAAATTACTTTACAGTCTGTGCGTTCTGTCAGGAATTTTGGGTCAATGCTATATTTGTTGATTTTTTTGAAATCGTAGTGTCTGGGATAGGCAATACAATCTACTTCCAGGGCTTCTGTGAAATTTCTAAAGGCAACAGCTGTACTGCCGTAGAAATATTCTATCCTGAAACTATGATCTGTATATTTTTCTTTATACTGACGGAGTTGTGTATAAAACTCATCACTCACATTTTCGTAATCCCGGCTTCTCCTGCTCAGCATGAGCATGTCTGTTATCGAATCCGATAACTTGAAAGCATGCAGAAAAATGATTTTTAACGATTCATTTTTTAGATTTGCCACTAAGGCATCAATGATCTTTGTGCTTTCGGGATTAAAATCTGTCGGTACCAATACTGTTTTCATAATCTTGAATATTAAATGAATAATGATTTAATACAAGATTAGGCCAGAAGCATTACAACCGGATAAGAGTGAGATTAGAACCGCATTAGAATTTAAGTAATGTTCCTTATTTTAAAGGAAGGAGCACTTTAATCTCTGTGCCTTCCATTACTGTGGATTTGATCGCAATACTGCCTTGATGCAAGCGGATAATATTCAAAGAAAGTGGAAGGCCTACACCATAGCCTTCGTAATCATTTGTATTCGAAGCTCTGAAAAAGGGCTCAAAGATATGCTGCACATCACCTTCGGGTATACCGATCCCTTTATCTATAACCGCTATGGAAAGTTTATTGGCCTTGCACTCAATGCTCAGGTTTACGGTTTGATGGTTGGAGTATTTGCAGGCGTTGCTCACAATATTACTGATCGCCAGTTTAATCAGGTTCCTGTTTGCCCGTATATTCAATTGTTCTTCACTATCCGGCAGTTTACTGAAATCAATTTCTATTTTGCTTTTGGGGTAAACCTGGCCAACGGATGCTTTAATTTCCCAAAGCATCTCATCCATTCTCACATCTTCCCATGGCTGGTTCTTGCCATTGAAACCTGATTGGGCCAAACCCAGCAAGCTGGTGAGGATATGTCCAAGTCTTTCTGCTTCGTCTTTTATCTTCAATAATGCAGTTTGCTGAAGAGGATCTGTATTGGTATGCAAAGCCAGTTCTACTTCTCCACTGATAATGGTTAAGGGGGTCCGGAGCTCATGGGAGGCATTGCTTATAAAATTGTTCTGGGTTTCGAATGCCGTTTCCAACCGGTTGAGCATATTGTTAAAAGTTTGCGCAAGTTGGGTCATCTCATCACTTCCGTTTTTAATGTCTAAACGAAGATGTAGATTTTCTGCTTTTATCTTTTTGACACTTTTTATAATATTACGCAAAGGCCTGAGCATATAATCGGAGAATTTCCAACCCACTACAAAGGACAAAACAATAGACAAAAAGAAGCCGGCAAGTAATATCTTTTGAAGATATTTTAACTCTCTGAAGCCAAATGGATCGTTGGCAGAGATGATCACGATATAGCCCTGATTCGGTCCCTGGAAATATTTACCTGCATAAAAATGATTTTCCACGCGGTAACGCGCCATCTTGCCGGAATTGATTTGATCGTAAAAGCTGGCAGGTAGGTCTAAGTCTGTTTTAACCGTACCTTTATTGTCTTTAACGGCCTCTTGAATATATTCTTTTTCTGAAGGTAACCGTTCCAGATAACGGTTCCTGATTTTAGCATAAGCCTCATTATTGCCATCATCATAGAGTTTAATTTGCGCAGCAATATTGACTCTTGCTTCCAGTCGTTTGTAGAAATCTTCAAAGGCAAATTCATTAGAAAAATACCAAACAAAGCCACTCAGCAATGAAATGATAATGGCCGATAAGATGGCAAACAATAAGGTAATCTTCTTGGCAATCTGCATTATTTATCTTTTAAAACATAACCCAAACCCACAACTGTATGGATCAATTTCTGATCTGAGGGCTTATCAATCTTTTTTCTAAGGTAGTTTACATAAACATCCACCACATTGGTGCCCAGGTTAAAGTCTATGTCCCAGACACTTTCTAATATATCTATCCTGGACAGGATCTTCGACTTGTTTTTTGCCATAAATTCCAGTAAACGATACTCCGTAGCGGTTAAGATGATCTCTACGTCATTTCTCTTCACGGTTTTTGCTGTTAAATTGATGGATAGATCAGCAATATTAATGATCTGGTCATTGTTTACTATTCCGCTGTAACGTCTGAGCAACATCCTGATGCGGGCAAAGAGTTCTTCAAATTTAAAAGGTTTAACAATATAGTCATCAGCACCGTTGTCCAGGCCAGTCACAATATTCTCTGTTGTACCCAGAGCAGTGAGCATAATAATTGGAACATCAGGTTTCTCATTTTTAATGATTTTACAGAGCTCAAGACCGTTAATGCCTGGCAACATAATGTCAAGAATAATCAAATCAAAAGAATTATTTTTAGCCATCTGGGCACCAATCAGTCCATCAGGTGCTACACTGACCGAAAA
>Ga0182008_10000733_pt1 | contig 23260 bp, 27 predicted proteins | sample Sormic07211129_1_FD_120482 | JGI IMG/M metagenome (GOLD analysis project Ga0182008, IMG submission 120482) | Rhizosphere microbial communities from Sorghum bicolor, Mead, Nebraska, USA - 072115-129_1 metaG | ecosystem: Host-associated > Plants > Roots > Rhizosphere | place: USA: Nebraska...
CCGCGCGCCGCATGCCTTCATGGGCATGACCAAGATGGGCATGGCGGCGATCTTCGAGACCCGCGGCAACGACGACTGCCACGTGATCCTGCGCGGCGGCAAGGCCCCCAACTATTCGGCCGCCGACGTGGCGGCCAGCTGCGAGGCGCTGCTGGCGAACGGCCTCCGGCCCCAGGTCATGATCGACGTCTCGCATGGCAACAGCAGCAAGCAGCACCAGCGGCAGATCGTGGTGGCCGGTGACGTGGCGGCGCAGATCGCGGCCGGCGAGCGCCGCATCACCGGCGTGATGATCGAGAGCCATCTCGAAGAAGGCCGGCAGGACCTGAAGCCGGGCGTCCCGCTCAAGCACGGCGTCTCGATCACCGATGCCTGCATCGGCTTCGCGCAGACGGTGCCGGTGCTCGAAGGGCTGGCGAGCGCGGTCAAGGCGCGGCGGCGCCTGTCGAAAGCGTGACGCGCGAGCAGGCCGGCGAGCGACCGGTGCTCGACATCCGCGATCTCGGCTTCGCCTATCCGGGCCAGCCGGCGCTCGCCACCGGGTGGACGGCGTCGATCGGCGCCGGCGTGACGCTGCTGCACGGCGACACCGGCAGCGGCAAGTCCACCTTGTTGCGGGTGCTGGCCGGGACCCTGGCCGCGCGCGGTCAATTGAGTCTGGACGGCGTCCGGCTGGACCAAGACCCCGAGCGCTATCGCCGCAGCGTCTTCTTCGTCGATCCTGCGACCGACGCCTTCGATCCATTGACGGTGTCTGCGTGCACGGCCGCGCTGCGCGAGGGCGACGCCGGCTTCGACGCGGCACTCTGGCAGCGCGTGGTCGACGGGTTCGCACTCGCGCCGCACCTCGAGAAGTCGATGTTCATGCTGTCGACCGGCTCGAAGCGCAAGGTCTGGCTGGCGGCCGCGCTGGCGTCGAGCCGGCCGCTGCTGCTGCTCGACGAGCCGACCGGCGGTCTCGATGCGGCCTCGATCCGCTGCCTCTGGCGCACCCTGGCCGAGGTGTCGCAGGGCCGGGCCGTCGTGGTCGCGAGCGGCGAACGCATCGATGCGCTGCCGCTGGCCGCGACCCTCGCGCTGCCGTTGCGCTGAACGCTATCGCGCCACCAGGCCGGGATGCGGCTCGGCTTCGGGCGCCAGGTCCAGCATCGTGCCGCGGCAGTTCTCGGCACCGCAGTGGCACGGATAGTCCGAAGGCGATGAGCCGTCGTCGGCCGTGAGGCCGTAGTCGATGAAGAGCTCGTCGCCGGCCTCCACCGGCACCAGGGTCTGGAACCTGAGCTCGAGGCGGCCCGCCTCGTCGTATTCCTCCACCGCCTCGCAGTTCGGGTTGCACGAATGGTTCAGGTGGCGGGTGGCGTTGCCGCCCTTGCCGCCGTCGATGATCTCCTCGTTGGAGAGCATGAACAGATAGGTGAGCTGGTCGTTCCACTTGCGGGCGGCGACCTGTTCGGCGGTGTAGCGGCGGCCCTCGTAGAGGCCCAGCAGGGCCTGGGCGGGCAGGTCCCGGGTGGCGAAGGCGCCGAGTCCGTGGACGCCGCTGGGCGACACCCGCAGGCAAGGCGTGGAGGAAGCGGGCTTTCTGGCGGCGGTCATGGCGGGCGGGTCGGAGGGCGAGTGCGGAGCGCAGGAGCGCCGCGGGCCCGCATCGTACCCGCTCAGGCCGGGCTCTTGAACGCCGGCAGCTTGGCGCCGAGGCGCTCGCCCATGGCCTGCCCGAGCGCCTGCAGGCCGCTCAGCGGCCGCACCATGACCTCGAACTCGACGATCTTTCCGTCTTCGTCGAACCGGACCAGATCGATGCCCTTGAGCTTCTTGTCGCCGACGCGGGCGCTGAACTCCAGCACCACGTTCAGTCCATCGTCGCTGGCCAGCTCGCGGTGGTAGGCGAAGTCCTCGAACACGTCGATGACGGTGCCGAGCACCAGCAGCACGGCTTCGGCCGGCGCATACGCGTTGAACGCCATCGGCGAGCGGAACGACGCATCGGGATGCACGATGGTCGCCAGCTGGCTCAGGTCGCGGCGGGCGATCATGTCGTGCCAGGCGGCGAGGGAGGTGGCGACGGCCGGCTTCAGCCGGGTGAGGTTCGAAGTCATCGAGAGTCTCCTGTCCTGAGGTTCGTGAAACGGATCAGATGCTCGCGGCCAGCCGCGTGCCCTGGTCGATGGCGCGCTTGGCGTCGAGTTCGGTGGCCACGTCGGCGCCGCCGATCAGGTGCACGCGCAAGCCCTGCGCCTGCAGTTCCTGGTAGAGCTCGCGCTGCGGCTCCTGCCCGGCGCAGATCACCACGTGGTCGGCGGCGATCAGGCGGTCCTGGCCGTCGACCGTGATGTGCAGGCCGGCATCGTCGATGCGCCGGTAGCCGACGCCGGGCGTCATCGACACGCGCCTGGCCTTGAGCGAGGTCCGGTGGATCCAGCCGGTGGTCTTGCCGAGCTGGTCGCCGACCTTGCTCTCCTTGCGCTGCAGCAGCGCGACCTTGCGCGGCGCCTGCGCCATCCGCGGGGCGCGAAGGCCGCCGGGCTCGGCGTAGGCGGTGTCGACGCCCCATTCGGCGTAGAACTTCTCGGGCGCCATGCTCGGGCTTTCGCCTTCGTGGAGCAGGAACTCGCTGACGTCGAAGCCGATGCCGCCGGCGCCGACCACCGCCACGCTGTCGCCCACTTCCCTGCCGTCGCGCAGCACGTCGAGGTAGCCGAGCACCTTCGGATGGTCGATGCCCTCGATCGCCGGCACCCGCGGCACGATGCCGGTGGCCAGCACGATGTCGTCGAAGCCGCCGTTCTTCAGCGCCTCCGCCCCGACCCGCGTGTTCAATCGCAATTGCACCCCGCGAAGTTCGATCTGGCGCCGGAAGTAGCGCAGCGTCTCGTTGAACTCCTCCTTGCCGGGCACCTTCCTGGCGATGTTGAACTGGCCGCCGATCTCGCCCGCGGATTCGAACAGCGTCACCGCGTGGCCCCGCTCGGCGGCGGTCACCGCGAAACTCAGGCCGGCCGGCCCGGCGCCGACGACGGCGATGCGCCTGGGCTGGGGCGTCGCATCGATCCGCAGTTCGGTCTCGTGGCAGGCACGCGGGTTGACCAGGCACGAGGTGATCTTGCCCGCGAAGGTGTGATCGAGGCAGGCCTGGTTGCAGCCGATGCAGGTGTTGATCTCGTCGCCGCGGCCCTCGCGCGCCTTGCGCACGAAGAAGGCATCGGCGAGCAGCGGCCGGGCCATCGAGACCATGTCGCAGCAGCCTTCGGCCAGCAGACGCTCGGCGACTTCGGGCGTGTTGATGCGGTTGGTCGCCACCAGCGGGATGCCGACCTTGCCCATCAGCCGCTGGGTGACCCAGGCGTAGGCGCCGCGCGGCACCTTGGTGGCGATCGTCGGGATGCGCGCCTCGTGCCAGCCGATGCCGGTGTTGATGATGGTGGCGCCGGCCCGCTCGATCGCCTGGGCCAGTTCGATGACTTCGGCCAGCGTCGAGCCGCCCTCGACCAGGTCGAGCATCGAGAGCCGGTAGACGATGATGAAGCGCTCGCCGACCCGTTCGCGCACCCGGCGCACGATCTCCACCGGGAAGCGCATCCGCCGGGCGTAGTCGCCGCCCCATTCGTCGTCGCGGTGGTTGGTGCGGGCCGCGATGAACTCGTTGATCAGGTAGCCCTCGGAGCCCATGATCTCGACGCCGTCGTAGCCCGCGTGCCGCGCGAGTGCGGCGCACTGCACGAAGTCCTCGATCGTCTGTTCGACCTCCTCGCTGCTCAATGGATGCGGCACGAAGGGGTTGATGGGCGCCTGCAGCGCACTCGGCGCCACCAGCGAAGGCTGGTACGAATAGCGGCCGAAGTGCAGGATCTGCATCGCGATCCGGCCGCCTTCGGCATGCACCGCCTGCGTGATGAGGCGGTGGCGATCGGCCTCCTGCTCGGTGGCGAGCACCGCGCCGTGCTTCATCGGGCGGCCGCGCTCGTTGGGCGAGATGCCGCCGGTCACGATCAGGCCGACCTCGCCGCGCGCGCGCTCGGCATAGAAGGCCGCCATGCGCTCGAAGCCCTGCGGGGCTTCTTCGAGGCCGACGTGCATCGAGCCCATGAGCACGCGGTTCTTTAGCGAGGTGAAGCCCAGCTCCATCGGCTTCATCAGGTGGGGGTAGTGGTTCATCGGGGTCTCATGTCTATGCAACGGGTTGCATAAATATGCCCGAGTTCGCTCGTTCATGCAACTGGTTGCATTTACAATCGCGCTCGATGTCATTGCCCCACGCCTTGTTGACCGCGCTGGTCGAGCGGCCCGGATCCGGGTCCGAACTCGCGGGCCGCTTCGACCGGTCCATCGCCTATTTCTGGCAGGCCACGCACCAGCAGATCTACCGTGAGCTCGCGCGGCTCGAAGATTCGGGCTGGGTGCAGTCGTTGCCGGCCGAGCAGGGCAGGGGCCGCAAGCGCACCTACAAGATCCTTCCCGCCGGGCGCAAGGAACTGAAGCGCTGGGTGCTCGAGATCGAAGACCCCGCGCCCTTGCGCGACACCTTGATGGTCCGCCTGCGCGCCGACGCCGCACTGGGGGCGACCGGACTCGACAAGGAGATCGTCCGGCGGCTGGCGATCCATCGGCGCAATCTCTCGGTCTATCGCGAGATCGAAGCACGTGATTTCGCCGACACCGCGGACTCGCGCCAGAGGCAGGTGCAGCACCTGGTGCTGCAGGCCGGAATCTTGCTGGAGAGCATGTGGGTCGAGTGGTCGAAGAACGCCTTGAAGGTGCTCGGCAGGTAGGCGGAATCGGCCCGGGCGGCACAGGGACTAAGCTATGGCTCCTTTCTCAATCACAGGGTAGTAGTGCCTATGACGACATACGCTCAGATTCAAAAGAAGATCGCATTGCTTCAGCGCCAGGCCGACAGTCTGCGCGACAAGGAGGTCGCCGGCGTGATCGATCGGATCAAGGTCGCGATCTCCCACTACGGATTGACTGCGCAGCAATTGGGCTTCGGCGGCGGCTCGGGTGCCAGCCCCAAGGCGGCGCGGGGCAGCAGGAAGTCGAGTGCGACGGGGACCCGCTACAGCGACGGTGCCGGCCGCGACTGGTCGGGACGCGGCCCCCGTCCCCGCTGGCTGCGCGAGGCACTGGCGGCCGGCCGCGCCCTCGAAGACTTCCGGGTCTCGGGCGCGCCCGCAAAAGCCGCGCCACCTGCCGGGAAGGCGGCCCGCGCGCAGCGCCGCCCGTCGACCGTGGTCTACCGCGACGATGCCGGCCATTCGTGGACCGGCCGGGGTCCGCAGCCCCGTTGGCTCAAGGAAGCGCTGGCCCAAGGCAAGACCCTGAGCGACCTGGCCGGCTGACCGGACGGCGTTCCGGCGAGGCGGGAGATGGCACGTGTCGCGCGAAAGGCGACAGAGTCCTGAACGGTTCCGTGCATTTGTGCGCAAATCACGGTATACAGCGAGTTGTAACTCTTTCGGCTTCATTGAGGTCGTTTCACAATCGCTTCAATCCCGCTCGCCCCGCCCCATGAAAGCTACGCCCTTCCTCGGAACATTGCATCGACTCCGCAGTCGCCTTCGGCTCCTGTTCGGCCGGCGCCGGACGGTGCGTTCGGCGCCGCGCGTGGTGGCGTCGGCCGCACCGCGGCTGCGGCCCGAGACGCCGATGCCGACACCGCCGAGGACGGTGGCCTCCCGGCCGATGCCGATCGCGTCCGATGCGTCGATGCCGGTGCGCGAGGCGCCGAAGCCGGTCGACGTGCCGGCGGTCGTCATGCCCGTCGTCCCCGCTCCGGTGCCTGCTGTGGCTGCGGCGCCGATCGTGGCCAAGGCAGCCGAAGCGCAGTCGCCGGCCAAGACCATGCGTTCGCTCGAGGAGGTCCGCGCCGACCTCGCCCGGCTGCGCGAGAGTGCCAAGGAGCGGCATGCGCGGGCGCCGGTTGCGCCCCGCCGCGACATCAGCTTCGAGCCGACCGATTTCATGGATTTCGCCAAGCCGGAGCCGGCACCCGAGCGGGACGAGTCTTTCGAGCAGACGGCGTTCCTCGACTTCACGACCTTGAAGCCGCGCGTCGAGCGCTGAGTCCGGCGGCTGGCTAGCCGGCGGGCCGGACCGGCGTGTCTCTCTGCCGCGCCGGCGGTGGCCGCGACGATCCCCGGTCGTCGACGACCGGGACCCGTCCGCGAACCGGATCCTGCAGGTAGCGTGAATCCACCCAGCCCCGGTGACGCCGCGTGACCACCTGGCACCAGCGCCAACTGGCGATGCAGCCCGTCACCCGGACCGAGGTGCGTGCGGGCAGCACCGTCATGACTTCGAAGAAGCGATCGGGCCCGGTGCGCATGTTGACTGCGCGCGTGGTCGAAGTGCTCAGCGCGAGCGCCGACAGCGGCAGCAGCAGCAGCGCCGCCAGGACGAAGCGCTTGGCCTGCGGCGCCGCCACCGGCCTCACCAGCCCATCTGCTGCTGCCTGCCGCCCCTGATGTTGCCGGCCACGCCGCCGGCGAGGCCGCCGATGGCGGCACCGGTCCAGGCGTCGCCGCCCGAGATGGCCGCGATGCCGGCGCCGCCCGCCGCGCCGATCGCCGCCCCGCTCATGGTTCCCTGTTGCTGCGGCGTCATGTCGGTGCAGCCTGCCATCAGCGCGATCGCCGCGACGATCGCCATCCAGTGAAGTCGTTTCATGTCGCTCTCCGTTACTTGTTCTTCTGCAGGCCGGGCAGGGCCATCTCGAACCAGAGGGTGTCGAGCACCGGCCGCTTCAGCTTGGTCGGGTTGGCCGCATACCAGCGGTCGAGACCTTCGCGCACGCTGTCGAGCGTCTGGCCCTGCATGCCCCTGGCGAGGCGCGGCACGAAGTTCTGCGCATCGGTCGGCGGGTTGGCGGCGAAGTACGCGGTCTGGACCTGCACCAGGTTGGCGATGCCGACCAGGTAGGCTTTCTTGACGGCCTCGCTCGAGGCGGTCCATTGCTCGCCGGTGACCAGCGGCAGATCGGCGGCGCGGGCGGGCAAGGCCGCCATCGCCAATGACATGCAGGTGGCGGCCAGCGTCGCACGCAGCCGAAGTTTCAGTGTCATCGCGTTCTCCTCAAGTGGACGTTGGATGCGGGTCGGCGTCGATATTGCGCTGGGGTTTCGACGCCTGTCAAACACATCGAAGAAGGGTCGCCGAGGCGATCAGTCGCCGGTGCGCCGGGCGCGCACGTGCAGCGACATCGGCGCCACGCGGGTGTCTTCGATCACGGGATGGTTCGCATGCGGGCCCGTGCCGGCCGTGGGCTCGCCCAGCTTCTCGACGACCAGCCCGGCCGCGGCAAGAAGGTCGAACCACTGGCTCAGCGTGCGGTGGAAGATCGGCGTTCGAAAGGGCGCGACCTCGTGGCGTTCCTTGCCTGTGAGCGTCGAGAACCACCAGCAGTCCACGCGTCCCTCGGTCGATTCGAAGTAGTCGCCGATCTCGATCGCGCGCGCCTTGCCCTTGCGATTGCGCAGCACCCTGCGGCGCGGCGGCACGAAGCACGGATGCAGGATGGAGAACTGCACGAAGCCACCGGGCTGCAGTACGCGGCGAATCTCCCGCAGTGCGCGTCCCGGGTCCGGCATGTCCATCAGGGACATGAAGGCGGTGACGAATTCGAAGGCGCCATCGTCGAACGGCAGCTGCATCGCGTCGCCGATGGCGTAGTCGATGCCGAGCGGGTCGCAGGCTTCGCTGGCCTGCGCGTAGCGCACGAAGGTGGGTGCGATGTCGACGGCCGACATCTTCGCGCCGAGCCCGGCAAGCTGCCGCGTGTTGGCGCCTTCGCCGCAACCGACGTCCAGGCCGCGCAGGCCGGCGATCGGCGGCAGCAGCGCGAGAAAGGCGGGCGTGTTGAGGAGGTCGCGGAAGACGTCGACGCCGAGCCGGGCCTGTCGAGCCCACGCATCGGCGTTGTCTTCCCAAAGCCTGGCCACATCCGTGGCCGCCAGTTCGCGCACCTTGCGCCGTCGCTGCGAAGTCTCCTGCATGACATCATTGGGGCGTCTCGGGATGAGATCGTCGTCCCCTATCGAGGGGAGTCGAGCCGTCGCTGCACGGCCTGACCAAGATGCCGGTCCGAACCCTCGAATGTCATGGAAAAGCGAAATGACGAAGCCATTCACCCGTGCTCTGATCTCGACGGCGGTGCTCGCCGCGGGCGTGGCCTGCGGGGCGCAGCCGCTGGCCGCCGCGCCCCCGACCATCGAGGGTCCGACCTGGCGCCTCACCGACCTGCGCGGCATCGATGCCGCGGCGCTGCCGAGCGGTCCGGGCTCGGTCACGGCCCGCTTCAAGGACGGCCGCGTCGATGGCTTCTCGGGCTGCAACCGCTACTTCGGCAGCTATGCCTTCAAGCAGGGCCGCCTCGTGATCGGACCGCTGGCCGGCTCCATGATGGCCTGCGATCCGGCGTCGATGGCGCTGGAGACGGCCGTGCACCGGGCGCTGGCGGGCGCGTTCCGGCCGGTGCGCACCGATGACCGGCTGAGCCTGCTCTCGGATCACGGAGAAGCCGTGCTGGCCTTCAAGGCCGAACCGGCGCCGGCGCTGGTCGGTCTGCGCTCGAACATCACCGGCTTCAACAACGGGCGGCAGGCGGTCGTGAGCCCGCTGGCCGGCACCACGCTGACGCTGGCCTTCGGCGATGGCGTCGTCAAGGGCTTCGGCGGTTGCAACAGCCTGCGCGCCAGCTACAGCGTCAACGGCGACCAGGTCAGCGTCGGGCCGGTGGCCACCACGCGCAGGACCTGCCCCGGGGAGGGCGTGATGCAGCAGGAGCGCGAGTTCATCGCGGCACTCAGGTCGACCACGACCTGGGCCTTCAGCGGCGCCTTCCTCGACATGCATCGGCCGGACGGCGAGCGGACACTGATCGGGAGCCGCGAGTAGGCCCGAATGGACATCACCTGGCGGACTTGGCACCATGCCATGACCTGCAAATTCGCGGGTGGTTTTCAACACATGAAGGTTTGCATGAGAAAAATCGTTCCCCTGGTCGGTGCAGCTTTGATCCAACTGATCGCCGGCGCGGCGATGGCGCAGAGCAGCGGCGAAGTCGATCCCGCTCAAGGCAAGGCGCCGCCGGCGGCGAAGACGACGCCGGCGGAGCGCTCCGAAGCACGCACCGAGCGGCGCGCGAGCGGTGGCCAGGCCGCGCGCGGCCCGCAGATGGGCGAGGCCCAGGCCAATCCCCTGACCGCGCCCTCGCACCCGCGCGCCGAGCGCCAGGCCGCCACCGCCAAGCGCCGCTCCGCGAATGCGGCGGCCAACAAGGAAGGCACGTTCTCGCGCGGCGGCAACGCCGACGCGCCGGAACGCCAGAAGCCCTGAGCAATCAGCCGCGCGCGCGCAGCCGCATCCGAAGACCCACCGGGGTCATCGTGAAGGCGAGATGCTCGCGCGCCGGCTGGCCGTCGGGCGTCTCGACACTGGTGATGTCAAAGCAGTTCAGCAGCTGCGCCATCGCCATCTTCATTTCGAGCAGTGCGAGGTAGCGGCCCGGGCACATGCGGGGTCCGGCACCGAAGGGCATCGAGATGCGCTTCGCATTGCCGGCCACGGCGGCGGCCGGCCCCTCGGCGAGCCAGCGCTCCGGCTCGAAGGCCGAAGCGCTCGACAGGTGGGCGTCGCTGACGCTGTCGACGCGCATCAGGTTGATCACCACCGTGCCGGTCGGCACCTGCACGTCGCCGACCCGGGTGTCGCGCTCGGCCTGCAAGGCGAGGATCGGCGCCACCGGCTTGAGGCGCATCGTCTCGTGCGCGCAGGCCTCGACGTAGTCGAGCTGCGCCAGCTGGTCGAAGCTCGGGCAGCGCGTGTCGCCAAGCAGGCCGCGCACCTCGTCGGTGGCGCGCTTCAGCGCCGCCGGATGGCGCCACAGCAGGTCGATCATCCAGGCGATGGTGTTGGCGGTCGTGTCCTCGCCGGCCAGCAGCATCGTGAACACGTTGCCCGCCACCTGCAGGTCGGTGATGCCGCTGCCGGGCTGGTCGGCGGCCGCGATCATCGCTTCGAGCAGGTTGGTCGGGTGGGTGCGCAGCGCCGGGTCGGCCGCCATCCGGCCGCGCGCGTCGGCGATGAACTGCGCCACCGCCTCGTTGACCGCCTCCACGCCGTGCTTGAGCTCGCGGTCGGCCCGGCTGGGCAGCAGGCGCCAGGTCGGCAGCGGCGCCAGCATGCGGCGCACGAGGGCCGGGAAGATCTTGTCGAGGTGCTGCTGGATCACGTCGCCGTCGGACTCCAGCGTGTTGACCTCGGCGCCGAACGCGAGCCCGGCGATCGTGTCGACGGTGTAGCGCATCAGGTCAGGCTGGAGGTCGATCGCGTCGCCGCGTCGGGCGGCCGCCTGCCATCGGCCGACCAGCCGCTCGGCGACCTTCTGCAACGAGGGGAAATAGTGCCGCACGTGCGCCGGATCGAAGCTGGCCATCACCATGCGCCGCTGCCGCCGCCAGTCTTCGCCGTTGGCGCCGAAGACTCCCGGCTTCAGCCCCATCTCGCTGGCCACGGCCTCGAAGCGGGTGGTGCGCTTGAAGCCGTCGGGGCGGTCGCGCAGCGTGGTGGCCACCGCCTCGTGGTCGCCGACGATGAGCAGCCTGCGGCGCCCCATCCGAAGCTTGAAGAAGGGACCGAATTCGCGGCACCACTGCTCCAGCTGCTGGTGCATGCGCGAGGTGTCGATCTGCAGCAGGTTGCCGATCAGCGGGGCGCCGCGGGGTCCCGGCAGGTCGTCGATGTGGCGCAGGGCCGTGGTTTCCATCATGCTTTCCTTGTGAATCCGTCGGCGCTCCAGCGCTCGCTGCCGACGCCGTGGTGGACGAAGAAGAGGCCGTCGGGGTCGTAGCGTTCCTTGGCCGCGAGCAGCCGCGGATAGTTGCCGCCCCAGAAGGAACGCTGCCAGTCGGGCTCGAAGTAGTTGCTCTCCGACAGGTAGGAGCCGGGTTGCGGGACCAGCCGGCGCAGTTCGTCGAAAGCCCGGCCGATCGCCGCCGCCTGGCGCTGTGCCATCGCGGCGTCGGGCTCGTGCCCCGCGACGCCGGGAAAGGCCGGCGGCCCGTCGGCGCCGCCGATCGCAAGCGCGAAGGCGTCGAGCACGGCCGGGTTCATCGCGGTGTCGCGGGCGGCGGCCAGGGCCTCGGCCGGTGCGCCGGCCAGTCCCTTGTTGACGTGCAGCGACACCCCCCAGTGCCGGCTGGCGGCGAACAACGCGTCACACAGGGCGCTGCGCCGCTCCGGCTGCAGCAGCGCCGCCGGCAGCCAGGCCGACTGGTAGCCGTGCAGCACCTGGCCGGCCTGGCGCTGGTCGCCCGGCCAGAACACGTTGCCGTCTGGCGCGCCGGGCCGGTCGTCGGTGCTGATGAAGCCGAACATGCGCTTGAACAGCGTCGGGGACCAGAAATCGCGCGCCGAGGTCGAGACGATCCTGAGCGGCGAGTACTCGGTCTCGAAGGCCTCGGGCGCGGCGTCGACGGCATCGAGAAAGGGCTTCCAGACGGCCTGGGCCTCGGCGCGAGACAGGCCCTGGAACACCATCGCGACGCGCAGCGTGTTGTCGGGCCGCAGGCGGATCTGTTCGCCCCAGTGCGGGTTGTGCAGCGCGGCGGCATAGAAGTCGACGACCAGGCCGACCAGGCGGCGAAAGGCCGGCGCCGATGAAGCCTTGATCGTGAGGTTGACCGCACCGAATGATTCGGGGAGCGCATGCACCTTCAAGGTCAGGCGGGTGACCACGCCGAGGCTGCCGCCACCGCCGCCCTTGAGGCCCCAGAACAGCTCCGGCTCGCTGCAGGCGTTGGCGATCCGCACCTGGCCGTCGGCGGTGACCACCTCGGCCTCCAGCAGGCTGCCCGAGGCCAGGCCGTAGGCCTTCGAGAAGCTCCCGAAGCCCCCGCTCTGCACCAGACCGGCGACGCCGACCGTCATGCAGCCGCCGCCCTGCACGTAGCCGCCGCCGCGGGTGGTGACCGCGTCATAGACATGGGCCCAGACCGCGCCGGCGCCGACAGAGACGGCCCGCACCGGCGCCGCTCGGCCTTCGCAGCCCTTGCCGACGAAGGCGTCATGGAGCAGGACCTGGTTCATCCGGCGGGTCCAGACCAGCAGGGAATCGGGCGCGCTGGAGGTGCCTTGGTAGCTGTGGCCGCCGCCCTTGACCACCAGCCGCAGCCGATGGTCGCGCGCGAAGTCGATCGCGGCGGCGACGTCGGCGGTGCTGCGCGCGGCCACCGCATGGACGCTCGGGCTGGAGGTCCAGGCGCCGACCCAGCCGAGGGTCTGCGTCAGGCCGATCTCGTCGCCGAGGAAATAGGGGTTGCGCACCGCCTTGAAGAACTGCGTGCAGGCGGGTCCGGCGGGTGCCTCGAGGCAGGGCGTGAACGGCGACTGCACCTTGACCAGCGCGTCGCCGCCCAACCGTTCGCCGAAGCGCTGCCATTGCGCGTCGCTCGGCCAGTCGGGGTCGCCCGGTCGCACCCGGCCGGCCGCGGCGGCCGCGCGTGCTGGCGCCAGCAGACCCCAGGGGGTGGCGAAAGGGGTCGCGGCGGCGAGTTGCACCAGACGTCTTCTGCGCATGGGGAATGCCTTGGTCGAGGACTGCATGGGTCGGGCGGGCTGAAGTATGCCGAACACGCGGTGCGACGTCTTGCCTTCAGCGGGACGCCGGTTCCGCGGCCAGTGCCACGTTCTCGAGCACCGCGTCGACCAGCGCCAGCGGGTCGCGGAAACCGGGGGAAGCCTTGAGCACGCCGTGCAGCCGCTGGTCGATGAGCAGCGTCGCGAGGCCATGCACATAGGCCCAGGCCGCGGTCACCCGCATCGCGTCCGACGCCGAGAGCGCGTCCGCGCCGGCGGAGGGCGCCTCGCCGATGGTCGGCGCCATCACCTGCATCGCGGCTTTCGCGGCCTGCGACAGCGACGGCCGGCGCATGTCGATGATCTCGTTGCGGAACATCAGGCCGAACAGCGCGGGGTTGTCGTGCGCGAAGTGCACATAGGCATGGGCGATGGCGTGGCGGCGCTCGCGCCGGTCGGCGACGCCGTCCATGGCCGCCAGCATCGCGTCGCGCAGGCGCTGGAAGCCGACCGCCGCCAGATCGCTCAGCAAGCCCGTGGTGTCGCCGAAGTGGTGTCTGGGCGCAGTGTGCGACACCCCCGCCTCGCGCGCGATGGCCCGCAGGCCCAGGCCGGCGATGCCGTCCCGCACCAGTACCGTTTCGGCCGCCGCCAGCAGGGTCAGCGGCAGTCCGCCGTGGTGGTAGGGCCTGGATTCTGGAACAGCGGGGGTGGAGGCGGTGGCCATGGAAACTGCGCAGCGGATGTCGAGGAAAATCTTAACACTGGAAAAATAGATTGACAGTGTGCATTCGCACATGCATATTTCCATTGGAAAGATAATCCCAGCGCCAGGAGATCCCGATGGACGAAGCCACCCCCCGCCGCGGCCCGCCTCCCAACATGATGCCGATCGACTTCGAGACCGAGCTCGCGTCGCTGCCGCTGCGGGGCGCCTTGCCGGCAGGCCTGCGCGGCACGCTGGTGCGCAACGGGCCCAATCCCGTGGTGCCGGATCCGCGCGCCCATTGGTTCACGGGCGACGGCATGCTGCATGCGTTCCACATCGACGAGGGCAGGGTCGGCTACCGCAACCGCTGGGTGCGCACCGGCCAGTGGGCGCTGGCGCGGCGCACCGGCTGCAACCCGACCGTCGGCCTGAAGATCGAGCTGCCCGAGGGCGAGGCACCGATCGCCGACGACGGCGCGGCCAACACGAACGTGATCGGCCATGCCGGACGCATGCTGGCGCTCGAAGAGGCACACCTGCCGATGGCGGTCGACCTCGCCACGCTCGAGACCCTGGGCCCCGACGATTTCGCGGGCGGGCTGAAGCACCGGGTCACGGCGCATCCCAAGACCGATCCGCACACCGGCGAGCTGCTGTTCTTCGGCTATGGCACGCCCGAGTCGCTCTCCAGCGGCATGAGCTTCGGCGTGATCTCGCGCGCGGGCGAGGTGATCCGGCGGGAGGAGTTCGAGGCGCCCTACGCCAGCATGGTGCACGACTTCGCGGTCAGCGCCGGCCATGTGCTGTTCCCCATCATGCCCTTGACCGCCAGCCGCGAGCGGGCGCAGTCCGGCCGCCCGCCTTTCGCCTGGGAGCCGGAGTACGGCACCCGCGTCGGCCTGATGCCGCGCGGCGGCAGCACGGCCGACATCGTCTGGTGGCACGGCCCGGCCTGCTACGTGTTCCACGTCATGAATGCCTGGGAGGCCGATGGCCGGGTGTTCGCCGACGTCATGCAGTTCGCCCGGCCGCCGCTGTTCCCGTGGCCCGACGGCTCGCCGGCCGGCGATGCGCGCGAGCCGGCGCGGCTGGTGCGCTGGCAGTTCGACCTCGAGCAGGCCAGCCGCGAGTTCAGCCAGACGGTGCTGGAAGAAATCCCGGGCGAGTTCCCGCGCATCGACGAACGCCGTGCCGGCCTGCCCTATCGCCACGGCTGGTTCGCCGGGCATGCGCCGGGCGCCGATGGCCTGCTGCGCATGCAGGCGCGCCTCGTCCACGTCGACCATGCCGCGCCGCGCCCCGACGTCTACACCTTCGAGCCGCCCGACCGCATGTCCGAGCCGGTGTTCGTGCCGCGCGGCGCGGATGCGGAAGAGGGCGATGGCTGGATCCTCGCCACCGTCTGGCGCGGGGCGACCCACACCAGCGACCTGGCGGTGTTCGATGCCCGCCACGTGGCGGCCGGGCCGCTGTGCATCGCGTCGCTCCCGCACCGGGTGCCGGACGGCTTCCACGGCAACTGGTTCGGGGCCGACTTCCCGCGCTGAGGGCGCTCAGCCCTGCTGCTCGATCGCCGCCTGCAGGATCGGCCGCGCCCAGTCGGGCGTCGCCGCCAGCGCCGCCGCCTCGTCGGCGGCGGGGAACAGCAGCCGGCCACCGGACATCTCGAGCAACAGCACCGGGTCGGGAATCGCCTCGCCCGGCGCCGCCTCGGCGCTGTTGTCGAAGACCTGCAGGCGGGCCAGCAGCGGCATCAGGCGGATCAGGTTCATGCGCGACCGGGTCCAGCGCTCGCGGATCTTGCCGGCCGGGATGTCGTGGCCGCCGGCGGCCACCCGGGCCTGGACCCGCCGCAGGTGCATCTCGGCCGTGGCGAGGCCGCAGAAGATCATGACCACGTCGTGGCTGCGCGCGGCCAGCGCGAGCAGTCCGGGGATGGTGCTGGCGCCGAGCGTGGTCTCGAAGGCATGGTTGCGGCGGCCGTCGATGGCGGCGGCGAGCTGGGCGCGGCCATGTTCCCAGGCGCGGCCGTTGGCATCCTCGACCTCGAGGCCGAGCTGGCCGACCAGTTCGCGCGCATATCTGTCGGGGTTGTACCAAGCCAGGCCGTGCTCGGCGAGCAGGGCGCCGCCGACCGAGCTCTTGCCGGCGCCATTGACGCCGGCCAGCACCAGCACGAAGGGCCGCGCCGCGCCGGCCGCGGCGGCCATCAGAGCGAGGCGCCGGCCTTCGGACGCCGGGCCAACCGGCCACGGGCCGCGAACAGATCGCCCACCTGCTGGGCGGCCTCAGGCTGCTGCAGCACGGCCAGGCGGCTGTCGAAGCGGGCCGACAGCTCCGCGAGCACCGTCTGCTCGCGGGCACCGAGCGTCTGCAGGTCTTCGGTCAGCTGTTGGTAGGTCGCGGCGTCGAGCAGCACCATCTCGACCGCGGCATGGTTGGTGATGGCCACGCTGCCGCTCTGGCGAACCTGGCGCACGACCTCGCCCCACTTGTTCTTGACCTGCGAGGCGTTCTGGCGCGGCAGGTCGTGGAGAGCAGGCAAGGTGGTGATCATGGGCGACTCCGGGTGGAGTGGCCATTATGGCAAAAATAGACAAATTGTGACGCTGGCAGGCTCAGCTGCGGTGTTCCGCGTTGCGCTTGCGGGTCGAGGCAGCCTTTCTTGCCGACGCGGAGCGCTCCGCGGCAGAGCGCGAGGCCGTCGCCGCACCGCCCAATCGACCGCCCTTGCGGGCCGGCGCGTGGTCTTCGGCTTGGCCGCGTCCGCTGCCGCTCTTCTTGCCGCCCCCGGTCTCGGCGTTCACCGTCGCCCAGGCGCGCCGTTCGGCCTCGCCCTTGCCGACACCGCGGTGTTCGTAGCCTTTCTCGATGTGCTCGGCTTGGCGCTTTTGCTTGTCCGTGTAGGACGACTTGTCACCCTTGGGCATGATCGCTTCCTTCTGGTTGAGCAAGGCCCGTTTCTTGCTCGCACTGCGCCACCTGCGGGTAGGCGGCGAGAGGCGATCCGCGTCAGAGCGGACTGGCAGAGCCGCGATGGGTCGATTCGGCGTTCAGGTGCGCTTAAGGCACGAGGTGTCGAATGCGCGAGAAATCCGGATTTGCGGCTATCGTGCTGGCCGCTGAACCGCATCCGACACGAGCCCAGGCTGAGGTCCTACAGTTACCGGCGCGCCGTCAGTGGACAGTGCGTGACGCCGCCCACTGTGAGCCATCTGAATGTCGCCCCATGTCGGTGCCACGCGCATGGCGAGTTGATGCGCACCTTCCTTATTTGAGGAGTTTTGCAGTGAAGACGACGTTGCGAGCACTCACCGAGATCAGGCTTCGCCGCTCAGAAGAAGTGTTCCAAGGCCTTGAGCCTGACGGGGGATGCGACCACCTGTGGATCCCCGACAACCGCGTCAACAGGGAAAGGCTCGTCCGGGCCGTGGAGCTTGGCAATCGCCTGCATGGCCCGGCCACCCATTGGATCGAAAAGCGCCAGGCCTGAGGCGAATCCATCGGGTCAATCTGCCCGAAGATTTTTCCTGCTGGCGGCGAGGCGCCTGCGTTGTCGCTGAATGGATCGCTTCGCGGCGGCGTTGGCGATGACGAGAATCGCGAGCACGATGACTTGCCGCGCGAACGTGGCTGTTGCCCGCTCGCGGAATCGTCGCGCTCTTTCCAGGGCCAAGGTTGTGGCCTCCGCTTCTTGCGGCCCGGTCGAAGCCAATGTGCGGTTCTCCACGATCGACGTCCCGGCTTCGGCCACTTCGGCCGCCATTTCGGTGGCCTGCTGCGCCTTGACGCCGGCCAGCGATCCGTGCGAGTCGGCGTAGACCTTCGTGAACTCGGCACCCAGGAGAAAGATCTGGGCGGCGTAGTAGACCCAGGCCACCAGCACCACCAGCGAACCGGCCGCGGCAAACGATTCCCGGACACCGCTCTTGCCGAGATACATGCCGATCGCGAACTTGCCGAGCTCGAACAGGATCGCGGTCACCGCGGCCCCGATCCACACGTCGCGCCAGGCAATGGGCGCGGTGGGCATGAGCTTGAAGATCATGGCGAAGAGCAGGGCGATGATCGCGAAGGAGATCACCTCGTTGAGAATCTGCAGCACGGCCTCCCAGCCCGGCAGCAGGCCGCCGAACCAGCCATCGAAGGCGGCCAGGCCGGCGCTGACCATCAACGAGACCATCAGCAGGAAGGCCAGCCCCAGGATGAGGCCGAACGACAGCAGGCGGGCTCGCAGCACCGACCAGACGCCCGACGGCTTGTCTCTTTCCGGAACGTGCCAGATGCGGTCCAGCGCGCTCTGGAGTTCCGCGAAGACGGTGGTGGCGCCGACCAGCAGGACGATCGCGCTGATGATGCCGGCGATCCGGCCTCGCTCGGGATCCGCGACGCTGCGCAGGAGTGCTTCCACGGCCGTCGCGCCCTCCTGGCCGACCAGCCCCGCGACCTGGGCCACGATCTGCGCCTGGGCAGCGTCGCGCCCGAACAGGGCGCCTGCGATGGCGATGACGATCACCAGCAGGGGGGCCAGCGAGAAGATCGTGTAGTAGGAGATCGCGGCGCCCATGCTCGGCGCGTAGTCATCGGCCCAGGCGCCCACGGCCTTGCGGCAAAGCGCGAACAGTTGTTTCCAATTCATGACGCGGCCCGCTGGAGTTCGATGACGCACTGTCAGGCGAACCGAAGCCGGTCGAAGGTCGGCATTGCTGCGACTTGGGGTAGGCGGTCTTCCCGTGCGGGACGTCGCGAAGCGCGTACTGCTGCGGAAGCCCGTCAATACCCGCGCGACGGCTCGATGATGTTGTCCGGCAGTTCGCCGGCCGCGACGCGCAGGATATTGGCTGCAATCTGTTTGGCCGACGAAGACGGGATCGCCACGGATGCGAGGTGCGGGGTGATCAGCACGTTGGGCATCTGCCAGAGCGCATCTTCGGCAGGCAGGGGTTCGCGCTCGAAGACATCCAGCGTCGCGGCGCCGATGTGGCCGCTCTGCAGCAGCTGCGTCATCGCGGCCTGATCCACCAGCGCACCCCGGGCGACGTTGATGAAGGCAGCGCCGGGCCTCATTTTCAAGAGGCGTTGGCGATCGAAGAGGTGCTTCGTCTGCGGCGTCAGCGGCAGCATCAGGACGACGATGTCGGCCTGGCCGATCACGGCATCGAGCGTCTCCATGCCGGCCGAACATTCCACGCCGTCGATCTGCGCCAGGCTGCGCGACCAGCCCAGCGTCCTGAAGCCCTGGCGCTGGATCTCGTGCGCTGCCTTGGCGCCCAGCTGCCCCAGTCCCAGCACCGCGACCGTGATGTCCTCCGGCGAACGCGGGTGGCGATAGGCCCACTGGCCCGCGCGCTGGGCCTGCTCGAAGTGCGGTATATCCCGAGCATGCCGGATTACGGCGAACAGCACGTAGCCGGCCATCATCCGCGCCATCTGCGGATCGGTGATGCGGGTGATGGGGATGTTCGGCGGGAGATCGTCGCGTCCCACCAGCGAGTCGACGCCTGCCCCCAGGTTGATGATCAGCCGCAGCTTCGTCATCCGTTCGAAGATGCCCTGCGGGGGCTTCCAGACCATGGCGTAGTCGATCTCTTCCGGCCGCTCGCTCTCGCTGGCGTGAACCACCCGGAGCGCCGGAAGCTGCGCCTGGAGCGCCTGCTTCCAGGTCTGGAAATCGTCGAAGTCGCTGTAGAAGGCGAGGGTGCCGACAGTCATGTTCAGGAAGCCTGCAGGTTCTTTCGCACCAGCCGCGCGACGGCCTCGATGGCGAGCTCGTAGCCGTCGCCGCCGAGTCCGGCAATGACGCCATCCGCCGCCTTCGATATGAAGGAGTGATGCCGGAAGGGCTCGCGCTTCCAGATGTTGCTCATATGGGCCTCGATGATCTTGCCGGGGAAGGAGAGCAAGGCATCCAGGATCGGGATGGAGGTGTAGGTCAAGCCGGCCGCATTGATGACGATGCCGTCGGCGACGCCGCGCGCTTCCTGGATCCAGTCGATCAGCTGGCCTTCATGGTTCGACTGCAGGAAGCGCAGGCTGACCCGCAGCGAGGCCGCCTTCTGCTCGCAGCGCGACTGCAGCACGGGGAAGCTGTCGGTGCCGTAGTTCTTGTTGGCATCCAGGCCGTAGAGGTTGGCGTTGGGGCCGTTCAGGAACCAGACGGTGATGGGAGAAGTCGAGGTGTAGTTCATGGGTCTTCAAGCTTCGTAGGGTCGGGTGGCCTGCATGGCGGGCAGGTGCTGGAAGGCTTCGTTCCAACGGGCGGCGTTGCCGCATCGCGCGCGCCAGTCCAGTTCGGGAAAGCGGAAGTCCAGGTAGCCCAAGGCGCAGCCGATGGTGATCTCGCCGATGGTGGGCTTGTCGGGGCTCAACCCGGATGCGATGGCTTCGATGGCTTCGAGGCAGGCCCTGACCTTGGTCAACAGGGCCTCGCGCCAGGTGGGCCACTGGAATTCGGGGGGACGCGCGGTCAGCTCGTAGCGCGCCAGCAGCGCCGCGTCGAGCAGGCCGTCGCCCAGCGCCTGACGGGTGAGCGCCGTCCATCGATCGCCGCCAGCCGCCGGAAATATCGTCTGTGCGTCCGCCTGGCTGGCCAGGTACTCGCAGATCACCCGGCTGTCGTAAAGCACTTGGCCGTCTTGCAGGATCAGGGTCGGCACCTTGGCGAGCGGATTGTGGGCCGCGATGCGCGGGTCGCGTCGAACCGGATGGGCGGCGCTGTCCAGCAGTTGGATCTTGTCGGCCTGTCCGGTCAGATGCGCACACACCATGACCTTTCGCACGAAGGGCGATGTCGGAGCGAAGAGGAGCTTCATCATCAGGGCACCAGCACCAGCTTGCCGAACACCTTGCCGCTCTCCAGCAAGGCATGCGATGCCGCGGCCTCCGCGACCGGAAAGGTGGTGTGGATGCGCGGCGCGATCCGCCGGCTTTTCAGGAGCGGCATCACATGGTGGGCCAGGCGCTTGGCCATGCGGGACTTCTCATGGTGACTCTGCGGACGCATCGTGGAGGAGTGCAGGCTCAACTGGCGCTGCATCAAGGTCAGCAGTTCGATGTTGACCGCCGAGCCCTGCATGAACGACAGGCTGACATGCCGCCCGCCGAAAGCCATGGCTTGCAGATTGCGGCGCACATAGTCGCCGCCGACGATGTCGAGCACCACGTCCACTCCGCGCCCCGCGGTGTAGTCCAGGCAGGCCTGCGTGAAGTCGGTGGTCGGCCAGCAGATCGCCAGATCGGCGCCCAGGGCCTTCAGTTCGGGGAACCGGCTTTCATCGTTGTCGGTCACGATGACCGTGCAGCCGGCCGCATGGGCCATCTGGATCGCCAGCGTGCCGATGCCGCCCGCGGCGCCGTGGATCAGGACCGTCTCGCCCATCGCCAGGCGCCCGAGCTCGAACAGGTTGTGCCAGACCGTGAAGAGGCCTTCGGGCAAGGCCGCCGCCTCGATGTCGGACAGCGGCGCCGGCACCACGAAGGAATGATCGACCGATGCCGTGCACCACGGCGCATAGCCGCCTCCGGGCACCAGGCTCATCAACCGCTGGCCCATCAGCGCGGTGTTGACGCCCGGGCCGCAGGCGACCACCTCGCCGCACACCTCGAGGCCGAGCACGTCGGTGATGCCCGGCGCGGGCTTGGCGATGCCCTGGCGCTGCATGACATCGGGCCGGTTGATGCCGGCGGCCAGCACGCGCAGCAGCACTTCACCGGCGCCGGGCACGGGCATGGGGCGCTCGGCCAGCACCAGCACGCTGGCATCGCCGGGCTCCCGGGCGACGATGGCTTGCATGGAACTCGGAAGGGAGGTTCTGATGTCGGTCATGGGTTTGTCTGGCCTTTTATTTTCGGGAGCTGAAGACGCTGATGCCCTCGTCGAGAAGCGCCAGCCCGGCGACCGAGCCGACGGGCCAGTGCTGCATGGCGGCGAGGCCCGCACTGCGCACCGTGACGACCTGCCGGGCCGTCATCGGGACATCCACATCGACGTAGGTATTGATGTGGTCGCCCTGGAAGACATGGTGGATCACGGTGCCGCTTAGCACCGATCCGGCATGCAGGGTCTCCAGCTGGATGTGCTCCGGGCGAACGTAGACGTCCAGCCTCTCGCCTTCGTGCGATGCGTCGACCAGTCGCGCATGCGGAAGGCTGAGATGGCCGGAGCCCAGGCGCAGCTGGATCTCGTGGGCGGTCTTGCCGTGGTAATGGGCCGGCAGGATGTTCACGTCGCCGAGAAAGGACGCCACGAACGGGTCCTGCGGACTGCGGTACAGCTCGGCCGGCGATGCGATCTGGCGGATGACGCCGGCCGACATCACGGCGATGCGGTCCGACATGGCCAGCGCCTCGCCCTGGTCGTGGGTGACGAAGACGGTGGTCAGGCCCAGGCGGCGCTGGATCTCGCGGATCTCGACCTGCATCGAGCCGCGCAGGCTCTTGTCCAGGGCCGAGAAGGGCTCGTCGAGCAGCAGCACCTTGGGCTGGATGATCAGCGCGCGCGCCAGCGCCACGCGCTGCTGCTGGCCGCCGGAGAGTTCGCGCGGCTTGCGGTGGCCGAGGCCGGTGAGCTTGACCATGGCCATCGCCTCCTTGACGCGCTGGGCCACTTCGTCCTTGGCCACGCCCCGCATGCGCAGGCCATAGCCTATGTTGCGCTCCACGGTCATGTGGGGAAAGAGCGCGTAGTTCTGGAAGACGATGCCGATCTGCCGCTTGTGCGGCGGATCGCTGGTGACCGGCTGGCCCTCGATGAAGATCTCGCCGCTGTCGGCCTCGGCGAAGCCCGCGATCAGGTTCAGCAGCGTCGTCTTGCCGCAGCCCGACGGACCCAGCAGGGTGAGGAACTCGCCCCGCCTGATCTTCAGCGAGACCTCGTGCAGCACGGTCTGGTCGTGGTACTTCTTGACCACGCCTTCCAGGCTGACGGCCGTGTCGGCCTGCGGATGCGAAAGGCTGGGCTGCGCTGCAGGGTCGGAGTGGACTACTTTCATGCCCGAACGATAAGGCATGGGTACGCGACCGGGTCTTTGCCGAAATTGATGCGGACCCTCGGAAAAACGAAAGGCCTCGACGGCCGCGGGGCACAGGCCTGTGCGAGGGCTTCTGTCGAGAGTCACGCAGGCAGCGCTTTGCTTTTTCCTAAGTCCTGAATCCGAAAAACGTGATTCTCAAATGCGGTGTGCTTCTTCAGACTCGCCTGCATCGATGGCTGGTGTCTTCAGGTTGCCTGGCGACTTGCATCAGTGGCGATCTTCTTTAGGAAACACACATGTCAGTGGAAAAAATCAATACCTTGGTGGTCGGTGCCGGGCAGGCGGGCATTGCCATGAGCGAGCATCTGTCGCTCATGGGTGTGCCGCATCTGGTGCTGGAGCGCAATCGGATCGCCGAACGCTGGCGCTCGGAGCGTTGGGATTCCCTGGTCGCGAATGGCCCCGCCTGGCATGACCGTTTTCCGGGGCTCAAGTTCGAGGATGTTTCGCCCGAGGCCTTTCCGCCCAAGGAGCGCATGGCGCAGTATTTCGAGGACTACGCCGCCATGCTGAAGGCGCCGGTGCGGACCGGTGTCGAGGTCAGGCAGGTCGAGCGCAACGTGGGTCGCCCGGGCTTCAAGGTGACGACCTCCGAGGGCGTCATCGAAGCGAGCAATGTCGTTTCCGCCACCGGTCCTTTCCAGATCCCGGCCTATCCGAAGATCGTTCCCGAAACCGATGCGGTCCAGCAGCTTCATTCCTCGACCTACAAGAACCCGGGCCAGCTGCGCGAAGGCGCCGTATTGGTGGTGGGTGCGGGAGCCTCCGGCTCGCAGATCGCCGAGGAGCTGCGCAAGGCCGGCAAGACGGTCTATCTCTCGGTGGGCGAGCACTACCGGCCGCCGCGTTCCTATCGGGGCCGCGACTACTGCTGGTGGCTCGGTGCCCTGGGCCTGTGGGACGAGGTCAAGATCAAGCCCAAGAAGCAGCACGTCGCCTTCGCGGTCAG